>ENA-OQIV01000205-OQIV01000205.1-human-gut-metagenome-genome-assembly--contig:-NODE-205-length-45506-cov-15.032402_pt1 | contig 45506 bp, 41 predicted proteins | sample MGYA00242588_ERZ504753 | MGnify/ENA primary metagenome ERZ504753 (study PRJEB26092, sample SAMD00036359) | human gut metagenome | host: Homo sapiens | study: EMG produced TPA metagenomics assembly of... | reverse complement strand
CCAGCCACGGGCTTGTTGTCCACATACAGGAACAGGGGGCCGATCATGACCATGACGGTCATGAAGATGGTGCCGCCCAGGCTGCGGTAGCGGGACAGTGCGGTGCGCTGGCTGACATCATCGGTCATCACGCTGGACAGGGTACCGAAGGGCACGTTGACGCAGGTGTACAGTGCCTCGTACAGAACGTAGGTGACGAACATATAGGCCAGACGCAGGCCGTAGTTGATATTGCCCACATTGACAAAGCCAAGTATGCACAGCACTGCCATGGGGAACGAGAAGGCGCGGATCCACGGGATGAACTTGCCGCCCTTGGTGGCCTTGCGGGAGTCCACGATCGCACCGATGATGGGGTCGTTGACGGCATCCCAGATCTTGGTGACCAGCAGCAGGATACCCACATGGAAGGGGTTGACCTGCAGGATCAAGGTGTAGAAGATCGACAGATACATGGCGCGGTACTGCTCCGTGAAGCAGCAGCCCAGATCGCCCAGTGTATAGCCGATCTTGTCCTTCATGGAGAAGGGCCGAACGGTCTTTTTCTGGTCCATTTCGTTTTATCCTCCTTAAAAAACAGATGAAACCACGAGGCTTTTCACACAAGCCTCTTCTCTTCAATTGTATTATACGTTAATTTTGCGTCAAAGCATATCCAAAAAATGATTGAAAACTATCGCAAATTGATGTATTATGCAATTATGACAGTTGTACTTTTCAGTTGTGTACAACAAACTGTCGCATCTGACAGTTCCACGGAGGGAATTTTGGTGAATTATACAGCCAAACGTTATCTTTTTGAACAAAGCACGGTTCGGGAATTCTTTTCCGGCGCGTATTATGACCTGTTTCTGGTCATCCGGGGCAGCGGTGTGTTCCGGTGCAGCGAGGTGGTGCTGCCCGCCCAGCAGCAGAACCTGATCATCCTCAAGCCCGGGCAGGGCGGCAGGCTGGAATATGCCGGAACCTACGGCCCGTTGGAGATCATCCGGGTGCAGTTGTCTCCCCAGATGCTGGCGCAGCTGTCGGATGAGGACACTGACTTTGAAAAAAGCTTCAACGTGGTGCCCTTCCGGCAGGTGGCTGTCCGGCCGGACAGCCAGATCTATATGCTGCTGAAAAATCTTGCCCGGAAGCTGCTGGTGCTCCCCCAGGAGAGCAGCCAGTTCGGCGCGGCGGCGTTCGAGCACGGCATCCTGCAGATGTTCGTGGTGCTGGCACTGCGTGCCTGCATCCATGCCGAATTCCACACCGCTTCGGTCAGCCGCCACCACCTGATGCTGGACGAGGTTTTCCTGTTTATTCAGGCGCACCTCACCGAGGAACTGACGCTGGAGCGTCTGGAAAAGGAGTTTTTCGTCTCCCGGGAGCACATTGCCCGGGAATTCAAACGCCAGACCGGCCAGACCGTGCACCGCTACATCGTAAAGGCCCGGCTGGACCGCTGCTGCACCCTCATTGAGCAGGGCCTCCCCATCACCGAGGTGTACAAAACCAGCGGCTTCGGGGGCTACAACCACTTTTTCCGCGCCTTTAAAAAGGAGTACGGTATGACCCCCAAGGAATACTTCAGCACCACCCGGCAGGATGCCCGGGGATGAGCCTTTGCAAAAGAAGTCCCGGCTGCAATTTTTGTGCAGGCTGAAACGTATTTTATATAAAACGGCAGCTGCCGTTTTTCAACGAACGATCTCCATTGCTGACAGGAGGGAAGCTCTATGAAACTTTCTGCTGATTATCGTGCCCTTGCGCTGGATGCCCTGCGTGGCAGATGGAAGACAGCTGTTCTGGCCGGACTGATCGCCAGTTTGCTGGGAGCCAACATTGTGAGCAGCTCAGACAGGGTCATCTCCAACATGAGCCAGAACGCCAACGGCGACACCCCAAGTTTTGCCGGACTGTTTCCCACCGGCAGCGGCGGCGTGCTGGCGGTTCTCGTGATCTGCATCCTTGCCTGGGCAGTGTTCACCGTCATCGTGAGCGGTGCGGCGCGGCTGGGCTACGCCCGGTTCAACCTGAACCTTGCAGACGGCAGGGACGCTGCCCTCTCCGACCTCGCTTCCCAGAAGCACCGCCTGTGGGACGGCTTCTGCATGAATTTCCTGCAGGGGCTTTATGTGGCGCTCTGGGCGCTGCTGCTGTTCATCCCCGGCGTGGTAAAAGCCTACAGCTATGCCATGACCCCCTATATCATGGCCGAGCACCCCGGCCTGACGGCCAACGAAGCCATCACTGAATCCCGGCGCATCATGGACGGCAACAAGTGGCGGCTGTTCTGCCTCGATCTCAGCTTTCTGGGCTGGGAGCTGCTCTGCACCCTGCCCATGCTGGTCGGTTTCTCTCTCGTCTTTGCCTTCACCCACTCGGCGGATACGGTCCTTGTTCTGCTGATCCTGCTGTCCATCCCGCTGAGCGCCGGCTTCTTCTTTCTGCACCCCTACGAGGAAGCGGCCTGGGCGATCTTTTACCGGGATATCACCGCTGCACCTTCTGACACCGAGGAAATCTGAGAATGAAACACACCGCCTGCTATCACCTGCCCGGACTGTTCGAGTTCTACGAACTCTACCGCCTGTTCCTGCCCCTGTTCCGGGAGCACCGGGAATATTTTTATGACTGGTGCGAGATCGGCTCCATCTACGGTGCGCCGCCGGACTGCATCTGGGGCGGGGGCCGCGTGGAGGCCGGGGAGCACTCCCCCGCCGAAGTTCTGGCTCTGACCCAGGAATACGGCATCTCTGCCCGGCTCACATTCAGCAATTCCCTGCTCCGCCCGGAGCACCTCTCAGACCGGAAATGCAACGCAGTGTGTCAGCAGTTTGCCCAGCGGGGCACTGTGCAGAATGGGGTCATCGTCCACTCCGAGCTGCTTTTGAACTACCTGCAGCAGCATTACCCGGAGCTTTATCTCGTATCCTCCACCACCAAGGTCCTGACGGATCTTCAGGCGTTTCAGGCAGAGGTCCGGCGGCCGGAGTTCCGGTATGTCGTGCCGGACTTCCGGCTGAACAAGGCCTTCGATGCCCTGGATACGCTCTCCCAGCCCGAAAAGGACAAGGTAGAATTTCTCTGCAATGAGTGCTGCTGGTTCGGCTGCACCGAGCGCAGGCGCTGCTACGAAACCGTCAGCCGCAAAAATCTGGGGGAGGTCTGCGAACATCGGTGCATCGCCCCCGGCGCGCAGGAGGGCTACCGCTTTTCCAAGGCGATGGAAAACCCCGGGTTCATCGGCACTGCGGACATCCGGGAGCGCTATCTGCCGTTGGGCTTTTCCAATTTCAAGCTGGAAGGGCGCGGGCTGGGCAGCGCGCTGGTGCTGGAGTTTCTGCTCTATTATCTGACCCGGCCGGAGTATCAGATCCACGTCCGGGAGGCGATCTATCTGGACAACATGCTGGACCTCTTTTAAGGGTTGCACCACCGGCGCAGTGTGGTATAATCAGCATAACAGAGCACTTGCAAGCGGCGCTCTGTTCCGTCCAATCAACGTCAGGAGGAGATCGTTATGGAATTCACTCAGCTTATTGCACAGCGGTATTCCTGCAAAAATTTTGGTGCAGGCAAGGTGGATGCCGCGGCACTCCACACCATTCTGGAGGCCGGTCGGCTGGCACCCACCGCCAAGAACACCCAGGAACAGCACATCTACGTCATTCAGTCCGAAGAAGGGCTGGCAAAGATCGATGCTGCCACTCCCTGCCGCTACGGTGCCCCCATCTGTCTGGTGGTCGCCTATGACAAGAACCACACCTTTACTTACCCCGGCGAACGGATGAACTCCGGCATAGAGGATGCCGCCATCGTGGCCACCCACCTGCTGCTGGGCGCTGCCAATGCAGGTGTAGACAGCTGCTGGGTCAACTTTTTTGACCCGGACAAGCTGGCAAACGCGCTGGATCTGCCCGAAAACGAAGAGATCGTAATGCTTCTTGATCTGGGCCACGCTGCCGAGGGTGCAGGCCCCCTGCCCAACCACAGCTCCCGCAAGCCTCTGTCCGAAACCGTCACGTTCCTGTAACCATCACAGGGATGCAAAAAAGCCCCCGCACGTTGGTTTTCCGGCCAACATGCGGGGGCTTGTGTTTTATTCCAGTTTTCAGTTCTGCGGGTGGACGATATCCCGCCAATCCAGATCTCCACGCTCCAGGCCGTGGATGAGCACCTCCGCGGTAGCAATGTTGGTGGCCAGCGGGATGTTATGCACATCACACAGGCGCAGCAGGGTCATCTCGTTGGGCTCGCTGGGCTTTGCGTTGATCGGATCGCGGAAGAACAGGAGCAGATCGACCTCATTGCAGGCAATGCGGGATGCGATCTGCTGATCACCGCCCTGAACACCTGCCAGAAAGCGCTGGATCTGCAGACCCGTTGCCTCGGAGATCAGCTTGCCGGTGGTACCCGTAGCCACCAATTTATGCTGGCTCAAAATCCGGCAATACGCCGTACAGAACTGAACCATCAGCTCTTTTTTGGAGTCATGCGCAATCAGTGCAATCGTCATCGGTCAACCTCTCCTTTGTTTCGCCAGTGGGCATTTTTCTTGCATATATCATAGTATCACAGTTTCCGTTCTTTTACAACCGTTTTTTAGACAAACTTCATACTTTTTTCGAAAAAAAGCGCCAAATTTCACCAAAAGCAGCGTTTCATCTCTCTTCAATTGTCTAAAGCGTCCTGCCCGGCAGGTGCGGTCTCCTGAGCAGCATCCGTGGTGCCTGCGGCGGGATCTGTGGCTGTATCCGTGCCGGTTTCGGTCTGGGCGGGGGCAGTCTGGTCAGCGGGGGTGCTGTCTGCGGCGGTCTCCTGCTTTCCGATGGTGCCATCCTCATTCAGGGTGCCGTCCTGCATGGCGAAGTAGGCATTGGCAATGTCCACCACCAGATCGCCGGTTCGGGCACCGTAGCCGCCATACTCAATGGTGATGCCAATGGCGATCTGCGGGTCATCGGCGGGCAGATAGGCCACCATCATGGCGTTCAGGTAGTGCTTGCCCGGGGCGTAGGTCTCACTGCGCTGAGGGGTGCCGGTCTTACAGGCAATGGCAATGGGGTAGCTGCTGATCTTGCTGTTGGTAATGGTGCTGGGCACCTGCCGCATCCCCTGCCGCACCAGCTCAAAGGTGTTGCCGGTGCCCTCGATAATATCCATCACCTCGGGCTGAGTCTCGCTGATCACCTCGCCGGTGTTGGAATCCAGGATCGCCTTGACAAAATGGGTGCGGTAGCGGGTTCCGTTATTGGCCAGCGTTGCAGCATAGGTGGCCAGCTGGATGGGCGTGACCACCGTGTTGCCCTGACCGATGGCTGCCTGAACGTCCAGCGACTCCATATAGTTGGAGTCGTTCTTGGAGGTCAGGTGGCCCACAGCCTCACTGACCTCCACACCGGTGCGCTGACCCAGGCCCAGCTTATAGGCGTAGGCATCGTAAACATCACTGGTCAGGCGGCGGCCCACATCGTAGAAGAAGACGTTGCAGCTCCACTTGATGGCCGTGACCACATCGATGTTGCCGCTGTGGCCATGGCGGGTGCAGCGGGGGCTGTACCCTTTATAAAAGGTGTACACGCCGTTGCAGAACACCGTGGAGTACTGGTTGATGAGCCCGGAATCCAGCGCAGCCACTGCCACGGCAGGCTTGAAGGTGGAGCCGGGGGTGTACAGGCCCTGCAGCGCCCGGTTGAACAGGGGCAGACTCTCGTCCGCGCTGTACTCGCTGTACTGGGTGGCATACAGGTTCTGGTCAAAGCTGGGGTAATTGGATGCGGCCAGCACACTGCCGTCCTTCACATCCAGCACCACGGCGGCACCGGCGGCGGCTTTCATGCTGCCGGTGTTGTAGACCCGGTTGATCATGTCGATGTTCTCGGCCAGTGCCTTGTCCACCGCCTTCTGGAACCGGCTGTCGATGGTCAGCTGGACGGTGTGGCCCGGCTCGGGCACTGTGGTCAGAGCCGTATCCACAATGACCCCATCGGAGTTGCGGGTGATGGTCTCCACGCCATCCTTGCCCCGCAGTTCGTCCTCATAGGCCGATTCCAGGCCCGAGATGCCGATGATGTCGTTCATGTTGTAGCCTTTTTCGCGCAGGGGGTAGGTGGTCTGGCCGTTTTCATCGGTCACCTTCCACTTTTCAGCGGTGATCTTGCCCACCCGGCCCAGCACATGGGGCAGCACCGTGGATTGCTCATAGCAGCGGGTACTCGTTTCCACGATCTCCACGCCCGGCAGCGAAAGGCTGTGCTCCTTGATGGTCGCCACGGTGGCCTCGCTGACGTTTTCCGCCATGATAAAGTTGTTCACATTGGAAAACGCCTGCAGCTGCATCTCGTAATGGATGCCGCCCAGCGTGCGCTGCCAGCTCAGCGGATAGCTGGCAAGGTCGTAGTCCTCCACCAGCTTCTCCATCACATCATTGGCCGTTGCATACTGCTGTAAACCAAGGTTGTCCTTCATGGCGGCAAGGGCTTTCTGATCCCTGGTGCTGCCCGCTTCGGCGGTAAAGGTATAATTGCCCGCTGCATCCGGCTGGCTGATGAGCAGGGTATCGTTCCAGTTCTCACCGTTGGCGCGCAGCAGCTCGACGATCTTCTGGAGCATCCCGTCCAGATCTTCGTCTCCCATCAGCAGCTTGTTGAGCACCACGTTGTAGCCCGTGACGCTGGTGGCAATGCGCTCCCCCCGGCTGTCCACAATGTCACCGCGTGCCGCCGTGACCGTAAACTTGTAGTCGGTGGTGTTGGTGGCCTGGGATTTGAAATCCTCCCCGTTGACCAGCTGCAAAAAGATGAGCCGCAGCCCGTACAGCAGCATGAGGATGCAGGCGGCGGCAACGAGAACACGCATCCGCCGGATGGCGGTTTTCCGTTCTTCTTGGTTCATGGATTCTCCTTCCGGCGCGGGGTGCGTTACACCACGCCGTTGTCGATCTTAAATTCTTCGTGGATGCGGCGCACGACCCCGAACAGAGGGAAGCAGACAGGCACCGAGAGCGCCGCCGTGGGCAGCACGAACCACAGCCAGCGGCCGGCTGCACCGCTGTAACCGGGCATATAGTAGAAAAACAGCCAGTCCAGCGTGAGCACCAGCAGGGCGGCAGCAGACGCAATGAGTGCAAAGTTTGCGGCCGAATTCTTGAAGTAGAGCTGCATCACCGCCGAAACGGCAAAGCAGAGCAGCAGCAGCTCCAGCGCCAGCATGCCCACGGTGCGCCCGGCCAGCCAGTCCCACATCAGGCCGCAGACCGCCCCAAAGACAGCCCCGGCGAACTCGCCCTCAAACACGGCGACCGCCAGCGCCAGCGGCAGCAGCCAGAGCGGCTTTGCCGCCCCGAACTGGAACAGCCCGGGCGTGGTCTGCAAAACAGCACAAAGAAGGCCCAGCAGCGCATAGCAGATCCATTTGACGATCTGACCCCGGCTGCGTTTCCGGCGTGATTCCATCAGGGTCCCTCCTCAGAAACTGGTAATGATGAACGCATGGCGCACCGTGCGGGGGTCGGTGCCGGGTTTGATGACGGCAATGGTCGATTTGCCGCTGACCTCGGGCACCAGTTCCTGTACCACGCCCACCAGCAGGTCAGCCGGGAACACCCCGCCCAGCCCGGTGGTGATCACCTGGTCGCTTTTCTCCGTCAGGGTGTTGCGCGCAAGGTTGGTCAGCACACACAGGCCATCGGCGGCGTATTCGGAGCTGCCGGTGACGATGCCGTTGTCACGGGTGCGGGATACCACGCCCGCCGCGTTGAAGTTGGGGTGAAGAATGGTCATCACCTTGCAGCTGGTGGGCTCAGCCTCCACCACCATGCCCAGCAGGTAGCCCTGGTCGCTGACCACGGCATCGTTGACGGCCACGCCGTCCAGCGTGCCGCGGTCCAGTGTGAAGCCATAGAAGGAATCCAACGGATCTCGGCCAATGACAAAGCTGGAAAGATAGCTCATCTCAGGCCGCTGGCTCTGAATGCTTTCCAGTGCCTTGTAGGCCTGGTTCTCGGCCTTGACGCGGTCGTAATCCACCATCTGCTGGCGCAGCTCGGCGTTCTCAGCCTTGAGCGTCTCGTTTTCGGCCATCACGTCGTCAATGCTGGTGTACTTTTCCCACAGGGAGGCCACGCCGCCGCTGACCACAGCAGCCACTTTCTGGAATGGAGCAGCCGCCACGCTCAGCAGCTCCTGCGGAGCGGCAGTCAGGCGGCCGTTGGCACCGGCGTAGGCCATGATGCCCACCAGAAACACCGCGATGCCCACCAGGATCTTGAATTTCCAGGTATCGAAAAAGTCTTTCAAGGGGTTTTCCTCCGATTGCAAAAGGGCGCGGACAGCCCAGAGCCGTCCGCACCCTCTGTTACATCGTTACATGTGAGCTCCATCGGTGTCCAGCACGTCGTGCAGAACATCCACATGATCCAGCACCGCACCGGCACCCTTGGCCACGCAATCCAGCGGGTCCTCCGCAACATGGACATCAATGCCGGTCTCGCTCTGGATCAGCTGATCCAGGCCCCGCAACAGGGCACCGCCGCCGGTCAGGGTGATGCCGTGGTCGATGATATCGGCGCTCAGCTCAGGCGGGGTGCGCTCCAGGGTCTCCTTGATGGCACTGGTGATCTTGACCAGGCACTCCAGCAGAGCCTCGCGCACATCCTCAGAGTGGACGACAATGTTCTTGGGCAGGCCGTCCACCAGGTTGCGGCCCTTGATCTCCATGGTCATCTCGGGATCCATGGGGTAGGCCGAGCCGATCTCGATCTTGATCTGCTCGGCGGTACGCTCACCGATGAGCAGGTTATACTTGCGCTTGATGAAAGCGATGATGGCCTGATCGAACATATCACCGGCCATCCGGACGCTGCGGGAGGCCACGATGCCGCCCAGAGAGATGACAGCGATCTCAGCGGTGCCGCCGCCGATGTCCACGATCATGCTGCCGGTGGGCTCGCTGATGGGCAGGCCCGCGCCGATGGCAGCAGCCATGGGCTCCTCGATGACGGAGACCTGACGGGCACCGGCCTTGAGGGTCGCCTCACGCACAGCGCGGCGCTCCACCTCGGTCACGCCCGAGGGGATGCAGATGACCACGCGGGGGCGGGAGAACATGCTGTTGCCGCAGGCCTTTTTCAGGAAGTTCTCCAGCATATTTGCCGTGATATCGAAATCGGCGATGACACCATCCTTCAGGGGGCGGACTGCCACGATGCTGCCGGGGGTACGGCCGATAACAGCCTTTGCCTCAGCACCCACGCAGCGCACCTCATCGGTCTTGGTATCCACAGCCACCACCGAGGGTTCCCGCATGATGATGCCCTTGCCCTTCATGTAAACCAGGGTATTGGCAGTACCCAGATCAACGCCAACGTCCTTTGACAAAAAACTCATAATGAAGCTCTCCTTCGTATTTCCGGTCTATTCCAAAACGCACAGCAGTCCAAACTCCACAGGGTTTGACCGCCTATCGCAGAATAACACGTTTCTATTATAGCCGCAAGTCAACGTTTTCTCAAGCGTTTTGTCAAGTTTTTCCGTATTTTTCATTTTTCTGCGCGTTCCGCCACACAAACTGTCAGAACTGTTCAAGCAGGCGGACCGTCCGGCTGACGGGCAGGCCCATAATGGTGTAATAATCCCCCTCAATGGCATCCAGCCAGACCGCCGCGCGGCCCTGGATGGCGTAGGCACCAGCCTTATCGTAGGGCTCCTCTGTGGCGGCGTACCGCTCGATCTCCTCCTCGCTCAGCGGGAAAAAGGTGACCTTGCAGGTATCCACAAAGCTCTCGGTGCGGGTGCCATCGGAAACGCAGACACCGGTGTGCACATAGTGGGTCGCACCGGACAGCGCACGGAGCATCCTTCTGGCATCGTCCGGGCTGTGGGGTTTGCCGAACACCTCGCCGTTCACATCCACCACGGTATCACAGCCCAGCACCACGGCACCGGGGTGTTCCTTGGCCACAGCAAGGCATTTGCCCCGGGCAAGCTGTTCCACCAGCCGGGTGGGGGAATCCGCCGTCACGGCATCCTCGTCAAAATCGCTGACGCAGACAGTAAAATCCGTCGTGTACAGGCTCAACAGTTCTTTCCGTCGGGGGCTCTGGGAAGCCAGGATCAGATCTTTCATACGCTTCACTTCCCCGTTGAGCCAAAGCCGCCCGCGCCGCGCTGGGTATCCCCCAGTTCAGCCGCCTGAGCAAAGGCAGCGGTATACACCGGTGCAATGCAGAGCTGTGCCACACGCTCACCGGGCTGGATGGTATAGGCCTCGGTGCCCAGATTGATCATGGGCACCTTCAGTTCCCCGCGGTAGTCGCTGTCCACCACGCCCACGCCGTTTGCCATGCACAGGCCGTGCTTGATGGAAAGGCCGCTGCGGGCATAGACCAGCGCCACAGCATGGGGGCCGGGCAGCTCGATGGCAAGGCCGGTGGGCACCAGTGCCCGCTGCATGGGAGCCAGCGTCAGGGGCTCATCCAGCACGGCGCACAGGTCGGCAGCCGCCGCCCCCGGCGTTGCATAGGCGGGCACCTTGGCCCGGGGGTCCAATACTTTATAGTTTACGGTGATTGGTTCCATAGTATACCTCTTGTTAAAGTTATATTCGGGCGTGTTCCGGGAGCTTTCTCCTCGGACACGAAACGGGCCATTCCATCGCCCGCCCTACTGCCTGCGGCAGCAGGGTCCCACCCCAGCGGACGGTCCTCGGAGAAACTCTCGGCTCCCGCCCGGGGAAACTGCATCTTTAGTTGGTTCCCTTGAAATAAAGTCCTCTTGTAAACTCTCCCTCAAAGGGTGCGTGGACACGGATGCTGTCCAGAATGGCGGCTGCTTCTTCCCGGGATTCCAGTGTGAAGTAGGCCACACCGTAGTCCACAGTCAGAGCACCGGGCTTATCACCCATATAAATAGGTACGGGGTTATAGATCGTCCGCACGCCCATGCCGCAGCGCACCGGGAACTTTTTGGCCTTGCGGTCGGTCAGTTCCCCTGCTTTATTGCAGTGGGCGCAGTCATGGATGTTCTGCAGCGGGCAGGCGCGGGTAACCATCAGCGGCATGTGGCCATAAACCAGCACACCGGTGGGCACAGGCTTGCCGTTATGGGTGGGGGCAATGGTGCTGATATCGCTGTCCTTGACTTCGGGCAGGATGAGCACACTGTTCAGGCCATGGTCGGCGTAGAACTGCGCCGCCATCTGGTTGGTGACATTCAGGCCAAAGCCGCCGGTCATCGGCAGGCCACGGCAGAGCCGCAGGTGGGCGATGTTGCTTACCTCATAGCCCGCAAAACCCGCATCCTGGGTGGCGGCAATGCGGCGGGCGGTGTCCTCCTCCAGCGCGCCGAACATCACACGCGGCAGCTCCAGAAGGGTCTTTTCCCGCCACTCCCGGGGCACCCGGTCAGCCTGGGCAATGGGCAGGATGAGATACTCCACCCCGCTCAGGGCCTGCTCCGGCACCTGCTCCCAAGCTTCAAAGCGGGCGCGCAGGGCGCGGCGGGGCGGCAGAGTGCGCAGGGGCAGAGCATCCGGCTCCGCCTCGTGTACCGGCCAGGGGCGCAGGATCTCCCGCTTTTTCAGCAGGGCCTCCAGCGCATCCCGGCGCAGCTCGTTCACGGCACTGCCCGGCACGAACCAGGGGCCGCCGTCCATCTCCACATCGATCTTTTCCACTGCAAAGGGGGTGCCGCCCGTCTTGGAAAGGCTGCGCTGCAGGCTCTCGGTGGGGTCGGTGCGGGCAGGCTGCGGTTCCGCATCGCCGTAGGCAAAGGCCTTGTTGCCGTCCGCGTCGGTCACGGTCAGCTTCTCGCCGCCCTCTTCGATCTCCAGCCTGAACTGCACCGGCACCCGGCTGCGCTCGCGGCGGTAGAGCTCGCGCAGGGCAGGCAGGGTCTTTTTGGTCAGCTCCGCATCGGCTTCGCTGCGCACACCGAACATGGTGCCGTCGATCTTTCCATCCAGATAGCCGGAGGTGAAGCCGGAGCGGCTGAACGCATTTTTCAGCAGGTCACGGTCGTAGGCGCGGCCCTCGCGGCCTGCCAGACAGGCACTGACCGCCGCCGCCACATACTCCGGCGTGCGCAGGCGGCCCTCGATCTTAGCCGATGCCACGCCGACGGCCTGCATCCGATCCAGCTTGTCGATGACGGAGTTATCCTTCAGGGAAAGGTGGTGCAGACGGCCCGGCTTGCCCTCAGGCAGCGGGTTTGCCTCAAAAGGCAGGCGGCAGGGCCCGGCGCAGGAGCCCCGGTTGCCGCTGCGACCGCCCAGGAAGGCCGACATATAGCATTGGCCGCTGACGCACATGCAGAGCGCGCCGTGGACAAAGCACTCCGTCTCGATGCCGCAGTGCTTTGTGATGTGCTCCACCTCGGGCAGGCTCAGCTCACGGGCCAGCACCACCCGGGTGAAGCCCAGCTCCTTCAGCTCCAGTGCGCCCTGCAGGGTGTGGACGCTCATCTGGGTGGAGCCGTGGCGGGGCAGGTCGGGGGCGATCCGCCCGATGAGCTGCGCCACCGCCAGATCCTGGCAGATGACCGCATCCGCGCCGCTCTCGGCCACAGCCTTCACGGCACCGGCCAGCGCGGCCAGCTCCCCGCCGTAGACCGTGGTATTCAGTGCCACGTGCACCTTGACACCCCGCGCGTGGCAGAACCGGACCGCCTCCTTCAGGCTGTCCGCATCAAAATTTCCGGCCCCTGTCCGGGCATTGAAGCCCGAAAAGCCCAGATATACCGCGTCCGCACCGCTGAACACCGCGGCACGGAGCATTTCTTCACTGCCCACCGGGGCAAGGATCTCGATCTTTGGCATAATACTCCCTTTGTTCCGGCGCATTCACCGCGCCTCCATTCACACTTCCGTCTTTGCTTCCCGGTCGGCCTTCTGCTTGGCCTGCAGGCGTGCCAGCTGCTCCCGCAGGGCATCGTTTTCACGCCGCAGCGTTTCATTTTCCGTTCTCACCTTATCCTCAGCCAGCTTTGCCCTGGCGGCATCGGCAATATAATCCTGGATCTGGCTGCGCATATTCTCGGCGCTGCCGGTGCTCTTTTTATATTCGTCCAGATAATCCATGGCGCAGAACACCGCCGCCTTGGTCACCGAAAGGTTTTCGTTGGTGTCCAGCAGCTTGGTGATATCCTCATCCAGCCGTTTGGCCAGAGAGGCGATATACTTTTCGGAATCCGTCGTTGCGATCGCATAGGGCGCGCCCGCAATGGTCACTCTCACTTTATTAACCATCGTATCCTCACTAATAATTACTCTGAGCGGAGTTTGTGGCCGAGTTTCCTGCCCCGGCGCACGCTTTTGCCCCCGCCGGGACAGCCGTTCACTTCTTATTATAATATAAATGCGTGCCAAGAGAAAGTGCTATTTTTGAATTTTTTGCATATTTACCAGAAAGATTGTGATAAAAATGTCAGTTACGGCAAAAATCGGCGTTTTTCCTTGCTTTTACGAATAGAACTGATTATAATGTTCTTGTTGTGGTAACAGGGAGAGGGAAAGAGGAGAAATTCTCTGTTACGATATTTCAAAACAGCACAAGTGTGTGTGCGGATAGGAGTTCCTTATGACTACAAAAGAATTTGCAAAAATTCTTCAGGACAAGCTGACCAGCGAGTACGGCGTGGATCTGAGCGTTGCTTCCAAGCAGCAGATCTACCGCTCTCTTGCCCTGATCTGCCGTCAGATGATGAGCGAAAACCACAAGAAGTTCCAGTCCAAGGCCATTGGCACCGGCACCAAGCAGGTATACTACCTCTGCATGGAGTTCCTGATGGGCCGCAGCCTGAAGATGAGCCTGTTCAACCTGGGTCTGGAAGATGTTGCCCAGAAGGTGCTGGCAGATGCCGACATCAACATCGAAGGCATCTTTGAGGAAGAGCCCGATGCAGGCCTGGGCAACGGCGGTCTGGGCCGTCTGGCTGCCTGCTATCTGGACGGCATGGCCACCACCGGCATCTGCGGCACCGGCTACTCCATCCTGTACGAGTACGGCATTTTCAAGCAGAAGATCGTGGACGGCTGGCAGCAGGAGCGCGCTGACAACTGGCTGCCCGGCGGTCAGGTCTGGCTGAAGAGCCACCCCGATCAGGCCATCGAGGTCCGCTTTGACGGCGAGATCCGCGAGAACTGGGATCACGGCTTCCACTATATCCAGCACACCAACTACAACAGCGTTATGGCCGTGCCCTCCGACATGTATGTGCAGGGCTACGACGGCAAGGGCGTTGCCAAGCTGCGCCTGTGGCAGGCCAAGGCTCCTGACTTTGATATGTCCAGCTTCTCTCTGGGCAACTACAACACTGCCATGAGCAAGAACGCCAGCGCCGAGCTGATCTCCAAGGTGCTGTACCCCAACGACAACCACATTGAGGGCAAGATCCTGCGCCTGCGCCAGCAGTACTTCCTCTCTGCCGCATCCATCGGCGATATCGTACAGAACCACCTGTCCACCTACGGTACGCTGGAGAATCTGGCCGACAAGGTCGCCATCCAGCTGAACGACACCCATCCCACGCTGGCCATCCCCGAGATGATGCGCATCCTGCTGGACGAGTGCGGCTTTGACTGGGATAAGGCCTTTGAGATCTGCCAGAAGGTCTTTGCCTACACCAACCACACCGTTATGGCCGAGGCTCTGGAGAAGTGGAATGTGGACATCTTCAAGATGACCCTGCCCCGCATCTACCAGATCGTGGTCGAGATGAACCGCCGTGCCCGTGAGGAGCTGGAGAAGGCATTCCCCGGCGACGAGGGCAAGATCAACTATATGGCTCTGATCGGCGACAATCAGGTCCGCATGGCAAACATCTGTGCCTACACCGCCAACAGCATCAACGGCGTGTCCAAGCTGCACAGCGAGATCATCAAGGAGAGCGTGTTCCACGATTACTACCTGTTCAAGCCTCAGGCTTTCAAGAACGTGACCAACGGCATCGCTTACCGCCGCTGGCTGCTGGCCTCCAACCCTGAGCTGTGCAAGCTGCTGGACGAGACCATCGGCGAGGAGTACAAGCACGACGCTTCCAACCTCTCCAAGCTGAACAAGTATGCGGACGACAAGACCGTGCTGAAGCGCATCAACGAGATCAAGCTGGACAATAAGAAGAACTTTGCCGCCTATCTGGAGAAGAGCACCGGCCAGGTCATCGACCCTAACTCCATCTTCGACTGCCAGGTCAAGCGGATGCACGAGTACAAGCGTCAGCACCTGAACGCCCTGAACATCGCCGCTCAGTACCTGTACCTGAAGGAGAATCCCAACGCCGACTTCATCCCCAAGACCTATATCTTCGGCGCAAAGGCTGCCCCCGGCTACTACATGGCCAAGCAGATGATCCGGATGATCTGCAAGCTGGGCGACCTGATCAACAACGACCCCGCCGTGCGCGACAAGCTGCGCGTGGTCTATCTGGAAGAGTACTGCGTCTCCCTGAGCGAGCACCTGATGCCCGCCGCCGAGGTCTCTGAGCAGATCTCTCTGGCTGGCACCGAGGCTTCCGGTACCGGCAACATGAAGTTCATGCTGAACGGTGCCATCACGCTGGGTACGCTGGACGGCGCAAACGTTGAGATCGCCGATGCCGCCGGCAAAGAGAACGAGCTGATCTTCGGTATGCTGACCCCCGAGGTCAACAACCTCAAGCAGGTGGGCTACCACCCCAGCGCCTTCATCATGGGCGATGACGTGGCAAATGCCGCTCTGAACTTCCTGGAGCGCGGCTGGAACGGCGAGGACTTCCACGAGGTCACCGAGAACCTGCGCACCAGCGATCCTTATATGGTCATGGCCGACTTCAAGGATTACCGCCGTGCTCAGGCCGACCTGCAGCGCCTGTATGCTGACCGCGAGAAGTGGGCACAGATGAGCCTGAAGAACACCGCCAACAGCGGCATCTTCAGCGCAGACCGTTCTGTGCTGGATTACGCCCGCGACATCTGGCATGCTTCTGCTGTGAAGTAAACGGAAGGGTTTAGCACAAATATATCTCTGCCCCGGAGCCATTACGGAACCGGGGCTTTTTTTGAGAAAGGAACGACCCCACTTGTCTTGTCTGTTCAACAGTTTTGACCCCTATTTCAAGCAGCCCTTTGGTGCAGTGCGCGCCGGGCAGACTGTCCGGCTGTCGCTCTGCATCCCCGAGGAGCTGGGCTATGTAGACCCACACCTTGTCCTGAAAAAAGAGGGTAAGTTCGATGTTCCCGTCTACTACCGGATGAACTTCGATGGCCAGACCCCCAGGCAGAACCACTTTTCCGTGGAAGTGCCTCTGAATGACCCGGGCCTCTACTTCTACTACTTCGACCTCTACACCGACTTCCGCCGCATCGTGCGCGGCCCCGACAACTGCGGTGTGATCAGCTGGCAGGATGGCGAAAGCTGGCAGATCACGGTCTATGAGCAGGACTTTGAGACCCCCGAAAGCATCAAGGGTAAGGTGTTCTATCAGATTTTCCCGGACCGCTTCTGCGAAGGGGTGGAGAACAAGCCCATGCCCTTTGCCGACCGCATCTATCAGGCCGACAAGCACGCCGAGCCCTTCTGGCAGCCCAACGAAGTGGGCGGCCACCTGAATGAGGATTATTTCGGCGGTGACCTCAAGGGCATCCAGCAAAAGCTCCCCTACCTGCACGAGATGGGGGTGGATTTCATCTACCTCAACCCCATCTTTGAGGCCCACTCCAACCACCGCTACAACACCGCCGACTACCTGAATGTGGACCCCCTGCTGGGCACCAACGAGGAATTTGAGGCACTGTGCACCGCCGCCAAAAAATACGGCATCGGCATCGTGCTGGACGGCGTGTTCAGCCACACCGGCTCCGACAGCCGCTACTTCAACCGCGAGGGCCGCTATGGCGAGAGCGGCGCGTACCGGGACCCCAACTCCCCTTACCGCTGCTGGTACGATTTCGGCCCCCAGTACAAGGGCGGCTACCGCAGCTGGTGGGGCTTTGAGACCCTGCCCGAGGTCAACGAGGAGACCCCCTCCTATGTGGAGTTCATCACCGGCCCGGGCGGTGTCATCGACACCTGGCTGCGGCGCGGCGCGGCAGGCTTCCGGCTGGATGTAGCCGATGAGCTGCCCGACGAATTCATTGAGAAGGTGCGCGCCGCCGTCAAGCGGGTCAGCCCCGAAAAGTTCCTGCTGGGCGAGGTGTGGGAGGATGCCACCACCAAGTTCGGCTTCAACAAGCGCCGCACCTATCTGCTGGGCAAGGGCCTGGACAGCGTGATGAACTACCCCTTCAAGAACGCCGTGCTGGATTTCGTCAAGGGCAAGCCCGCCGAGCAGGCCATGACGGAGATCCTGACCATCTGCGAACACTACCCTGCCCCGGCCATGGATACCGCCCTGAACTTCCTTTCCACCCACGACACCGAGCGTGCCCTGACCGTGATTGCTGACGAGCCCGCCAATGGCCGGGGCCGCGCGTGGCAGAGCGGCCGCTGTGTGACCGGCGATGCCTACGAGGAAGGCCTGCTCCGCCTGCGGATGGCCTACGCCATCATCTACACCCTGCCGGGCGTGCCCTGCCTGTACTACGGCGACGAGATTGCCATGCAGGGCTACCGGGACCCCTTCAACCGGGCTTTCTTCCGGTGGGATGCCCACGAGCAGCGCCTGCGCCCTGTGCTGGCACAACTGGCACAGCTCCGCCACACCTGCGAAGCCTTCCGCACCGGCCAGCTGCGGGTTCTGCGTGCCGAGGACGGCATCCTGCACTACCAGCGGGTGGGCAAGGTGGAAACTGCGGAGATCATCGTCAACCGCACCGAGCATATCATCGTGGAGACCCTTGCCAGCGGCAAGAGCACCGAGGTGAACCCCATGGGCTTCACCATCGTGGTGGAAGAGGTGGGGCATAACCCGAACCACAGCTACTATGACTATGTATGACCGCATTTTGTTTTCTGCGCAACAATTCAGCAAAAATCTCTTGACCTTCCCCCAACCGGATGCTCTATAATAGGATCATAAGGAGGGATGTTCGATGTCCATTGACCCCATTTTCTGGCTCCTTGCCGCCGTCGGGTTCCTTGCGCTGGAGGGTATGACCTTCAGCATGGTATCCGTCTGGTTTGCGGCAGGCAGCGCGGCAGCCCTGCTCTGCTGCCTGTTCACCCACTCGTTCCGGGTGCAGGCGGTGGTGTTCATTGCGGTCAGCGCGGTCTGCCTGCTGGCATTCAAGCCGCTGGCCAAACGGCTGCACAAGCAGCCCACCCCCACCAACGGTGACCGCGCCCTTGGCCGGGAAGCCCGGGTGCTGACCCCCGTTTCCGCCCAGCAGACGGGCCGGGTGCGGCTGGATGGCGTGGACTGGAGCGCCCGCTGCGCCACCCCCGGCGATACCCTGACCCCCGGGCAGGCCTGCCGGGTCACCGAGATCCACAGCACCCTGCTCATCGTGGAACCCATTCTGACCGAATCCATCAACCACTGAAAAAAGGAGCGTCTCTATGCCTATCATGCTGTTTGTAATCCTCGCGCTCATCTTTGTTATCCTGCTCATCGTCGTCACCAACATCGTCATCGTACCCCAGTCCATGGTGTACGTTGTGGAGCGTCTGGGCAGCTACTCCGACACCTGGTCGGCCGGCCTGCATGTCAAGATCCCGTTCATTGAGCGGATCGCCAAAAAGGTCAGTCTGAAGGAGCAGGTCGCGGACTTTCCTCCCCAGCCTGTGATCACCCGCGATAACGTTACCATGCAGATCGACACCGTGGTGTTCTTCCAGGTCATGGATGCCAAACTCTACACCTACGGTGTCAACCAGCCCATCGCAGCCATCGAGAGCCTTTCCGCCACCACCCTGCGCAACATCATCGGCGAGATGGAGCTGGATCACACCCTGACCAGCCGCGATGTCATCAACGGCAAGATCACGGCCATCCTCGATGAAGCCACCGACAAGTGGGGCATCAAGGTCAACCGCGTGGAGGTCAAGAACATCATCCCGCCGCGCGAAATCCAGGAAGCTATGGAGAAGCAGATGAAGGCAGAGCGCGAAAAGCGCGCCGTCATCCTGAAGGCCGATGGTGAGAAGCAGGCTGCCATCACCGCTGCCGAGGGCGAAAAAGAAGCCGCCATCCTCCGCGCCGATGCCGTCAAACAGCAGCGCATTCTCGAGGCTGAAGGTGAGGCGCAGGCCATTCTCGCGGTGCAGAAGGCCAACGCCGATGCCATCCGCCTGCTGAACGAGGCCATGCCCAACGACAAGGTGCTGGCTCTGCGCAGCCTGGAGGCACTGGCCAAGGTCGCCAACGGCAAGGCCACCAAGATCATCATCCCGTCGGAGCTGCAAAATCTGGGCGGCGTTGTGCCCAGCATCAAGGAGCTTCTGACCGACCCGAAAGAGGACTGATCCATGATCTACGATACCCTGAACAATCTCCCCAACTATCTGGGCCTGTGCAGCAGTCTGGACAGCGTCATCGAGTTCATCATGGCGCGGGATATCAACAACCTGCCCGCCGGGCGCACCCGCATCGATGGTGACAAGGCTGTGGTCACGGTGAGCACCGTGACCCCGCAGGCCAGCGACAAGGCCCCCTTTGTCCGGCACGACAACCACCTGACCCTTGAGACCGACCTTGAGGGCAGCGAGCTGTTTGAAGTGTCCCTGGGCGAGTTCAGCCCCACCCGACCCGCTGACGAAGCCGCTGATACCACCGTGGGCACCGCCGGCACCAGCATTGCCGGAATGCTCTGCGAGGGCCGCTTTGCCCTCTATCTGGCCGGGGAGCCGTACAAATCCGGCTTGAAGGCCCAGGGCTGCGGCAAGCTGAAAAAGGCCGTGTTCACCATGGAGCTGGACCCGGACGAGGAAGACGAGACCGAAGCCGAATAATTCCTGAAAGCACGAACTCCACGCAGCGTAGGTTGCGTGGAGTTTTTTGTTGGGTTATACTTTGTAACAACAACCCCACCGCAATGACTGGGGGTTACTTCAGGAGGACAACACATGAACACATACGTCACAGGCAGCACCATCCGGCAGCTGCGGGAAGCCAAGGGCCTGACCCAGGCAGAGCTTGCCGGAACGCTTTCTGTCAGCGCCAAGACCATTTCCAAGTGGGAGACCGCCAAGGGTCTGCCCGATATCTCCCTGCTGGAACCGCTGGCTGCGGCTCTGGGGGTCAGCGTGCTGGAGCTGATGCAGGGAGAACCCATCATCAACCGGAACCGGGCAGCCAACCTGCTGCGGAGCAAGCTCTACGTCTGCCCTCTCTGCGGCAATGTGCTCCACGCCACCGGACAGGCTGTGGTGAGCTGTTGCGGCATCGCCCTGCCTGCGCTGGACATCGCCGAAGCCGAAGATGCCGACGAGCATCATCAGCTGACCGTGGAGCGGGTGGAGGACGAGCTCTTCGTCACCCTGCACCACCCCATGGAGAAAAATCATTACATCTCGTTTCTTGCCTACCTCACCGGGGATAAGCTGCAGCTGGTCAAGCTCTACCCTGAGGGGGATGCCTCTGCCCGCTTCTCCCTGCGGGGCGCGGGTGTGCTTTACTTCTACTGCAACTGCCACGGCCTGATGAAGGCTCCGGATTTCCGCACCGCCACCCGGCACACCTCGCCCCAGAAGATCCACCTACGGGAGCCGGATGAGGGCGACCGGGAACAGGTAATGGCCTACCGGGAAGAATTTCTGGCCATTGGCTCCCGGATGGACGGCACCTCGGCTCTGGACAAATATGCCGACTTCGATGCCTGGCTGGCCCAACTCCGCAAGCTGAAAGACCCGGCCACCACCCCCGCCGCTCTCGTGCCCGCCACGGAGTATCTGGCTCTGGATGAGCACGAGCATCTGGTGGGCATGACCAACCTGCGCCACCGGCTCAACGATTACCTGCTGACCTACGGCGGGCACATCGGGTACAGCGTCCGCCCCTCGGAGCGGCAGAACGGCTACGCCACCCAGATGCTTCGCCTGACGCTGGAAAAGGCAAAAGAACGAGGCATCGAAAAGGTGCGCATCTGCTGCGACCATTACAACGTTGCCTCAGCAAAGACCATCCGCGCCAACGGCGGCGTGCTGGAGGATGAGCAGTTTGATTCCTCCGATGGAACGCTGACACAGCGGTATTGGATACAGAATAAGTAAAAAGAGGCTGTTGCCAAACTCCTTCCGTCATCGCTCACGCGATGCCACCTCCCTCAATGAGGGAGGCTTTCACAGATTGCCATTACGTCAAGGCTCCCTCCAAGAGGGAGCTGGCGCGGCGAAGCCGTGACTGAGGGAGTTGTCGGCAGCAGCCTTTCTCTATTTCAGCCCAGATGGAACATATCGATCAGCACCACGGCGGCCAGACCATAGTAGACCACTACAGCCACCAGATCATTGATGGTGGTGATGAGCGGGCCGGAAGCCACGGCGGGGTCGATGTGGATCTTATGGAACAGCATGGGGATGACCGTGCCCACCAGGCTGGAGATCACCATGGCCACGACCAGAGATACGCCCACACAGCCCGAGAGCAAAAAGGCTTCACCCCAGGCGTAGGCCTTGAAGAAGTGGATGTAGCAGCCCAGGAAGCCCAGCGCCAGCACGGCCAGCAATGCACCGTTGGTCAGGCCCACCCGCATTTCCTTCCAGAGCAGCTGGAGTTTTTTGGCAGTGGTCAGGTTCTCGTCCACCAGCACACGGATGGTCACAGCCAGCGACTGGGTGCCCACATTGCCGGCCATATCCAGCACCATGGACTGGAAGCAGATGACGATGGGCAGCACCGCCACCACCGATTCAAACGCACCCACCACCGAGGACACCAGCATCCCGAGGAACAGCAGGGCGATCAGCCAGGGCAGGCGCTTTTTCACACTCTGGAACACACCCTCGTTCAGATCCTCCTCGCTGGTCAAGCCGCCGAGTTTTGCGTAATCATCGCCCATCTCGTCGTCCACCAGCTCGACCACATCCGCCGAGGTGATGATGCCCAGCAGCTTCCCGCTGTCGTTCAGGACAGGGAGCGAGCGCTCGGCGTAGTCCACGATGCGGTCGATGCAGTCGCTGATCTTCTCGTGGTCGGTGACGTAGGGGTAGGAGCGTGCGATCAGCTTTTCCAGGCGCTCCTCCGCACGGGCCACGATGAGGTCTTTCAGGTCAATGGCACCATAAAAGTGCTCATTTTCATCCACCACATACAGGGTGGAGATGTTATCGTTCTCGCCTGCCTGCTTCACCAGCTCACTCATGGCCTGCCGGATGGTCATATCCCTGCGGATGCAGATGTAGTTGGTGGTCATGCAGCTGCCGATCTCGTCCTCGTGATAGGAGAGCAGCAGCTTCACATCATCGGCGGCATCCTTGTCCAGCTGGTGGACGATCTTTGCCTTATCGTCCTCTTCCAGGTCATCCAGAGCATCCACGGCATCGTCCGAATCCATGTGGGAGATGACCCGGGCGGCCCGCTCGGGGTCCAGCTCCTTCAGGTAAGGCTCTGCGTCGTCCAGATAGGAGAAGATCTCTGCCACCGTATCCACGCCCAGTGCGGTGTACACCTTCTGGCGCTCCTCCGGTGTCAGGGCCGTCAGGGCATCGGCCAGGTCGTTTTCATGGTAATCGGACAGCTTTTCAGCCAGCTCTGCCTGGGGCAGACCGCTGCGGATGATGTCCAGAATCTCCTGCACATAATTTTTCTTCTGCATGGTTTGGTCCCTCCGTTTCCCGTTTTCGGGCATAAAAAATACACCGCATCGGTCTGGTTACAACTCCTGCGGTGTACAAAGGGCATGCAGTTCAGGATGCGGCTAACACGTTTGCACGGCCCGCATCGCAGGAGAAGCGTTGTTTGGGGTGATCCGTATGGTCACTGGACATGGAAACAAACTCCTCCTTGGTGTAAGATTTTTCTTTCAGCCCCGTTATCATACTACGCCGGGCCGGATTTTTCAACCCCTTTTACAGTTTTTTTACCGGATTATTGCTCTATTGCACAAAGAAGAGCTTACTTCTTATACTTCCCATACCATGCCACCGACACCCGCCAGGACACAGCATACAGGGCCAGTACCGCCAGCAGAAGCACTGCGGCCAGCCAGAGGGGTACAGGCAGCGGCACACTTCCCGTGCCGTTCTGCTGCAGTTCATCCATCACGGCACCGCCGCCGCCCAGCAGGGCACCCAGTCCGACAAAGGTCAGGATATAGATCATGCTGGCTTTTTCTGCCCCAAAGCGGTACAGCAGCGGCAGAGAAATACCGTTGATCAGCAGGATGGCACACACACTGCCCGCCAGCAGGGACAGCACATCCTTGTCCGGAGCCGTTCCGGTGCGCAGAGGGATCACCGTTACGAACAGTCCTCCGATCACAACAGCCGCCGCAGCGCAGAACAGACCAATGAGGTACTTTTCCGCCACCAGCGTCTTTTTGCTCACCGGAAGCGTCCGGCCATACTCCACCCAACCGACACTCTGGTCGTAGGCAAGCAGGTTTATCGGCAAGATGCCCAGAAAAACGGCCGCATAACTCACCGGGAACACATAGGCGCTCGATGTGCTGAACACCCAGATCACCAGCACAAATGCAACCGTCAGGTACATGGCTTTCATACTGGTTCTGACCTGATACCAATCCTTCAACAGCAAACCTTTCATCGCATATTCTCCCCTTTCACCATCAAAACGAACAGTTCTTCGATACTCACCGGTGTCAGGCTGCTGCCCAACGGGACAAGTTCCCTTTTCACCAGTGCCTCGGCCCCGTAGGCTGTCACCCGATGGCTGACGACGGCGTTCCTGTCCAGCTCCTCCAATTGCCCGGCAGTGCCGTGCCAGAGGGCGTACTCCTCCCGCAGAGTGTCCTTGTCCTCACAGAGCAGGAGCTTCCCCTTGTGCAGAAAGGCAATGGTGTCGCAGAGCTTTTCCAAATCGCTGACAATGTGGGACGAGATCAAAATTGCATGGTTCTCATCCCGCACAAAGTCCAGCAGAAGATCGATGAGCTCATCCCGCACCACCGGGTCCAGGCCGCTGGTGGCTTCGTCCAACAGCAGCAGCTTGGGGTGATGAGAAAGTGCCACGGCAAGGCACTGCTTCATCTTCATGCCGGTGGAGTAGTCGCCGTACTTCTTGTTCTCCGGAAGGTCAAAGCGGCGGCACCAGTCGGCGTAGGCGGCGGCATCCCAATTGGGATAGATGCCCGCCATCACTTTCCCCACCTGCGGCGCGGTCAGGCAGGTGGGGATGCCCTCGCCGCCCATCACCACACCGATATCGGCCTTGGCAAGCGGAGTGATTTCCTCCTGCCCGAACAGCTTCACGGTACCTGCCTCCCGGTCGATCATGTCCAGGATCAGCTTAATGGTCGTGCTCTTACCCGCGCCGTTCTCGCCGATCAGCCCGCAGACTGTGCCGCCGGGCAGTTCCAGATCAATGGGCCCCAGCGTAAAATCCGGGTAGTGCTTTTCAAGGCCGTGCAGTTCTAATGCATTCATGGTTCATTCCTCCCACAGCAATTCCAGCATTTCGGTCAGTTCCTGTTTGGTCAGCCCGCAGGGTGCCGCCAGCCGGACGGCTTCCGTCAGGTGTGCTTCGATTTTTTTCAGGTTCTCTTCCCGGAGCAGCTCGGTGTTTTTCGCCGCCACGAAAAAGCCCTTGGCGGGTACGGCGTACAAAAAGCCCTCCTGTTCCAGCTCATCGTAGGCCCGCTTTGTGGTGATAACGCTGATGCGCAGATCCCGCGCCAGCCCCCCGGATAGACGGCATAGCTTCCTCCGGCTGCAGTTCCCCGCTCAAAATCTGGTTCTTGATCTGGGTGTAGAGCTGCTCGTAGATGGGTGCACCGCTCTTGTTATCGATGAAGAGATTCATGTCTGCCGCCTCCGTTGCATCTGTATATTTACAGTATATACAGTAGATACATGGTTGTCAATAGGCAGATACAAAAAAGCAGCTCTCCCGTTGGACGGGAAAGCTGCTTTTTTCATCGGATCAGGCTCTGACTGTGGAGCGGCTTAGTAGGCCACGCCCCAGTAGACCATCTTGCTGGCGGGCTTGCCGCAGCAGGGGCAGACATCGCTGATGTGCTCCTGCTCGAAGGGCATGCAGCGGCTGGACAGGCCAGCCTCTTCCTTCATCTTCATCTCGCAGGCCAGGTCGCCGCACCACATGGTCTTGATGTAACCGGTGTTGGCCTTGGCCAGTTCCTTGACTTCCTCCATGGTGGTGGCTGCCCAGGTGCGCTTCTCACGGTTGGCGAGGGCACGCTCGTACAGGTCCTTGCGCAGGGCCTCCAGCTGGGCCGGGATCGCGGTCTCCAGCTCATCCAGGCTCACGAAGATCTTTTCACGGGTGTCGCGGCGGACCAGCACGCACTGGTTCTTTTCCAGATCCTTGGGGCCGATCTCCAGGCGCAGGGGCACGCCCTTCATCTCCCACTGGGAGAACTTCCAGCCGGGGGCGTTGTCGCTGTCGTCCAGCTTGACGCGGGCATACTTGCTGATCTTCTCAGCCAGCTCGGCGGCCTTCTCGGAAACGCCGGGCTTGTGGGCGGCGATGGGCACCACCACGACCTGGATGGGGGCCACTGCCGGGGGCAGGATCAGGCCGTCGTCATCGCCGTGGGTCATAATGATGGCACCCACCAGACGGGTGGAAACGCCCCAGCTGGTCTGGAACGGGTGATGCAGCTGGTTGTCGCGGCCGGTAAAGGTCACGTCGTAAGCCTTGCTGAACTTATCGCCGAAGTAATGGCTGGTGCCGCTCTGCAGGGCCTTGCCGTCCTTCATCATGGCTTCGATGGTATAGGTAGCCTCGGCACCGGCAAACTTCTCCTTATCGGTCTTGCGGCCCTTGACAACAGGGATGGCCAGATCCTGCTCGCAGACATCCGCGTAGCAGTTCAGCTGCTGCTGGGTCTCAGCCTCGGCCTCGGCGGCAGTCTCGTGGATGGTATGGCCTTCCTGCCACCAGAACTCACGGCTGCGCAGGAAGGGACGGGTGGTCTTTTCCCAGCGCACCACGCTGCACCACTGGTTGTACTTCATGGGCAGCTCACGGTAGCTGTGCAGCACGCGGGACCAGTGGTCACAGAACATGGTCTCGCTGGTGGGACGCACCGCCAGGCGCTCTTCCAGCTTGTCAGAGCCGCCCATCGTGACCCACGCCACCTCCGGCGCGAAGCCATTGACCAGCTCGCCTTCCTTCTGCAGCAGGCTCTCGGGGATCAGCACGGGCATGGCCACGTTCTCGTGGCCGGTTGCCTTGAACCGGGCATCCATGTCCTTCTGGATCAGCTCCCAGATGGCCTGACCATAGGGACGCAGGATGATGAAGCCCTTGACACTGGAGTACTCCACCAGCTCTGCCTTGACGCAGATGTCGGTGTACCACTGTGCAAAGTTTTCTTCCTGGCTGGTGATCGCCTGCACAAGCTTCTTGTTGTCTTTTGCCATTTTGTTATATCCTCCTAAGCCGTGCGCCAAACGCCTGTGTTCCAGCCGTTCCGCACGAGCTCATATTAAAAGCCCCGCTGCAGTGCCGCCGTGTGCAGCGCTGCGGGTGCGGGGCCTTTTTGCAAAACTGTTATCAGCCCTTGTGGCTGTCCACAAATTCCACCACGTCGCCCACGGTGCGCAGATTCTCGATGGCATCGTCCGGCACCTCAATGCCAAACTCATCCTCCAGCGTCATCACCATGTCCACGATATCCAGGCTGTCGGCCTCGAAATCACTCATAATGTCGCTCTCCATCGTGATCTTAGCAGGGTCAATATCCAGCTGCTCTGCCAGCAGTGCACGGATCTTTTCAAAAGTATCCATCGTCGCGGTCTCCTTTTGTCAATGATTCTTTCTTCTCTGCCTGCACGCCCTCTCCGGCGCGCAAAAGCACTCTCTCTTTTTATATCCCATGGGCCGTATCTTGTCAAGCCCTGTTTTGCATTCCGGCCCTTTACGGGCAGAAAAAACCGATGAAAATTGCACAAAGCCCTCTTTTTTGCTTGACAGAAGCCCGTTTGATTCTTATGATTATATGTGACGAACCAAACCTCTGCGGCCGTGCTGCATCAGCATGGCCGCAGAGGTCCCGCCTGTAAAGGAGAATGCTCCATGAAATTGTCATTTACCAAGATGCAGGGCTGTGCCAATGATTACATCTATCTGGACTGCCGTGCATCCGGTGTGCCCGCAGACATTGCCGCGCTTGCACAGCGGCTCTCTGCCCGGCATTTTTCCGTGGGTGCAGACGGCATCATCTGCATCTGCGCCCCTGTGACCCCCGGGGCCGATGGCCGGATGCGCATTTTCAACGCAGACGGCAGCGAGGCCCAGATGTGCGGCAACGGCGTGCGCTGTGTGGCCGAGTGGCTCTACACCCACGGGGTGGAAAAGCCTGTCCTGACCATCGACACCAACAGCGGTGTCAAGCGCATCACCCGGCAGGGCGCACAGCTGTGGCAGGTGGAGATGGGTGCTTACAGCACCCTGCCGGCTGACCTGCCTGCCATCCACATGGGCGAAGGCCCGCTGGTGGATCAGCCGCTCACCGTAGAGGGAAAAGTGTGGAAGGTGACCTGCATCAGCGTGGGCAACCCCCACTGCGTGACCGTGGTAGAGGATGTGGACAGCCTGAAGCTGGAAGCCATCGGCCCGGCGTTCGAGCATCACGCCAACTTCCCGGAGCGCATCAACACCGAATTCGTGCAGGTGGTGGATGCCGCCCACCTGAAGATGCGGGTGTGGGAACGCGGCAGCGGCGAGACCTGGGCCTGCGGCACCGGCACCTGCGCCACCGTGGCGGCTCTGACCGAGCTGGGCATCTGCCCCGCCGGGCAGGATATCCATGTGCAGCTGCGCGGCGGTGAGCTGGTCATCCGGGTACTGCCCGGCAGGCAGCTGCTGATGACCGGCAGCGCTGTCACGGTGTACGAGGGAGTTGCGGAAGTTTAACATCCTCGCCCTCTCCGTCATTGCTTTGCAATGCCACCTCTCCCAAAGGGAGAGGCAATTGCGGCTCAACGGTCAGCTTCTGCTGGCGTAGACGCTGCATCGGCTCTCCCTTTGGGAGAGCTGGACGCGAAGCGGCCTGAGAGGGCGGGCAATCTTATAAAGTGAGGGAACAACTTATGAAAATGAATCACCATTACGGCGAGCTGAAGGCAAGCTACCTGTTCGTGGACATTGCCCACAAGGTGGCCGCCTATCAGGAAGCACACCCCGAAAAGGAGATCATCCGCCTGGGCATCGGCGATGTGACCCAGCCTCTGGCAAAGTGCGTGGTCACCGCCATGCAGGATGCCGCCGCTGAGATGGGCACCAAGGAGGGCTTCCACGGCTACGGCCCCGAGCAGGGCTATCCGTTCCTGAAGCAGGCCATTCAGGGCTACTACGCAGGCCGCGGCACCCAGCTGGCTGAGGACGAGATCTTTATCTCCGACGGTGCCAAGAGCGACCTGGCCAATGTGCTGGGCCTGTTTGATGTGGACAACACCGTTCTGGTTCCGGACCCCGTTTACCCCACCTATGTGGACGACAACGTGACCGACGGCCGCAAGATCATTTACGGCCGCACCAGCCAGGAGAACGGCTTCCTGGGGATGCCCGATGGCAGCGTGAAGGCTGACATCATCTACATCTGCAGCCCCAACAACCCCACCGGTGCCGCCTACACCCGCGAGCAGCTCAAGGCCTGGGTGGACTACGCCAGAAAGAACAACGCCGTTATCCTGTACGATGCCGCCTACGAGTGCTTCATCACCGATCCCGCTCTGGCACGCAGCATCTTTGAGGTGGAGGGTGCCCGCGAGTGCGCCATTGAGATCTGCTCCTTCTCCAAGATCGCTGGCTTCACCGGCACCCGCTGCGGCTACACCATCGTGCCCCACGAGCTGGAGCGCGAGGGCATGAACCTGAACAAGCTGTGGCTGCGCCGCCAGACCACCAAGTTCAACGGCGTGCCCTACGTCGTTCAGCGCGCTGCTGCCGCCGTGTTCACCGAGAGCGGCATGGCTGAGATCCAGGCCAACCTCGATTACTACCGCCAGAACGCCAAGGTCATTGCTGACGCGCTGGACGAGTGCGGCGTGTGGTACTGCGGCGGCAAGAACAGCCCCTACATCTGGCTGCGCTGCCCCGGCGGCATGAAGAGCTGGGAGTTCTTCGACTGGCTGCTGGAGAACTGCGGCGTGGTCGGCACCCCGGGTGTCGGATTTGGTGAGTGCGGCGAGGGCTACTTCCGCCTGACCGCCTTCGGCGATGCCGAAAAGACCAAGGTCGCCGCCCAGCGCATCAAGGCCGCCATCCAGACTCTGTAATCTTACACAAGCAAAAAGGCGATGCAGTTTTGAACAGCTGCATCGCCTTTTTCTTTTATTTCCGGCCCGTCAGCCGGTTGAGCAGCATCACTGCCAGAACAATGATGCCGATGACAAGGATGATGCCGACCATCCCGATCAGCATCATCGGCAGCGTGGTCATCCACGAAGTAAGATGAAGCATGCGATCACCTCCGTTAAGCCATCAGGGTCAGGATCAGGCCGCCTGCAATGACGGACGCGATCTGTCCCGAAACATTGACGCTGATGGAATACATCAGCAGGAAATTCTGGTTGTCCTCTTCCAGGCCCATCTTGTTGACCACACGGCCACTCATGGGGAAGGCCGAGATGCCGGCCGCGCCGATCATGGGATTCAGCTTTTTGCCCTCCGGCCGGAAAAGGTTCAGCAGCTTTGCAAACAGTACGCCGCCTGCCGTATCAAAGACGAAGGCCACCAGACCCAGTGCAAGGATGAGCAGGGTGTCGGGCCGCACGAACTTGTCGGCGGTCATCTGCCCGGCAACGGTCAGGCCCAGCACGATGGTGATAAGGTTTGCCAGCACATTCTGGGCGGTTTCGCTCAACGCATTCAGCACCCCGCACTCCCGCAGCAGGTTGCCGAACATCAAAAAGCCCACCAGCGCCACACTGGCCGGAGCCACCATGCCTGCAATGATCGTGACCACGATGGGGAACAGGATCTTGGTCAGCTGGGAAACACTGCCCTTTTCATAGGACATCCGAATGCGGCGCTCCTTCTGCGTGGTCAGCAGCCGGATCACGGGCGGCTGCACGATGGGCACCAGTGCCATGTAGCTGTAGGCCGCCACCATGATGGCACCGAGGTACTGGGAGTTGAGCGTGTTGGCCACGAAAATGGCGGTGGGGCCGTCTGCCGCACCGATGACAGCGATGGAGGCAGCATCCTTCAGGTCAAAGAAGAAGCCCGCCAGAAACAGGGTAAAGAAGATGCCGAACTGGGCCGCCGCGCCAAAGAGCATCAGCCACGGCTTTTCCAGCAGCGGGCCAAAATCGATCATGGCACCGATGCCGATGAAGAGCAGCAACGGGAACAGCTCGTTGGACATGCCCGCTTCAAACAATGCAGAGATAGGGCCCACCGTATCCCCCTGCGTGATGGCACCCGAGAGGGGCAGGTTGACCAGAATGGCACCAAAGCCCATAGGCAGCAGCAGGCTCGGCTCCATCTTTTTGGCGATGGCAAGGTAGATGAGCAGCGCACCGATGCCCCACATCACCACCATCTGCCAGGTCAGATTCCCAAAATTGGAAAAGAGACTGGCGAATGTGTTCAGAAGATCCATATTTATTTTTCCTCCTTATGTTCCGGTGCCGGGCAAGAAAAAAGAGACCCCTGCCACAGCACTCTGTCTGTGACAAAAGTCTCAAGCCAACACATGACATCGGGCATTTCTGCCGTGATGACGCTGCCATGCAGCACCCCGCAGGCCCTGCGGGATGCCCTTTACTCCCTTTTATCGATTCTAATTAAATCAGAATGCAGTCCCCTCTGTCAAGGGGTTCCTGCATTTCTTTGCCAAACTTTGCTTCAGCGCTCAAACGTTGTGCTGAGGGTGGTCTCCCAGGTCTGGCCGGGGGCAAGGCAGGCGGCAGCGGCGCGCTGGCTCCACTCCTGGGTATCGGTCTGGGCACCGGGCAGGGAGTGCCACGGCTCAATGCAGACAAAGCGCACAGGCTTTGCCGGAGCCGACCAGATGAGGGTGTAGGGGTAGCCCTCCACATTGCAGACGATCCCCTTGCCGGTGTCCTTTTCGTAGATGCCCAGCGTGCGGCTGCGCAGACCAGCCATGCAGAAGCTGTCGTTCTCAAACAGATCGTCTGTCAGGGGGATGCTCTGCTCGTTCTTCCACCGGTAGCCGCACTTTCCGGTCAGCAGACCGTTGGGGTAAGCGTCCAGGATCATCGGGCTCTCCGGCTGGTCGAAGCGGAACTCGTAATCGGTGGTGGTGTGCTGGTCATCAAAGGGGATGCGGAACGCCGGGTGATAGCCGATGCCGAACTGCAGCTCCTCGGCGGCATCGGCGGGGTTGGTGACGGTCAGGGTGTGGTGCACCGTCCTGCCCTCCAGCCGGAAGGTGCTGGTCAGGACAAAATCAAACGGGAAGCGCTCTGCCTTGCTCTTTTCATCCGAGCGCAGCTCCAGCCGGATGGTGTCGCCCTCGGCGCAGAGCAGGGTGTGCTCCACGTCCCGGGCAAAGCCATGCTGCCCTCCGGGGTAGGTCTTGCCCTTATGGGTAAAGGCCCCGCCGGTCAGCTTGCCCGTCCAGGGGAAAAGGATGGGGGCGTGGCGCTTCCAGACAGCCGGGTCGGCCTGCCAGAGCATCTCCTGCCCGGCGGTATTTTTCAGGCTGACTGCTTCGGCACCATGGGTATCCACGGTCAGGGTCAGGAATTCGTTGTGAATGGTTGCCTGCATGATTCATCTCTCCTTTTTATCTGTTGACGATGTGCTCGCCGTTTCCTTCCAGCCAGGTGCGCAGGTTCCGGGTGGTAATGTCCATCAGGTTCTGCAAAGCCTCCCGGGTCGTCCACGCAATGTGCGGTGTGAGGATAGCGTGGGGTTCTGCCCGCAGGGGGCTTTCCTGAGGCAGAGGCTCGGTGACAAAGGCATCGGCCCCGTAAAAGCCCAGCTGACCGCTGTGGAGGGCCGCTGCCACGGCCTCCTCATCCACCAGCGCGCCCCGGGCCGTGTTGAGCAGAATGGCCCCGGGCTTCATCTTCGCCAGCGCCTCCGCGTTGACAAGGCCCCGGGTCTGGGGCGTGGCCGGGCAGTGCAGGCTGAGGATATCGCACCGCCTCAGCAGGGTATCATAATCCACGAACTCCACACCGTCGGCGGCGTATTCGGGCCGGACGGTGCGGGTGCAGACCAGCACCTCCATGCCAAAGGCTCTGGCAATGCGGGCCGACTGCCGCCCGATGCTGCCATAACCGTAAACGCCATAGGTCTTGCCGTAGAGCTCCATCTGGGGCAGCAGGCCGATGCTCTCCGGGATATCCAGCTGCCAGCATCCCTGCTTGACGGCACGGTTGTAGCGCTCCGCGCACTGGCAGATGGCCAACAGCAGGCTGAAGGTCATCTGGGCCACGCTGTAGGTAGAATAGCCCGGCACATTGGCCACTGCAACGCCGTGGCGGCGGCAGGCTTCCAGATCCAGGTTGTCGGTTCCTGTGGCGATGATGCCCACCCATTTCAGGTTCGGGCACTGCTGTAAGATCTCCTCATCGATGCGGCACTTGTTCAGCAGAACGATGTCCGCATCTCCAATGCGGGGGGCGATCTCCTCGTAGGCCGTGCGGACATAGCTGGTGGTATCGGGCACCAGCGCCTTTACCCCCGACCAGTCGAGGTCGCCTTCCTCCATGACATAACTTTCCAGTATGGCAGCTTTCATCTCAGTCCTCCAACAAAACATCCTCGCTCAGCACCTGACCGATGGGCTTTGCAATGCACAGGTCGGCCTGCGCATCGGCCCCGGTGGGCTGCATGTTGATGACCACCAGATGGCGGCCCCGGAAGTACCGGATGAGCCCCGCCGCCGGGTAGACCACCAGACTGGTGCCGCCGATGATGAGAGTATCCGCCTTGCGGATGGCAGACACGGCCCCGGAGAGCACTTCCTCGTCCAGCCCTTCCTCGTACAGGACGACATCCGGCTTGACGATGCCGCCGCACTTGGGGCAGCGGGGCACGCCGGTGCTGTTGGCAATGAAGTTCACATCGTAGAACACGCCGCACTTCACGCAGTAGTTGCGCAGGGTGCTGCCGTGGAGCTCGTAAACGGTCTTGGAGCCTGCCGCCTGATGCAGGCCGTCGATGTTCTGGGTGACGATGGCCTTCAGCCTGCCCTCCCGCTCCAGCTTTGCCAGCCGCAGGTGGGCAGCGTTGGGCTTTGCCCCCTTCACAATGAGCTTATCCCGGTAGAACCGGTAGAACCCCTCGGGGTTCTCCTCCCAGAAGGTATGGCTCAGGATGGTCTCGGGCGGGTAATCGTACTTCTGGTGGTACAGGCCGTCCACGCTGCGGAAATCAGGGATGCCGCTTTCGGTGGAGACCCCCGCGCCGCCAAAAAAGACGATGCGGTCGCTCTCGGCAATGATTTTTTCCAGTGCAGGAACCATAAAAGAAACGCTTCCTTTCCGGCAGATCGTTGTGTTTTGGATAGCTCCAGTATAACACAAATCCAGCGGAAGGGAAGCGTTTCTTTTTTGAGGGAATTTTCCCCTTGCTCAGCGCCCGTTTTCGGCAAACAGGGTCCCCAGTGCATCCAGCAGATCATGCGGGAGCATCCCGGTTTCCCCGTGCAGGGCAGCGGCACGGTCGGCAGCTGCACCATGGAGATAAACGGCACAGGCGGCGGCCTCAAAGGCAGGCAGGCCGCAGGCCAGCAGGGCGCTGGTCATGCCCGCCAGCACATCCCCGCTGCCGCCCCGGGAAAGCCCCGGGTTGCCGGTGGGATTGACCGCGCAGCGGCCATCCGGCCCTGCAATGACGGTGTGCGCCCCCTTCAGCACCACCACAGCATTCCATGCTTTCGCATAGCGCAGCGCCATGCCTTCCCGGTCCGCATCGATCTCTGCCGCAGAGTGTCCGGTCAGCCGGGCCATCTCACCGGGGTGGGGCGTTAAAATCAATTCCCCCTGAGGGTGAAGCATTTTTTCCGTTTGGAGCAGGTCAGCGGCGGCGTTCAGGCCATCCGCATCCAGCACTGCACTGCCGGAAAAGCCGGGCAGGAGCGTTTTCACCAGCGCCCGGGTCTCGGCGGCACGGGCCGCGCTCTGGGCCGTATAACCCAGCCCGGGGCCAACCAGCAGGACCGAGGCCTTCTGCCGCCGGATATGCTCAATATTTTGGGGCGAGATCCCGCCCTCGGCCCCCGCTTCGCAGGGGCAGAGACAGCACTCGGGCAGGCGGGCGGCCACAGCCGCCAGCACCGGTTCCACACTTGCCAGCGTAACGATACCGGCTCCGGTGCGCAGGGCACCTTCCACGGCCAGCGCCGCCGCGCCCCGGTAGGACGCACTGCCCGCCACCGCCAGCACGGAGCCAAAGGTTCCTTTATGCGCGTCCCGGGGGCGGGGCTGGATGGCCTGCCAGACAAAATCGGAAGTTATTTCGAACATAGGCGGCTCCTTTCGGGTGAGATTTCGCCCTCTCAGTCAAAGCCGTAAGGCTTTGCCAGCTCCCCCAAAGGGGGAGCCTATTGCGGGTCTTGGATAAAGGCAGCATTGCCTCTCCCTTTGGGAGAGGTGGCAGCGCGTAAGCGCTGACGGAGAGGGCGAGGATGTTACCCTTCTCCCTGCAAATACCTCCGGATCTCCTTCTCCGCTTCCTGCACCTCTTCATGGAACATGCGGGCAGAGACCCGGAGAGCACCATGGCCCAGGATAATGACCTGTTCCATGCCATCGGAGGTGGCCACGCGGACGCGGCGGCCCTTGCCGATCTCATGGGTGACACGCTCGATGAACATATCGGCGGTCTCGGCTTCCCGGGTGTAGACCACATGGATATTGTGGTACTGCTCTATGCTGCCGGGGCTGCCCGGCACACGGTAGGCATCAAACACAAGGATGAGCACGCACTTCTTAAAGCCCTGATAGTTGCAGAGGATGTCCATCAGCCTGTGGCGGGCCGCTTCCAGGCTCTCTTTGGAGAGTGCGTTCAGCTCGTCCCATGCAAAGATGATGTTGTAGCCGTCCACCAGCAGGTATTCGGGCTGGATCTCCCACTGCTCGGCGTTGAAATCGGGGCGTTCCCGCTTCTGGGTGGGGCGGAACGCCGCCAGCGGGTCCCGCTTGATGGGCCCATAGGTCTGTTCAAAGATCTTCAGCAGCTCGGCATCCTCTTCCAAAGTAGCACGATAGGCGGCCATCCGGCGGGGACGGGCCTGCACCGCTTCCTCGGTCTTTGCAGTCTTGCCCCAGCCGCTGTCTACATGCATGTGGCTGCGCACCTGTTCCCAGGGCACCACAAATCCGGCCCCGTGGGCACAGAACACCGAATCCGCCGGGTTGTCGAGGTCGTGTTCCGGCTCATAGCCCGCGGCCTCGATGACCTCCGCTGCATTGTGGCAGGGGCGGTAACCGTCCAGCGTCAGGGTCAGGTGTCCCCTGCCCCGGGTGTAGCCCACCACCTCCATGGGGTAGCTGCGCATGGTGGAGGCCGGTGCGGTGCCGGTGAGCAGGGTGGTATCCCCGTCGGCTCCGGTCTCGGGCGGGTCAAAGCTGCCGCCCATGTTCTGGATATCGTTCATGGCGCGGCCCACGTTGTCAGAGGGCAGCTCCAGCCGGAAGGCATACCACGGCTCCAGCAGCTGGGTCTTGTGGATCTGGTCTGCCATCATCAGGCCCTGCCGGACGGCGCGGTAGGTCGCCTGCCGGAAGTCGCCGCCCTCGGTGTGCTTGAGGTGAGCGCGGCCCGCAATGAGGGTGATCTTCACATCGGTCAGAGGTGCCCCGATGAGCACGCCCAGATGCTGCTTTTCCTCAAGATGCGTCAGCACCAGCCGCTGCCAGTTCTTGTCCAGCACCTCTTCCCGGCAGTCGGCGGCAAACTGCATCCCGCTGCCCCGGGGCAGCGGCTCCAGCTTAAGGTGGACTTCTGCATAGTGGCGCAGGGGCTCGTAGTGGCCCACGCCCTCCATGGCTTCGGTGATGGTCTCCTTATACAGGATGCCGCCGGGGCCGAAGCTGACCTCCAGCCCGTACCGCTCGGCCAGCAGGCTTTTCAGCACCTCCAGCTGGATCTCGCCCATCAGCTGGACATGGATCTCGCCCAGGGTCTCGTTCCAGACCACATGGAGCTGGGGCTCCTCTTCTTCCAGCCGATGGAGCTTTCCCAGCGCGGCGTGCACGTCTGCGCCCTCGGGCAGCAGCACCTGATAGCTCAGCACCGGCTCCAGCACCGGCAGGTCGCTGTCCCGTTCCGCCCCCAGACCCTCGCCGGGGCGGGCTTTGGTCAGGCCGGTAACGGCGCACACCTGGCCGGGGCCGATGCACTCTGCCAGCGTAAACTTCGCGCCGGAGTAGAGCCGCAGCTGGTTGGCTTTTTCGGCCCATGGCTCCCCGTCGACCTCTCCGGTGAGCTGGGCTTTCACCTTGAGCGCGCCGCCGGTCACCCGCAGCCAGGTCAGGCGGTTTCCCTGCTCATCCTGGCTCACCTTGAACACCTTGGCCCCAAAGGCTTCCAGCGCGGGGGCCGGGCGGGTATAGCGGTCCAGGCCCTCCACCAGCGCATCCACACCCTGCAGCTTCAGGGCTGAGCCAAACCAGCAGGGAAACACATGCCGCCGGGCAATGGCAGGGATGAGGTCGGTATCGGTCAGGCTTCCCCGGTCCAGCATCGTCTCCATCAGCCGCTCATCGCAGAGAGCCAGCGCCTCGTCCCGGTCGGCCTGTTCTGCCCCGAAATCCACAAAGCCATCCCCCAACCGACGGTTCAGCTGGGTCAGGAGCGCTTCCCTGCCCGGGCCGGGCAGGTCCATCTTGTTCACGAACACAAAGGTGGGGATGTGATACCTCCGCAGCAGCCGCCAGAGCGTCTCGGTATGGCTCTGCACGCCGTCGGTGCCGCTGATGACCAGCACCGCATAATCCAGCACCTGCAGTGTCCGCTCGGTCTCCGTGGAAAAATCCACATGGCCCGGGGTGTCCAGCAGGGTAAAATCGGTATTGCCCGCCGTGAAGAGGGCCTGCTTGGAGAAAATGGTAATGCCGCGCGCCTTTTCCAGCGCGTCGGTGTCCAGAAAGGCATCCTTATGGTCCACCCGGCCCAGCTTGCGGATGGTGCCGGTGCCGTAGAGCAGGGCCTCGGAAAGGGTGGTCTTGCCGCTGTCCACATGGGCCAGAATGCCGATGACCAGCTGCTTGTGCTCTTGTTCCATGCCGCGGCCCCCTTACAGTGCGCTGGCGATCAGCGCAGCAGCGACCAGCGGCAGGCCCAGCACCAGATTGGAGAGCAGGCTGCAATAGGTGCGCTCCTCGGGTTCCAGCTCCTCAAAGGAGACGATCTTCTCATCCGCATAGTCGATGATGGAGCGGGTGGAATGGATCTTTTTCTGCCGCTTGCCCATCCCCTTGAACTCCTCCAGCAGGTGGTGGATGGTCACGCCGTCCAGCCGCAGGTAGTCCACCCAGGCCCAGATGAGCAGCACCACGCCGCACAGAAAGCCCGGGGCCTCCCAGATGGTAAACGTGCCATCGCTGACATAGCGCTGCCACAGCAGCATCAGCACAGCCACAATGGAGGTGCGGGTCACGGTCTTATATAAAATGGGGTGGAACATGTAGCGTTTGTACATCGAGGTCAGTTTCTTCATGGTGCGCTCCTTATTGATACAGATACACTTTATTGTATCATGTTTTTGTGAAAAAAGATAGCTGTTTTGTGCGCACAGCGTGAACAGTTTCTCTCTTTTGCCTGTTCTTCACAGATATACAGTTCTTTCCATTTTATAGTAATTTTTTCCATATTCTTTTCCCATGAAAGTGTTTGTCACTGTTTTGTTTCCAATTCTATGCTGTGGCGGATTGACTTCTTTCCAGTAAAGTGCTAAAATATACAGCGGTGCGACTTTTGTCTTTCCTGTGCACTTTTTGGAAAGGCAGACAGCCTCACTGCATTTAGGAAAAGGAAAAACGCGCGGCTCTGTCCGCGCAAGATCTGGGAGGATCATCCAATGAGCTTCAATTTTGATCGCCGCACCTTCCTGAAGGGTGCAGGTGCTGTGGGTGCCGCCAGCCTGCTGGCAGCCTGCGGCGAAAAGTCCAACAACACCGGCAATGGCGCTGCCGCCAGCGGTGCTGCTGCCCCCAACTCCACCGGCGCTACCCCCCTGAAGGAGTTCATCTCCTTTGAGAGCGGCAACCGTGAGCTGGAAAGCTGGAACATGCTGTACAGCCAGAGGGCTGAGGATGCCAACGTGGTCACCAACCTGTGGGACGGCCTGCTGAGCTTTGACTGCTACGGCAAGGTGGTTCCCGCCATCGCTTCCAGCTGGGAGCACAATGAGGATGCCACCGTCTGGACCTTCCACCTGCGGGACGACGTGGACTGGGTGGATTGCAACGGTGAGGTGAAAGCTCACCTGACCAGCAAGGACTTCCTGGTTGGCTTTGAATGGGTGATGAACGCCATCAAGAACGAGGCCAACAACACCTCCATGCCCAACGACACCATTGTGGGTGCTTACGAGTACTACCAGCTGACCAAGGAAGCCGGTGACGCTGCCGCTGACATGACCTATGAGGACATGCTGGCTGCCGGTGTTGGCATCGAAGCTCCGGATGATTACACTCTGGTGTTCACCTGCCCCAACGCCTGCCCCTACTTTGATACCGTTGCTGCCTACACCAGCTTCTACCCCGTGGCTCCCGCTCTGATCGAGGAGCTGGGTGTCGATGGCTTCCGTGGCTGCGACAACACCACCATGTGGTACAACGGACCCTATATGGTGGAGGAGTACATCCAGGGCAACACCAAGAGCTACATCCCCAACCCCAACTACTACGATGCTGCCAACGTCAGCCGCTTTGAGCGTTTCACTGTCACCATGATCAGCGATGGTGCCATCAGCCTGCAGCTGTATCAGAACCGCGAGCTGGACGAGGTGGACCTGGGCGAGAGCAGCATCACCACCATTCAGTCCGATCCCTCCAACGAGTACAATCAGCAGCTGTGTGAGAAGCGTGCCAAGAAGTTCAGCTACTGCTTCATCTTCAACTACGACAAAATGAACACCGACGGCACCCCCGATGAGAACTGGAACAAGGCCATTGCCAACAAGGCGTTCCGTCAGTGCTTCTCCAAGGGCATGGTGCTGAACAAGTTCTTCGCCCGTTACAACCCCATCAATCCCCTGAAGTGTGAGAACGACTTCTTCACCATGAAGGGCCTGTGCTACACCTCTGATGGCACCGACTACACCAACCTGGTGGCCAAGGAGATGGGTCTGGACGGCGAGGCTTACGATGGCAAGACCATGAAGCGTCTGCGCGCCAACAACGGCGACATCACCGAGCTGAAGAAGCAGGCCATGGAAGAGCTGAGCGCCATTGGTGTCACCTTCCCTGTCCACTGCTCCTACTACGTTCTGGCCGGCTCCACCTCCGCTCTGGACCACGCCACCGTCCTGAAGCAGTGCTTCACCGACAGCTTCGGCGATGACTTCATCGTGCTGGATGTCAACACCTTCGTGTCCTCCACCATGAAGGAAGTCGTGGCTCCCAAGCTGCAGAGCTTCACCCACATGGGCTGGGGCGCTGACTTCGGTGATCCCATCAACTTCCTGACCCAGATCATCATTCACGATGAAAACGCTTACTACAGCTGCAACATGACCAACATTGCAGGCATTGTGAACAATGGTCCCGCCAGCTACCAGACCGAGCTGGTGGCTGCCTATGAGAAGTTCACCGATCTGGTGAACGAGGCCCGTGCCATTGTTGACGACACCGATGCACGCTACGCAGCATTTGCCAAGGCCGAGGCTTACTTCCTGGACGAGAACCTGATTTTCCCCACCGTCTACGATATCACCTGGTGCCTGACCCACGTCAACGAGTACAGCAAGATCAACGCAATGTATGGTCCCTGCAACTACAAGGCTGTGAACTGGGAGACCAGCGAGGAGGCCTACACCACCGAACAGTACGATGAGTTTGCTGCCGCATTTGACGCAGCCGCTCAGGCCTGATCGAGTGAACCAATAACCAATCGCAAAAGCAGAACCGGACGTTTTTGAAGCGTCCGGTTCTTTTTTGCTCCCTGACAGCACAAAACCCCGCCGCGCGGGAAAGCTCCCAGCGCGGCGGGGTCATTGTGTTAAAATACAGGAAAGCGGTTCAGCTTACAGCTGGCTTTCATACTCCTTGCGGTAGCCTTCCAGCTCACGCTGGTTGCCATACACAAAGTGACCGTTTGCGATCTCTTCCCAGACCGGCTTGTCCACGCTGTAATCGTGGATCGAGGGGTCATAGACCAGCAGCTTCTTGTGCTTTTCAAGGCTGGGGTCAGGGATGGGGACCGCGCTCAGCAGGGCTTTGGTGTAGGGATGCAGCGGATGGAGGAACAGCTCCTCCGCCTCAGCCAGCTCCACGATGCGGCCCTTGCTGATAACGGCGATACGATCCGAGATGAACCGGACCACCGACAGGTCATGTGCAATGAACAGGTAGGTCAGACCGCGGCTCTTCTTCATCTCGTTCAGCAGGTTCAGCACCTGTGCACGGATGGAGACATCCAGTGCAGAGATGGGCTCATCGGCCACGATGAACTCCGGCTCCATGACCAGAGCACGGGCAATGCCGATGCGCTGGCGCTGGCCGCCCGAGAACTCGTGGGGGAAGCGGGAGGCAAACTCCGGCAGCAGGCCAACCTCATGCAGGGCGTTCATCACCTTTTCGTGCAGGTCATCCTGATCCTTGTAGAGATGATGGTTCAGCAGGCCCTCAGCAATGATATACTCAACCTTGGCGCGCTCGTTCAGCGAAGCCATGGGGTCCTGGAAGATCATCTGGATCTTACGGATGACTTCCTTGTCCAGTTCCTTGGAGATCTTGCCGTTGATCTTCTGGCCCTTGAAGAAGATGTCGCCGCCGGAGGTCGGGTTGATGCGGCAGATGGCACGGCCAATGGTGGTCTTGCCGGAGCCGGACTCGCCGACCAGCGAGAAGGTCTCGCCCTTATAGATGTCAAAGTTGACATGATCGACAGCAACAAATTTCTTCTTACCGGAGCCAAAGGTGATCTGAAGGTCTTTCAGCTCAATCAGCTTTTCGCGTTCAGCCATTTAAGTTGGCGCCTCCCATCTTTCCCATTTTCTCACGCAGGTTCTGGATGGAGTGCGGCCGCTCGATCTTGGGAGCGCGCGGGTCCAGATACCAGGTCTTTGCGGCGTGGGTCTCGGACACCTGGAAGAACGGAGGCTCTTGCACAAAGTCGATTGCCAGCGCATGCTTGTTGCGGGGCGCAAATGCGTCACCCTTGATCTCGTTGAACAGGTTCGGGGGAGTACCATCCACGCTGGGCAGGGCCTCACCCTTGGTGCCCAGCTGCGGCAGAGCCTGCAGCAGAGCCCAGGTGTAGGGGTGCCATGCGTCGTAGAAGATCTCCTCCACGGTGCCGTATTCCACGATCTGGCCGGCATACATCACGGCCACACGGTCTGCCACGTTTGCCACAACGCCTAGGTCATGGGTGATGTAGATAACGGACATGCCCAGCTCCTTCTGCAGGTCGCGGATCAGCTGCAGGATCTGTGCCTGAATGGTCACGTCCAGTGCAGTGGTGGGCTCGTCGCAGATCAGGACCTGCGGGCGGCAGGCCGCTGCAATGGCAATGACGACACGCTGACGCATACCGCCGGAGAACTCGTGGGGGTACTGCTCGTACCGACGCTCGGGGTCGGGGATACCCACCTTGCCCAGCATCTCGATGGCAGCCTTTTTGGCTTCCTCGCCCTTCAGACCCTGGTGGTGCTCAATGCTCTCCTGGATCTGCTTGCCGATCTTCTTCAGCGGGTTCAGGCTGGTCATGGGGTCCTGCATGACCATGGCGATCTTCTTGCCGCGGACACCCAGCCAATCCTTCTCGGTGAACTTGGTCATATCGCGGCCTTCGAACATAATGGAGCCGCCGGTGATCTTACCGTTGGCATCCAGCATACCCACAAAGGTCTTGGTGAATACGGACTTGCCCGAACCGGACTCGCCCACAATGGCAAGGGTCTCGCCTTCGTACAGGTCCAGCGAGCACTTGCGGATGGCGTTCAGCTTGCGGCCGCGCAGGCTGAAAGTGATCTCCACGTCTTTGGCAGAGATAATCGGTTGTCTATCCATTTACGTCTCTCTCTCCAATCTATCAAACGTGGTTGCGCGGATCAGCCGCATCCGACAAAGCGTTGCCCATGATATAGAAAGAAATGGAAATGATGGACACGATGGATGCAGGGAAAACCAGCAGGTACGGATAATCCAGGAAGAAGCCGCGCACCTTGCTCAGGATCAGGCCCAGAGAAGGCGTGTCGATGCCCAGGCCCAGGCCCAGGTAGGACAGCGTGGATTCCAGATTGATGGTGCCCGGAATGGACAGTGCCATACGCAGGATGATAACGGAGACCAGATACGGCAGGATGTTCTTGGTCAGCACACGCCACAGCGGGGTGCCCAGGCAGCGGGACGCGAGGTTGTACTCGCGGTCACGGAACATGAACACCATGTTGCGGACACGGCGTGCCATGGAAAGCCAGTTGATGGCGATCATGGAGATGGCCATGATCCAGAAGCTCTGGCCCACCATCAGGGCGATCAGGGTCATATAGATGATATAGGGCACGTTGTCGATCAGGTTGTACAGCTCCGTGAAGAAGCGGTCCAGGCTGCGCACATAGCCCCAGATCAGGCCGAAGATCACGCCCACGATGCTCTCGCCCACGGCGACCACCAGAGCCAGACGGATGGACACCTGGGTGGCGTACCACACCTGGCACCAGTAGTCACGGCCCAGGTTGTCGGTACCGAACCAGTACTCACTGTTGGGCCTGATGAAAGCCTTGCTGGAATCAGAGACCAGGCTGGTGAAGTGATACTTGCCAACGCTCAGCGCAATGAAGGAGAACACCGTCAGCGCCAGAAACAGGATCAGGCAGAAGACAGCGACCTTCTGCTTGAAGAAGTTCTGGATGACAGAACCCCAGTAGGAATAGTTGGAGTAGCCGATGCGTTCAGCTTCTTCCGGGGAATAATCCACAAAGTAGAACAGTTCTTCGGGCTTCTTGCCCTCAAAATCCGATGCCTTAGCCATCAGCGAGCCTCCTCCTTTCCGGTCAGAGTAATACGGGGGTCAACCACCATCATCAGCACATCGCCCAGGAACACGCCCACGATGCCCAGCACGGCGTAGAGGATGACCAGCGTCTGCACAACGTTCAGGTCATAGCGCTGGATGGCATCCGTCAGCAGGGGGCCCATGCCGGGAACGGAGAAGAACCGTTCCATCAGCAGGGAGCCGCCCACCGTCAGCAGGATGGACTGGGGGATATACTGCACCATGGGGACCATGGCGTTGCGCAGAACATGCTTGAACATGATCTCGCGGGAGCTCAGGCCCTTGACGCGGGCCAGCTTGATATAGTCGCGGGTCAGCTCATCCACCATGTAGCGGCGGGTCCACAGGGCATAGCCTGCAATGGATGCCAGCGAAAGGCAGGTGATGGGCAGCACGCTGGAAGCACTCACATTGCGGGTGGAATACAGCGTGGGGAATCCCAGGTACTTGGAACCAAAGACCAGCACCAGAGAATACGACACCAGCGACGGGACCGCGTTGACGAACACGGTGTAGGCCGTGCCGATCCAGTCGAATACCTTGTCCTTGAATGCCGCCTGCAGGATGCCCATCAGCACACCGATCACCAGAGAGATGCCGGAGGCGGTGAGGCCCAGACGCATGGAGACACCAAACTTTTTACCAATGACCTTGACCACCGGGGCACCGTTCTGGATGCGGCGGGAAGTGCCGAAGTCCAGATGCAGCAGGTTGTTATAGAACTTGACCAGCTGGGTGGGGATGGGATCGGTCAGGCCAGCTGCTTCCAGAGCGGCGGTCTTCTGCTGATCGGTAAACTTCATTAGCTGTTCCTCAGTGAAGTAGTAGTCCGTCGGCAGGCAGCGCATCATCAGGAAAACTGCTGTTGCGATCAGAAAGATTGTGACAAGCGACTGGAGCAGCCGCTTAACCGTGTATTTTAACATGTTATCGAACCCTTAACTTTTATTTCTACCCTTTCGGGCGGGGAAACGGGGAACTTAAGCCTTGGTAGCTGCGTCGAATGCAGCGGCGAACTCCTCGTACTGTGCGGTGGTGTAAGGCTCTTCGCTGGTCTCCCAGTTCACAGCCTTGTAGTTGCAGGGACCATACATAGCGTTGATCTTGCTGTACTCGTTGGCGTGGGTCAGAGTCCAGGAAACTTCGAAGTAGCAGGGGCAGACCAGAACGTTGTTCAGCATGCTGGCCTCAGCCTTTGCGAAGGCAGCGTAGCGGGCATCGGTATCATCAACGATGGCCTTTGCGGTGTTGACCAGATCGGTGAACTCCTCGTAGCAGGCCACCAGATCCTTCTGCCAGTCAGCGGGGCCGGCCTCAACGACCTTGGCGATGTTGGAGTAGTACCAGCTGTAGTAAGCGTTGTCGTCGTGCAGGATCTCCTGACCAACGAAGTTGACGGGATCGCCGTAGTCAGCGCCCCAGCCGTTGATGACGAAGCTCTGCAGCTGAGGATTACGGACTTCCTGGGTGATGGAGGAGACGTAAGTCTTGATGTCCAGCACGATGAAGTCATCGCCGAAGCTGTCGGTGAAGCACTGCTTCAGGACAGTAGCGTTGTCCAGAGCGGAGGTGGAACCGGCGATGATGTAGTAAGCAGCGTGGACAGGGAAGGTGACGCCGATGGCGCTCAGCTCGTCCATGGCCTGCTTCTTCAGGTCAGCGATGTCGCCGTTGTTGGCGCGCAGACGGATCATGGTCTTGCCATCGTATGCTTCCTTGTCGAAGCCCATCTCCTTGGCAACCAGGGTGGAGTACTCCTGGCCCTGGGTGTTGTAGCAGACACCAGGCATGGTGTAGTAGTCGTTCTCGCACTTCAGGGGGTTGATCTTGTTGGTACGTGCATACCAGTTGGTCATCTCCAGGCCCTTGTAGAAGCACTGACGGAAAGCAGTGTTGGCAATAGCCTTGTTCCAGTTGTCGTCGGGGGTGCCGTCCTCGTTGTTCTTCTGATAGTTGAAGTGCATCTGGTAGCTGAACTTCTTGGGGCGCTTCTCGCACAGCTGCTGATTGTACTCGCTGTTGGGATCAGCCTGGATGGTGGTCAGAGTGCTCTCGCCCACATCCATCTCGTCCAGCTCACGGTTCTGGTACAGCTGGAAGGTAACAGTTTGGTCGCTGATCATGGTAACGGTGAAGCGGTCGAAGCGGGACACATCGTTTGCACCAAAGTAGTTGGGGTTGGGGATGTAGCTCTTGGTGTTCTGGCTGATGAACTCCTCCACCACATAGGGACCATTGTACCACATGTTGGTGTAATCGCAGGCACGGAAGCCCTCAACGCCCAGCTCGTTGATCAGATCCTCAGAGGCGGGGTAGAAGCTGGTGTAGGCAGCAACGGTATCAAAGTAGGGGCGGGGATCCTTGCAGGTGAAGACC
>ENA-OQIV01000064-OQIV01000064.1-human-gut-metagenome-genome-assembly--contig:-NODE-64-length-86205-cov-18.271886_pt1 | contig 86205 bp, 70 predicted proteins | sample MGYA00242588_ERZ504753 | MGnify/ENA primary metagenome ERZ504753 (study PRJEB26092, sample SAMD00036359) | human gut metagenome | host: Homo sapiens | study: EMG produced TPA metagenomics assembly of... | reverse complement strand
AGGCATGACCGAAGTCACGCCAAATCTTCCCCATTTAGGGAACTTTTGCAAATACTGTTTTATGGGAACTCTGCTGGAAAGCAGTTCCTCTTTTTGATTGGGTAAGATCAGAAGGTGAAGCCTTCATCGAGGAAGGCCAGGCCGAACGCGCCGGGACCGGCGTGGGTGCCGATGACGCAGCCGATCTGGCGCACAAGGGCCTCGTTCCGGCCCAGATTCTCCTGCAGGTAGGTCTGGATGGGCTGCACCTCGCGGGGGGCGAGGGTGTAACCGGCCAGCGCGTCGGCGCAGGTGCTGATGCCGCCCAGCTCCTCGATCTTCTTGAACAGGGCAACGTAAGCGCCGGGCAGGCCCCGGGCCTTGCCCGCCATAACGACCTTGCCCTCCTTGATGGTGATGAGGGGCTTGATGCCCAGCATCCCACCGGCCACGGCCACGGCGGCGGGCAGGCGGCCGCCCTTGCGCAGATACTTCAGGTCGTCGATGACAGCCACCAGATGCAGATGCTCCTTGGCGTGCTCAAGGGTGGCGGCGATCTGCCCGGCAGTCTTTCCGGCATCCCGCAACTGAACAGCCAGCCGCACCAGCAGGCTCTCGCCCAGGCAGACGTTCTCGGAATCCACAAAGAGGACATTGTCCACATTGGCCATGTCTGCGGCCAGCCGGGCGCACTGGCAGGTGCCGGACAGCTCATGGGAGAGGAAGATGCCCACCACTTCGTCCCCGGCGGCAACCGCCTCAAGGAAGAAGCGCTGGAACAGCTCGGGGCTGGGCTGGCTGGTGGTGGGCAGCTTGTGGCAGCGGGCCATCACGCCGTAATACACGGTGGGGGTCATGTCCACGCCGTCCCGGAGCACGGTGCCGTCCTCCAGGGTGACGTTCAGGGGGATGACGGTCACGCCCAGCTGCTCGGCTTCAGCGGGCAGAATGTCGGATGCGGAATCGGTAAGAATGCGGATCATAGTAATACCTCCAACGGGGCCAAGAACGGATAACCCGACCAAATCAATCAAAAAGTCGTATAGGAATATACCAGAGACGACGGGAAATGTCAATTGTTTGAATCAATATTTCTTCGTATTTTCGCAATTCCGCTCCGTTTTCTTGCACAAACAGGCCGGAACATGATACAATGGGCATCAGGCATTGCGGGGCGGTGCGCTGTGCGCCCGAAGCAGCGGAACAGCGCGGCCCCAAACGGAGAGGGGACGGAGAAGATGTCAGAACAGAACCGCCGCCTGCGGGCGGCAGGCATCGCGGCACTGGCCTGGGCCGGGCTGGCGGCGGTCTGGTGTGTGCTGGTTCCCGGCGGGGCGGCAGAGCTGCCGCAGGGCGTGCCCGGTACGCTGCGCAGCCTGCTGGTGCTGCCGCTGGCCGAGGAGCTGGTGTTCCGGGGGGCGCTGCTGTGCCTGCTGCGGCCGCTGGGGGAGCACCCGGCAAACCTCTGCCAGGCTGTGCTCTTTGCGGCCCTGCACGGAACGCTGACCGAAAAGTGTTATGCGCTGGGCATGGGGCTCATTTTCGGGTGGGCCGCAGAGCAGACCGACAGTCCTGCACCCGGGGTGGTGCTGCATATCCTGAACAATGGGCTGGTGCTGGCCCGGGCGCTGGCAGAAAGGGGAATGGGATGACCGACTATGAGCTGATGGGCGCGGCGCTGGAGGAGGCCGCACGGGCCGCCGCGCTGGGCGAGGTGCCCGTGGGCGCGGTGGTGGCCCGGAACGGCGAGATCATCGCCGCCGCCCACAACACCCGCGAGACCGAGAAAAACGCCCTCCACCACGCCGAGCTGCTGGCCATTGACGCGGCCTGCAAAAAGCTGGGCGGCTGGCGGCTGTGGCAGTGTGAGCTGTTCGTTACGCTGGAGCCCTGCCCCATGTGCAGCGGCGGCATCATCAACAGCCGGATCAGGCGGGTGGTGTACGGCGCGGCGGATACCAAGGCCGGGTGCTGCGGCAGCGTGACCGACCTGTTCGCCCTGCCCTTCAACCACCATCCGGTGGTGGAAAGCGGTCTGCGGGCGGAGGAGGCGCAGGCGCTGCTGCAGGCGTTTTTCCTCCGGCTGCGGGAGCAGCGGGCCGCAAAGCCCCGCTGGAAACCGCCCGTGACCCCCTGAGAACGTGAAAAAAAGTGGGAACTGCGTGAAAAGACGGCGGTTCCCACTTTCTTTTTTCGTCGAATTGTGTTATATTATTTAATGGTAACTTGTCGAAACCACTCGCACAGACCAGCGGGCTCGCCGCAGGACCGGCCTTGACCGGAAAGAGGAGCAGAGCGCAGCCCATGGGTGCGGTGGAGGGCGGGACCTTCCTGCCTGCGGGATTTTTTGCAGGCAGAGAACAAACGGCAGGAGGGCTGACTCTTGTACGATGATGAATTTGAATTGACCTTTGACCTGAGCGATGAGGACGAGGCATCCCGGGCCCCTGCGCCGGAACCGGCCGCGGAAACAGAACCGGCTGCGGAAACGGAACCGCCGGTGGAGGTTGTACCGGAACCGGCAGCCCCTGCGGCCAATGGGCGCTGCGTGCTGATCTCGGGCGGCGACCGGGGCATCGGAGCTGCGGCGGCCCGCGCCTTCTGGCAGGCGGGCTACCGGGTGGCGGTGCTCTACCACACCCACGCCGAGGCGGCGGCGGCGCTGGAAAAGGCGCTGCCGGGCCTGCTGGCGGTCCAGTGCGACGTGGCCTCCCGCGCCAGCTGTGAGGTGGCGTTCCACACCGTGGAGCAGGCCGTGGGCCGTGTGGATGTGCTGGTGAGCAACGCGGGCATTGCCCAGCAGAAGCTGTTCACCGATATCACCCCGGAGGAGTGGCAGCACATGCTGGACGTGAACCTGAGCGGCGCGTTCCACCTGTGCCAGCTGGCCCTGCCGGGCATGATCCGCCGCAAGGCGGGCCGCATCCTGACCGTGAGCAGCATGTGGGGCCAGACCGGCGGCAGCTGCGAGGTGCATTACTCCGCTGCCAAGGCGGGCCTGATCGGCCTGACCAAGGCCCTTGCCAAAGAGGAAGGGCCCAGCGGCATCACCGTGAACTGCGTGGCTCCGGGTGTCATCGACACCGATATGATGGCTGCCTTTACGGCAGAGGATAAGGCTGCGCTGGCCGAGGAGACCCCCGTGGGCCGCCTGGGCAGCGCAGACGAGGTGGCGCAGCTGCTGGTGTTCCTGGCAGGCGAAAGCGCCGGTTACATCACCGGGCAGGTGTTCGGTGTGAACGGCGGCCTGGTGATTTGAACCATCCCGCAGCGGCAAAACTTATGATACGATATCACTTACGGCGCAGCCAGCGCCGCGGTGAAAAGGAGAGAGCGAAATGGGCATGACTTTGAAGGAACTGTTGACGAAGGGCGAAGGCACCCTGACGGCGGGCGAGGCCAAGACACTGGCTTCCCAGTGCCGGATGGATGTGGAAACGCTTTACACGCTTCTGGAGGAGCGCGGCATCAAAATTCTGGATGACGAGGCCGACGGTGACACCAGCCTGGATGTGGAAGGCATCATGGCAGAGGTGGAAAGTGCCGAGGCAAACAGCGATGAGCTGGGCCTGGGCGATGAAAATGAGGACGACCCGGCAGAGGAGAACCCCGCAGACCTGAAGGCTGCCATGGATGAGCTGCTGGATGACCCTGTGAAGAACTACCTCAAGCAGATCGGTCAGATCCCGCTGCTGAGCGCGGAGCAGGAAGTGGACCTGAGCAAGCGCATCCACGCCGGTGCCGAGGCTGCCCACATCCTTCAGGCCGACCGCCAGAAGTACGGCGCGCCTGAGTACATCAAAAAGAACAGCGCCCGCTTCTCGTTCGAGGAGGATGAGAACAGCCGGAGCTATACCGAGGATCTGGACGAGGACGGCAACACCAAGTCCAGCGAGGATGACGAGGAAAAGGCTGCCGAAGAGGAAGCCATGGAGGCTGTTGAGAACGGCCCCCTGACGGAGGAGCGCCGCCAGGAGCTGCTCAAGATCCGCCGCGACGGCCTGAACGCCCGCCGCAGCCTGAGCGAGGCCAACCTGCGTCTGGTGGTCTCCATCGCCAAGAAGCATGTCGGCCACAACCTGGCGTTCCTGGATCTGATCCAGGAGGGCAACATCGGCCTGATCAAGGCCGCCGAGAAGTTTGACTGTGACCGCGGCTTCCGCTTCTCCACCTATGCCACCTGGTGGATCCGTCAGGCCATCACCCGCGCCATTGCGGATCAGGCCCGCACCATCCGCATCCCGGTGCACATGGTTGAGACCATCAACCGGATGCGTCAGGCCACCAATCAGCTGGTCTACCAGAACGGCCACGAGCCCACCCCCGAGGAGCTGGCAAAGGCCATGGATATGAGCGTGGAGCGTGTGCGTGAGATCCAGCGCATGGCGCAGGAACCCGCCAGCCTGGAAAGCCCTGTGGGCGAGGAAGAGGATTCCTCCCTGGGCGATTTCGTGGCCGACGAGAACGCCGAGGCCCCCGGCAAGGCAGCAGACCGCGCCATGGTGGCCCAGCAGATCAATCAGGCCCTCAAGAGCCTGACCCCCCGTGAGGAAAAGGTCATCCGCCTGCGCTTTGGTCTGGACGATGGCCGCCCCCGCACGCTGGAGGAGGTGGGCCGCGACTTCGGTGTCACCCGTGAGCGTGTCCGCCAGATCGAGGCCAAGGCCATCCGCAAGCTGCACAGCCGCAAGTGCCTGGCCCTGCTGAACGGCCTGATCGAGTGATCCTGAACTTACCGCTATGAGAAAGAGCCCCCGCCGGTCTATTCCGGCGGGGGCTCTTTTGGTGGTGCCAAACATATTCTGCCTGCCCGCCCCATATATTCTTTTCAGAACAAAACGGGTGGGAGGGAACGGCATGTTTGTGGTAACGCTGAACAAGACGAGCTTGAAAAAGGTGGGGGCCGGTGCGCTCTGCTGTGCGCTGGTGATCTTCAGCGCCTTTCTGGGGCGGTACATCAGTACCCGCACGGTGGCGGCAGCGGCCGGGGTGAACCGGATCGAGAGCGCGCAGGATATCCAGACCTGGTTCACGGGCTACGGGCTGGATGTGGACGGCACGTCCATCACGGCGGATAAGGTCAAGATCCCCCGCAAGTGGGACGACAGCTTCTCGGCCTTCAACGGGGTGGTACAGCAAAGCGGAATGGATCTTACCCGCTACAAAGGGAAAACCGTGGAAAAGTGGACCGCCCTGATCCCGGCGGCCAGCAGCGGAGAGACCAGCCGCTACGGCGTGCTGCTGGTCTACCGCAAAAAGGCTGTGGGGGCCTACCTGCTGGAAAAGCCGTCGGGCACGGTGATCGGCCTGAAGGATGCCCAGACCGCAATGGCGCAGGCTGAGCAGCAGGATGCCCAGCAGGTGTCCGGTGAGGATTACAGCGGCGACTGGGGAGAGCGCCATGATGAGGAGCTGGGCGCGGCCGGGCAGAGCCAGCAGACCAGCGGGGAGCCGGACTCCGTGGTGCCCGAGGAGGCGCAGTACACCGACCTGCCCCTGGATGCCGAGGGGTACCCTGTTGAATGAATCCGGTGGAAAAATGGGGGCAAAACTTCTGTTCAATAGCACCAAAATTTCTGGCTAAAAATCAGCAATATGGGATGATGAAAAAATAACGAAGCGGGTTTATAATAATAGTAGTATCCCGCAGCAAAATCGGCTGCGTCCGGAGTGGCAGGACCGTCCGGATCTGAAACGGGATGAAGTAAGGAGAAAATGATCATGAAGGAATTCCAGTATACTGTTAAGGATGCATGCGGCATCCACGCTCGTCCGGCCGGTCTGCTCGTGAAGGTGGCCAAGGGCTTTGCCAGCACCGCTACCCTGGAAAAGGACGGCAAGAGCTGCGACCTGCGCAAACTGATGGCTCTGATGGGCATGGGTGTCAAGCAGGGCGACACCGTGACCGTGAAGGTGGAGGGCGACGATGAGGCCGCCGCTGCCGAGGCCATTCAGAAGTTCCTGACCGAGAACGTCTGATCTTTGAATCTGCGGACAAAAGCCCTTGCGGGAGACCCTGCGGGGGCTTTTTCGCACTAAAATTCTCAACAAAAAGGAGAGAGAACGATGCAGGTAGGAACCGGTAAAAGCATTCTGAACGGCATTGCCATCGGCAAACTGAAGATCTACAAGAAAAAAGATACCGTGATCTCCACCGCTCAGGTCGCGGACACGGCGGCAGAGGAAGCCCGCTTTGAAGAGGCCCGGGCCAAAGCCATTGATCAGCAGACTGCCCTGTATGAAAAGGCACTGGCCGAGGCAGGCGAGGACATTGCCGAGGTGTTCAACATCCATGCCATGATGCTGGATGACGATGACTTTGTGGATGCCATCAAGGAGATCATCAACGGCCAGCACATGTGTGCAGAGTATGCCGTCAAGAAAGCGGGCGACAACCAGGCCGCCGTGTTTGCCGCCATGGACGACCCCTATTTACAGGCCCGCAGCGCCGATGTCATCGACATTGCACAGGCCATGCTGGACATCCTGCAGGGCGTGGACAATGCCACCCTGCAGGGCACGGAGCCCAGCATCCTGGTGGCAGAGGATCTGGCACCCTCGGAGACGGTGCGGATGGACAAGAGCCTGCTGCTGGGCTTCATCACCCGGGAGGGCAGCTCCAACAGCCACACCGCCATCCTGGCCCGCAGCATGAACATCCCCGCCCTGATCCAGTGCAAGGAGATCCAGGAAGATTGGGACGGCAAGATGGCTGTGGTGGACGGCTACAACGCCTGCGTGTATGTGGACCCCACCCCCGATCTGCTGGAAAGCCTGAAAAAGCGCCAGCAGGAGGACCAGAAGAAGCTGGCCCTGCTGGCCGAGCTCAAGGGCAAGCCCAACACCACGCTGGACGGCAAGACCGTGCAGGTCTTTGCCAACATCGGCGGCATGAGCGATGTGGGCGCGGTCCAGCAGAACGACGCGGGCGGCGTGGGCCTGTTCCGCACCGAATTCGTCTACCTGAACTGCACGGATTACCCCACCGAGGAATACCAGTTCGAGGCCTACAAGCAGGTGCTGGAGAGCCTGGCCCCCAAAAAGGTGGTCGTGCGCACCTGTGATATCGGCGCGGACAAGACCGTGGACTACATGAAGCTGGACCACGAGGCAAACCCCGCGCTGGGCTACCGCGCCATCCGCATCTGCCTGACCCGCAGGGATTTCTTCAAGACCCAGCTGCGGGCCCTGCTGCGCGCTTCTGCCTACGGCAACATGAGCATTATGTTCCCCATGATCACCAGTCTGCGGGAGCTGCAGGATGCCAAGGCCGTGCTGGAGGAGTGCAAGGCAGAGCTGACCGCCGAGGGCAAGAAGTTCAGCGACAAGATCGAGGTGGGCACCATGATCGAGACCCCCGCCGCAGTTCTGGTGGCGGACGATCTGGCCCAGGAGTGCGATTTCTTCTCCATCGGCACCAACGACCTGACCCAGTACACCTGCGCGCTGGACCGCCAGAACGCCAAGCTGGAGCCCTTCTTTGATCCCCACCACCCCGCTGTGCTGAAGGCCATCCGGATGACCATTGAGGCGGGCCACCGCCACGGCATCTGGGTGGGCATCTGCGGTGAGCTGGGCGCGGATACCGCCCTCACCGAGACCTTCCTGCGGATGGGCGTGGACGAGCTGTCCATGAACGCCAAGAGCATCCTGCCCGTGCGCAAGATCATCCGCGGCGTGGATCTGAGCAAGCCCTCTGCCAAGAATGTCTGAGTTCCCCTGACGGAACTGTAAAAGGGGCTGCTGCGGCGCTCTCTGCCAACCAGAGTGTTGGCAAAGAGGCGCGCGGCAGCTCTTTTTTGATTGCAACAAGAAGCAAATTCACAAAACTGCCGCCTGACAAGCCGCAGTTTCATGGGTGAACGCTTCACAACGGTAAAGCTGGGTGCTATACTATACCTAAGTCGTATTTTTTGAACGCACTTCTGGAGATGAAAGATAGATATGACGCAATTCCTGATCCGCCGGTTCATCCGGCATCCCAATGATCCCCAGGACCCCGCCACCCGCACGGCCTACGGCAACCTTGCCAGCGGTGTGGGCATGGCCTGCAACCTGCTGCTCTGCCTGGGCAAGCTGCTGGCAGGCACCCTGTTCGGCTCCATCGCCATCATGGCGGATGCTTTGAACAACCTCTCGGACGCTTCGTCCAACGTAGTCAGCCTCATCGGCTTCCGGCTGGCCGCCAAGGCCCCGGATGCCGAGCATCCCTACGGTCACGCCCGCTATGAATATCTGGCCGGTCTGGTGGTCAGCGTGACCATCCTGGGCATCGGCTTTTCCCTGCTCAAGGAATCGGTGGTCAAGGCGTTCCACCCCACCCCCGTGGTGTTCAGCTGGCTGAGCGTGGGTGTGCTGGCCGCATCCATCCTCGTCAAGCTCTGGATGAGCGGCTTCAACCGCACCATCGGCCGCACCATCGGCTCCGAGACCCTGATGGCCACCGCCGCCGACAGCCGCAACGACGTGCTGACCACCGGCGCGGTGCTGGTCTCCACCGTGGTCTGCAGCCTGACGGGCTGGGCGCGGCTGGACGGCATCATGGGCGTGGCCGTGGCAGCCTTCATCCTCTGGTCGGGCTGGGGGCTGGTCATGGACACCCTGAGCCCCCTGCTGGGCGAGAGCCCCAGCCCGGAGCTGGTGGAGCACATTGAGCAGACGGTCATGGGCTACCCCGGCGTGCTGGGGATGCACGACCTCATGGTGCACGATTACGGCCCGGGGCATCAGTTCGCATCCCTCCACATCGAGTTCCCGGCAGAGACCGACCCGCTCAAGGCCCACGATGTCATCGACAACATCGAGAACGATTTTATAAAGCGGGACGGCCTGCAGGTGACCATCCACTATGACCCCATCGTCACCACCGATGCGGCGGTGGGCGTGCTGCGCACCCGCCTGATGGAAAAGGCCCGCCAGCTCGACCCCTGCCTTTCGATCCACGACCTGCGCATCGTGCCGGGTGATACCCATACGAACGTCCTGTTCGATCTGGAGTTCCCGGCGGGCTATACCGGGAACAAGGACGAGATGCTGGCCGCCATGTGCCAGTTCGTCCATGAGCAGGACCCGAAATACAGCTGTGTGGTGAAAGTAGAGCAGAGCTATGCGTCTGCTGCCCACGAAAAATAAATTTGTGTTTTAGAGGGGAAGGAACTTATGCTGAACGAGACTTACCGCGGGATGCTGGCCCACAAGAGCGTCATCCGCGAGACCTTTATGTACGGCAAGCAGCGCGCGGCCCAGATCGGTTACGAGAACGTGTTTGATTACTCGCTGGGCAACCCCAGCGTGCCCTGCCCGGAGCAGTTCACCGCCGCCATGCAGGAGCTGCTGACACAGGAGGACCCGGTGGCTCTGCATGGCTACTGCCCCAGCCAGGGCGACCCGGAGTTCCGCACCGCCGTGGCGGCCCACCTGAACAGGACCTTCGGCCTGCCCTATGCGCAGAAGGATATCTTTCCCACCACGGGCGCGGCGGGTGCCATTGCCCACGCCCTGCGCGCCGTGACCCGGCCCGGGGATGAGGTGCTGACCTTTGCCCCCTACTTCCCGGAGTACGGCCCCTATGTGGAGGGCACCGGTGCCCATCTCAGAGTGGTGCCGCCCCAGGCCCCGGCCTTCCAGCCCAATCTGGAGGCCTTTGAGCAGATGCTGACCAAGAAGGTCACCTGCGTCCTCATCAACACCCCCAATAACCCCACCGGTGTGGTCTACTCCTCCGACACCCTGACCCGGCTGGCGGAGCTCCTGACCGAGAAGAGCAGGGCCTACGGCCACAACATCTTCCTTGTCAGCGACGAGCCCTACCGGGATATCGCCTTTGACGGCAGGGCTGTGCCCTACCCGGCAGCGTTCTACCCCCACACCCTGACCTGCTTCTCCTTCTCCAAGAGCCTGAGCCTGCCCGGTGAGCGCCTGGGCTATGTGGCCGTGCGCCCCGGCTGTGAGGGCGAGGAGGTGCTGGTGGATATGATGACCCAGATCTCCCGCTTTACCGGCCACAACTGCCCGCCCAGCATCATCCAGCGCGCCGTGAGCCGCTGCCTGGATGTGACCAGCGACCTGAGCGTCTACGAAACCAATATGGATCTGCTTTACAACAAGCTGAAAGCGCTGGGCTTTGAGGTGGAGCGGCCCGGCGGCACCTTCTATCTCTTCCCCAAGGCACTGGAGGAGGATGCCAACGCCTTCTGCCGCAGGGCCCGGGAATTTGACCTGCTGCTGGTGCCCAGCGATACCTTTGGCGTAACGGGCTATGTCCGCCTTGCCTACTGCATCGACACCGAAAAGGTAAAGCGCAGCCTGCCCGCGCTGGAAAAGCTGGCGGCCGCGTATCGATAAAGCCGAACCTCCCGGCAGAGCATCTGGCAGTGCCGCCGGGGGTCACAGTATTTTTTGAAACAGAGGAAAGGGAAACTGTTATGGAAAAGATCAAGATGACCACGCCGCTGGTGGAGATGGATGGCGACGAAATGACCCGTGTGCTCTGGAAGATCATCAAGGAGGAGCTCATCCTGCCCTTTGTGGATCTGAAGACCGAGTACTACGATCTGGGCCTGCCCAACCGGGATGCCACCCAGGATCAGGTGACCATGGATGCCGCCCTTGCCAACAAGAAGTATGGCGTGGCGGTCAAGTGCGCTACCATCACCCCCAACGCCCAGCGCGTGGAGGAATATCACCTGCACCAGATGTGGAAAAGCCCCAACGGCACCATCCGCGCCGTGCTGGACGGCACCGTGTTCCGCGCGCCGATCATGATCGACAGCATCAAACCGGTGGTCAGAAACTGGACAAAGCCCATCACCATTGCCCGCCATGCCTACGGCGACGTGTACAAGTGCACCGAGTTCCGCATCCCCGGCCCCGGCAGGGCGGAGCTGATCTACACCGGCGACGACGGCTCCCGGCAGGCCGCCACGGTCTACAACTTCGAGTGTGCCGGTGTCCTGCAGGGCCAGTACAACAAGGACACCTCCATCTACAGCTTTGCCCGCAGCTGCTTCAACTACGCGCTGGAAAGCAAACAGGATCTCTGGTTCGGTGCCAAGGACACCATTTCTAAGAAGTATGACCACACCTTCAAGGACATCTTCCAGGAGGTGTACGATGCCGAGTACCGGGAAAAGTTCGAGGCCGCAGGCATCACCTATTTCTACAGCCTGATCGATGACATCGTGGCCCGTGTCATCCGCAGCGAGGGCGGCTTTGTCTGGGCCTGCAAGAACTACGACGGCGACGTGATGAGCGATATGGTCTCCACCGCCTTTGGCTCGCTGGCCATGATGACCAGCGTTCTGGTCAGCCCGGACGGCAACTATGAGTACGAGGCCGCCCACGGCACCGTGACCCGCCACTACTACAAGTACCTCAAGGGCGAGGCCACCTCCACCAACCCCATGGCCACCATTTTTGCATGGAGCGGAGCCCTGAAAAAGCGCGGCGAGCTGGACAGCCTGCCCGCGCTGGTCCGGTTTGGCGAGGCACTGGAGGCCGCCAGCCTGCAGACCCTCAATGACGGCATTATGACCAAAGACCTCTGCGGCCTGGCGGAGGGCATCACCCCCACCCAGGTGAACAGCGAGGAATTCATCCAGGCCATCCGCACCCGGCTGGAAGCAAAACTGGCATAAGCGCTGCATCAAAGCCCCTGCCCCGGAACCCCGGCGGCGGGGGCTTTTTGCGCCTATACAAGGCGGTTGGCCTGTGCTACAATGGGAGCAGAAAAGGCGGTGACAGTATGCAGCATCATCCTCTGCCCGAATACCCCCGCCCGGCCCTGCGGCGGGACAGCTACGAGAACCTAAACGGCCTGTGGCAGTACGCCATTACCGGCTCTGCCGGGCTGCCCGCAAAGTGGGACGGCGACATTCTGGTGCCCTACTCCCCGGAGGCGAAAGCCTCCGGCGTGGGGCGCACCCTGCAGCCCGGGGCGTGGCTCCACTACCACCGGAGCTTTGTGCCCCCGGCGGGCACCGGCGGGCGGGTGCTGCTCCACTTCGGGGCCGTGGACTATGCCTGCGCCGTGCAGGTCAACGGCCATCTGGTGGGGGGCCACCGGGGCGGCTACTGGCCCTTTGCGCTGGATATCACCGATGCGCTGAACCCTGCCGGCCATGACCGGCTCTGGGTGGCGGTGCAGGACCCCACCGGCACCGGCGTGCAGGCCCGGGGCAAGCAGACCCTCCGGCCCGGTGGGATGTTCTACCCGGCCCAGAGCGGCATCTGGCAGACTGTCTGGCTGGAGCGGGTGCCGGAAAACTACATCACGGAGCTGACCGTCACCCCGGACTATGATGCCCGCACCGTGACCGTGAAAGCCCATACTTCCCTGCCCGGCGGGGCGGCGAACCTGTGGGCCGTGGTGCGGGCCGGGGGCGTGACCATTGCCGAGGACTGGGGCAGCGACGAGGCCGACCGGGACGGTGCGGTGACCCTGCACATCCCGGAGGAGCATTTCTTCCCGTGGAGCCCGGATACGCCGTTTTTGTACGACCTGACCGTGGGCACCACGCAGGGAGAGGAGGAGCAGCGCGACACCGTCCACAGCTACTTTGCCCTGCGCAAGTGGAGCTGTGCGCCGGATGTCCACGGGATCATGCGCTTCTGCCTGAACGGCAAACCCATCCTGCTCAACGGCCTGCTGGATCAGGGCTACTGGCCCGAGGGCCTGTACACTCCGCCCAGTGATGGGGCTGTGGTGCGGGAACTGCAGACCATAAAAGAGCTGGGCTTCAACCTTCTGCGCAAGCACGCCAAGATCGAGCCGCAGCGCTGGTATTACCACTGCGATAAGCTGGGCCTCATCGTCTGGCAGGACATGGTGAACGGCGGCGGGCCCTACAAGCTCTGGTTCGTGACCTACCTGACCAACGTGTTCCAGCCGCTGCTCCGCCGCCTGCCCGACGCAAGGCCCCTTTGGGGCCTGCTGGGCCGCGAAACGGAAGCGGGCAGGGAAGAATATGCCCGGGAGCTGGAAGCCACGGTAAAGACCCTGCAGTGCCACCCCTGCGTGGGCTGCTGGGTGCCCTTCAATGAGGGGTGGGGGCAGTTCGATGCAGCCGGGGCCGTGGAGGCCGTCCGCAGGCTGGACGATACCCGTCTTGTGGACGAGGCCAGCGGCTGGTACGATCAGGGCGGGGGAGATGTGGATTCCCTGCACAACTATTTCTATCCGCTCCGGGTCAGGCCCCGGAGCCGGGTGGTGGCCCTGAGCGAATACGGCGGCATTGCCTGGCCCATGCCCGGCCATGAGCCGCCCCGCAGGGCGTACGGCTACGGCACGGCAAAGAGCCGGGCCGAGCTGACCGCCCGCTGGAAAAAGCTGCAATTGGAAACGGTGCTCCCCCAGCTGAAAAAGGGGCTCTCGGCCCTGGTGTACACCCAGGTGAGCGATGTGGAAGACGAGGTGAACGGCCTGTTTACCTACGACCGCGCCGCCATCAAGCCCGATCCCGCCGCCGTGCGTGCCGTGAACCAGGCGCTGGAAGCGGCGTTTGAGAAGATCGTAGAATAAAAAAAGAAGGCTGTTACCCTGTAACTCCCTCAGTCACGGCTTCGCCGTGCCAGCTCCCTCTCGGAGGGAGCCTTGGCGTAACGGTGAACTGTGAAAGCCTCCCTCTCAGAGGGAGGTGGCATCGCGTCAGCGATGACGGAAGGAGTTTAGGCAACAGCCTTTTTGCATAGAAATAAAAACTTAGTTGGTGCTGCTGTTCACGATCTTGGAAGCGGGCATCCTGTTCATGGCAGAGCTGTTCAGATTGTGCTCCAGAGAAGCGCCGTAGGCGGTCAGCGCCTCGGAGAGCTCCTCCCCCTTCATATCGTTGAGCACCTGTCCGCGCAGGTCGTCCAGCGCCTTCAGGCTCAGCGGGTCGAGCCGCAGGGCGGCCATCAGGGCGTAGCTGTTGTACTTCACAGCCGCTGCCTGCCCGATGGACAGGCCCCGGATGGTGTCGGCGGAACCCTCTGCGGTAAAGGCAGAGGTCACGGTGCTGTCCCCGATCAGTTCCAGAGAAGGTGCATTGGAATCGGAGGAATAGGTGGAGCCCAGCACGGCGTAGACCTCCGGCAGGGCGGAGGTGACCACGCTGGAGAAGTAGCCCAGCAGGGCGCTGCTGAAATCGGAATCGCTCAGGCCGGTCAAGGAAGCAGCGTAGGCATTGGTCTGATCCACGGCATCCTGTACCAAATCCAACATCTCGCTGGTCTGGTCCTCATCGGCAGAGGCATAGGTGCTGGTGTTGTAGAGCGGGATGGTGTAATAGGCCAGCTCATACATGTTGTTCTCCAGATGGCTGGTCAGGTCGGCATCCGACACCGGGGTCTCGCCGTCCACGCCGTAGACCAGCTCCAGCAGGTCGGTGCTCTTGATGAGGATGCGCTCAAACCGCTGGACGGTGTTCAGGCCGATGCCGTTGGCCTTGTAGGTGTCGCCGTACTGCTCCATCAGCTGGGAGGCGTAGCTGTCGGCCTGTGCTTCCTCTTCTGCGGTCAGCTGGCCGCCCAGCTCCTCAAAGCGGGTCTCGATGGCGGCGTAGGTCTCAAGGTTCTCCATGGTTTTCTGGCTCACATAGTCGCTGACAGTGGCAGTCTCGCCGCTGTCGGCATCCACGGTGATGGTCTGCTTCAGGAAGGCCTTCACATCGGTGGCATCCTGCTCCGAGGCGGCCAGATCAGCGGCCTTCTGGTAAGCATCGTACTGGGCCAGCAGATACAGGCCCGAGGTGATGTCCACCGTGCCGATGGTGCCCACCGAATCCGGGGTGGAGCCGCAGGCGGCAAGGGAAAATACCATTGCCACGGCGGCAAGAAGTGCGATCAGTTTCTTTTTCATCGTTATGCTCCTGTCGTTCGGGTCGCCCGCCCTCTCCGTCAGCGCAAGCGCGCTGCCACCTCTCCCAAGGGGAGAGGCTTTGGCAATTCCCCGCAAGGTCTTGGGGAGCCGCCAGAGGCTCCCCCTTTGGGGGAGCTGGCAAAGCCTATTGGCTTTGACTGAGAGGGTGAGGCCGTTAGTCTTTCAAAATATCCTGCATTGCTTTCAGAATGCTCTGCAGCAGCTCCAGCGGCTTTTCCTCTTTTTGCAGGGTGACGGAGAGGTAGGGCTTTGCACCGGCCCCGGTGACAACGCGGCCGTTGAAGGCCACCAGCAGGCCCTGGATCATCCGGAGGTCCAGCTGCTCCACCTGCAGCACCAGAGTGTCCTTCTTCTGGGTCACCTCGTACACGCCCACAGCGGTGGCCTGCACCCGCGCCAGCGAGACATTGACCAGATCGCTGACCGAGGGCGGCGGGTCGCCGTAGCGGTCGATGAGCTCGTCCAGCACATCGGCGGCATCCTCGGGGGTCTGGATGGCCGCGATCCGCTTGTAGGCTTCAATGCGGCCCGGCCCGTCGGCAATGTATTTTTCGGGGATGTAGGCATCCACCCGCAGGTCGATCAGGCACTCGCTCTTGTCGCGCTGCACAGGCTCGCCCTTGGCCCGGGCAATGGCCTGCCCCAGCATTTTTACATAGAGGTCGTAGCCCACAGCCTCCATGTGGCCGTGCTGGCTGTGGCCCAGCAGACTGCCCGCGCCGCGGATCTGGAGATCACGCATGGCGATGCGGAAGCCGGAGCCGAAGGCCGTGAACTCCCGGATGGCGGAAAGCCGCTTCTGGGCGATGTCGGTCAGGGTCTTGTCCCGCCGGAAGGTGAAGTAGGCATAGGCTTTGCGGCCGGAGCGGCCCACCCGGCCCCGGATCTGGTACAGCTGGGCAAGGCCCATCCGGTCGGCATCCTCAATGATGAGGGTGTTGCAGTTGCGCACATCGATGCCCGTTTCGATCAGGGTGGTGCAGACCAGAATGTCGATCTCGCCGTTGAGCAGATGCTGCCAGACCGGGTTCAGCTCCTCCTCGGTCATCTTGCCGTGGGCAATGCCCACCCGGGCACCGGGCACCAGCTGGCTGACATGGGCGGCGGTGGACTCGATGTTGTCCACCCGGTTGTGCAGGTAGTACACCTGACCGCCCCGGGCCAGCTCCTTCTTCATGGCTTCGGCAAGGATGACATCGTTGTACTCCAGCACAAAGGTCTCCACGGGCTGGCGCTCGATGGGCGGCTGCTCGATGGTGGACAGGTCGCGGATGCCGCTCATGGCCATGTTCAGGGTGCGGGGGATGGGTGTGGCCGAGAGTGTCAGCATATCCACGCCGATGAAGTTATCCTTCAGCTTCTCCTTGTGTTTCACGCCGAACCGCTGCTCCTCATCGATGATGACAAGGCCCAGGTCGTGGAAACGCACATCCTTGGAGAGAAGCCGGTGGGTGCCCACTACGATGTCCACGCTGCCGGACTGCAGGCCCCGCAGGGTCTCCTTTTGCTGTTTCGCGGTACGGAAGCGGGAGAGCATCCCGATCTTCACCGGGAAGGCCTCCATCCGGGAGAGCAGGGTGTTGTAGTGCTGCCAGGCCAGCAGGGTGGTGGGGGCCAGAAGAGCGCACTGCTTGCCGCCCATCACGCACTTGAAGGCCGCGCGCAGGGCAACTTCGGTCTTGCCCACGCCCACGTCGCCGCAGAGCAGGCGGTCCATCGGGTAGGGCTTTTCCATGTCCTGCTTGATCTCGGCGGTGGCGTGGAGCTGGTCGTCGGTCTCGTCGTACTCAAAGCGGGTCTCGAAATCGTTCTGCCAGTCGCCGTCGGGCGGGAAGGCGTATCCCTGTGCCTGCCTGCGCCGGGCGTACAGCTCAATGAGCTCCTGGGCCATCTCCTCGGTGGCCTTTTTCACCTTGGCGCGGGTGCGCTGCCATTCGGTGCCGCCCAGCTTGGCCAGCTTCACCTTTTCCTCGTCGCCGGGGGCGGTGTAGCGGCTGAGCAGGTCCAGCTGGGTCACCGGCACATAGAGCACATCGGAGCCGGAATACTGGATCTTCAGGTAATCCTTGATGGCACCCTGCACTTCCAGCCGCTGGATGCCCGCGTACATGCCGATGCCGTGGCTCTGGTGCACCACATAGTCCCCGGGCTTGATGTCCGAAAGGCTGGACAGGGCGTTTTTGTTCTTTTTGCGCTTTTTGTTCTCGGCGGCGGCTTCCTCGTCCAGCCCGTGCCGCCGGGAGGAGATGACCGCCGCGTGGGCAAAGGGGAAGGTGCAGCCTGCGGTCAGGTGGCCGGGCAGCACCTGCACGATGCCCTTGGCCGGGCGCACGTCCCGGCTCATGCTCACAGAGTAGCCCTTGTCCGTCAGGTCCCGGGTCAGGGCGGCGGCACCCTTGGGGGTGCCGGAGAAGAGGGTGACGGCATAGCCCTGGGCGATCAGCGGGTCAAGATCCTCCCGCAGGGAGGCCAGGTCGCCGCCCCAGTTGGGGGCCGCAAAGGCCTCCACGTTGATGAGGTCTTTCAGCTTGAACTCGTTCATCCCCCGCAGGAAGTTCTCACACAGCAGGGTGCTCTGTTTCTGGGCCGCAATGGCAAGGTCGTCCATGGTCTGGTAGAGCACGTCCAGCCCGGGGCAGAGCACGCCCTCCTCCAGCAGGCCGGTCAGCTCCTCGCCCCGGCGGTACTCGGTGGCCTTCTGGGCATCCCGGATGCCGCCCACCTCGTCCAGCACGAAGATGGGGCTGTCCAGATGGTCCAGCAGGGTGGCGGGCTGCGGGTAGCGGATGCCGTAATACTTGTCCATGGCTTCAGGCATCAGACCGGAATCCAGCTGGGCAAGGTCGGCCTCTGTGGCCTTTTCCATGGCGGTACGCTTTTTGCCCCGCGCCTTTTTGATGGCTCCGCGCAGGGCCTCGGCCGTCTCGGCGGTGCTGCCGAACAGCACCTCGCGGGCGGGGGAAAGGTAGATCTTTTCCAGACTGCCGTCCCGGCGCTGGGTCAGCAGGTCGAAGGAGGCCAGCGAATCGATCTCATCGTCCCAGTATTCCACACGGGCGGGCTGGTGCATGTCCGGCGCGTAGATGTCCACGATATCGCCGCGTACACTGAACTGGCCCGGGCCGTCCACCTGACTGCGCCGGACGTACCCGGCGGCAAAGAGCCGCGCCACCAGCGCTTCCCGGTTGTAGACCATGCCGGGCTTGAGGGTGAGGGTGTTCCGCAGGAACTCATCCCGGGGCACAGTGTATTGCAGCAGCGCCTCGGCGGGCACGCAGACGGCGTTCAGCCGCCCGCCCGCCAGCGCGCCCAGCACCGACAGGCGGCGGTACTCGTACTCGCGGCCCGCGCCCTCCACTGGCCGCAGCATGAAGTCCCGGGGCGGGAACACCGCCGCGGTCAGGCCCAGCGCCTTGAGGTCGTCCGCAAAGTGGGTGGCCTCGGCCTCGCCGGGGGTCACGATGCACAGCACCCGGTCAAGGTCCTTTTGCAGGGCGGCGTACAGCAGGGCACGGCCCGCAGGCGGCAGGCCGAACAGCGCCGCCGGGCCCGGGGTGTGCAGGCTCTCCGCGATCTTCTGATATTCCGGTGTGCTTTTCAGCAGCGCTTCGTACATCGTAGACCTCCTCTCGAAGCAAACACTTTTGGAAAGCTAAACCCCACCGTCATTGCTTCGCAATGCCACCGCCCCTACTAGGGGCGGCCTTGGCAAAACCGTAAAACTTTACGCAATGCCAAGGGCCCCCCTATTAGCGGGGGCTGTCGCCGCAGGCGACTGGGGGGTTCTCTCTCACCCATTATACTTGCTCTGTGCCAGCCCCAGCTTACCGTCCATGATGAGCTTTGCGGCGGCTTCAAGGTCGGGGTAGCGGTCGGCCATGGCTTTGGCGTCCTCCGGCGGGAACTTGCCCAGCACCCAGTCGGCAAGGTCATAGTCCGGGCGGGGCTTGGCACCCACGCCGATGCGGATGCGGGGGAAGTTCTCCCCGCCCAGCCGGGCAATGATGCTCTTCAGGCCGTTGTGCCCGCCTGCCGAGCCGGAGGGCCGGATGCGCAGCTTGCCGGGGGCTTGGGTGATATCGTCGCACAGGACGATGACGTGGTCGGCGGGGATCTTGAAAAAGCCCGCCAGCGGGGCGATGGAATCGCCGGAGAGGTTCATATAGGTCAGGGGTTTCAGCAACACCACCTTGTGGCCGTCCACCTCGCCCTGGCCCCACAGGCCCTGAAACTTGGTTTTGCTGACGCTGATGCTCCATTTGCCCGCCAGAGAGTCCAGCGCGGCAAAGCCCGCGTTGTGGCGGGTGCCATCGTATTTTGCTTCCGGGTTGCCAAGGCCCGCGATCAGCCAGATGTCGTTTGCATTCATAGTTGTTGTTTTGCCTTTTCTTTTTTGCTTAAATAATGTGTGGTACAGTTCTTTAGTATAACATACGCGCGAAGAAAAAGAAATCTGTTTTGCGGGAAAAACAACAAAAAAGGCGGCGGCCCCCGGCGTTCCATGCCTTGACAAACCGCTGAAAATTGACTATACTACAAATAGAAAAGGCGCTGGCCTGCAAACGGTCAGCTCCCGCTCCTGTTAGTCAAAAAGATTGACTGCTCGAATTGGAAGTTGGAGGCAGTCAATCTTTTTTGTTTTTATCGTCATGGTCGTGCGAAATTTTCCATCCGGCATCGAATGATGCTTTTGCGACTGTAACGAGTAGTGTCAGCAAGCCGATCACCACGGTCAACAGAGCGCAAACTTCTGTCAGCGACATTTGACATCCCCTCCCTTCGCCGTAAGGCTCCGGGAAAAGATACGATTCAAAAATCAAAAAAGTCCGTTTCCCGGAGTTGAGTTCCGCGTGCGCAGAACTTCAAATGGTCGGGAGTGGAAGCATGACCACCTGCATTGCAGACAGCGCCTTTTTTCCTGCTGTTTCCAGCATTGGCCACAGTATACCATAAACTCTGACAAAAGACAATCAAAAGCACCGCCCTGCGCTTTTCTGAGTGCAGGGCGGTGCTTTTGCATAATACCTTATAAAGCAGCGGGAGAGTTACTTGTTCTGCTCCTACTCCAGCTTCTGCTTTTTGGCGATGTAGGCTTCCATCTTGGGGGCTGCCCAGCCGTCCAGATTGGTCTGGCGCTCCCGGGCGATGCCCAGCGCCTGGGCGGGTACATCCTTAGTAATGGTGCTGCCGGCGGCGGTGTAGGCACCGTCGCCTACCTTGACCGGAGCCACAAGGTTGGTGTTGCAGCCAATGAAGCAGTAATCGCCGATCTGGGTGCGGAACTTATCCTTGCCGTCGTAGTTGCAGGTAACGGTGCCGCAGCCGAAGTTGCAGTACTTGCCCACATCACTATCGCCGATGTAGGTCAGGTGGCTCACGGTGTTGCCCCGGGCAAAGTTGGAGTTCTTGGTCTCCACATAGGCACCCAGATGCACGCCGTAGTCGGTGACAGTGTTCACCCGCACATGGGTGAAGGGGCCGATGTTGTTGTGGGGGCCCAGATGGCTGCCGTAGACCTGGCTGGCGTTGACGGTGGTGCCCTCGTCCACGGTGCTGTCCTCGATCAGGCTGTTGGGGCCGATGACGCATCCTGCACCGATGACCGTCTTGCCGCGCAGGATGGTGCCCGCCAGAATGGTGGCTCCCGGGGCGATGACAACGCCTTCGTCGATCTGGACGGTACGGCTCTCAATGTTCACGCCGTTGGCGATGTGAAAAAGCAGGATGTTCTCGCGCCGGCTTTCGGCAGCGTCCAGTCTGGCGCGTGCTGCGGCCAGAGCTTCGTTGGAAATGGTTTCCATAAATAGTGTCCCTCCTTGGGAAGGTGTGGTATTTTGTTGTATCCATGAGGGAGAAATTCCGGCCCGTTCCGCAGGTGGAATTCCACCGAAAATTTTAATGGATAACAGCATGTATCCCAGATGCGGAAAAATGGCTCTGTAAAACAAAAAACCTCTCGAACTTTCTCCCATTTTATAATAGCGGAAAACTGGGTAAATTTCAAGGGAATTGCACAAAATTTATCAAACAAATTCGGTGTTTTGCCCGGTGGCAATGTGGGAATTTTCTGGTATAATAGTTTAGCATTCACAAGACAATGTTCATCAGCTTTGAGAAAAAAGTGCGATGAGACCGCCGGGCGTGGCACCGGGGGTCACCAAATGGGAGGTAAACACGCATGAGCAAAAAGTATCTGTACTACTTCAGCGAGGGCAACGATGCCTTCGGCGGCGACAAGGTCACCATGAAGAATACTCTGGGCGGCAAGGGTGCCGGTCTGGCAGAGATGACAGCTGCCGGTATGCCGGTTCCCCAGGGCTTCACCATCACTACGGATGCCTGCACCCAGTACTATGCAGACGGCCGTCAGATCAATGACGATATCACTGCTGACATCTTCGAGCATCTCAAGGGTCTGGAAGAGATCACCGGCAAGAAGTTTGGCGACAACACCAACCCCCTGCTGGTCTCTGTCCGTTCCGGTGCCCGTCAGTCCATGCCCGGCATGATGGATACCATCCTGAACCTGGGCCTGAACGATGAGGCTGTTGAGGGCCTGGCCAAGAAGACCGGCAACGCCCGCTTTGCATACGACTGCTACCGCCGTTTCGTGCAGATGTTTGCAGACGTTGTTATGATGGTCCCGAAGAGCCTGTTCGAGGTCGAGATCGACAAGATGAAAGAGGCCAAGGGCGTTAAGAACGACGTGGACCTGACTGCCGAGGACCTGAAGGAACTGGTGGGCGTCTTCAAGAAGATCTACGAGGAGAACGAGGGCAAGCCGTTCCCCCAGGATCCTCGCGATCAGCTGATCGAGGCTGTCAAGGCTGTGTTCCGCAGCTGGGACAACCCCCGTGCAAACGTTTACCGCAAGATGAACGAGATCCCCTACGAGTGGGGCACCGCTGTCAACGTGCAGCAGATGGCATTCGGCAACTCCGGCGACCGTTCCGGCACCGGCGTTGCATTCACCCGTGACCCCGCCACCGGCGCAAAGAAGCTGATGGGCGAGTACCTGATCAATGCACAGGGCGAGGACGTTGTGGCAGGCGTGCGCACTCCTTCTCCCATCAGCCACCTGAAGGATCAGATGCCTGAGGTGTACGATCAGTTCGTTGAGATCGCAACCCGTCTGGAGAACTACTTCCGCGATATGCAGGATATGGAGTTCACCATTGAGGACGGCCACCTGTACATGCTGCAGACCCGTAATGGCAAGCGTACCGCACAGGCTGCTCTGCAGATCGCATGTGACCTGGTGGACGAGGGCATGATCACCGAGCAGGAGGCTGTCCTGCGCGTGGAGCCCAAGCAGCTGGATACCCTGCTGCATCCCCAGTTCGATGCCGCTGCCCTGAAGGCCGCCGAAGTCGTCGGCAAGGGCCTGGCAGCTTCTCCCGGTTCCGCCTGCGGCCAGATCGTCTTTACCGCTGAGGAAGCAGAGGAGATGGTCAAGTCCGGCAAGATGAAGAAGGTGGTTCTGGTCCGTCTGGAGACTTCTCCCGAGGACATCGTGGGCATGCAGGTGTCTCAGGGCATTCTGACCGTCCGCGGCGGCATGACCAGCCACGCAGCCGTTGTTGCCCGTGGTATGGGTACCTGCTGTGTCTCCGGCTGCGGCAATGACAACGAGGTCAAGATCGATGAGGAGGCCAAGACCTTCGAGATCAACGGCCACAAGTTCGTTGAGGGCGACTGGATTTCCATCGATGGTTCTACCGGCAACATCTACGGCGAGCAGGTCGCAACCGTGGCCGCTACCGGCAACAAGAACTTCAACCGCTTCATGGGCTGGGCCGATGCTGCCCGCCAGCTGCTGGTTATGACCAACGCCGATAACCCCCGCGATGCACAGCAGGCCGTTGACCTGGGTGCTGAGGGCATCGGCCTGTGCCGTACCGAGCACATGTTCTTTGCTGAGGACCGCATCAAGGCTGTCCGTGAGATGATCTGCGCCCGTACCGTGGAAGAGCGCGAAGCTGCTCTGGCTAAGGTCGAGCCGTTCCAGCAGGGTGACTTCGAGGCCATGTACCGCATCATGGGTGAGCGCCCGATGACCATCCGCTACCTGGATCCCCCTCTGCATGAGTTCCTGCCCACCAAGGACGAGGACATCAAGGAGCTGGCTGCCGATATGGGCATGACCTTCGATGACCTGAAGAACGTGGTTGCTTCTCTGCACGAGTTCAACCCCATGATGGGTCACCGTGGCTGCCGTCTGGCTGTCACCTACCCGGAGATCGCAGCTATGCAGACCCGCGCTGTGATCAAGGCTGCCCTGAACGTCTCCGCTGAGACCGGCTGCATGATCACCCCGCACATCATGATCCCGCTGGTCGGCGAGGTCAAGGAGCTGAAGTTCGTCAAGGACGTTGTTGTCAAGGTCGCTGATGAGCTGATCGCTGCTGCTGGCGTTGACATGAAGTATCAGGTCGGTACCATGATCGAGATCCCCCGTGCAGCCCTGACTGCCGGCGAGATCGCCAAGGAGGCTGAGTTCTTCAGCTTCGGCACCAACGACCTGACCCAGATGACCTTCGGCTTCAGCCGTGATGACGCTGCCAAGTTCCTGGGCGCTTACTACGAGAACAAGATCTACGAGAGCGATCCGTTCCAGCACCTGGATCAGATCGGCGTGGGCAAGCTGGTCAAGATGGCCGCACACGATGGCCGTGAGACCCGTCCCGACCTGGGCCTGGGCATCTGCGGTGAGCACGGCGGAGATCCCACGAGCGTTGAGTTCTGCCACAATGTTGGTCTGGACTACGTCAGCTGCTCTCCCTTCCGTGTGCCCATTGCACGTCTGGCTGCTGCGCAGGCTGCCATCAAGAACCCCCGCAAGTAATTGCGTGAGGGCTTGAGAAAGCACAAATAATGCAAGTGAACCGCCCCGGTTTCTGTGATAGGAAACCGGGGCGGTTTTTTGCGCTCACGGAGGGGTAGATGAAAAACGCAGTATGAATATATACCATATAAAATGAATATATGCTAAAATTTCGGGGAAATACTTGCATTTTAATTAAAATGGGTGTATTATGACACCTGCCGACGAAATGCCGACAATCAACAAGAGAGGGATCGATACTATTATGTCTTGGAAGAAGAAAATTGCTGCGGCTTTCATCGCCTGTGCGATGACGCTTGCCGTGGTTCCTTCCGCCTTCGCCTGCACGGCACTCTATGTCGGCAGCGACCTCACCGAGGATGGCACCACCATGTTTGGCCGGATCGAGGATCTGGGCACCAACGATTACAACAAGCTGTTCAACGTCAGCCCTGCCGGGAAGCACACCACAGGCGAGGTGTACGAGGGCTGCTACGGCTTTACCTACACCTTCACCCACGACAGCTACCGCTACACCGCCCGCCGGGACGACAACGGTCTGGGTGTCTGCCCGGACTGCGACAGCACCCACGAGCACACCCCCTATGAGGAGGCTGGCACCAACGAGAAGGGCGTCATGGTCTCTGCCACCGAGTCTCTCTACGGCACCGACGCCGTGCTGAGCGTAGACCCCTATGTGGACAACGGCATTGAGGAAGCAGAGATCACCACGGTGCTGCTGAGCGAAGCTTCCACGGCCCGCGAGGGTGTTGCCCTGCTGACCTCCATCTACGACAACGCCGGTGCAGCCGGCGGCTCCGGCGTGTTCATTGCCGACCAGAATGAGACCTGGTTCGTGGAGAACCTGACGGGCCACACCTACCTTGCCCTGAAGCTCTCCTCCAGCGTGGTCTTCATGCAGCCCAACGTCGCCGCTATGGGCAAGATCGATCTGGATGACACCGACCATGTGGTGGCCTCTGCCAACCTGATCTCCGTGGCCCAGAAAGCCGGTACCTTTGTGGGCGATGCCGCTGCCAACGTCATCGACCTGGATGCCTCCTACAACGGCGACATCGCATCGGACCGCATGGCAGCCGGCCTGAACTACCTGTACGGCACCGACACCTTTACGAAGGACAACTACAGTGAGACCGACTTTGCCATCAGCAATGTCGGCGAGAACGGTGCCATCGTCCCGGTCTACTCCAACATCCAGCTGACCAAGAAGTTCTCGGTGGAGGATTCCATCCACTTCTTTCAGACCGAGCCCATCGGCAAGACGGGCAATGTGGAGACTCATCTGTTCCAGGTGAGCGCCACCGGCGATCTGAACACCGCCATTACCGAGTGGACCGCTTTTGACGACGACGTGTACAACGCCTTCGTCCCTTACTATCCGATGCTGACCACCGACACTGCAGATGTCTACAAGGTCTCGGTCCATAAGGTCACCCGTTCCGACGAGCAGCCCACCGAGGGCGTCTGGTATCAGGATGCCAAGGGCCGCTACTACACCTACCCGGACGACTGGACCGACTCCTTCTACGGCGTGCGTGACGCCCTCTCCAACCTGCTGACCTACGGCAGCAATGGCAATCAGGTCACCGCAAAGGATCAGGTTGCAGCCAAGGCCAGTTATGCCGCGCTCCAGCAGGAGATCATGGCCGACTACGCCGATATGAAGGCCGCCGTTGCCGCCGCCGACACGCTTGAGGCCAAGCAGGCTGCCGCCACCAACGCCAGCAATGCCATGAGCCAGAAGGTGTACAACACCACCCTGAAGATGTACAATAAGCTCCAGGCCAAGACGGCCGCCCGGGCATGGGTCAGCTCCCTGCTGCACTGAGGCTTTGCAGCGCCTGAGGCGTTTCCCATAAAACCGCAGCGCCCCCGGTTTCCATGACAGGAAGCCGGGGGCGTTTTGTGTATGACTGCTCCTTGCAAACGCCGCCCATTCGTTCTATATGACAAGGCAAAACTGCCGGAATTCTATTTGCAGGAAGAAAATTTGGAGAAGATCATTGCGGAGATGGGGTAAAACACACTGGAAATTCACAAATAACGTATCATCGTTGCTCCGAACGCTCTGTAATTTTGGCACCCGCCCAGGCTGCGATCAAGAACCCCCGCAAGGTTTTGCGTGAGCGCTTGAAAAAGTACAAATAATGCAAGTGAACCGCTCCGGTTTCCGTAACAGAAAATCGGGGCGGTTTTTGTGTCATTTGCTGAATCGGAAGGATCCGCTTGTAAAGTTGGGAAAAAAGGTGTAATATTGGTGTACAGAGATTTAGAATAATGCTTGATATGTAAAGTCTCTGGGATCTGCATCAGCGGATGTGCTCCGAATGCTTGATAGGGAGCAACACTTTCCCCGCTTTGCGGGGGTAATAGCCGGAAAACGGCAAACATCAAAAAAACTGAAAAAAACACTGAAAAAAGCAGCAAACATCCGCTTTATTGGACTTTTTGTGTGCTATTCTATCCTCAGAGAAGCTCCGATGGTGCGGAAAAAGCGATTTTCCTGACTGCAGTGGAGGTGGAACAGGATGAGACGACGAACGCTTTCTTATGAGGTACGGCTGTTTGCGGGCAAGACAGACCCGGCGAGCAGTGCCTACTGGCTGCCGCTCTGGATGCACCTGCGGGATACGGCGGGTATTATGGTGTATCTGGTGCAGAGGTGGCTGCCGGAAAGCGTCCGTCAGCATATCGAGCTGGACGAGGATCTGCTGACACAGACCGCCTGCTTTTTGGGGTGGGTCCATGATCTTGGAAAGGCTTCCACAAATTTCCAGTGCCCTATCATGGCACAACTGCCGGAGCCCGGACGGCACCTGGAAAAATACACAACGCTCCGGTACCGGGAACAGAACCGCAAGTATTCACGTCACGCGCTGGCGAGTGAGGCCATTTTGCGGTGGCTGAAATGCCCCAATGGGCTTGCATCGGTAGCAGGAGCACACCACGGCAAGCCACAAACCGGGAAGGACGTACTTGACCAGCTGGGCGATGAGGAAGAAGAAGGCAGCTGGGAATCTAACTACTGGCCCGAGGGCGAGCAGAAATTCTGGGAGAGCTGCTGGCGGGAACTGTTTGACTACGCCTTGCAGGAAAGCGGCTTTTCCGGCGTGGACGAGCTGCCGCAGCTGACCATCCCGGCTGAGATCCTGCTGACCGGTCTGCTCATTATGGCGGACTGGATCGCCAGCAATACCCGATACTTTCCGCTCATCCCTGTGGAAGAGGTGGGCAGCGATACCCTGTATCCTGCCCGTGTCGATCGGGCGTGGGAAGCGCTGGACCTGACCTCTCCGTGGGAGGTGCAGTCGGATGTGACGGAACCGGGGGCGTTTGCGGAACGGTTCGGCTTCCCGCCCAATGAAGTCCAGCGGGCCATGCTGGAAGCCGTCAGCCAGGCCCAGGAACCGGGGATGTTCATTCTGGAAGCACAGATGGGCGTGGGCAAGACGGAAGCCGCGCTGGGTGCGGCAGAGATTTTAGCCAAGCACGGCGACGAGGGCGGCATCTTCTTTGGTCTGCCCACCCAGGCCACCGCCAACGGCATCTTTGGGCGGCTGCTGGCATGGGCCGAAAAGCAGCCGGATGGGTTGGAGCACTCCATCAAGCTGGCCCACGGCATGGCCGAACTGAACGAGGCCTACCTCCGATTGCAGCAGGACACGGTGCGGGTGGAGGAGGATCTGGAAGCAGACCCCGATGCTGACCCGGAGAGCCGGGTGATGGTGCATCAGTGGTTCCGCGGCAATAAGCAGGGGCTGTTGGCTGATTTTGTCATCGGCACGGTGGATCAGCTGTTACTGGCGGCGCTCAAGCAAAAACATGTGATGCTGCGCCACCTTGGCCTTGCGGGCAAGGTGGTGGTCATTGACGAGTGCCACGCCTATGACGCTTACATGAACTGCTATCTTGACCGGGCGCTGACCTGGCTGGGCCGGTACAAAGTGCCGGTGATCCTGCTTTCGGCTACCCTGCCCGCCAAGCGCCGGGTCGAGCTGGTCAGGGCCTACCTGAATGGAAGAACCGCCCCAGACGGCCCGTGGCAGACCTGCCGGGGCTATCCGCTGCTGACTTGGACGGACGGCAAACGGGTGGAGCAGACGACTATCCCGCTGGAAACCGAACCACGCAGAGTGGAGACATTCCCGCTGACCGAGGAACAGCTGACTGACACTCTGCGCAGTGCCTTGCGGGAGGGCGGCTGCGCGGGCGTGATCGTCAATACCGTGAAAAAGGCGCAGGCCATTGCGGCCCGTCTGCGGGCAGAACTGCCGGAGTTTGAGGTGGTGGTATTCCACGCTCAGTTCCTCATGCCCGACCGTGCCGCCAAAGAAGAGGCGCTGATGAAGCGCATCGGCAAGCACTCCACCCCGGAACAGCGGGATAAGCTCATTGTGGTGGGCACGCAGGTGCTCGAGCAATCCCTTGATATCGATCTGGATCTTCTGGTCACAGAGCTCTGCCCCATGGACCTGCTCTTACAGCGCATCGGACGACTGCACCGCCACGAGGGGCGGGCTCGTCCCCGGCCGGTGGCGCAGGCCCGCTGTGCCGTGCTGGACACTGGGACGGAGGAGTTCGACGAGGGCAGCAGGGCGGTTTACGGGGAATGGCTGCTCTGGCGCACCCGCAAGTTCCTGCCCACCGCCATCACCCTGCCCCATGACATTGCCCTGCTGGTGCAGGATGTCTATGGCTGGGAGCCCGACCCTCTGCCCGCCAGCCCGCAGAGCATGGCGGCCCGGGCGGAGTACGAAAAGGCCCAGCAAATCAAAATGGGCAAGGCAGAGACCTTTACCATCCTGCCGCCAGAGGAGCACAGAAAGCGCCCTTCCCGGAATACGCTGGATAATTGGATGGATGATGTGGGTGCGGTCAGTGACAACGGTGCCCGCGCGGCGGTGCGTGACGGCGACCCTTCTGTTGACGTGCTGGTGCTGATGCGGGATGCGGCGGGAAATGTCCGCTTCCTGCCCGATGAAACGGGGCATCCCGGTGCCTGCGTGCCCACGGACGAGCCGCCTCAGCCGGAGATGGCGCTTCAAATTGCACGGCAGAAGCTGCGCCTGCCCGGATATTTCAGCAAGCGGTGGTCGGTGGAACAGACCATCGACGCACTGGAAGCCCGGAACCGGGAAGTGTTCGGGCTGTGGCAGCAGTCGCCGTTGCTGCGGGGAGAACTGATCTTACTGCTGGATGACCACCTGACCGCACAGCTTGCCGGGCAGGTGCTGCAATACGACCGTGAAAACGGTCTGACCTACCGGAAGGAGGAAGAGAATGAAGCAAATTGAGTATAATTTGCTGGAGGAACGCTGGGTGCGGGTGCGCGGGCAGGACTATACCGTGCAGGAAGTTTCTCTGCCGGATGCCCTGCTGCACGCCCACGAATACCGCGACCTGGCCGGAGAACTGCCCACGCAGGATGCCGCCATGCTGCGGCTGCTGCTGGCGGTTCTGCACACGGTGTTTTCCCGGGTGGATGAAAACGGTACGCCGGCCCCCTTTGAGGAAACGGACGATGCCCTGATCCGCTGGGAGGAGCTGTACCGGCTGGGGCATTTTCCGGAAGCGCCCATCCGGGCCTATCTGGAGCAGTGGCGGGACCGCTTCTGGCTTTTCCACCCGGAACGCCCCTTCTGGCAGGTGCCGGAAGCGAAGATCGGCACAGAATACACCGCTTCCAAGCTGAACGGGGAGCTTTCTGAGAGCAGCAACAAGCTGCGGTTATTCTCGTCCTATGCGGGCGAAGGAAAAGAGGGCCTGACTTATGCCCAGGCGGCCCGCTGGCTGCTGAGTGTGAATGGCTACGATGACACCTCGGCGAAGCCAAAGGGCAAGGGTCTGCCCTCGGTGGGCGCTGGCTGGCTGGGAAAGCTGGGGTACATTCAGACGCAGGGCAGCAACCTGTTCGAGACTTTGATGCTGAACCTCACTCTGCTCAAGGATGGCGTAGAACTGTGGGGGGAGAATCAGCCCTGCTGGGAGCTGGACGAGCCCCGCAGTGCGGAGCGCACAGAGATTGCCCTGCCGGATAACCCCGCCCAGCTGCTGACCCTGCAATCCCGGCGGCTCCTGCTCGACCGAGAGGGAGAAATCGTGACCGGATTTTCTCTGCTGGGCGGCGATTTCTTCCCCCGGGAGAACGCATTTGCAGAACAAATGACCGTCTGGCGTGACCCGGATGCCAAAAAGAGCAAAAAGACCGGGCAGGTCACCTTTGTGCCCAGCCGTCACGACCCGGCAAAGCAGTTCTGGCGGGAGTTTCCGGCAGTGTTCTGTGAGGAAGGGGAAAGCGTCCGCAGGCCCGGCGTTGTCCGCTGGGTGGAAATGCTTCAAAATGACCCGGACTGTCCGCTGGAACGCAAGCGGCTGATCCGCTTTGCCATCAGCGGCATGAAGTATGGCGATAAGGATTTCTTCGTGAACGATTCTTTCAGCGACAGCCTGACCTTCCAGGCCGCGTTGCTGGGAGAACTGGGACGGCGCTGGACAGTGCCCATCCGGGATGAGATCGGACGCTGCGAGCAGGCCGCGCAATGCGTCGGCCGCCTTGCCTGGGAGCTCTCCCTTGCGGCGGGAGATAAGAACGATACGACCGCGGAATCCGCCCGCACCCAGTTCTACTTTACCATCGACCAGCCGTTCCGGCTTTGGCTGCAGAGCATTGACCCCGAAACGGACAAGCTGGACGAAAAAGCCGATGAATGGCAGGAGAAAGCCCGCAAACTGGCCGCAGAGCTGGGCCGCCAGATGGTGGAGCGGGCCGGAAATGCCGCCTTTGTGGGCCATAGGGTCGAGGTGAAAACAGGCGGTAAAAAGGACGAAAAGAAAACCGTTCTGTATACGGCCCCCAAGGCCTACAATAGCTTCCTGTACAATCTGCGGAAGCTCTACCCGAAGAAAGAAGGAGGAACAGCATGATAACGGATGCGATCCATGATTATGTGGCCGGACAGCTGAGCGGACTGTGGAGCCTGCCCAAACCCCAGCGGCGTGCCCGGCTGGCAGAGCTGCGCCGGGGCGTTGGGCATCAGCCCGGCGACCTGCCGGCGCTGTGGGGCAGCTTCCTGCAGGAACTGCCCAAAGGGCTCTGGGGCAGGGAAACGGCGGCAGGAGAGTGCCGGGAACCATCGGAAGCCGAGTGGGCGGTCTACCTTGCCCTGACTCTTTACGCCCTGCACCAGCAGGGAGAAGAGAATGTTTCCATGAATGAAAAGGGCTGCACGCTGGGCAGGGCGGTGCGCCTGCTGGCCCAGAATTCCGCAGCTGCCGCGCAGAACTGGACCGAGAGCAGCGTCCTGCGCCGGTTCAACGCACTGGCCACAGCGGATTCCATGCCCGAGGTATCCCACTACCTCCGGGGGATGGTGCAGCTGTTCCGGGGAAATGAACCGAAGCTGAAACTGGATTACCCCCGGCTGGCTGTGGAGCTGTACCGGTTCCAGCTCCCGGATCAGGCAGCCAATGTCCGCCTGCAGTGGGGCAGGGACCTCTACCAGATGAACGCCGACACACCTGAAACCGAAGAAAAGGAGAATTGAAATGGATACCAAGCGTCTGTATGTTGATTTTCATGTGCTGCAAACGGTGCCGCCCAGCTGTGTGAACCGCGACGATACCGGCAGCCCCAAGACGGCTGTCTATGGCGGTGCCACCCGCGCCCGGGTATCCTCTCAGGCGTGGAAGCACGCGATCCGCAAAATGTTTGCCGAAGAAATGGCCGACATGGTCGAGACTGGAAAACGTACCCTGAAAGCAACTGACCTTGTGGCCGGGGAATTGGCCGCACTGGCTCCTGAACTGGACGATGCCAGACTGAAAAAGGATGCAAAAAAGGCACTGGAAAATGCAGGCATCAAGCTGAAAGATGACAACAACGCCGCCCTGCTCTTTTTGAGCACGGCCCAGGCCCGGGCGCTGGCCCGGCTGGCCGCCGAGGACTGCGAGGAGAAGGATGACTACAAAAAGGCCCTGAAGGAGAACCCTTCGGTGGATATGGCTCTGTTTGGCCGGATGGTCGCCAGCGATCCTTCCCTGAATTACGATGCCGCCGCTCAGGTGGCCCACAGCATCTCCACCCATGCCGTGCAGAACGAGTTTGATTACTTCACCGCCGTGGATGACTGTGCCCCGGAGGATTCGGCAGGTGCGGGCCATCTGGGCACGGTGGAGTACAACTCTTCCACCCTGTATCGCTATGCCACCGTCAACATGGTGGAACTGGTGCACCTGCTTGGGGCTGAAAAGGCAGCCCAGGCTGTCCGGGTGTTCGGCGAAGCCTTCATCCGCTCCATGCCCACCGGAAAGCAGAACAGCTTTGCCAACCGCACCCTGCCGGATGCTGTCTATGTCACCCTGCGGGAAGATCAGCCTGTGAACCTCTGCGGTGCCTTTGAAAAGCCGGTGCGCAAGAGCCCTGAAGGCTATGCGGAACCCTCCAAGACGGCGCTGAAGCAATACGCGCAGCAGGTGTATGCCTGCTATGCGGATGCTCCGGCCCAGAGCTTTGCTGTGGGCATCGGGCTGGACGAGCTGGCCCCGGCCATGCCCCTGAACCAGATGCTCACCGCGCTGGAACGTGCCGTAAAGGAGAAGCTGCCCGGAAATGAGGTGTGACCATGGCAACGCTGTTGCTTCGGCTGGCCGCGCCCCTGCAATCGTGGGGTGCGGATTCCAAATTTGAGACCCGCAAAACGAACCGGGAACCCACCAAAAGCGGTGTCATTGGCCTGTTGGCGGCGGCTTTGGGCCTGCGCCGGGACGATGCCGCAGGTCTTGCCCGGCTGAACGGCCTGCATTTTGCCGTCCGTGCTGACCGGGAGGGCAGCCTGCTGGTGGATTTCCACACCGCCAACCGGGAAGAGGATCGAAAAAAAGGCAAGGCTCCCTATGTGACCTACCGCCATTACCTGCAGGATGCAGTCTTTCTGGTGGGGCTGGAAAGCGAGGACACTGCCCTGTTACAGGAGCTGGAAACGGCCCTGAAACATCCGATCTACCCGCTGTATCTGGGGCGGCGTTCCTGCCCCCCCACCCTGCCGCTCTGCCTTGGCCTCCGGGCCGGGGAACTACAGGATACCCTGCGGGCTGAACCGCTGCTGGTGAAACAGAGGAATGGGGCCCCCTTGCGCATCGTGGCAGACGCGGACCCGGCGGATGCTGCTGCCGTGCCCCGGCGTGATCTGGCGGTGTCGTTCAGCCCCATCCACCGGCAGTACGGCTTCCGCCCGGTGCGGGAGTGGAACACAAACCCGCCGGAAATGCCCGGCGCGACCGAACATGACGCAATGGCAGAATTGAGGTGAGGAATCATGTATCTATCCCGCGCAGAACTTGACCCGACCCGCCGTGAGACCATGGTGGCGCTGATCTCGCCCCAGAAATTCCATGGTGCGGTGGAAAACGCTTTTCCCGGTGCGCGCCGCCGCAGGCTGTGGCGGCTGGATCAGCTGGGAGAAAAACTGTACCTGCTCCTGCTCAGTGAGGAACGGCCGGACCTGACCGCCCTGTGTGCGCAGTTCGGCACCGGTGCGCCCCCGGAGACCCGGCCCTATGACCCGCTGCTGGAACGGGTGACAGCGGGCAGCTGCTGGCAGTTCCGCCTGACTGCCAACCCCACCCGCAGCAAAAAAGACTCTGCCGACCATACGGCCCGGGGAACCCTGAAACCCTGCTATCTCGAGGTGGAGCAGGAGGAATGGCTGTGGGCGCAGGCCGCAAAGCACGGCTTTGTCGTCTCGGAGGGGTCGTTCGCAGTGACCCGGAAGCAGACCTATCACTTCAAGAAAAACGGCACCCGGCCCGTTACCCTGCTGGCTGTGACCTACGAGGGTGTTCTGCAGGTGACGGACCCAGAGGCCTTCAAGGCCCTGCTGTGCGAGGGCGTTGGCCGGGGCAAGGCCTATGGCCTTGGCCTGATGACCATTATCCACAGGGGAGGAGACCATGGCTGAGATGCCGGGCTTTTCCCCGCCCACGCGGGGGTGATCCCGGTAAACATATTTCCGGTAAAAGATTTTCCGCCTTTTCCCCGCCTACGCGGGGGTGATCCTTTGCCATACTGGTTATCAATGATGTGGTTGTTCTTTTCCCCGCCTACGCGGGTGTGATCCCCAGTTCGTGAACTCCTGCCCGGTGCAGTCATACTTTTCCCCGCCCACGCGGGGGTGATCCCAACGAGAACGGCCAATAAGAGCACAAACCGGACTTTTCCCCGCCCACGCGGGGGTGATCCGGCGCAGCGTCCCACCCTCGCCGCCGCTTTTATCTTTTCCCCGCCCACGCGGGGGTGATCCTTACCTGCTGGCTTACTATCAGGCAATCGAGGACTTTTCCCCGCCCACGCGGGGGTGATCCCGACTACAATCCGAACAAGGTCAGTGAGGAAAACTTTTCCCCGCCTGTGCGGGGGTGATCCCCTCGCCGTGTCCAGTGGCCCACCGCTCTTTATCTTTTCCCCGCCCACGCGGGGGTGATCCCTTCTGTGGCCCGCATCCAGCCTTGTACAGCGTCTTTTCCCCGCCCACGCGGGGGTGATCCCCGTGCCAACACTCAGCCAAGAGTGGATGGGCGGCTTTTCCCCGCCCATGCGGGGGTGATCCTATGAAAGGATGTGATTTGATGCCTGATTTCAACTTTTCCCCGCCCACGCGGGGGTGATCCTCGTTGGTGTGGCCGTTTTCGATGAAGGCCGGACTTTTCCCCGCCTATGCGGGGGTGATCCCAACCCGATTGAAGTGCAGCAGCGACTTGACTTCTTTTCCCCGCCCATGCGGGGGTGATCCCAATGTCATCGGCAGAACAATTGACGTTGACCCCTTTTCCCCGCCTATGCGGGGGTGATCCTGAATCGGAACTGCCGCCGCAAAACAGAAAAGGCTTTTCCCCGCCCACGCGGGGGGTGATCCCTCGCAAGGCTCGAACAGCAGCGCAATGAACCACTTTTCCCCGCCCATGCGGGGGTTCCACATTGACAACCCTGCGCAAAAAGCAGATAATAGGTTTATCTTGAATGCAGAGCGAGGGAAAGTATATGCTGTATTTTGAAAACGATTACTGCGAGGGTGCGCATCCGGCAATCTTACAGAAGCTGGTGGAGACCAACTTTGAAAAGGTCTCCGGCTACGGCACCGATCCCTATTGCGCCAGTGCGCGGGAGAAGATCCGCGCGGCGTGCGGCGCACCGGATGCCGATGTCTGGTTCATTTCGGGCGGCACCCAGAGCAACGCCATCGTCATTGCATCGATGCTGCGCCGCTGGGAGGGTGTGCTGGCCGCATCCACCGGCCATGTGGCTGCCCACGAGGCCGGTGCCATCGAGTTCACGGGCCACAAGGTCATCGGCCTGCCGCACACCAACGGCAAGCTGGATGCCGGGACTGTTGAGGACTGGTGCAGGACCTTCTATGCCGATGGCAATGTGGGCCACCTCGTGTTCCCGGGCATGGTGTACATCTCCCACCCGTCGGAGTACGGTACCCTGTACACCAAGGCAGAGCTGGAAGCGCTGTCCGCTGTCTGCCATAAGTACCACATGCCGCTGTTTATGGACGGTGCCCGTCTGGGCTATGGTCTGGCCGCCGAGGGCACCGATGTGACGTTGGCCGATGTGGCCCGCCTGACCGATGTGTTCTACATCGGCGGCACCAAGGTGGGCGCGCTCTGCGGCGAGGCAGTTGTGTTCCCCCACGGCGCACCGGCTCACTTTATGACCATGGTCAAGCAGCAGGGCGCTCTGCTGGCAAAGGGCCGTCTGCTGGGCATCCAGTTCGATGTGCTGTTCACCGATGACCTGTACCAGACCATCAGCAAAAATGCCATTGAGACCGCCGCTGTGCTCAAGAAGGGACTGGCCGAAAAGGGCTATTCGTTCTTCATGGATTCGCCCACGAATCAGGTGTTCATCGTGTTGTCCAACGAGCAGCTGGCCGCGCTGGAAGGCAAGGCCAAGTTCGGCTTCTGGGAGAAGTACGATGATACCCACACCGTTGTCCGCATTGCCACCAGCTGGGCCACCCGGATGGAAGAGGTGGAGCAGCTGCTGGAGCTGATGTAAGGGCACACCTGCCAAACGTTGGCGCGGCTCTTTGTGCAGGATGCAGATTGTATTTTCTGCGCGGATATGCTATTCTTAACTGGATAAAGGCTGCACTTTGTGCACTGTGGAAGGATGGTTTGTATTATGGGCTTTTTTGACAAGCTTTTTGGCGGCAAGGCCGCATCCGAGACGAAATTTTCCGGCCAGAAGATGACGGTCATGCTTCCCATTGACGGCAAGGTGATCCCGCTGGAGCAGCTGCCTGACGAGACCTTTGCCTCCGCGATTCTGGGCCCCGGCTGCGGCGTGGAGCCCACCGGCGACACCGTTTATGCTCCCTTTGACGGCACCGTTACGCAGGTGCCCGAAAGCCTGCACGCCGTTGGTATGATGAGCGATGACGGCATTGAGCTGCTGATCCATGTCGGCATGGACACGGTGGAGATGAAGGGACAGGGCTTTACTTCCCTGACCAAAGAAGGGGCCAAGGTCAAGGCCGGCACCCCGCTGCTGAAGGTGGATCTGGAAGCCATCCGTGCCGCAGGCCACCCCACTGCAACGGCCCTCATCGTGACCAACAGTGATGACTTGCCGGAGATCAGTGTTGTTGCGGACGGCGATGCTGCCGCTGGCGCGCCGGTGTTCAAGTTCAAGAAATAAGTGAGCAGATCCCCCGGAGGCAGAGAGCTTCCGGGGGATTTTTGCGGTGAAAAGTCATACTTACTTGCAAAAAAGCTGTATTTTGCGCGATTTTCTCTTGCATTGCAGGGGAAGCTGTGCTAGAGTAGACAAAGTGTGAGCCAAAAACCGGTACTGTGAGAGGAAAAGTATATGGAAACAAAAAAGAAACACGAATTATCCCTTGCAAAACGCATGGCGATTTCTCTGGTCTGCGGCCTGGTGGCCGGTCTGGCCTTTATGTTCCTGCGGGAGCATCTGAACGCCAGCGGCCAGGCAGAGACCTGGACCACCATCAACAACCTGCTGTTCCAGGATATCACCGCCGAGGGCGCTGAGCGAGCCTTTGGCATCTTCTATATCATCGGCCAGCTCTTCATCAAGGCGCTTCAGCTGGTGATTATCCCCATGGTCTTTACCTCCATTTCGCTGGCCATCGGCAGCATTGCAGACACCCGCACCATGGGCCGCATTTCCGCAAAGACCCTGTTCTGGTTCCTGCTGTGCTCCTTCCTGGCGCTGCTGCTGGCAGGCAGTGTGGGCTACGGCGCCTACTCCATGGGCCTGTTCAACACCCGCATCGAGGGTCTGGCAGAAGCCAGCGGTTCCACCGGTTCCAACCCCCTGAACGTGGTGCTGAACATCATCCCCTCCAACATCGTCACTGCCTTTGGCAGCAATGGCGCTGTGCTTTCCAGCGTGTTCCTGGCAGTGGCCATCGGCCTGAGCATGAACACCCTGGGCGAGAGCCGCACCGCGACCCTGCGCCGCCTGCTGGGCGAGGTCAACGATGTGGTGGTCGTGTTCCTGAACTTCATCGTCAGCAACTTTGCCCCCTTTGCAGTCTTTGTGCTGCTGACCCGTACCTTCGCCATCTACGGCATCGATTACCTCAAGCCCGCGCTGGTCTATGTGGTGGTCACGGTGGTCCTGCTGCTGGCCTTCCTGATCATTGCCTACCCGCTGGTCATTGCACTGGGTGCCAAGCTGAACCCCTTCACCTTCATCCGCAAGATCGCCAACGTGGCAGTGTTTGGCTTCTCCACCTCCTCCAGCGCCGCCACCCTGCCCCTGAACATCAAGGTGTGCGAGGAAGAGTTTGGCGTGGATGAGAGCATCGCTTCCTTCGTCCTGCCGCTGGGCATGACCATCAACATGGACGGCACCGCCATCATGCAGGTCATTGCCACCGTGTTCATTGCAGGCTGTGCCGGTTACACCGTCACCCCCGGCCAGCTGGTCGTGGTCGCCCTGCTGGCCCTGCTGGCATCTGTGGGCACCCCCGCCGCTCCCGGTGCCGGTGCTGTCATCCTGTTCACCATCCTGTCCGGCATGGGCTTCGTCAACGACGGCGCTCTGCTGGCCTACTCCCTGATCCTGGCCATCAACCGCCCCATCGAGATGCTGGTCACCTCCCTGAACGTGGTGGGTGATGCAGTTGCCAGCATCTGCGTTGCCAAGAGCGAGGGCCTGCTGAACGAGGAGACCTTCAATAAGTAACAATACGCCGTAACAGGCGCAGCAAAAACTCCCATGCACAGCATCTTCCGATGTGAGCATGGGAGTTTTTTTGTGTGGTAGTATTTGTGGGAAGAGTGTGGTATACTCGGCTTAGTTCAACAAATCGGAAGTTGTGGAGGAAACAAACATGGAAGATAATAAATCAACGAATGTCAAGAAAACGGTAAAATCGGGAATAACTTTTGGAAGTGCATTAGCTATGGTTATTAGTTATACAACGTGGAAGTCTGTCGGTTGGGCGATTTTTCATGGATTACTTAGTTGGGTGTATGTCATATATTTTCTTTTGCGTTACTAAATTCGCGTTTGTGGAGCAAAGCGGAGCAATAAAAGAGCAGTGCTTCCGGTGGGTGGACCCATTGGAGAGCACTGCTCTTTCTTTGTGGGAAAATTCAGCTGGCAGGAGCGTTACAGTGTGCCGTAGGGTGCAATGCCGATCATGTACTCAACACCAATGGCGACCAGAACGACCAATGTGGAGATGATGAAGCCGTGCAGCATGGGTTTTGCGCCGGAACGGCAGAGTGATTTAAAGTTCGTGTTCAGACCAATGGCCGCCAGGGCCGCGACCATCAGAAACTTGCTGATGGTCTTCAGGCCGGAAACCAGCCCGGCGGGCAGAAGGCCCAGACTGGTCAGCAGGGACATGGCAAGGAACGCAAGGATGAACCAGGGGAAAATGGAACGGATGCTCACCTTGACACCGTTGGCCTGGGCACTCTCTTTCTTTTTCAGGTGCAGGTTGATGGCGGCAAAGACCAGAACAGCCGGAATGATCGCCAGCGTGCGGGTCAGCTTGACCATCGTTGCAAAGTCGCCGGCTGCTTCACTGAAAGCGTAACCGGTGGCTACAACGCTGGAGGTATCGTTGACCGCCGTACCGGCCCAGAGACCGAATGCGGCATCGGAAAGCCCGAGCCACCGGCCGAGGAGCGGGAACACAACGATCATCACCGTATCGAACAGGAAGGTGGCGGACATACCGTAGGCGATATCCATGTCATCGGCCTCGATCACCGGCGCAATGGCGGCAATGGCAGAGCCGCCGCAGATGCCGGTCCCGGCGTTGATCAGGCTGCTGGTCTTCCAGTTGAGCCCGAGCGCTCTGCCGATCAGCGCGCCCAGTCCAAAGCAGGTGGCCAGGGTGAAGAGCATGACCGTCAGCGAAAAACGGCCCACGGTCAGCACGGTGCGGATGTTCAGGCTGGCACCCAGAAGGACGATGGCGAATTTCAGGATCTTCTTAGAGGTGAATTTGATGCCCGGCGCGGTTGTTTTGTTAGGCTGGAAAAACGCATTGATGGCCATGCCGATAAACAGGGCGATGACTGAAGCGCCAATGAGGTGGAGCCCGGCGCTGCTTTCCAGCGTTTCCAGCCACTTGGCGATGCAGGCGATGCCCAGTGCCAGCGCGGCTCCGGGGATCAGGGCGGTGATCTTCTTTGACATTCGTTGAGTTTCCTTTCTTTTGCGGGTTACACGGAAATAAAAACAAGCGAAAACCACCGGCAGAACCGGTGGTTTATTGCTGGAGAAAAGGGCGCTCAGAACGAGCCGCCGGAGGAGCCGCCAAAGCCGTCGCTGTCCACGGAGGAGCCGCCGGAGCTGCTGCTCTCCTCGTGGGGCGGGTCGTAGACCTGCACGCGGTCGGTGTGGGTGTAGTTGTCCACCTGCACCCGCAGCTTTAAGCCCGCACCGATGTAATCGTTGGCCTCGGTCTTGAGCCGGGCTGTTTTCATCTGGCTGTACAGCACGCCGCAGACGATACCGGCAATGATCATGGGCACACCGATGACGATGAGGAGCAGGATGGGCCAGCCGCTGGTGTCGTTGTCAACATCCAGCGGTTCGCCGTGCTCGGCGTAGAAATCCAGCGTGTCGGCGCACATGGAGAGGTACTCGGAGGCGGCCTCGGCCCAGTCGTCGTCCGAGAGATAGGGGACAACGGCATCTTCGATCTGCTCGATGCGGTAATCGGTAAAGGCTGTCACGCCGCCGCCGTAGGTGATGGTGACATACTTGCGGGAACCGACTGCCAGCAGGAAAAGGATGCCGCTCTGTTCAGAGCCGCTGCCCAGACCGTTGGCAAGGTAGTAATCTTTGGCGTACTGGCGCTGGTCGGCATCGCCGATGCTGTCCACCACCAGAAAATACACGTCGCAGTTGTGGCCGTCGCTGGCGGCTTCGGCGGAAGCTTCCAGCTGGTTGTAAGTATCCGCATCGAACAGGCCCATCTCGTCCCGCACCAGCGGTGCGGCGGCAAAGGCGGGGAGGCTCAGGCAGAGTGCCAGCACCAGTGCGGCCAGCAGGGCGGCAAAGCGTTTTGCAGTGTGTTTCATTCTGCCACCCCCTTATAACAACAGCAGGAACGCCAGCACTGCCATCAGGGGCAGGCTGATGCCCGCAAACCACGCGGCCACCCGGCTCTTGTCCACCGGCAGGTCGCCGATGAGCCGCCCGGTCTGCCCGTTCATGGCGAACAGGAAGTCCTTGTCCTTCCACCGGGTGTGGAGCATCCAGACCGGCAGCAGGGCGTAGTGGGCGTGGGTCATATCCACATTGATGTTCTCGGAAATGGGGTGGATCTCGCTGTAGCCGCCGGTGGTGGCGTGGAGCGCATCGGCCGTGGAGTTGTACATCCGGCGGTAGGCGCGCTCGGCACAGGCATCGGCATCCTCGTCATACCGGTCGGCCAGATAGCCGGGCAGGTAGGCCGTGGAGAAGGGCTTCAGGTCGCCGTAATCAAAGGGCTCAATGGCATCCATGTGGGTGTTGGGCATCTTGCTGGAGCCATCCACCGGCACCTTGGCAAAGTCGGCCGAGCCCTCGCGGCGCACATCGTAGTGCTGGGTGGTGGTCACCATGTAATCGCCCTCGCGGTGGCTCTCGGAGTTCTGGCCCTCGTACCGGCCGCGCGCGTCGGCCTTGGCATCGTAGAGCCAGAAGGGGACATATACGCCCTGGATCTCTGCGATGTGGTTCTGGCTCTTGAACGCCTTGGGCAGGAAGGCCTTGCCTTTATAGTATCTGGTCAGCTGGGCAATGGCGGTCTTTTTGTCCAGCCTGAAGGGCAGGATGTACTCCGGCTTCAGCTTGCCGGAGAGCTTGCCGCCCAGCACTGTGGGGTTGCCGCAGTAGGGGCAGGTGGTGGCGGCGGTGGTCTCGTCACAGACCAGCTCGGCCCCGCAGGTGGGGCAGGAGTAGCTGTTCAGGCCCTCAGCCTCGGCCTCGCTCCACACCGGACTGTCCTGCCGGGGCAGGCGGGCGGCTTTTTTGGCATCGCCCTCGGCGGCAGTGTCGGCAGCGGCCTGCTTTTTGGCGTAGCGGGCCTCGATGTCCTTTACGTCGTAGGCCGAGCCGCAGTAATCGCAGACCAGCTTGCCGCTGGCACCATCGTAGTGCAGGGGGCCGGTACAGGCCGGGCACTGATAATTCGTTGTCTTTTCAGCCATGCGTCAGACCCCTCTCAGGCCCCAAAGGGCTTGCCGCACTCGGGGCAGAACTTGGGCGGGTTGGCCGGGTCGGCGGGTACAAAGCCGCAGTTGGCGCACTTGGCGGCGGGCCGGGGCTTGCCGCATTCCGAGCAGAACTTGCCGCTGTTCTTTGCACCGCAGCTGCACACCCAGACAGCCGGGGCTTCGGGCCGGGGCTTGCCGCATTCGGCACAGAACTTGCCCGTGTTGCCGGTGTGGCCGCAGCTGCAGGTCCAGCCAGCGGCCGGTGCGGCCTGAGGCTGCGCGGCGGTCTGCTGGCCGCCCATCTGGTAGAGATCCCGGGCGTTGACACCGCCCGCTGCAGCGGCCTGGTTCATCCCCATAAAGGCCATGGCGGGACCGGCGGCGGTGTTGGAGGCGGCAGCCTGCATGGCGGAGGCCTGTGCGCCCACCAGATGCGCGGCGGCGCGGGTGGGGTCCATAAAGGCCGCACTGCGCTGCAGCTCCTTGATCATCTGCTCGTCTTCTTCGCTGGCCTTGACACCGGAAACGCCCAGAGAGACGATCTCGATGCCGCGCAGCCTGCTCCACTTGGCGCTCAGCTCCTGATTCAGGGCCTCGGCCAGCTCGGCGGTGTGGCCGGGCAGGGCGGAGTAGCGGATGCCCTGCTCGCTGATCCGGGCAAAGGCAGGCTGCAGGGCGGTCATCAGCTCGGTCTTGAGCTGGCCGTCCAGCGCGTCGCGGGTGTAGGCGTTTTCCACATTGCCGCAGACATTGGTGTAAAACAGGATGGGGTTGACCACCCGGTAGCTGTACTCGCCGAAGCACCGGATGCCGATGTCAATGTCGATACCGGCGCGCTGGTCCACCACCCGGAAAGGCACCGGGTTGGGGGTGCCGTATTTGTTGCCGGTGAGCTCCCGGGTATTGATATAGTAGATGCGCTGGTCGGAACCGGCCTGCCCGCCAAAGCTGAACCGCTTGCCCAGCTCGGCAAACACGCTGTCGATGTCTTTCAGCCCGCCGCTGAGCAGGGAGGGCTGGGTGCCGGTGCTGTAGGTGTACTCGCCGGGTTCGGCACAGAGGTCCACCACCTTGCCCTGTTCCACGATCAGCACGCACTGGCCGTCGGCCACGGCGATCACAGAGCCATCCGAGATGACGTTTTCGCTGCCGTGCCGGTTGGCAGAGCGGCCATTGGTCCGCTTCTGGCCCTTGACGGCCAGCACCTCCGCAGGCAGAGCGTCACAATAAAAATATTCCTTCCACTGGTCGCCCATCACGCCGGATGCCGCGCCCAGAGCTGCTTTGATGAGACCCATAACTTCAATCTCCTTTTGTGCCGGGCAGTGCCCCAAAGCAGAGAATGGCTCCCCCGGGCGCTGCGGAATTTGGGACAAGTATAACATAATCCGGGAAATTGTAAAAGCGATTTGGCAAAAAGGCGAAAGAAAAACTTGTTCTTGCTTTTTTGCCCCGGCGGGTGTACAATACCCTACGAAAAACAAAACACAGGGGAGCTCGTAAGGCGGGCTGAGAGGAAGTAACCAAACTTCGACCCTTGACCTGATGCGGATAATGCCGCCGTAGGAAGTCATAGGAAAATGATTTTTTGCAGGAGGCACCGCTGTGGTGTCTCCTGTTTTTTGTTGCCGCAAGCCGCCGCAACGGGCGGCTCCGGGCTGAGGGGGAGCGCCCTGAGCCTTGAAATAACTGCGATGGGAAGCCGTGTTCCGGCGTGAGAGGAGGCCAGCAAGCCTCGACCGCTTTTTGAGAAAGAGGAGTTACCAATGAAAAAATTCTCTGTGAAAAAGCTGGCTCTCGCTGGAATGTTCTGCGCCCTGTGCGTGGTGGGCAGTGTGTTCAGCTTCCCGATGTTCGGCAGCAAGTGCGCCCCCGTGCAGCACATGGTCAATGTGCTCTGCGCCGTGCTGCTGGGCCCCTGGTGGGGCGTGGGCGTGGCCTTTGTGGCCTCGCTGCTCCGCAATATCCTGGGGCTGGGCAGCCTGATGGCCTTCCCGGGCAGCATGTTTGGTGCCCTGCTCTGCGGCCTGGTCTACGCAAAGACCAAAAACCTGATCGCCACCCTGGTGGGCGAGGTGTTCGGCACCAGCATTCTGGGCGGCCTGTGCGCTTACCCGGTGGCCATCTGCCTGATGGGCAAGAGCGCCGGTGATATCGCGTTCTACGCCTACATCGTGCCCTTCCTCATCTCCACCGCTGTGGGTGCGGTCATTGCGGGCGTGCTGGTGTACAGCCTGCAGCACTCCGGTGCCCTGCGCTCCATGCAGAGCAGCCTTTCCTGACGGGGGTGCGTCATGTTTGCAGAGCAGTTTGCCAATGTCCGCGCCAAAAGCCCCCTTATTCATAATATCACCAACTACGTCACCGTGAACGACTGCGCCAACATGGTGCTGGCCTGCGGTGCTTCGCCCATTATGGCCGACGATGCCGCCGAGGTGGAGGATATCACCACCATCTGCGGCGGGCTGAACATCAACATTGGCACCCTGAACAGCCGCACCATTGAATCCATGCTCAAGGCAGGCAAAAAGGCCAATGCACTGGGCCACCCCGTGGTGCTGGACCCCGTGGGCGCGGGCGCTTCTGCCCTGCGCACCGAGACGGCCTACCGCCTGCTGGACGAGGTGCGGTTCACGGTCATCCGGGGTAACATCTCCGAGGTAAAGACGCTGGCTTCCGGTGCGGGCACCACCAAGGGCGTGGATGCCGATGTGGCCGACAGGGTCACCGAGGAGAATCTGGACGGCGCGGTGGCCTTTGCCAAGGCTTTTGCCGCAAAGACCGGTGCCGTTGTGGCCATTACCGGTGCCATTGACATCGTGGCCGATGGGGCAAAAGCCTACTGCATCCGCAACGGCCACCCAATGATGAGTGCCATCACCGGCACGGGCTGCCAGCTCTCTGCCCTGACGGCGGCCTTTCTCACCGCCAACCCCAGCCAGCCGCTGGAGGCTGCGGCTGCCGCCGTCTGCGCCATGGGCCTTGCGGGCGAGATCGCCCATGCACGGCTGACCCCGCTGGACGGCAACGCTACCTACCGCAATTACATCATTGATGCCATTTATCATATGACTCCGGCTCAGCTGGAAGAGGGTGCCAAGTATGAAGTGCGCTGAAGAATATATGCGGCTCTACGCCGTCACCGACCGTGCCTGGGTGGGCCGTCAGACCCTCTATCAGCAGGTGGAGAGCGCCCTGAAGGGCGGCGTGACCTGCGTTCAGCTGCGGGAAAAGGAGCTGGACGAGGAAGCCTTCCTGAAGGAGGCGTTTGAGCTCCACGACCTGTGCAAAAAGTACAACGTGCCCTTTTTTATCAACGATAACGTGGACATCGCCATCCGCTGCCACGCCGAGGGCATCCATGTGGGGCAGGAGGATATGGCCGCTGCCCAGGTGCGCCAGCGCGTGGGCGATGAGATGATGATCGGCGTATCCGTCCACAGCGTGGAGGAGGCCCTGGAGGCCGTCCGGCACGGTGCCGACTGTCTGGGCGTGGGTGCAGCTTTCTCTACCCACACCAAGGCAGACGTGGACGTTCTGCCCGAGGGCATGATGAAAGCCATCTGCGATGCCGTGGACATCCCCGTTGTGGCCATCGGCGGCATCCACAAGGAGAACCTGCTCCGGCTCAAGGGCACCGGCGTGAACGGTGTGGCCCTTGTCAGCGCGATCTTCGGCGCGGAGGACATCGAGGCCGAGTGCAGGGAGCTGAAGGCACTGGCGGAGCAGCTGTAAGGCGGCTCGCCCTCTCAGTCATCGCTGGCGCGATGCCAGCTCCCCCAAAGGGGGAGCCAATTGCGCACAGAGGAAAGGCTGCGCAAAAACCTATTTCCGGTACGTTCAGCGCGCAAAGCGCTGTTCAAGATAAAAGAAACATTTGGAGGAAAGTACCATGCAGAACTATACCACACAGATGGACGCTGCCCGCAAGGGCATCGTCACGCCGGAAATGGAGATCGTGGCCAAAAAGGAATACCGCACCACGGAAGAGATCCGTCAGCTGGTGGCTGAGGGCAAGGTGGCCATTCCCGCCAACAAGCACCACACCTGCCTGAACCCCGAGGGCATCGGTTCCATGCTGCGCACCAAGATCAACGTGAATCTGGGCGTTTCCCGCGACTGCAAGGATTACAACGTGGAGATGGAAAAGGTGATGAGCGCCGTCAACATGGGCGCGGAAGCCATCATGGATCTGTCCAGCCACGGCAACACCCAGCCCTTCCGCCAGAAGCTGACCCACGAGTGCCCCGTGATGATCGGCACTGTGCCCGTGTACGATTCCGTCATCCACTATCAGCGCGACCTTGCCACCCTGACCGCGCAGGATTTCATCGATGTGGTGCGCCTGCACGCTGAGGACGGCGTGGACTTTGTCACCCTGCACTGCGGCATCACCCGCAAGACCATCGACCAGATCCGCACCCACAAGCGGAAGATGAACATCGTCAGCCGCGGCGGCTCTCTGGTGTTCGCCTGGATGAGCATGACCGGCAACGAGAACCCCTTCTACGAGCACTTTGACGAGATCTGTGAGATCTGCGCCGAGCACGACGTGACCATCTCGCTGGGCGATGCCTGCCGCCCCGGCTGCCTGGCCGATGCCACCGATGTCTGCCAGATCGAAGAGCTGGTGCGTCTGGGCGAGCTGACCAAGCGCGCCTGGGCACACAACGTGCAGGTCATGGTGGAAGGCCCGGGCCATGTGCCTCTGAATCAGGTGGCCGCCAACATGGAGGTGCAGAAGAGCATCTGCATGGGCGCTCCCTTCTATGTGCTGGGACCCCTCGTCACCGACATTGCCCCCGGCTATGACCACATCACGGCCGCCATCGGCGGTGCCGTTGCCGCCATGAGCGGTGCAGCCTTCCTGTGCTATGTCACCCCCGCCGAGCATCTGGCTCTGCCCAACGTGGACGATGTGAAGCAGGGCATCGTGGCCTCCAAGATCGCCGCCCATGCGGCTGATATCGCCAAGGGCATCCCCCATGCCCGGGATATCGATGACAAGATGGGCGATGCCCGCCGCGTGCTGGACTGGGATGCCCAGTTCGCCTGCGCCCTCGACCCCGAGACCGCCAAGGCCATCCGGGATGCCCGCCTGCCTGAGGATGACCACAGCGACACCTGCTCCATGTGCGGCAAGTTCTGCGCCGTCCGCAGCATGAACAAGGCGCTGGCCGGGGAATACATCGACATCCTGTAATAACGCGTTTTCTTCCTTCTCAGCCGTCCGGTTTTGCTCGCCGGGCGGCTTTTTTGCTTGTCTCTGGGCGGGGAACAGGTTTCCTGCTTTACAGAAAAGGGAAAGCATTGTAAAATAGATGGGTAAGTAATAAAATATCCGGCGGGAAGCCCCTGCCTGAGAACGAGGAATAAAAATCATGGCAAGATCGAATATCCGGGTGCTGGCTCTGGACTTGGACGGAACCCTGACCAATGACAAAAAGATCGTTACCCCTCGCACCCGCGCGGCGCTGGATGCCGCCGCCGCACAGGGTGTGACCATCGTGCTGGCCTCCGGCCGCCCCACAGCGGGCATTCTGCCGCTGGCAAAGGAGCTGGGGCTGGACAAAAAGGGCGGCTGTGTGCTGGCCTACAACGGCGGCAAGATCGTGGACTGCGTGACCGGCGAGGCCCTGTATCAGGTGCAGCTGGGAGCGGAGTTCGTCCCGGAGCTCTGCGAATTTGCAGCCCGGCAGGATGTGGCCATCCTGACCTATAACAGCGAGGGCATCGTGTGTGAGCGGGATCAGGACGTGTGGGCAAACAAGGAGTGCTTTACCACAAAGCTGCCGATGATCCATGTGGATGATCTTGCCTCCTATGTGGACTATCCGATCTGCAAAATGCTCATCACCCTTGACCCTGCCCGGCGGGATGCTGTCTGCGCCGCCGGAAAGGAGCAGTTCGCGGGCCGGATCGACCTGTACCCCTCCAGCCCCTTCTTCATCGAGGCCGTGCCGCTGGGCGTGGCAAAGGACAGGAGCCTTGCCGCCCTGCTGGAGCGGATGGGCCTGACCCGGGAGAACCTGATGGCCTGCGGCGACGGCCTGAACGACCGCTCCATGATCTCCTATGCCGGGGTGGGCGTTGCCATGCAGAATGCCGAGGATGCCGTCAAGGCTGTGGCCGATTACGTCACCGCCGCCGACAACAACCACGACGGCGTGGCCGAGGCCATCGAAAAATTTATCCTGAACTGAGAGGAACACAAACAACAATGCCACGCAATCTGGTTTTATTTGATCTGGAATGGAACATCGGCTATAAGCCGTATCTCTTTAATTATCATGGCGTGCAGCAGACCTTCCGGGGCGAGATCATCGAGATCGGCGCGGTGAAGATCGACGAGGATGCCAACGTGCTGGATACCTTCTCCATCCACCTGCGGCCCCGCATTTTCCGCACCCTGCAGCACCACATCGCCAAGGTGACGGGCCTGACCCAGGCCGACCTGGACCGGGGCGAGCCCATCGTGCAGGGGCTGCGCCGCTTTATGCAGTGGTGCGGCCCGGATGCCGAGTTTGCCGAGTGGGGCATGGATGACGTGCCGGTGCTCAAGCAGAACCTTTTCCTCTGCAATCTGGACGAGAGCCGCCCCACCCAGTGGTATGATCTGCAGCAGATCTTCCTGCGGGAGCACCCCCGCAAGGAAGGCGAGGGCATGACGCTGGAAAGCGTTGTGACCCGGATGGGCATCCCGATGGAGCGCCCGTTCCACGATGCCCTGTCCGATACCCTTTACACAGCCGATGTCTGCCGCAAGCTTGACCTGCGGGCGGGTCTGGCGGCCTACCCCACCGAGGAAGAATCCCTGCGGGCAAGCCTCTGCCCCGCCCCCGGCGATTACCGGGACTTCCGGGTGTTCCGCGGCTATGTGGAGCAGTCTGCCTGGCGCAGCGACCCAAAGATCATCACTGCCAGCTGCCCGGTGTGCGGCGGGAATCTGCAGCCGGATGATATCTGGCTGAAAAAGGGCAACAGCGGCTGGTATACTCTGTCTGTCTGCCCTGCCTGCGCCGGTACCGGCAATGAGGTTGGAAAGGGCGTGTTCCAGCGCTATAAGCTGGCCCGGCGGGACGGCCTGCACTGGAGCTTTGCCCGCTGCGTCCAGATCCCGGGCGAAGCCGGGCTTGCCCGCTGGGAGCGGATGCGCGCCCAGCAGATCGAGCGGATGCAGGCCAGGGCCGAAAAGGCCGCCGCTGAAGCCGCCGGAAAAGCATAAAGATTCCCACCCTGTGCAGGAAACGCCCCCGCAGTCTCGTAGTATAGGTGATAGGACAAAAAAAGCTCGTATTTTGTTCACGGGCGTGTCATAGAAACCGGATATACTAAAGAAAAATGAGAGGGAAGGAACACGCGGGATGGAAATGACGATGATAGGCTGGCTCCACCAGCTGGGAACGCTGGAATTCTGGGAGGCCCTGCTGGAAGGCTTTGGCGGCCTTGGCCCCATTGCGCCCGTGATCCTTGCGATGGTGGAATCCTTTTTTCCGCCGCTGCCGCTCATTGCCATTGTGGCGCTGAATGTTGCGGCCCACGGCGGGCTTCTGGGCTTTGTGTACAGCTGGGCCGGGGTGATGCTGGGCGGCACCGTGACGTTCCTGCTCTGGCGGCGTGTCGTCAAGCGTTTTTTCTGGAAATTTGCCCGCCGCTCCGCCAAGCTGCAAAAGGCGGAGCAATGGGTCAGCAGGTTCGACACCGCGTCCCTGTTCATGCTGTCGCTCCTGCCCTTTACGCCCTCGTCCTTTATGCACTTTGCCTTTGGCATCTCTGATTTTGACGAGAAGCGCTACCTTGTCACCATGCTGCTGGGCAAGGGCGTGATGGTGGCCATGATGGCCCTTTTCGGGCAGTCGCTGGTGTCTGCCATGAAGAACCCGTTCTACCTCGTGCTTGCCATCGCCATCTGGGCGGGAATGTACTTTGCCAGCAAGCACTTCTGTAAAAAGCACGAGATCGATTGAATCGGCGCAGAGCTGCCGCTGAAATGCCGGCGCCTGCGTTTTGCTTGACTTCTCCCCCCGGCCCGGCTATAATACAGATGTATCAGGAAAAATGCGTTTACCCGGGCAGAGTAGCGCAAAGGTGAGCTGGACAGAGAGAACGGGCCGTTGGCTGGGAGCCTGTTTGCAGCAGCGTGTGTGAAGTGCGCCCGGGCAGCACGCCGCGGGAAACCTGCTGGGGAGTATCGCGGCGCGGCAGCCGCCGTTATCGGCTTTGAGCGACAAACAGAAGTGGAACCGCGATTTTGAAAACCGCCTTCGATGTGATATGGGAGATTGTATCACATCGGGGGCTTTTTTACTTCTCTGTTTTCGTAAGTCAGCGAAGCGAGACTGAGAGGTTCTGCTGCGGCTTTTGTTTGCCCTACAAGAAGGAGAGTTCTTATGCAGATTTTCAACACCCTGACCCGCCAGAAGGAAGAGTTTGTGCCGCAGGTGCCCGGCGAATACCGCATCTACGTCTGCGGCCCCACCGTTTACAACTATATCCACATCGGCAATGCCCGCCCGCTGATCGTGTTCGATACCCTGCGCCGCTATCTGGAATACCGCGGCAACAAGGTCATCTATGTCTCCAACATCACCGATATTGATGATAAGCTCATCAAGAAGGGCCAGGAGGAGGGCACCTCCATGAAGGAAGTGGCCCAGCGCTTTGAGGCCGAGTACCTCAAGGATGCCGCCGGTCTGAACTGCAAAAAGCCCACCGTCCAGCCCCGTGCAACGGAGCACATCCAGCAGATCCTGGACATCGTCAAGGACCTGATCGATTCCGGCCATGCCTACGTCGCCAAGAACGGGGATGTCTACTTCCGCGTCAAGAGCGACCCGGAGTACGGCAAGCTGAGCCACCTCAAGCTGGACGATCTGGAGAGCGGCAACCGCGAGCTGCGCAGCCAGATGGAGGATGACCTGAAGGAAGACCCCGCCGACTTTGCCGTCTGGAAGGCTGCCAAGCCCGGCGAGCCCGCCTGGGAAAGCCCCTATGGCATGGGCCGCCCCGGCTGGCATATCGAGTGCAGTGCCATGAGCCGCACCCATCTGGGCAAGACCATCGACCTGCACTGCGGCGGTCAGGATCTGATCTTCCCCCACCACGAGAACGAGATCGCCCAGAGCGAGTGCGCCAACGGCTGCGAGTTTGCCCACTACTGGATGCACAACGGCTTCATCAACGTGGATAACCAGAAGATGTCCAAGAGCCTGCACAATTTCTTCACCGTCCGCGATGTGGCAGACCTCTACGGCTACGAGCCCATCCGCTACTTTATGCTGACCGCAGGCTACCGGATGCCCCTGAACTACACCGTGGACCTCATCGAGAGCTGCAAGAACAGCCTGGAGCGCCTTTACACCTGCCGCGAGAACCTCGATTTTGCCCTGAGCAAGACCGCATTCGGCACCGATGAGACCCTGACCGCCAAGGCAGACGAGGCCCGCGCCAAGTTCTGCAAGGCCATGGATGATGACCTGAACACCCCCGATGCGCTGGCTGCCGTGTTCGATCTGGTCAAGGAGATCAACACCCTGTCCGCTGCCTCCTCCAAGGCTGCGCTGGAGGCTGCCGCCAAGGCATTCGATGAGATCACCGGCGTGCTGGGCCTGATGTACAACCGCAAGAAGGACGAGGTGCCCGCCGAGGTGACGGAGCTGGTGGAAAAGCGCGCCGCCGCCAAGAAGGCCAAGGACTGGGCCGCTGCGGATGCCATCCGTGCGCAGCTCACCGAGATGGGCTGGGCTGTCAAAGATACCGCCCAGGGCCCGCAGCTGAGCAAAATTTAACTTGAATCCCGTTATTGACCTGTACGGTACAATGCGGTAAAATGAGGGTGCGGGAACACTGTGCTGTGTGTTCCACGCACCCTTATTTTTGCATGATACAAGAACCTATATAAAAGGAGGTCTTTGGCTGATGAAAACCAAACGGCTGATCTCATTGCTGCTGGCGGCAGTGTTCGCCCTGAGTGCGGCGGCCACACCGGCGCTGGCGGCTTCGGCGGGCAGCGAACTGCCTGGCCTGACCACCGCAGGCGTGGGTGAGACCAACAGCGTTGTCTCGATCCGCCTGACCGCAGACGGGGATCTGACCTATGGCTCCCCCTTTACCCTGAGCGTCCAGACCACCCCGGCAGATACCCAGTATATCGGCGTGGTGATGGGCACCAGCGGCGAAGCGCAGGGCTATGTGACCCTGATCCTTTCGGGCAAGATCCGCACTCTGCTCAAAATGATCCCCCTGCCGAAAAAGATGTCGGCGAACCCTGAGCAGGAAGAGGAGTTCAACATCTACGCCTACATCAAGCAGCTGATCGACGGCAACGACGTGAGCGTGCTGCTGCGGGTGGCTGATGAAGTGGTCTCTGTGATGGATGTCCTGAAATTCTACATCCCCACGCTGAAGGATGTCTCCACCGGCATGAAGCTGGCGCTGGAGCTCATCCGCAAATATTTGCCCGAGGGCGTGTTCAGCCGCATCTATCTGGACGAGCAGCCCACGGAAGCCGGCAGCTATGTGGGCGGTGCTGTGGCGCTGGAATCCGGTGATGTGAACACCGCCGGCATGGCGTTCTTCCGCATCAAGCCCAAGAGTGCAGGCGTGCGTGTCTACTGGGCACAGGAGCTTCCCGCCAGCATGACTGCGGCAGAGGCCCAGAACTACAACGTTGCCGCCGTGGTCGAAAGCGACGGCCAGGTGGTCGAGGGCGGCAAGGTGACCTACACCTATAAAAAGAAGAGCGGTCTCTTCGATTTCCTGGGCACGACCCAGAGCGGGTTCCCCACCGAGCCCGGCGAGTATGTCCAGACGGCCAAGGCTGCCGGAAACTACTCCAGCAGCGAGATCAGCCGGACGATCGTGATCCAATAACTGAATCAGCAAAAAACCTCCCTGCCACGCCGGCAGGGAGGTTTTTTGTTCTTACATCCTTATTGGCGCTTACATCCGGAACCGCCAGCCCCAGCCGCCGCCACAGCAGCAGTTGCACAGCAGGTTGAGCAGGATCATGCTCCAGCACCAGCGCATCAGGCCGCCGGGCTGGGCGTAGGTGGTCTGGGTGCGGTAGGTGCGGCCCGGGTCCTGCAGATTGCGCAGGTTCATCTGGTATTCAGTGTTGCTGGGCTCCATCTGGGCGGCGCGGCGGGCATCCTGCAGGGCATCGATGCTGTTGCCCAGACCCTGATTGGCCAGCGAGGAGAGATAGTACCACCGGGCGGTGCGCACGGTGATGCCGTCCAGCACGCGGCGGGCCTCTGGGTAGCGCTGGTTGACGATGAAGTTGCGTGCGGCCTGCATCTCAGGCGTGTCCGCACCGTTGTAGCCGGGGCCGCGCTGATGCTGATAATTGCCGCCAAAGCCGAATCCGAACCCGAAGGGGTCATAACCGAAGCCAAAGTCTCCGAAATCCCCGTTGGAGTAACCGTTCTGCTGGTACCCCTGCTGATAGCCGCCGTAGGAGGGGCCGCTCTGCTGGCCGTAGGCACCGCCGTAGCCGCCGCCGTAGCCGCCGCCCATCTGGGGGCCGGTCTCGCCCTTGGTGATGGCATCGTATGCCGCCTGCACCTCCTTGAAGTGCTCTTCGGCGGTGGGGTCGTTGGGGTTCAGGTCAGGGTGCCAGCGCTTGCACTTGGCACGGTAAGCCTTTTTGATCTCGTCTTCACTGGCACCGCGCTGGATGCCCAGAACCTCATAGGGGTCTCTCATCGGTCTACTTCCTCACGTCTCTATTACCATCTGTGCGGCCGCTGTGCCGCACAAGCAATCTTTAGTGTACAGGACTGGAACGGAAAAATCAAGGAAAACCGCCGGGATCAGGCGGTTTTGTCCTTCTTTTTTGCATTTTTGCAGTGATATTTGAGCCACACGCCCGAATACAGGATGTTGCGCAGAAGGTCAACGTCCTCCACACAGGGCAGGCGCTCAAAGCTGCGGGCGCAATTGGCCAGCAGCAGCTCAAAGATCTCGCGCATCTCTTCCTCATACCCGGGCTCTCTGCTCAGGGCGTGCAGGGGATTGTATGCGCCCTTGCGCTCATCCCGGGCCAGGTCGTCGTAGGCATCCAGCAGGTAGATATACTTGCCCAGATTGAAGCCGATGCTGCGCAGTTCCGGGGACCAGTGGTCCTGCCTGTAATCGAACAGCTCGGCCATCAGCTCCCCAAAGCAGCCGGAAACGGCATCCAGATCCTCGCTGCCCTCGGCCTCGTACCGGGCCAGCCGATCCAGACAGGTGCGGATGGCGCTGCACTGGCGGGGCCAGCGGGCGGCGGCCTGCTGCGTGGGGGCAGCAAGAATCTTTTCAAAGCCCAGGCCCAGCAGGCTGTGGTCATCGTTCCACTTGTCCTGCGCGTTGTAGTAGTGCAAAGCCACGCTCAGGTCCGCGCAGTAATCGGTGGGGCCGCTGGAACGCCACTCCACCTTCCGGATGGGGTGGATGGGGCAGTGATCACAGCCTGCCGCACAGGCGCTTTCGCCCTCGTACAGGCTGCACAGCAGCAGATCCAGAAAGGTCAGGTCATAGCTCAGGGTCAGCCGCCCCCGGGTGCCGTGCAGCGCGCCGATGCGGCGGCAGAGCCCGCAGTAGGCCGCGCGGTACCGCGCCTGTGCCTTCGGGCTGAGTGCGGCCTGATTCGGGATAACATATCCGAACATGGCTCAGCTCTTCTTGATGAACTGGGTGCCGCAGCGGGGGCAGGAGATCTGGATGCGGCCGCGGCCGCGGGGCACGCGCAGCTTCTGGCGGCACTGGGGGCAGCGGTAGTAGTGATAGACCTTGCGGTTGGCCCACTGCTCCTTCCAGCCCTTGAACTTGTTGTCCACCCGGTCCTTCAGGGTGTAGAACTTGTAGTTCTCCTCGGTGCGCTTGGAGATGTTCCGGCTGAAGGTGCGGTAGTAGCAGAAGATCAGCAGGGCCGCGCCCAGATAGGTGAACAGGTTGACCCGGCTGATGATGGCGATGAGGAGCAGCACCAGCGAGGCAATGCTCAGGAATTGGTTCAGGCCATCGGTGCCATAGCGGCCGATCATAAACTGACGAAGTTTCTCTCTCATAGATTTCCGGTCCTTTGTCCTCAAGAATAACCCTCTCAGCCACGCAGACGCATGGACAGAGAGGGCGTTTGATTGTTCACAACAATAGAATATCAGCCAACCATGATAAAACTTTGAACAGATTGCAAATCTACCATGAAAGGACGAAATTTAATTGGCATTCTCTGCACCGGAGCGCTTGCGCACGGTCAGGGCGGCCTCCACATCCAGTGCGCCCTCCATCCGGCAGTGCAGCACGGCACGGCCTGCTTCACCGGTGGTGGCAAGGTAGGTGCCCGCCATGCCGCCCCGCAGGGGGACGATGGCCGGGCCCAGAATCTTTACCGGGCCTTCCACGCTGAGCTGAACGGCCTCACCGCAGTAGGGCAGCAGGTTGCCGTTCTGGTCAATGGCCCGCAGGCTGACCGCCGCGCAGTCCCAGGTGGGGCCGTCGGTCAGGATGGGGTTGTGCACCACGCATTCCAGCCGGACCGACTGCACCGGCTCCTTGACCACGGTGCGGACGGTGCGCCCGTGCCAGACTGCCTCAAACCGGTAGACGCTGGACGGCCCGCCCAGCACGCCGATGTATTTGTAGTACATCCGGAGCAGGTCGTTTGCGCTCAGCCGCAGGGAGAGCATCCGCGCCCTGGAGAGAGGCGAAAGGTTCAGCGCGTCCCGGCGCATCTCGTTGAGGATGGCCGCCACCTGCGGGGCCGTGCTCTGGTCAAGGCCCTCATACTTTTCCAGCAGGGAGCCGACGAAATCCTGTATCTCGATGGGCGGGTGGGGCAGGGCGGCAAAGCGGCCCCGGCGGTCGGGGGTGAACTCGGCAATGAAATCGTTGCCCCGGTAGAGGCGGACGCTCTCGGCGTTGGTGAACACCCAGCAGGCCCCGGCAAAGCCGCCGGGGTGGTCGCCCAGCACCATGCTGGAAGAGACCTCGAACACCACGTCCGAAGGGGAGCGGGGCGTTTTCTGGCTTGCGTAGACGGCGGCAGAGAGCTTCGGGTTGCGGAACAGATCCGTCACGCCGTGGTAGCAGATGCGGTCGCCGCTGCCGAACTCGCGGTGGGTGTTGTAATCGGCCATGCACCAGCCAAGGGCACCGGCCACGCCCTGCTGGGCAATGGCATCGTTGAGGACGGCGGCGTGGCGCAGAGCCTGTGCCAGCCGGTGCGGCTCGTCGTCAAAGGCCTTGGCCGGGAACTGCTGGCCCCCGAACTCGCTGATGAGGTAACCCTTGCGCAGGTCAGGCGTAACGGCAGACCGGGGCTCGCAGCCCGGGCCGCGGCCGGAGTAGGAGTAATCGTTGTAGGCGTAAACATCCTCGAGCAGCTGGCTCTTGCGGGCGATCCGCACGCCGCCGGTGGGGCGGGTGGGGTCCAGCCGATGGACAGCCTCGTTGGTGCGCTTGTAAAAGGCCTCGTTATCGGAACTGCCGTTCACCCGCACGCCCCACAGGAACACGCTGGGGTGATTGCGGCACTGGCAGACCATCTCGCGGCAGTTCTGCAATGCCTGGGCCTGCCAGGCTTCATCCCCGATGTGCTGCCAGCCGGGCATCTCCACGAACACCAGCAGGCCCAGCTCATCGCAGGCATCCAGAAAAGCCGGGCTCTGGGGGTAGTGGCTGGTGCGCACTGCATTGCAGCCCAGCTGCTTTTTCAACAATTGGGCATCCAGCTGTTGAATGCTGTCCGGCATGGCATAGCCCTGATAGGCGTAGCTCTGATGCCGGTTCAGGCCCCGCAGCTCCACCCGCTGGCCGTTCAGATAAAAGCCCCCGGCCACGAACTGGATGGTGCGGAAGCCGAACCGGGTGCTTTTTTCGTCCAGCACCCGGTCGGGCAGGCCGCTGGTGCCGGGCCGGATGAGCCGGACGGTCAGGGTATAGAGGAAGGGGTGCTCCACACTCCAGGGATGCACGCCGTTCAGGGTGCCCACAATGGGCAGGCTGAGCTCACCGCTGTACAGGGCTCTGCTCCCGGCGGGGCTGCGGATCTCGGCCTGCAGGGTGCAGCCGATGGTCTCGCCCACTGTGGAGGAATAGATGCGGAAATCGCCCTCGGCCTGCGCCTCGATAAAGATGTCGCGCAGGTAGGCGGGCTCCTTCACGTCCAGACTGACGGCCCGGTAGATGCCGCCGTAGGTCAGAAAATCGATCTGCCCGCCGAAGGGAGGAATGTTCAGGTCCTCCCGGCTGTCGCACCGGACAGCCACCACATTTTTTTGGCCCGGCAGCAGCGATTCGGTCAGGTCCACAGTGAAAGCGGTGTAGCCGCACCCGTGGTGGAACACCCGCCGCCCGTTGCAGAACACGGTGGCATCGTGGGCCACGGCTCCAAAGGTCAGCAGTACCGTGCGGCCCTGCCACTCTTTGGGCGCAAAAAACTCCCGCCGGTAGCCGGACACCCGCTGGTATTCGTTCTCGTTGCAATAGTTGTAGGGCAGCGTTTTGACCGTGTGGGGCAAGCGCACCGGCTCCAGCTCCACCCCGGTGCATTCGGGGCGGACGATGGCGGGATCAAAGGTGGGGGCAAACAGCCAGCCGTCGTTCCAATCGTAGTGTTCCATAGCCTGTCTCCATCGCTCTGCACAAAATAATTCTTACCCTTATGCTACCACAAAGTTGTGAACGAAAAAAGCACTCCGTCCCTTATTTTTCCCGTTTTTGCAGAAAAAGCTGTTAAAATCAAAAACGCCCCCGCCGGGCAGGCGGGGGCAAAGAAGAAGATCATACGGAACGCAGGGCGCGGCGGTAGCTGCTCAGGCCCCGGGTGTGGCAGATGACAGGGGCATACAAGCCGGAATAGTCGGTGCCCGGGTGCGCCGTCAGAGTGTGCGGGGTCTCCACGATGTAGCTGTGGCCGCAGCTGTTGCAGACGTAGGTGTCGATGACGAAGCAGCTTTGCACGGCATCGTTGTACCAGGGGCAGTCGTGGATGCAACGGACGTATTCCTCAATGTGCCACGGGGTTTGGGTCTGGGACCAGTAGACCACGGCCTTTTCGCCGCAGGCATCGCAGACAGCAGTCTCAAAAGCGGCAGAAACAGAATCTGCGGTGTCGGTTGAGGCCGAGGCGGGCAGTGCAAGAAAAACGGTCAGACAGACCACGGCCAGAAGGGCGGAAAAGAGCTTTTTCATCAAAATCACCTGCTTTCTGTAAAATAGTGGAAAGGGTTCCAAGACTATTATACCAGAACGCAGGAAATACGAAAATTGGGAGAAAAACTAGAAAAAGGATGCTGAAATTGTGCGAGTTGCCAACAAAAAGCCCCCGCCGGGCAGGCGGGGGGATGAAACTCAGCGGATGAAATTGGTCATGGGGCGGCGGGGATTCTCAGGGTGGGTGATGCCGTTTTCCCTGCCCAGTTCGATGCACTTGAGCAGCCAGGCCATGTTGCGGCCCAGCTCCCGCATCACGGCGCAGCCCTCGGCATCCTCCAGCACCTGCTCGGGCTTGGAGCCGTGGACCATGGGCCAGTAGGAACCGCTGACCAGCGGCATGTGGAAGAACTCGGGGTACTTCACCAGCTGGTCCAGAGTGGTGGTGGTGCCGGCACGGCGGGCCGAAGCGCAGATGGCGGCGGGCTTGTAGGCCAGATACTTGCCGCCCGCGTAGGCCAGACGGTCCATGAAGCTGGTCATGTTGCCGGAGGCGGACGCATAGTGGACCGGTGTGCCGAACACAAAGGCATCGGCGGTCTTGGCCTTTTCGATGGCCTCGTTGACCACGCCGCCGAACACGCAGCCCTTACCGGCGGCACAGCCGCCGCAGCCGATGCAGCCGCCCACCGGCTTTGTGCCGACGTTCAGGATCTCGGTCCCGATGCCGCTGGCGTTCAGCTCTCCGGCGATCAGGGACAGGGCGGTATAGGTGCAGCCCTTCTCGTGGGGGCTGCCGTTGATGAGCAGGACTTTCATAAGCAGATACTCTCCTTTTTTGGCAAAACGCGCCGCACATGGGGCGCTTTGCCCTGATTTTAGCACAATTGCACCCTGAGTGCAACGCGCGCCCTTGACAAAGAGTTGCGTTTTGACGATAATATGGAGATACGAAAACACGAAACAGCTGCTGGCCGGGCAGGGGGCCCGGACAGCGGGAGAAGGAGGCAGATACATGCGCGTTATTGCAGGAGAAGCACGGGGCCGCAGGCTGGAAGCCCTGCCCGGCACCGAGATCACCCGCCCGACGATGGATCAGGTCAAGGAGGCCATGTTCAGCATCGTCCAGTTCGACCTGCCCGGTGCCCGGGTGCTCGACCTCTACGCAGGCAGCGGCCAGCTGGGCATTGAGGCCCTGAGCCGGGGTGCGGCCCGGTGCGTGTTCCTGGACGAGAACCGGGAGGCCGTGAACATCGTGATGAAGAACTGCAAGAACTGCGGCGTGTTTGACCGCAGCCGGGTCAACATCGGCGAGGCGGCACGGTATCTCTCCGCCTGCCATGAGCAGTTCGACATCGTGCTGCTGGACCCGCCCTTCCACACCGGCACGCTGGAAAAGATCCTGCCCGGCGTGGACAAATGCCTTGCCCCGGGCGGCATTGTGATCTGCGAGAGTGAGACCGGCCTGGTGCTGCCTGCCGAGGTGGGCGGCATGACCCTGAAAAAACAGTATAAATACGGCAAAGTCCTGCTGTGGAAGTATGGTAAGCCCCGGCAGAGCGCCGGAGAGGGAGATGCGGAATGAACGTAAACGAGCTTTTGGATACCATTGAGGATACGCTGGAGGAGAGCGCCGGAATGCCCCTTTCGGGCGGCAAGCGCATCGTGGATGTGGAGCAGATCCGGGATTATCTGGACGAGATCCGCCAGAACCTGCCTGTGGAGCTGCGGCAGGCCCAGTCCATTGTCAGCGACCGTGCCCAGCTCATCGAATCGGCCAACGCACAGGCACAGGCCATTGTAAAAAAGGCCGAGGAGCGCGCCCGTGTGCTGGTGAGCGAGGCCGAGATCGTCAAGGCGGCCCAGCAGCGCGCCGGAGAGATCGTCTCCGCCGCCCAGACCGAGGCCCGCACTGTCCGCCAGACCGTGACCGACTACTGTGATAATATGCTCAAGACCACGGAAGAGACGATGGCGGAGAACGCCGCACAGGTCAAAAATGTCCGTGCAAACCTGCGCCAGAGCCCCCGGAAACAGCTCTGATGCGGGAATGTGAAATTTCCCGGTGAGAGCTTCCGGCCCCTGCAAGCAAAAACGACGGCTTGCAGGGGCTTTTTTTGGTACATTTTGAGAGAAAAAACAAAAGGGAAACTCTTGCAATCAGGGGCCTGTTTTGTTACAATAAAATTGTATCCTCAGGGCTGGCCGGGCCACAAACTCCCGGCAGGCCGCAGGCCGCTTTCCCGGGCAGCAGCTCCGGGCAGAAAAGGGCGGCAGATGCAGGATCTTATCTGAGTTTTGAAAGGAGGCTGGGAACATGGACTCAGAAAAAACAGCACAGCCCTTTGACCCGGCCTCGTTTGAGCATGTCCCGGTGCTGCTGAACGAGTGCCTGGACGGCCTGAAGATCGACCCGGCGGGCACCTATCTGGACGGCACGGCAGGCGGCGCGGGGCACTCCCGCCAGATCGCCCTGCGGCTGAACGGCGAGCAGGGCGGCAGGCTCATCTCGCTGGATCAGGACCCCGATGCCGTGCAGACGGCCCGGGCCCGGCTGGCGGGCCTGCCTGCCACCGTGGTGCAGATCAACTTCCGCTATGCCGGACAAGCTCTGGAGCAGCTGGGCATTGAAACGATCAACGGTGCGCTGCTCGATCTGGGTGTGTCCAGCCATCAGCTGGATGACGCAGCCCGGGGCTTTTCCTACCGGGCAGATGCCCCGCTGGACATGCGGATGAGCCAGGAGGGTGAGACGGCCGCCGATCTCGTGAACAGCGAGAGCCGGGAGGAGCTGGCCCGCATCCTGCGGGATTACGGCGAGGAGCCCTTCGCCTGGCAGATCGCGGGCAGGATCGTGGAAGCCCGGGAAACTGCCCCCATTGAAACGACATTGCAGCTGGCGGATATCGTGGCCAGCGCCATGCCCCCGGCGGAGCGCCGGAAGAACAAAAACCCCTCCCGCCGCACCTTCCAGGCACTGCGCATTGCGGTAAACCATGAGCTGGACGCACTGGAAGAGGGGCTGGACACCATTTTTGCGCACCTCGCACCGGGTGGAAGACTTTGCGTGATCACCTTCCACTCGCTGGAGGACCGGCTGGTCAAAAACAAGTTCCGCCGCTGGTCCACCGCCTGCACCTGCCCGCCGGAGTTCCCGGTGTGCGTCTGCGGCGGCAAAGCCAAGGCAAAGCTGATCACACGCAAACCCATTGAAGCCAACACGCAGGAGCTGGAAGAGAACCGGCGCAGCCGCTCGGCCCACCTGCGGGTTTTGGAAAAGATCTGAGGGCGGCAAAGCCCCGGAGATGTGAGGAGGAGATCACCATGGGTCAGGCAGCATACGATATGACAGAGGTCCGACGGAGAAGAGCGCCGCAGGCACAGCCCAAAGTTCCGCTGCGGGTAGAAAAGGGCGGCAAAAAGCGGCTGAACCCCGTGCGGGCCGCCATGCAGCACGCGCTGCAGCTGGTGGGTGCGGCTTTGCTGGTGGGCTTTGCGGTGAGCCTGCTGTGGAGCGAGGCACAGCTGGTGGAGCTGAATTCTCAGATCCAGAGTGCCAAGGCAGAGCTTGTGAGCGAGCAGAGCCAGTATACATACTACAACAGTGCCCTGAACAGCCGCACCAACATCACAAGTGTTGAGGAGACCGCCACCCGCCTGGGGCTGATGAAGATCGACCAGAGCCAGATCACCTACATCCGGCTGGATGAGGGCAGCGTTCTGGTGCGCAAGGCATCCGCTGTGCGGCAGTGGTCGGATCTGCTCCACGATGGGGCAATGACCATTCTTGCCTCTGTCAGAACGGCAAAATAAACCAAACAACGAAAAGCGTGCGGCAGCGCACGCTTTTTCGGTTTTCTTCGGGAGTACGCAATGCAAACACCATCCTCCAATCCCAAAAAGAACAGTGCCCGCCGCCGCAGTGCGGACCCGCACGCACGGCTCAGTGCCCGGCTGCGTCATATCAGCTTTGGTGCCGCCGTGCTTCTTGTGGTGGCCGCCGCGCTGACCGTGATCTACAGCCTGTACAAGATCCAGATCCGCGACGGTGCCACCTACCGCCAGTACGCCGCCGAGCAGCAGCTGCTGGACAGCACCATTCAGGCCACCCGCGGTGAGATCTACGACACCAGCGGCATCACGCTGGCCTCCACCAGCGTGGTCTGGACCATCTGGGCCGACCCCTCTTACAGCACGGCCCTGTATACCACCACCACCGATCAGGACACCAAGGCGGAGACCCGCACCATCGATGAGGCCGCCATGAAGGAGGTCTGCACTCAGATCACCCTGCGCCTGCTTTCGGGCGACGGCGAGAGTCTGGACAGCGTGGACACCACTTCGGCAGAGTACCAGACCCAGTATCAGGCGGTCTGCGATGCTCTCTCCCAAAACGAAAGCTCCTATCAGGTGCTGGCCACCAAGGTCAACAACGCCATCAAGCTCTCCATTGAGGAATACGTCAAAACCTACAACAAGGCCCACAGCAAGAGCGGAAAATCCGCCGGTGCGCTGGAAAAGATCCTGGGCAAGCTGGGTCTGGGCCAGCAGGAGAGCGACGACGGCACCCCCACTGTCCGCAAGGGACGGGTGTCGGTGTCGGCCTCCAAGGGCTTCCAGCGGGATTACCCCTATGGCCGCTTTGCCGCCGCCGTGCTGGGCTTCTGCAATGCGGATGGTCAGGGCGTGTACGGTCTGGAAAACTCCTATGAGTCCACGCTGGCCGGTGTGAATGGCCGCACCATCACCCTGCGCAACGCCTACGGCAACGCCATTGCCGATGAAAACGCCACCACCTACGCCGCCAAGGACGGCTCCAATCTGGTGCTCTCGCTGGACGTGAACATTCAGGAGGTGGTGGAGCGCTACCTGAACGAGGCCGTGGCGGCCAACACCGTTGAGAACCGCGGCTGCGCCATTGTGATGAACGTCAAGACCGGTGCCATCCTTGCCATGGCCTCCAAGCCGGACTTTGACCCCAATGACCCGCAGGATTTCAGCGCCAATCTGGCCTACCTGACGGAGCAGGTGCAGGCCGAGCCGGAGCTGTACACCATCTACAAAAAAGACGAGAACGGCAACTACCTGCGGGACGAGAACGGCCAGAAGATCGCGGATGAGGAAGCCGACTACACCGGCACCTACCGGGATATCCAGTGGAAGAACAAGACCATCACCGAGCTGTACTACCCCGGAAGCGTGTTCAAGGTCATCACCGCTGCCATGGGTGTGGACAGCGGCAAGGCGACCTATTACACCACCCTGAACTGCTCCGGTGCTTACAGCGTGGCAAAGCAGACCTACCACTGCGCCGGCAGAAAGTCGCACGGGGCCCAGAATCTGGCCGAGGCCCTGCGCAACAGCTGCAACATCTACTTCATCCAGCTGGGCCAGCGCGTGGGTTCCAGCCTGTTCTATGATTACTTTGATGCCTTTGGCTTTACCGAGCGCACCGGCGTGGACCTGCCCAATGAGACCAGCTTCATGCAGTATTACAGCAAGAGCCGTCTGGGCGAGGTGGAGCTGGCCTCCTCCGCCTTTGGTCAGGCCATGGCCGTGACCCCGCTGCAGGTGTGCACTGCCATCTCGGCGGCAGTCAACGGCGGCTATCTGGTCACCCCCCATGTGGTGGACAAGATCACGGACCAGAACGGCAATGTGGTGCAGGAGATCGGCACCAACATCCGCCGTCAGGTCATCAGCGAGAGCGCCAGCGAGACCATCCGCCAGATCATGGAGTTTGAGGTGGGCGACGGCACCCAGGGCGGCGGCGGCAACGCCTACGTTGCAGGTTACCGCATCGGCGGCAAATCCGGCACCTCCGAGCAGCTGAACATGGACCGCCGCGCCGATGGCGACTACAAGAAGGTGGCATCCTTTGCGGCTGTCCTGCCCGCCAACGACCCGGAGATCCTGGTCTATGTCATGCTGGACGACCCCAACAATGCCCGCACCGACTATTCCTCCATTCTGGCGGCTCCGGTGGTGGGCAACATCATCAGTGAGATCGCGCCCTATCTGGGCATCGCCACCGATGGCGTGGACCGCAGCGGCACCACCGTCAAGGTGCCCAACCTGACGGGCAAGGAGTGGAGCAACGCGCAGGTGCAGCTGAACATCAAGGGCTTGAAACATCACCTGGCCGAGAGCGAATCCGACCAGACCGCCGCCCTTGTTACCTACCAGTACCCCCGCGCGGGGGCAGAGGTGCCCTACGGCACCACCGTTTATCTGTATACCGATACCTATGAGGGCAAGCACGCCGAGGTGCCGGACGTGACCGGCAAGAGCGCGGACTTTGCCCGGCAGATGCTGAACGCCGCAGGGTTCAACTGCACAGTCGAAGGCTCCGGCACGGTCCAGAGCCAGAGTGAGGCACCCGGCTCCAGCGTCCAGCAGGGAACCATCGTACATCTGATCTGTGGATAAAGGGGAATGAGAGTATGGAAGCAATTGCAGCAAACATCCTGTTGGAGGGCCTGGCGGTCAACGCGCTGGCCCAGTGCGAGACCCCGGTCACGCTGGTGACCACCGACAGCCGTGAGGTCTGCCCCGGGTGCGTCTTTGTGGCGTTCCCGGGCGAAAAATTCGACGGCCATGATTTTGCCGCCAAGGCGCTGGAAAACGGCGCGCTCTGCGTGGTGCTGAACCACCCCGTGGAAGGCGTGCCGGAGGAGAAGAGTGTGATCTGCCCGGACAGCTACCACGCCATGATGGTGCTGGGTGCCAATTATCGCAGCCAGTTCCACCCCAAAGTGGTGGGTGTGACCGGCAGCGTGGGCAAGACCACCACCAAGCAGATGACCTACGCCGCCATTGCAGGCTTTGGCAGTACCATCAAGACCGAGGGCAACCAGAACAATGAGCTGGGCCTGCCCCGCACCATGTTCCGTATCAGCAAGGAGACCCAGTACGCCGTGGTGGAGATGGGAATGAGCCACGCCGGAGAGATCGAGCGCCTGAGCAAGTGCGCCCGCCCGGATGTGGGCATCATCACCTGCATCGGGGTGTCCCACATTGGCAACCTGGGCAGTCAGGAGAACATCTGCAAGGCAAAGCTGGAGATCTGCGCCGGTCTGCCGGAGGGTGCTCCGCTGGTGTTGAACGGGGATGATCCCTTCCTGCGCAAGGCGGTCCTGCCCGACCATGTCCGCCCGGTCTGGTTCAGTCTGGGCGATGAGAACGCTGATGTCTGTGCCCTGTCCATCCAGCAGGATGAAAAGGGCATGAGCTTTGTGTTGGAGGATCACGAGGAGGGTACTTTCCTCGTAAAGATCCCCGCCATGGGCCGTCACAATGTGGCCAACGCACTGGCTGCCTACTGTGCCGCCACCCGCTTGGGGCTGGATGCCCGCCGGGTCATTGCAGGTCTGGCTGACTTTGAGCAGACCGGGATGCGCCAGAAGGTGGTGCACGTCAGAGGCGTGGATGTCATTGAGGATTGCTACAACGCCAACCCCGACAGCATGAAGGCCGCGCTGGCCATGTTCAGGGAATATCCCTGCAAGCGCCGCTTTGCCCTGCTGGGCGATATGCTGGAGCTGGGCGATATCAGCCGCGCCGCCCACGAGGAGGTGGGCCGTCAGGCCGTGGAAAACAAGGTGGACTACCTCGTCACCTATGGTGAGCAGGCCAAGCGCATTGCCGTGGTGGCTGCTGCCAAGGGGCTGCCCACCCTCCATGCCGACACCTACGCTCAGGCCGCCGATGCCCTGCTGAACAAAATGCAGCCCGGCGATGCCCTGCTGGTCAAGGCAAGCCGCGGCATGGCACTGGAAAAAGTGCTGGAGATCTTTTACAAGGAGTAACATCGAGCTATGATTCGTTTCGCCTTGATCGCCGCCTCAACGCTGGGGTTCTTCCTCACGGCGGCGCTCGGGAATCTGATGGTGCCGCTGCTGCGGGCGTTCCAGGGACGCTGGGATGAGCCCAAGGCCCGGCAGGCACCCGGGCAGGAAGCACCGGATGCCGAGCCGGAGCGCCCGCCGCAGGCTCCCACCATGGGCGGGCTCTGCCTGATGGTGGGGGTGCTGGCCGCTGTGGGCGTGGGCTGGACTGCCGCCTGTGTGGCCCAGCCTGAGCTGCTGGGGGCCGAGAGCCTGCTCTCGGTCCGGCTGCTCACAGCGCTGCTGGGGGCTCTGCTCTTTGGCGGCGTGGGTCTGCTGGAGGATCTGGCCCGCATCCGCAGCCGTTCCGTGCTGGGCCTGCGGCGGCACACCCGCCTTGGGCTGGAAGCCGCTGCCGGTGCCGTGGTGCTGGTGCTGCTGGGGGCCAGAGGCTGCTTTGCAGCCGGGATCACCCTGCCGGGTGTGGGCTATGTCGATCTGGGCATTGCCGCCCCGCTGCTGTGGGAAGGACTGCTGGTCGCACTGGCCGAGTGCGCCCGCATTGCCGATGGCATGGACGGCATCGTCTGTGGTACGTCCTTTGCGGCCATGCTGGGCCTGATGGGGGTGATGACCCTGCTGGGCTGGTTCCCGCTGGGCGTTCTGCCCGCCGCACTGGCCGGTGCCCTGATGGCCTTCCTGCTCTGGAACTTCCCGCCCGCAAAGCTGCGGCTGGGCAGCGTGGGCAGCCTGTTTCTGGCCGGGATGCTGGGGTGCGTGCCCCTGTGCATCGGCTGGCCCGGCCTCACCCTGCCGCTGGCCCTGCCCTTCTGGCTGGAGGGCGGCATGGTGGCTCTGCAGATCCTGGTCTGCAAGGCCAGCCGGGGCCGCAGGCAGCTGTTCCGCTCGGCACCGCTCCACCGCTGGCTGGAGCTGCGGGGCCAGAGCGCGGAACAGATCTTTTATACCTTTTGTGTCATTGCCATGCTGGGCGTGGCGCTGACCGTTCAGCTGGCAAAAATCAGTTAAGGAGGGGTGCAGTTTGGCAACACTCCGCAGAAAAAAAGCAGAGCCGTTTTCCGTCTTTCAGCGGGACCCCGGCCCCTGGCCGCCCATCCTGCTCAACTGGATGGCGACCCTGGCCATCATCATGGTGTTCGGGCTGGTCATGCTGTTCAGTGCAAGCTATACCACGGGCTATCTCCGCTTTGGGGACAGCTTCCATTACATCAAATCCCAGCTGCTCTGCACGGTGCTGGGCCTGGGGATGATGTTCCTGTTCTCCTATTTTGACCACCGTTTCCTGCGCAGAATGGTCAAGCTGGGCTATGTTGTCTGCCTGATCCTGCTGGTGCTGGTGCTGTTCAGCAGCCCCATCAACGGCTGCCGCCGGTGGATCAGCTTCGGCGGCCTGACCTTACAGGCCTCCGAGGTGGCAAAGTTTGAGATGATCCTGCTCACGGCAGACATTGCCGCCAGGACCCCGCAGGTCAGATTCGGCGAGCTGCCCCTGCGCAAGTGGGTCTACCACAGCATCGTGGTGGAGCTCATCCGGCCCATCCTGTGGCTGGTGCCTGTCCTGATCCTGCTGGTGCTGGAGCCCCACATGTCGGGCATCCTGCTGACCACGGCCATCGTGGGCACCATCCTGCTGTTGGGCGGCAGCGGCGGCATCATTACCTGGGGCTGTGCCGGTGCCGCGCTGTTCCTGCTGGAGACTTTGCTGAAGCACGTGGACTCCATCGACTACCTGCAGAGCCGTCTGGACGGCTGGACGCAGGATCTTGACCGGATGACCAGCCAGACCAAGCAGAGCCTGTACGCCATCGGCTCAGGCGGTGCCACGGGGCTGGGGCTGGGCAACAGCATCGAAAAGCAGCTCTGGCTGCCGGAGAGCACCAACGACTTCATCTTCAGTGTCGTGTGCGAGGAACTGGGCTTCGTCGGTGCGGTGATCGTCATCGTGCTGTTCGTCCTCTTTCTGGTGCAGGGCTTCTGGATCGCCTTCCATGCCGAAAACCGGTTCTGCACGCTGGTGGGCATCGGCATCATGGCGCAGATCGCCTGGCAGGTGTTCTGCAACATCGCCGTTGTCACCAACACCCTGCCCAACACCGGCATTTCGCTGCCCTTCTTCTCCTCCGGCGGCACCAGCCTGATCCTGCTGCTGGCCGAGATGGGCGTTATGGTCAATATCGGACGCAACGGCGAACGGGCCCGTCTGGAACGGGAAGAAGCCCACGCCGAGCGGGAGCGCCAGCGCAAGGCAAAGACCATTGTGCTGGATACCGCGCGCAGAGCGCAGACAGAACAGTAAGGAGGAACCAAGATGCGTGTACTCATTGCAGCCGGCGGCACTGCCGGCCATATCAACCCGGCTCTGGCCATTGCGGGAGCCATCAAAAAGGCCGACCCCACCGCCGAGATCCATTTTGCGGGCCGGAAGGAGGGCATGGAGTACCGTCTGGTCACACAGGCGGGCTATCCCTTCCATCACATCGAGATTACCGGCTTTCAGCGGAAGCTGAGCCTGAACAATATCAAGCGGAACATCATTACCCTGTGGAATCTGGCACTCTCCGGCCCCAAGGCCAAAAAGATGATGAAGGACATCCAGCCCGACCTGGTCATTGGCTGCGGCGGCTATGTGTCCGGCCCGGTGGTGCGCTGCGCCGCCAGACAGGGCATCAAGACCGCCCTGCATGAGCAGAACGCCTTTCCCGGTGTGACCAACAAGCTGCTGGCCCCGGATGTGGACATCGTGTTCGCCGCCGTGCCCGCCGCCGTGGAAAAGCTGGGCGCACCCGAAAAGACCATCGTGGTGGGCAACCCTGTCCGGCCGGAGGTGTTCACCCAGGCGAAGAACCGGGAAGCCATCCGTGCCGAACTGGGCGCAGGCGACCGCACCGTGATCCTCTCCTTCGGCGGCAGTCTGGGTGCCCGCCGTGTGAATGAGGTGGTGGCCGACCTCTGCGCATGGGAGCAGAAAAACCACAAGCCCGTCCTCCATCTCCATGCCACCGGCCAGTACGGCGTGCAGCTGTTTCAGGATCTGGAAAAGGAAAAGGGCTTTGCCCCCGGCGAGAGCCTTGTAGTGAAGGAATACATCAACAATATGCCCGAGCTGCTGGCCGCAGCGGACCTTGTCATCAGCCGCGCCGGTGCCCTGACACTGGCCGAGCTGGAGGCTGTGGGCCGTGCCGCTGTGCTTATCCCCAGCCCCAACGTGGCAGAGAACCATCAGTATTACAACGCCATGGAGCTGCAGAAGGCCGGCGCTGCTGTGGTCATTGAGGAAAAAGACCTGACCGGCGAAAAGCTGGTGCAGACCGTTTCCGGGATGCTGGCCCAGCCCGGCAAGCTGGCTGAGATGGGCCGCAATGCCCGGAGCCTGTCGGTGGACGACAGCCTGGACCGCATTGCAGATGCCCTGCTCAAGCTGGTCAAGACCCCGTAACGGAAGGAAAAAACAGAGGAAAGGAGGTGCAGCCGGATGCCGCAGAATGACCGGAACGGCCGGAACCGCAAGCGCCGCCGGGCCTACGATCAGGCCCGGGATGACCGGCGCGGCGGGCAGAGCACCCAGCGCCGCAGCAGCGCGGGTGCAGGCAGTGACCTGGGGTACAGCGGGTACGCAGGATATTCCTCCGGCGGCCACCCCATCACGAACCCCAATTATGACCCCGATGCGCCCCGCCCCAGCCGGTATACGGAGCGCACGGTGAACTACGGCTCCTACCCGGACAACAGCATCACTTTTCCCACCGGCGGGCGGAGCAGCCAGAGCGGCGCACAGCGCCCCCGCAGCGGGCAGAACGGCCAGCGGCGCACCTCCGGGGGCAATCAGCGGAACCGCCGCCCGGCCAGCGGCCAGAACCGGAACGCCCAGCGCCGCCCGCAGAACGCCCAGAATCGCAGCGGCCAGCGGATGCGGCCGGTGCAGGGGCAGAACGCCCGGCGTGACCCCGTCCGGCGGGAGGGCAGGAAAAAGCGGAAGCTGACCCGGGCCGCCATCCGGCGGCGCAGGCTCATGCGGCGGCTCACGGCCCTTGTCATGCTGCTCTGCGTCATCGGCGCGGGGGTCTACCTCACCGTGACGATGCTGTTCAAGATCAGCTCCATTCAGGTGCAGACAGCGGACGGTGTGGTGCAGGAGGCCGGCGGCTATACCAGCGAACAGATCCTGCAGGCGCTGGATGTCCATCTGGAAGAGAATATCTTCAGCTTTGACCCCGGCAGCAAAGCCGCCGCGCTGGAAAAGGTGTTCCCCATGCTGGAGGATATCCGGGTGGAGCGGGATTACCCCGGCACCGTGGTGGTGCGGGTAACAGAAGCCCGGCCTGCCTGGGCCATGCAGACCTCCTCCGGCTGGCTGACCCTCTCGGGCGGCCTGAAGATCCTGGAGGAGGATTCTGCCCAGCCTGCCGGTCTGCCCACCCTGTACGGCGGCGAACCGGTCTCTGCCGAGCCCGGCGAACAGCTGACCTTTGCGGCAGAGCCCAAGGCCGACAGCACCCCGGACAGCGCCGCCGACAGCAGCGCCTCCGGCACTGTTGAGGAGGAGGCAGACCAGCGGCTGGAAAGCCTGAACACCCTGCTGGCTGCGCTGGATGCCGCAGGCATGAGCGCCGACGTGACCCGCATCGAGTTTGCGGATGTGGACGAGATGGCCTTCCTCTATCAGGACCGCATCAGCGTCTGGCTGGGCACCCTGAACGAGCTGGAATATAAGCTCAAGCTGGCAAAGCACGTCCTGCTGAATGAGGACGGCAAGGGCTGTGCCGCGACGGACACCGGAAAGCTGGACTTCACCCATATCAGCATGTCCAGCACCCGCAAGTTCACCTTTGCGCAGGGTGAGCCGGAGCTGCCCTCCGGCTACATCGTGCCAGAACCGGTGGAGGAAACACCCGCCGGAGAGGGTGTGACCGGTGAAACGGCAGAAAGCACGGCCACAGACGGCACCGCCCCGGCAGAGGGCGAAGCCGCCGCAGATGCTGCGGCTGAAACACCAACGGATGCCGCCGCAGCCCCGGCAGGACCCGAAGCCGGACAAACTGTACAGCCGACCCCCGCCGAGGGAACGACCCCGGTGGCGGGCGATGCAGACCCAACCCAAACGACCCAATAAGGAGCGTGTAATGTTATGAAGCTGGAACAATTACTGGAAGGCGTGCCCTTTACCCTGGTGCAGGGCGGCCTGGATACCGAAGTGCAGGACATCATCTACGACAGCCGGAAGGCGGCCCCGGGCCTTGCCTTTGTCTGCATCGTGGGCACCCAGCGTGACAGCCACGAGTTTGCCGCGGACTGCGCCGCCAAGGGCGTGAGCGTGCTGGTCATCCAGCATGACATCGACCTTTCTGCCATGCCCGGTGTGACCGTGGTCAAGGTGGAGAGCAGCCGCTATGCCATGGCGCTGATGAGCGGCAACCTCTTTGGCAACCCCTCCCGCCAGATGACCATGATCGGCGTGACCGGTACCAAGGGCAAGACCACCACCACCCACATGATCAAGAGCGTGCTGGAAGCTGCCGGGAAAAAGGTCGGCATGATCGGCACCAACGGCATCTATTTCATGGGCCGTCATCAGGAGACCGCCAACACCACCCCTGAGAGCTACGAGCTGCAAAAGACCTTCCGTCAGTTTCTGGATGCAGGCTGCGATGTGGCCTTGATGGAGGTGTCCAGCCAGGGCCTGATGATGGACCGTGTGGCGGGGGTGCACTATGATATCGGTGTGTTCACCAACCTTTCCCCCGACCACATCGGCCCCGGTGAGCACAAGACCTTTGAGGAGTACCGCAGTTGGAAGGGGCAGCTCTTCCGGCGGTGTGATGTGGGCGTGGTGAACATCGATGATGAAAACACCGAAGCCCTGCTGGAAGGCCACACCTGCAAGCTGGTGACCTATGGCCGCAGTGAAAAGGCCGACTACCGCGCCGAGGGCTGTGAGCTGCTGCGCACCCACGATTTTCTGGGCGTGGCGTTCCACGTCTCCGGCAGAGACAACATGGATGTCAGGGTGAATATGCCCGGCGAGTTCAGCGTCTACAACGCGCTGGCTGCCCTGGCCGTGGGCAAGGTGCTTGGCCTGCCCGATGCCGCCATCCACGAGGGTCTGGGCAAGTGCGTGGTCAAGGGCCGCGTGGAGCTGGTGCCCATCAGCAAAAAGTTTACCATCCTGCTGGACTACGCCCACAACGAGGTCTCCACCGAGAGCCTGCTCACCACCCTGCGGGCCTATCACCCCCACCGGCTGGTGGTGGTGTTCGGCTGCGGCGGCAACCGCTCCAAGCTGCGCCGCTACGGCATGGGCGAGACCTGTGCCAAAATGGCGGATTTCTCCATCCTGACCGAGGACAACAACCGCTTTGAGAAGATCGAGGACATCCTCGCCGATATCCGGGTGGGCATGAACAAGGGCAACCCGGATGCCAAGTTTGTGGAGATCCCCGACCGTCTGGACGCGCTCCACTACGCCGTGGATCACGCCCAGGAGGGCGACCTGATCGCCGTCATCGGCAAGGGCCACGAGACCTACCGCGACCGTGAGGGCGTGAAAACCCCCTTCCTGGAGCGGGAGCTGCTGGAGGAATACGCCCGGCAGATCGGGTTGGAATAAACAACAAAAACGCGCTGTGTCGTTGGACACAGCGCGTTTTTTGCTTCTGCTCTGGCACGGCGGCACTTACGCGCCCCACACCAGCCAGAGATACACATAGCCTGTCAGGACGGCTGCCAGTGTGAACGGGATGCCGATGCGCAGAAAATCACGGGTGCGCACCTGCTCACCCTGCTTGCGCAGGATGCCGATGGCTGCAATGTTGGCCGAAGCGCCAATGGGGGTCAGGTTGCCGCCCAGAGTTGCGCCCGTGAGCAGGCCGAAATAAAACAGTTCGGGCGGGAAGCCTGCACCGCCGTTCATCAGCCCGGCAATGCCCTGCACCACCGGCAGCATGGTGGCCACATAGGGGATGTTGTCGATGAAGGCAGAAAGGCCCACCGAGACGAACACCAGCAGGGTATAGAGCCGGAAGGGATCATCACCGGAGAGGGTGTAGAACAGCTGGGCGGCGGCATCGATGACCCCGGCCTTGCGGATGCCCTCGATCAGGATGAACAGCCCGAACAACAGCAGCAGGGTGTCACAGTCCAGCTCCCGGGCCGCCAGCCGGAACGGCGCGAACGAGCGGCGGCGCAGGCAGGCGCGCAGGATGCCGAACAGGCAGACCCCTGCACAGATCAGCCCGCTGCGCAGGCCATAGAGCGCCAGCGGCAGCCCGCCCGCAGGCTGGGGCAGGAAGGAGGCCGCGATGAGCAGGCCCACCGTCAGCAGCATCAGGGCGGAGGGAACCGTGTCGGTGACTTCTGTCTCCACCGCGGCCGAGATTGGCTGGGTCTCGTGCCGGAAGGTGAACAGCAGCACGCCCAGAGAGGCCAGCGCCCCCAGCTCCACCCCGAAGAAGATGCCGGGCCTGCCCTCCATCCAGAAGAAATGGAAGAAGTTCATCTCCGCAAAGCCGCCCAGCAGGATGCTGGTGGTGTCGCCCACAAGGGTGGCGGCTCCCTGCAGGTTGGAGGAGACCGCAATGGAGATGAGGACGGGCACGGGGGAGATCCTGAGCTTGCGGGCAATGGCAAGGCCCACAGGGGCCACCATGAGCACCGTGGCAACATTGTCCACAAAGGCGCTGATGACCCCGGCAAAAAGGGCCAGCATACACACGGCCCATTTCACGTTGGGCACCCGCACGATGAGCAGCTCGGCCAGCCGGGCGGGCATCCTGCTCTCAATAAAGAGGGAGACCGTGCCCATGGTGCCCGCCATCATCAGCAGGACATTGAAGTCCACGGCCCGGGCGGCATCCATCAGGGTGAAGTCCCACAGGCCCGCCGCGCCCAGAGCCAGAAACAGAGCGGCCCCGCCCAGCGCGGCAAAAGGCCGGTACTGCGGCAGGACCAGCATCAGAAGATAGGTCAGCAGAAAAATGATCAGTGCAGGAAGCATACGCAGTCCTCAGCTTTCGGGCCTGGCATCGGTGTCCTCGTCGATCATCCGGTATCCCACGCCCAGCTCGTTCAGAATATAGGTGTTGCGGCCAGGCACGCTGCCCAGCTTTTTGCGGATGTTTGCCATGTTGACCTGCAGCTTTTTGGTGCTGCCGCAGTCGGTATCGCCCCAGATGGCCCGCACGATGGCGGCATAGGTCATCACCCGGCCTGCATGTTCCGAGAGGAAGGCCACGATGTTGTATTCGGTCTGGGTCAGCTTGATCTCGGCACCGTCCACAAAGACCTTGCGGCGCTCGTAGTTGATCTCAAGCCCCTGTGCCCGGAACACGCCGCCGGGCATCCCGCCCAGCACGCCGAAGCGGTTGGTGCGCAGGGCGGCGCGCACCCGGGCCAGCAGCTCGCCGGTGCCAAAGGGTTTGGTGATGTAATCGTTGGCTCCCAGATCCAGCGCCTCGATCTTGTCCTGCTCGGTGGTGCGGGCCGAGAGCACGACGATGGGGGTCAGGAACTTCTGCCGCACAAAACGGATGAGCTCCAGTCCGTCCCGGTCAGGCAGGCCCAGATCCAGGATGATAAGGTCCGGATTGTGGGAGGTGAACAGGGTCTGGCCCATGGCGCAGGTGTTGGCAACAAGGGCCTGATAGCCGTTGGTCTCCAGCAGCGTCTCAATAAAGCTGCAGATGTTGGCCTCATCTTCCACGACCAGAACCTTGAATTTGTTATTGCTCATCTTCGTTTTCCTCCGTCTCGATCGATTCGGTCTCCAGCCAGAAGCGGATGCTGGTGCCCTCGCCCACCTTGCTCTCGGCCTGGATCTCGCCGCCGTGTGCCTTGACGATGGCGGCACAGACCGAAAGGCCGATGCCCATGCCGTGCTTGCCGCTGTCGGCCGCGGCATCGGCGGGCAGCACACCGGTGAACAGGGTGCGCAGGCGCTCCTTCGGGATGCCGCAGCCGTTGTCCGATACCTCAAACACTGCCCGGCTGCCCAGCGTGAACACCCGCAGGGTCAGCTGGGTCATCCCCTCGGCGTGGACGGCGGCATTCTCCAAAAGGTTCGTCAGCACCTGCGAGATCAGCATCGAGTCCATGGGGATCACGATGAAGCTGTCGGGCAGGTAGGTGGTAACGGGCACCTTGGGGTAGCGCTTCTGGAACCGCACCAGCACGGTGTCGATCAGCTCGTCCAGCACGGTGGGGGTCTTTTGCACGGCTACCTGCCCGCCGTCAAAGCGGGTGACGGACAGCAGGTTCTCCACCATCCGGTTCAGCCACTGGGCATCGGAACAGGCTTCGCCAAGAAGTTTTAATTTTTGCTCTTTTTCCAGGCTGTCATAATTTTCAATGACCGTGGAACAGGCCCCGTAAATGGAAGTAAGGGGCGTGCGCAGATCGTGGGAGACGGCCCGCAGCAGGGTGGCCCGCATTTTTTCGGTCTCGCTCTCCATCCGCAGCTGTTCCTGCTTTTTGATGCGGGTGGTCAGGGTGCTGGTCATAATGGACACCACCAGCATCGCCATGCCCGAGAACAGGTTCTCCGGCAGGGTGAAGTTGAAGGCAAAGTAAGGGGAGCGGAACGCAAAATTCACGGCCAGCACGCCGATCAGGGAAGCCACCACGCCCCACACATAGCCATCTGTATAGATCGAGATCAAAAAAACTGCCAGAACAAACACCATCGATGCAACGCCATCGATCCGGCCGGTGACCTGCTGTGTGCCGGTCACAATGAGAAAGGCGGCGCACAGCACAGCGGCCAGGACCAGCGCGTCGTGCCAGCGGGTCTTCTGCTTCATGGGGATCCCTCCATATCTATTCTACTCCAGATGAAAAGTATACCATACTTTTCCTAAAGATGCAGTAAAGGCTGAAAAAAGAGCTGTTGTTCCGGGGCGGGAAACGCCGGAGGGAGCGTAAAAAATGAAGGAGAAACCACAAAAGGCCCCGGAATGCGGTTCCGGGGCCTTTTGCGGTTTTGGGATATTCAGAACTTCTGCCAAGATGCGGAACTCGGCAGAAGGGGGTTGGCGCTTACTGCAGCAGCAGGCTGTCAGCGTTCTGGCCGTCGATGGTCAGGTGGACTTCAGTGCCGTTGTGGGTCAGCAGCAGGGTCTCGCCGCCGTGCTGCAGCAGGGCATTGACCGAGACGCGGCTCACCGCGCCGGGGGTGTTGGTGCCGATGGTCTGGAACACGATGGTCTTTACGCCATCCGCAGCCATGGCCTCCAGTGCCTCAAAGGAACCGGTCAGGCTGGCACCGTCCTGCTTTGTGGTGTAGGTCACGGTGTCGTTCTGACGGGTCTCATCAAACAGCACCTGCGTGCTGGCAAGGTCGATGACGTAGAGCTTGGGGGTGCTCACATCGTCCTCGGCGGTGTTCTGGGTGTCAGCGGGCGTGTCGGGCTGCGCGGGGGCAGGTTCCGGCTGCACAGGGGTGGGGTCCGGAGTAGGTTCCGGAGTGGGCTCCGGCTGCACAGGGGTGGGGTCCGGAGTGGGTTCCGGGGTGGGCTCCGGCTGTAGCTGCAGCTGGGGCAGCACCTCATCGTGCACGGCCTTGCAGCCGGGCACACTGCACTTATAGTAAACGTGACCCTCATGCTCCAGCGTGGGCTCTACCCGCTCCTTCGTGTCGTCCAACTTCCATGCATGGTTGGTGTCGGTGGCAAGCTGGCTGGTGTAGCCGTTGTCTTTCAGCCACTGGGCATTGTGCAGGGTGTCGTACCGTTCGCCGCTGATGATTTTATGCAGATCATACCAGCAATCATTGTCTGTTTCGATTTTTTCGCCTGTCTTTTCCGTGGTAGAATTTCGGAACAGGTTCAAAACTACAGAACCGGCTTTGCCAAATTTGGAGCTTCCGTCTGCATTGTACTGGATCTGTTCGTCATCTTTCATAAGAGCATCGTGATTTCCGATTCCGATGGTTGCCGCATTGCTGCCGGTGGTATAAGCGTTGATGACAGTGTCGCCGGTGCTTGCGTTGAGGTTAAGAACAAGATCCGCCTTTGTGGCTGTACTATAATTGCTACTTTCATTGCCAATAGCAGGAACATTAGAGGTGTAATGGTTGTCACCTCGATTGATGACATTCAAGGTGCCGCCCAGGATATTGATGGTGGTGGTATAAGGATGGACGACACTACCAGGATATCCAACGTAGCCCCGAGAACCGATTGCAGGATGCCAACCGGAACCAACTGCGGTAACATTTGCTCTGTCGCGGATGGTAATGTTCGTGTCAAGAAGGCTGTAACTGCGTCCGCCGCTGCCAATTGCGATGCTATCATTGTAGGCCTCTGCTGCAACAGTGGCATCCCCTGAAATAATGATATCACCATTGGCGTGTCGTCCGCCGCCAATGCCTGCACCAAATTCGGACCAGGCCGTCACATTTGCGTGGTCGGTAATGGTAACTTTACCATACCCCTTTCCGTCACCACCGCCGCCGATGCCAGCACCGGTGTCGCCGCTTGCAATTACAGTGGCATCTCCTTTGATGGTAATGTCTGTACCATCAGATTGGTAGCCGCCGCCAATGCCGGCAGCATAGTTTCCGCTGACCGCTGTGACTTTGCCGCCAGTAACTGTGATATTAGAGGTGTCCTGGTATTCTCCACCACCAATACCGGCACCGTCATATCCACCCTTTGCAAGGAGACTGCCCTTGCTGCCGTCTGCAGCTTTGTTGTCGTCTTTAATGGTAAGTGTACCCGTTCCATCACTGTCGTTTTTCTCAAGACCGGCGTGCTTGTAACCACCCTTCAGGATGTTGTCTCCGTCCAGTTCAATTTCCGTGTCACCATTGCCCTTTACCGTGAGAGCAGCTTTGTTATTATCGGAGTAGTCTTTACTGCGGTCAATATTCACATTGTCCAGCACAAACGAAAAAGCCTTCTTGGCATCGTTGACAAAGTTGTTGACAATGGTAATGACGTTTGTGGTCGGCGCTGCGGGGGTGCTTGTGCTGCTGTTGTCTGCCTGTGCTGCAGGGGCAGAGGGAACGGTCGGCTCATCTTCCTTATCCTCTTCCTCTTCCTGCTCTTTCTGCTCCTCCTGCTCTGCGGAAGGCTCCTGCGCGGCCTTGGGGGCTTCTGCCTTTGCCTTGGCAGGCTGCGGGGTCGCTTTCTCTTCGGCTTCCTCTTCGGTTGGCTTCTGCTCCGGGGTCACTTTCTCTTCGGCTTCCTCTTCGGTGGGCTCCTGCTGCGGGGTACCCTCTTTGCGCTCCCCGGCGGCTGTGGTTTCCTGCTTCGGTGCAGCGTCCCCGGCGGTATTCTCGCTCTTGGGCGCTTCCGTCTCGTTCACTGCGGGGGTGTTGCTCCCGTCTGCTTCCTGCGTGGCGGGGGAAGCATCGGCTTTGGTGCGGTCATCCTTTTCGCCCTCACTGCGGGTTCCGCCCCGGATGACGACGCTGTCAAGGCCGTCGGTGTAGGTCACGCCGCCTTGTTCGACGGTGACTATACCGTCTTTGCTGACGGCAACATCCACACTGCCATCATTGATGTAGTAGGTGGCCGCGAATGCGGGGGCCGCAATGGATGTCACAATGGACAACATCGCTGCTGTAGAAAGCACCCGCAATGCAAGATTCTTCGCTCTCATAAACAGTCCTCCCAAAATTTACACGGTGTCGATCTATGGCAGAAAATGTCATAAAAAATCGCAGCTTCAATATAATTCGGGGGGGGGGGGTCAAGAGAAAAATTGCAATTTTGTGCAGAGTGACGAACAATTTTGTCAAAAATGACAAGAAAATTTTCAGAAACCGAGACCGTTCCCACAAAAACCGGGAGCGTTACCGGAATCGATACCAAATATACGGAACAGAACAGGGCGGCGGCACGGGAGAGGAAAAGGCACTGCACCGGCACAGAAAAGTGTGCGAATAGCAGCCCGGAATGCCCAAACCCATGGATTCTTTTCCGGTTTTATGCTATTATAAAGAGTGAGAGCAAGGAGAGAGCGCTCTCAGGGATAAGAGAAAACGTAACGCTGCAATAGAAGGAGAAGAGGATCATGGGAAAATATTTTGGAACCGATGGCTTCCGTGGCGAGGCCGGTGTGAACCTGACCGCCGACCACGCCTACAAGGTGGGCCGTTTTCTGGGCTGGTATTATAATGCACTGCGGGAGCGCAGCGGCAACAACGAGCCTGCCCGCATCGTCATCGGCAAGGATACCCGCCGCAGCTCGTACATGTTCGAGTACAGCCTGGTGGCGGGCCTGACCGCTTCCGGTGCGGATGCCTACCTGCTCCACGTCACCACCACCCCCAGTGTGGCCTACATTGCCCGCGTGGATGATTTTGACTGCGGCATTATGATCTCCGCCAGCCATAACCCGTTCTACGACAACGGCATCAAGCTGATCGACTGCTACGGCGAAAAGATGCCTGAGGAGACCCTGCTGCTGGTGGAGGACTACATCGACGGCAAGCTCCATGTCTTTGATCAGGATTGGCCGGAGCTGCCCTTTGCCCACCGGGAGCACATCGGCTGCACCGTGGACTATGTGGCGGGCCGCAACCGCTACATGGGCTACCTGATCAGTCTGGGCATCTACTCCTTCAAGGGCATCAAGGTGGGTCTGGACTGCGCCAACGGTGCCAGCTGGAACATTGCCAAGAGCGTGTTCGATGCGCTGGGCGCAGACACCTATGTCATCAACAACCAGCCCAACGGCCTGAACATCAACCTGAACGCAGGCTCCACCCACATCGAGGGCCTGCAGAAGTTCGTGGTGGAAAAGGGTCTGGACGTGGGCTTTGCCTATGACGGCGATGCAGACCGCTGCCTCTGCGTGGATGAAAAGGGCAATGTGATCACCGGTGACCACATCCTGTACATCTACGGCTGCTACATGAAGGAGCGCGGCAAACTGCTGACCAATACCGTCGTTACCACGGTCATGTCCAACTTTGGTCTGTACAAGGCCTTTGACGAGCAGGGCATCGGCTACGCCAAGACTGCCGTGGGCGACAAGTATGTCTACGAGTATATGGCCAAGAACGGCTGCCGCATCGGCGGTGAGCAGAGCGGCCACATCATCTTCTCCAAGTACGCCAGCACCGGTGACGGCATCCTGACCAGCCTGAAGATGATGGAGGTCATGCTGGCCAAGAAGAAGCCTCTGAGTGCGCTGGCCGCCCCGCTGAAGATCTACCCGCAGGTGCTGGAAAATGTCCGTGTGACCGATAAAAAGGCCGCGCAGGATGATGCCGCCGTGCAGGCCGCTGTCAAGGCGGTGGCCGAGGCACTGGGCGATACCGGCCGCATCCTTGTCCGGGAGTCCGGCACCGAGCCGGTAGTCCGTGTGATGGTAGAGGCCCCTGACCACGACACCTGCCAGAAGTATGTTTCTCAGGTGGTGGATGTCATCAAGGCACAGGGCTACAGCGTCTGACGCTGAACCGGAAAGAGAGCGCAGGATGAAGAAGTTCAAACGGATGCTGGCGGGGCTGGCCTGTGTGCTGGCGGTCTGCCTGTGTACCCCCACCGCGTTTGCGGCAAAGGTCATTATCTATTTTGATGCCAACGGCGGCACCTGTACCTCTGCCGCAGAGCGCACCAATGACGAGGGCAAACTGGGCAGCCTGCCCGGTGCCAGCATGGAGGGCTACACCTTTGATGGCTGGTACACCTCTGGCACAGATGATGTCACCGGTTTTCCCATTGATGTGCAGGTCAAAGCCAACGATACGGCGTTTGGTGCGGATACCACCGTCTATGCCCATTGGTCTGCCAACGGCGGCAGCGCGGAAGTGGTGGAGGAAAAAGAGGTAGACCCGGACACCCTTCTTACAACGATGGGGCTGGCGGCCGGAAGCGTTGTTCTGGTGCTGCTGGCAAGCCTGGCACTTTGAGAGGAGCGGACATGCAGCAGAACTTAAAATTTCCGGCGCAGTGCACCGTCATTCCCGCTGAGGAGCTGGAGCAGGTCTCCGGCGGCGCTCCTGCCTGGGTGGGGGAGCTGAAGGATCAGATCCGCCCCTACTGGCAGAAGGCAAAGCCCTATCTGGCCTTTGGCATCGAGTGCGGCAAGGCCTTTGTGCAGGTCGTTGCGGCGGCATACAGCATCTACATCTATGGCCGGATCATTCAGGACTCCATGCACGGCATCAAGGACAGCCTGAACTGGTTCAAGGGCCTGAACTGAAAATATCGGGATATGAAACGTCCCCCTGCGCCATTCGTGGTTTGAACGGTGCAGGGGGACGTTTGTTTGTATCGCTGTCAGGCAGGTTTCTTATCTGCAAGCGCTTTTACTTCGTCGAGAGAAAGCTCTGTACACTCAGCAATCGTTTCCAGATTCAGCTGCCCCAAAGCCAGCATCTTCTTTGCTGTCCGTATAGCCTTTTGATACTCGGCATCTCTTGCGGATTCTCGCGCAACCTCTTCAAATGCTCTGCACATCTGTGATCTCCCTCCTTCGGTTTCTTTCAGATAGCGTACCTCTTTGGCAAGAAGCGGGTTCAACATTTTGTTCGGGTCGGTACAGTTCATGTCATGCATCAAACGTCCAACGGGATGCTCCAAATCACGGAATGCGCCATTCACATAAATGATATGAGCTCCATCGCCGAATGTGGTGTGCTGCAGCTCTGTGACTGTTCTCTCTACATGATATAACGGCAGGCCTGCACCATATTTGTCATGCTCAGTGATAAAGATGACATAGGTGTCCACCAATGCGTCAAAATCTTCACCTTTTTCCAGTAACGTCCGGTCAATGACACTGCTGTGGAAGCGCGCCCGGCGGACGCTGGCACCCTTGTCTGCCCGCTGGACCTCGATGTCCAGTACGCGGCCCTCGGCATCCACAGCCCGGATGTCCAATTTGATGGAGCGCTTGGTTGCGCTTTTGTATTCCACCTGAGCCTCGGTGCACTGAACCTTGATGTCGTTGCGCTCAAGAATCGTGCGCAGGATATATTCCACAGGCTCGATTTTTTCATCCAATGCTTCTGAAAAGAAATCATCGTCCATCAGCCGCAGTCCCGTCAGGAGCTCGAGATAATGCTGATACTGGTCCTTCATGGCAGGATACCTCTCTTTATAAGGTGTGCGGCTGTTTCTGATTCTAAATTATCATAATCCTGTTGAAAATGCAAGTAGCAAACCCCTTAGTCATCCGTGCTGTCCAGCTTCAGCACAGCGGTAAAGGCTTCGCTGGGCAGGGAGACGCTGCCGAGCTGGCGCATCTTCTTTTTGCCCTCCTTCTGCTTTTCCAGCAGCTTCTTCTTGCGGGAGATATCGCCGCCGTAGCACTTGGCCAGCACGTCCTTGCGCATGGCCTTGACGGTCTCACGGGCAATGATCTTGCCGCCGATGGCGGCCTGCACTGGGATCTCAAACAGGGTGCGGGGAATGTTGTCCCGCAGCTTTTCGCAGATGCGGCGGCCCTTGGCGTAGGCGTTGTCCCGGAACACGATCATGGAGAGCGCGTCCACAGGGTCGCCGTTCAGCAGGAAGTCCAGCTTGACCAGATCGCTCTCGCGGTACTCCTTGAACTCGTAGTCGTAGCTGGCGTAACCGCGGCTGCGGCTCTTGATGGCATCGAAGAAGTCGTAGACGATCTCGCCCAGAGGCAGGGCGTAGTGCAGGTCCACGCGGACATCGTCCAGATACTTCATGTCGATGAGCACGCCGCGCTTCTGCTGGCACAGATCCATCAGGGCACCCACGTAATCGTTGGGGGTGTAGAGGTGGACATCCACAAAAGGCTCCTCCTGCTTGACGATGTTGGAGGGGTCCGGGTAGCTGGACGGGTTGTCGATCATCTCCACAGTGCCGTCCGTCATGGTCAGGCGGTAGCGGACGCTGGGGGTCGTGGTGATGATATCCAGGTCAAACTCCCGCTCGAGACGCTCGGTGATGATCTCCATGTGGAGCAGGCCCAGGAAGCCGCAGCGGAAGCCAAAGCCCAGCGCGGCACTGGTCTCAAGTTCAAAGGTCAGGGAAGCGTCGTTCAGCTGCAGCTTTTCCAGCGCGTCCTTCAGGTCGGGGTACTTGGCACCGTCGGCGGGGTAGATGCCGCAGAACACCATGGGCTTGACCTGACGGTAGCCGGGCAGGGCCTCGGAGGTGGGGCGGTCTGCCAGTGTGACGGTGTCACCCACGCGGGTGTCCTGCACGGTCTTGATGCTGGCGGTCAGGTAGCCGACCTCACCGGCCTGCAGCTGGCTGCAGGGGGTCAGACTGGTGGCACCCATGTGGCCCACCTCCACCAGCGTGAACTCGGCTCCGGTGGCCATCATCTTGATGGTATCGCCGGGCTTGACGGTGCCCTCGAACACGCGGATGTAGACGATAACGCCCTTGTAGCTGTCGTAGATGCTGTCAAAGATCAGGGCCTTGAGGGGAGCGTCCGGGTCACCGGTGGGGGCGGGGATATCGCTGACCACCCGCTCCAGCACCTGATCAACGTTCAGGCCGGTCTTAGCAGAGACGCGGGGCGCATCCATGCAGGGCAGGCCGATCACATCCTCCACCTCCTGGGCCACTTCGTCCGGGTGGGCGCTGGGCAGGTCGATCTTGTTCAGGATGGGCACCAGCTCCAGATCATGCTCCAGCGCCATGTAAGTGTTGGCCAGCGTCTGGGCCTCCACACCCTGGGTGGCATCCACCACCAGAATGGCACCCTCACAGGCGGCCAGACTGCGGCTGACCTCGTAGGCGAAGTCCACATGGCCCGGGGTGTCGATGAGGTTGAACTCGTAGGTCTTGCCGTCCTTGGCAGTGTAGTTCAGGGTAACGGCGCGGGCTTTGATGGTGATGCCGCGCTCCCGCTCGATGTCCATGTTATCGAGGATCTGATCCTCCATGGTGCGCTCGTCCACGCTTTTGGTCAGCTCTAGGATGCGGTCCGATAGGGTGGACTTGCCGTGGTCGATGTGTGCAATGATGCAGAAATTTCGGATGTTGTCTCTTGCCATGTAATTCCTCCGGGAGAGTGTGTTAGTCGTTCAGGATCCAGTCCTCTACGGCAGCGGTCGTGCCGTGTTCCAGATAAACACGGGGCACCCGGCGGGAAACGCCGCAGAGCACCTCGTAGGTGATGGTATCGGTCTTGCGGGCAATGTCCTCCGCACTGTCGCTGACAGTGCCGCCCCACAGGATGGCTTCGTCCCCCTCCTGCACCGTGCCCGGCACAGCAGAGACATCCACCATCATCTGATCCATACAGACCCGGCCCAGCACCGGGCAGGGTCTGCCGTGGATCTCCACGATGCCTTTGCCGCAGCTGAGCTGGCGGGGGTAGCCATCGGCGTAGCCGGTGCAGAGGGTGGCCACCGGTGTGGGCCGCTCTGCTGTGAACCGGCGGCCATAGCTGGTGGACTGGCCCGGCTGCAGCACCTTGACCATGCTGACCACGGTCTTGAGCTTCATCACCGGGCGGAACAGCCCGAAGCGGACTTCATCGCTGGGGTCAAAGCCGTACAGGATGATGCCGGGGCGGGCCATGCAGTGTGCCCGGGGCAGGCCTTCGGGCCAGTCCGGGTGGAGCATCACGCCGGCTGAGTTGTCGCAGTGGACGATGCCGGGTTCGTGCCCGGCTGCCGTCAGGGCGCGGCAGGCCTGCACAAAGAGCCGGTGCTGCTCGGCGGTGTAGGCAATGTTTTCCTCGGCGGTGTCATCGGCCACCGAGAAGTGCTGGAACAGGCCGGTCATTTCCAGGCCGGGCAGGGTGCAGGCGGCAATGGCCTCGGCAATGGCGGCATCAAAATCGGTGCGCAGAGCAAAGCCGATGCGGCCCATGCCGGTATCCACAGCCAGATGCACTTTGACCCGGCCCCCGGCGGCCTGTGCGGCCTCGCTCAGGGCTTGGGCCTGGGGCAGAGAATAGCAGGCCGCGGTGATATCGTCCCGGATGAGAGCGGCAGCGTATGTGGGCTGCACATGGCCCAGAATGAGGATGGGCAGGGTCTGGCCGCTCCTGCGCAGCTGCAGGGCCTCGGCCAGGCAGCTGACAGCCAGCCAGGAAGCGCCCTCCTGCGCAAAGACCCGGGCGCACTGGACGGCACCGTGGCCGTAGCTGTCGGCCTTGACCACGGCACACAGGGGCAGGCTGCCTGCCCGCTGCTTTACGGTGCGGAAGTTGGCCCGCAGGGCATCGAGGTCGATCTCAGCCCAGACGTGTTTTTCAAAGTTCTGCAGCTGCATGATGCATTCCCTCCTTCGGGGATGGATTGGATGTGCGTCCTGTATGGACCGGCCGCCAGCCGTCGATGCCGCTCTCCTGCAGGGCATGGAGCGTTTTCTGCCGGAAGGCGTGGTCGGTGCGGCAGCGCTCCCGGACAAAATCCTTGGTCTGCTCCCGCACGGTTACACCGTCGGCGGGGCAGCGGCTCTTGACGATGGGGAAGTCCTCCTCCTTTACCGCACAGCGCACCTCGTGTTCGGTGGCCAGCAGCATGGGGCGGATCAGGGTCAGGCCCCGGCGGTCCAGCTGGGTGACCGGAGAAAAGCAGCCAATGCGGCCCTCCCGCCAGAGGTTCATGTAAAAGGTCTCGACAGCATCATCGAGGTGGTGGCCCAGCGCCACTTTATTGCAGCCCAGCTCCTGCGCCGCCGTGTGCAGCGCGCCCCGGCGCAGCCTGGCGCAGAGGGAACAGGGGTTCTTTTCCTGCCGGTATTCAAACACGATGGGGCCGATCTCGGTGCGGCGCACCTCGTAGGGGACCTCATACCGGGCGAACAGCGCCGCCAGCGGGCTGTAATCCACAGCCTGGTGGTCAAACTGCGGGTCAAGGGTGACGGCCACGACCTCATAATCAAAGCCGAGGTACCGGCGCAGCTGGGCCAACCCGATGGTCAGGGCCACGCTGTCCTTGCCGCCCGAAACGCCCACCATGATCTTATCACCGGGGGAGATCATCTCGTAATCCTGCACGGCCTTGCGCATCAGGCCGCAGAGCCGCTGCATGGCGTGTGGATCGCTCATGTCAGGCTCACGCTTTCCACCAGATTGACGATATCGCTGATGGAGGCCAGTTTGGTCAGGCCGGAGACATAGACCACATCGCCGCTGTCGTATTCGATGGTGGCCAGCACGGCGTAGTAGGCCTGGATATCACAGCGCACGGCAGTGACCGTGGCACCCTCCACCTGTAGCTTGACCTTGCGGGGGCTGATGACACCGTAGGCTGCTTTCAGGTCAGCTTCCGACTGGCCGATGAAATCTTCGTAAGTGGCTTTGTCTCCCCGCTGGAACAGCACCACCTGATAGTTGGCGTTGGCGCTGTCCTCACCGGAAGCCAGCTGCAGCGCATGGCCCAGCGCAGCATCCTCGGTCATCTGGCAGACGGGCCAGACGGCACTTTCGTAATCCACCGAGATGCCGTTCTCCGCATCAAAGTGGGTGTCGGGGTTGGCGGGAGTGCGGCGGTTGACGGCCAGCGTCAGCCCAAAGTAGGCCAGCGCACCCAAAAGCACGATCACGCCCATGGCGAGCAGCAGCCTGGAGGCCCGCTGCTGGGAGGAATCCTGCGTGTGAATGTCTTTCGGCATGGGAAAAATCTCCTTTTTACAATATCTTATATAGTATAACACACTCGGCGGCAAAATTGTAGCGCCGCCGGGACAATTTTGCCCCCCGGAGGCCGAAAAACTTTTTGAAAATACGATTTTAGAAATCGCGAGATTTCGAGAGGATTCAAGAGATTTTGAGAGGTATAAAAATTTCCACTGAAAAAATCGCAAAAAGATGTTGACAGGCGCTTTTTTGTGTTGTATACTGACACTCGCGCCCCAAAGGCGCCTGAATCGTACCAAACACTTATCAGGAGGAAATAGATATGAGCACTACTCTCGTAAAGCCCGCTGAAGTCGAGCGCAAGTGGTATCTGC
>ENA-OQIV01000063-OQIV01000063.1-human-gut-metagenome-genome-assembly--contig:-NODE-63-length-86825-cov-16.672177_pt1 | contig 86825 bp, 75 predicted proteins | sample MGYA00242588_ERZ504753 | MGnify/ENA primary metagenome ERZ504753 (study PRJEB26092, sample SAMD00036359) | human gut metagenome | host: Homo sapiens | study: EMG produced TPA metagenomics assembly of... | reverse complement strand
TCGGCCACACTCTTGCTGCCGGCGGGCGGGGTCATATTCTTCAGGAAGGGCAGACCGGCGGCATCCACATCCATGGCAACGGCAAAGCAGCCGCTGGCCTTGGCCTGCTCCATCTTGGCCTTGACCGTGTCAATGTTCCAGGGCTTGATGGTAGGCACGCCGCAGCCGCCTGCCGCGCCAATGGCCTTGGTGGCCATGGTCATCACATCGGGATTGGTGCCGTCACCTGTAAAGGCGGCAATGCCGTTTTCGGCGCAGGCGCGCACCAGCACATCATTGTAGGTCATATCGGTGTAGGTGTCGGAATAGTGGAGGTTCACCGCACCCACAGGGCCTGCAAAGAAGGGATACTTGAAGGTTTTGCCAAACAGCTCCACACCGGTGTCGGGGGTGCCGTTCTCGCACAGGGTGTCCATGTTCACCCGGATCTCCGCCCACTTATTATAATTGCGGATGGCCGTATCGCCCACGCCCTTGGCACCGGGACCGGGGATCTGGTTTTTGCAGGCCACGCCGTTGCACACGGGGCAGGCCTTGCAGTACTGCCCGATGCACTGGCGGGCATTGTTCAAAACATCAGCGTAATTCATATTGCATCCTCCTGTTCAGGTTCTCTTTTTCGAGCGGAACCTGCAAATTCCAACCGTTCTCTGCCCACATCATAGTCCGTTTTTATGGGTTCGTCAAGGGGATTATCATGTTCTGCTTTTTTAAACGAAAAAATGTATGGCGCAGAAACGTTGATTTTTAGATTTTTCAAATTTTTTCAAAAAAATCCTTGACAAAAGTCATCCTTTCAGGTATTATAGTGGAGCGCTGAGGGCCACGGCCCGAAACGCTGAAAACTGAAGATGTGGAAAGATGGCTGAGTTGGTCTAAGGCGCACGACTGGAAATCGTGTAACGTGTCAAAAGCGTTCTGGGGTTCGAATCCCCATCTTTCCGCCAGGAACCCCGGAACGAATGTTCCGGGGTTTTTCTGTTGTTCAAACCTCTCAGTCCTGCTTCGCTCGCCAGCTCCTATGATCGGGGAGCCCCTGGCATAACGGACAGCTTCCATCTGACTGAGCAAAGTTTCTAATAACGTAAAAGTAACGTAAAGGAAGTTTTTACAATGTCTGCTATTACGATTGCAATGCCGCGCATGGTGCCGAACCAGCTGCTGGCGGAGGCCCACGCAAAATATCCCGAAAGCCTTGCCCGGGCCGGGGCAGAGATGCGCTGGATCGAGCTGGACGACCCCGAAAAGGCCGTGCAGGATGCGCTGGCCTGTGACGGCCTGCTGCTGCCGGGCGGCGGCGATATCGACCCCAAATTTTACGGGCAGGAGCGCATCCCTGCCTGCGGTGAGCCCAACGTCCTGCGGGATACCGCCGAGCCGCTGCTGCTGCGCGCCTTCCTTGCCGCTGACAAGCCGGTGCTGGCCATCTGCCGGGGCATCCAGCTGATGAATGTTGCGCTGGGCGGCGATCTGTATCAGGACATCAAACCTTTTGAGCACGTCCCCCACAACGACCATTGGGGCAAGATCCACACTGTCACCGTGCGGCGGGATACCCTGCTCTCCCGCATTCTGGGGCAGGATACCGTGCTGGTCAACAGCCAGCACCATCAGGCGGTGGACAAGGTCGCCCCCGGCCTTGTGCTGTCGGCCCTGAGTGAGGACGGCATCGTGGAGGGCATTGAGAAGCCGGACGCGAAGTTCTGCCTGGGCGTGCAGTGGCACCCCGAGTGGCTCAGCGCTGCCGACCCCGCCATGCAGGGGATCTTTGATGCCTTTGTGGAGGCCTGCCGGTAACGCCCTATGAAGATTGCGATTTTAGGCACCAGCGGCAGCGGAAAATCCACCCTTGCCCAAACACTGGGGGCCACCTATCATGCTCCGGTGCTGCATCTGGACACGGTGCATTTCCTGCCCGGATGGGTAGAGCGCCCGCTGGATGAGGAAAACGCCATTGTCCGCCGCTTTCTGGACACGCACGAAAGCTGGATCATCGATGGCAACTATACAAAGACCTGTTATGACCGGCGGCTGGAAGAAGCAGACCAGATCATCGTGCTCTGCTTTGGCCGTTTCACCTGCCTGAGCCGGGTACTGAAACGCTGGTGGAAAAACCGGGGAAAGGTGCGCTCCTCCTCCGCGCCGGGCTGTGAGGAAAAAATAGATGCGGAGTTCCTATGGTGGGTCCTGCATCAGGGCCGGACCCCCGCCAAACTGGCCGGATACCGGCGCATTGGTCAGCAATATCCGGAAAAGTTTGTTTTTCTCAAAAATCAAAGCCAGCTTGAACGATTTTTAAGCTCTGGATCGTATTCCTTATAAAGAGAACAGGAGGTTCTGCCATGAAATCTTCCAAAAAGCGTTCCCGCGCCGTGGTCACGGTGGTGGCCTGCATTCTGGCGGTGTGTCTGGTGGCTGCGCTGGTCCTTTTCAGTCTGGTCAACAGCAAAGTCCGTGCCTTACAAAGGGGTGCGACCTTTGAGCTCAGCTATAACATCACCGCACAGGACAGTGCCAGTACCCCGGCCCTGTACAATATTCTGAAACAGGTGGGTGCAACCTCCGGCGATGTGGCCGGGCTGTATTCGCCGGGTCAGCTGCAATTGTACCTGTACCCCTCCGGCGGGCTTGCCCGCGCCGAGACCGGCGGCACCGACTTTTTCACCGACCTCTATATTGATGCCAACGACACCTACTTCGATGCCGGGCGGCTCTACCGCACCCTGCGGGATTCCATCGCGGACAGTGCGCCGCTGGTGGGTGCGTTCCTGCCGGAGTGGTCTCTGCCCAACTACATCACGCAGGCCCAGCTGGCAAAGATCCTCGGCGTGCCCAACACGCAGGTAGCCATGCAGGAGATGTCCGGCTACACCCTGACCCTCAGCCGCCAGTGCGTCGTCCACCCCGATTATGCCAAGAAGGACTACACCTACTATCAGTTCCCGTCTGAGGGGGAGGATGCGGCTGTCCTTGTGGTGGGCCTGCCGCTGAAGTCCCTGCTCTTCGATGACACCATCCCCGTGGATGTCCATGTGGAGATCCCCGCCCACGGTGTCAACGCAGCCCTGAGCGGCACACTGAAAGCCGGTGTCAACAGCCTTTCGGCTCCCGTCAGTGTCATTTCGGACAGCGACATCGATTCCATCGTCCAGCTCCGGGAGCGTCTGGAGCAGTTTGCCGATCTCATCAACACAGCGTTGAAGCGTGTGCAGTAACATAAAAAGCAGAGCCGTGCAGCGTTTGAACTGCACGGCTCTTATCTATTTCAGCGCTTATGCTCAATGTGTTCCTGGATCCATTTGCCGCCATCGCCGCTGCCCACCGCACTGTTATAGACAATGCCGGTCAGCTCACTGGTCAGGTCGGACTTCATCTTTTTGTACTCCTGCTCGGCCTGATCCGCAACGCTCTGGTCACGGCCATTGTCCCGCAGGTACTGGCGCAGCTCTTTCAGGATAGCGTTGAACTCCTTGTCACACTCGCCCTGAACACCGGTCAGCTTGGCGGTTTTGGACACCACGATGGAGACCTTCATCCCCAGATTGCGCTCCTCCACCGGGTGGGAGATATACTCATCGTAGGCTTCGTAGATCACGCCGTAGAGCTTGGACTCCGTCTGCTTCTTCAGGTTCTGCAGCTGGCGGATATAGCCGTTGATTTTGGCATCCACCTCATTCTCTGAAGCAGCGGAGCTGCTGGAGGCCTGGCTGCTGCCGGGGGCCTGACTGCTGGCCGCATGACTGCCGGAAGCCGCAGAGGACGCGGGCACCGAGTGTGCGGCACTGGAACCGGACACTGCGGAGCTCACGCTGTCCGCCTTGCCTGCGCTGGCGGCAGAGGAGGCCTCACTGGACGAAGCTGTCTCCGAAGAGGAAATGCCAAGTTCCTCTTCCAGCTGTTCCAGGAAGGACGAAACCGGGGATTCTTCCGTCACCTCACTGCTGACGGCGCTCTCGCTGGAGGCGGCGGCGCTGGAGGGTTCCTCAGCTTCCCCGCCGGACAAAGCGGAGGACGGCACAGAGCTGGCCTGCGCCTCGGACACAGGGGTGCTTTTCCGCATCCCTGTCAGGATCAAAGCAGCTGCCACGGCCACCACAAGAACGATGGCCGCAGCCAGCTGATAAAGCTTCTTTTTCTGCATCTGGTACAAAATTCTCCCACTTCAGATTTCGTTCCCGGCCTTTTGCCGCGCAGGAACAGGTCTATCATATCATCCCCGGGGGAGAATTTCAATGGATAAATCGTGAAAAATGTCGCCTAACTGCCTTTTTATGACCGGATTTCGTCCCATTTCACAGCCTGCCGGAGACTCGGTCAGGCCCTGCTGCGGGGACAGAAAAAAGGCATCCCCGCACTTCACAGACGAGGATGCCTTTCTCAAAACGGTTTTCTGCCCCAAAGCACCTGCTCCGGCGCGGAGCCGGGCCGGGTCTCCGGCGCAGAGGCTTACATTGCAAACTGGACGGCGCAGAAGGCTGCATAGATGCAGAGCAGCAGCACGCCCTGCCAGCGGGAGAGCCTGCCCTTGAGCAGAGCGGGCACGGTCAGGAGGAGCATGACCGCGAACATCACGGGCAGATCCATGACCAGAGAGGAATTGATGCCCATGATGGTGGAGTTCTGCGGGATGCTGAAAGGCGACACTGTGATGGACATGCCGCTGACCAGCACCAGATTGAACACGTTGGCACCAATGACATTGCCCAGCGAGAGGGAGCCGTGGCCCTTTGCCAGCGAGGTGATCGCCGTGACCAGCTCAGGCAGAGAAGTGCCCAGCGCCACAAAGGTCAGGGCGATGACGGATTCCGGCACGCCCAGCGCCTGCGCGATCAGGGTACCGTTGTCCACCAGCAGGTTTGCGCCCACAGCGATCAGGGCCGCGCCGAGGATGAGCAGGCCGATCTCCTTGGCAAAGGACATTTCCTTTTCCGGCTCGTCCTCATCGCCTTCCGGGGCGGTGGCGTTTTTCATAGCCAGCACATTGCAGACCATGTAGGCCACGAACATTGCCAGCAGCACAATGCCGATGGGGCGGCTGAAGTAGCCGGTGGTGTAGGCCACGCCCGCATACAGGGCCGCTGCCACAAAGAAGAACAGCACCGGCACCCGCAGGCTCTTGGGGTCCACCTTGCCCGGGCGGACCGCAATGGTGATGGCCGCGATCAGGGCCGCGTTGCAGATGACCGAGCCAATGGCGTTGCCATAGGCGATCTCGCCGTGGCCGGTCATGGCCGAGGTGGTGGAGACCATGACCTCAGGCAGGGTGGTGCCGATGGACACCACCGTGGCACCGATGAGCAGCTCCGGCACCTTGAAGCGGCGGGCGATGCCGGTTGCACCGTCCACGAACCAGTCGCCGCCCTTGATGAGGCAGAGCAGGCCCACGATAAACAATAATACAGGGATCAGCATATAAAATCTCTCCTTTTTAATCCAAAAAGTATTATACCTGTTTTCCCTGCAAAACGCAAGCAAAATCGTGCATTTTTACCCAGCCTTCTCCACCTTTTTGGCGTTGGGGTAGATGCGCTCCATCCGGGCATTGTCAAAATGCTCATCCAGCAGCACATCCACCGCATTGGCCGGAGCTGCGCCGCTGGTGCGGGCATCGTAGCGGGCCAGCGCCAACGCACTGGTCACAAGGTTCACGGCCATGAACACGGCCAGCAGAGCGGTCATCCAGGGGCGGATCCTGCGCTTGACCGCCTTCATCCCCTTTGCCACCAGCGGGTAGCCATAGCGGATCCAGGTCACGGCCGCAATGCCCCAGAAGAAGCAGTACAGCAGGTTGATGCGCCCGCCCAGATTGAACTTGAAGCCGCTGTAATCCCAGAACACAGTGCCAAACAGCAGCTCTGTCACGGCGCTGCACACATACTCATACGCACCGCCCAGGATCACACCGAACCAGAAGATGCGGCTCTCGCTCTTCTGTTCGCCGCCCCGCAGCAGGATGGAGGCCAGCACCAGCGCCAGCCCCCACACCACGCTGAACGGGCCCCACACCAAGCTGGAACGGCTCATCCAGACCCCGGCGGTGATGCGGCAGAAGATGGTCTCCACCACATCTCCGAGGAAAGCCCCGATGACAAAGAGCCAGAGCAGGTCGGCAAGGGAGAGCTGCTTTTCGGCACTGGTGGTGGGCTCCGGACGAGCCGCAGCAGGGTACGCCCGCTGGATCCGCTTTTCCACGCTGGCGGTAATTTTCTGCCGCAGCCTCTCCGATCCCCTGCCCAGCTCCCGATTCAGCTGCTCAAGCCGTGGGTGGCGGTTCGCATACCGGCTGACCACCACCATGGCAGAGATCTGGTCGAGGACGGCCAGCGCCATGCCGCCCCACACCACAGCGTGGAACAGCAGCGGCGGCAGGTGGGCGCAGAGCCGGAACAGCAGGTCGTTGCCCCAGCGGACTGCCGCCATGCCCAGCAGACCCCACAGCAGGGAGTATTGCAGGCAGACATAGCCGTCCAGATTGAACTTTTTATCGGAGTAGTCCCACCAGCGGCGGTGGTGGATCCGTTCCAGCAGTTTGGCGGTCAGCCACTCCACCACCGTGGCATAGATCATGCTGCCGAAGAACAGTGCCGCCAGGCTGGTGCGCTGGTCGTTCAGACCGATGGTGATGAGCACCCCTGCCGTGCCGTACACAAAGCAGAAGGGGCCGGAAGCCACGCCGCGGTTGGTGAACCGGCGGCCCTTTGCGGTTGCAACAACGGTCTCGCCTACCCAGCCTAAAAAAGAATATACCAGATAAATTACACAAAGAGTATAGAAATTCAGACTCATAGCGCTCCTTTCCCGGAACAAAAAGGGGCCGGGAAGCGGCGTTCCCGACCCTCTTTGTTCAGTTTACGAATTACAGCTGGCTCTTATACAGTGCCTCGATCTCCTCCACGCTGGTATCGCGGGGGTTGCCGGGGCAGCAGGCATCTGCAAAAGCAGACTCGGCCAGGAAGTGGATATCCTCTTCCTTCAGGATGCCCTGCAGGTTTGCGGGGATGCCCACATCCGCGCTCAGCTGCTTGACAGCGGCGATGGTGGCATCGGCGGCCTCGACATCGTTCATCTCGTCAATGCCCTTCACGCCCATAGCCTTGCCGACCGCGCGGTAGCGCTCGCCGGCAACGGTCTTGTTGTACTCCAGACCCACCGGCAGCAGGATGGCGCAGGCCACGCCGTGGGGGGTATCATACAGAGCGGACAGACCGTGTGCCATGGAGTGGACGATGCCCAGACCCACATTGGAGAAGCCCATACCGGCGATGTACTGGCCCAGAGCCATGCCCTCGCGGCCCTCCGGGGTGTTCTGCACGGCACCGCGCAGGTTCTCGCTGATGAGCTTGATGGCTTCCAGATGGAACATATCGGAGATGGTGCAGTGGCCCTTGGTGATATAGCCCTCGATGGCGTGGGTCAGAGCGTCCATACCGGTAGCGGCGGTCAGGCCCTTGGGCATGGAGGACATCATATCGGGATCGACCACAGCGATCTCCGGGATATCGTTGGTGTCCACGCAGACGAACTTGCGCTTCTTCTCCACATCAGTGATGACGTAGTTGATGGTGACCTCAGCCGCAGTACCGGCGGTGGTGGGCACGGCAATGGTGAACACAGCGTGCTTCTTGGTGGGAGCCACACCTTCCAGAGAGCGCACATCCGCGAACTCGGGGTTGTTGATGATGATGCCGATGGCCTTTGCGGTATCCATGGAGGAACCGCCGCCGATGGTCACGATGCAGTCTGCCTCAGCAGCCTTGAAGGCTGCCACGCCGTCCTGCACGTTGGCGATGGTGGGGTTGGGCTTGATCTCGCTGTAAACAGCGTAGGCGAAGTTTGCAGCATCCAGCAGGTCGGTAACTTTCTTGGTCACGCCAAACTTGATCAGATCGGGGTCAGAGCAGACAAAAGCCTTCTTGTAGCCGCGGGCGGTCAGCTCGGGAACGATGTTCTCAATGGCACCGTGGCCATGGTAGGAAATGGTGTTCAGAACAATGCGGTCAGCCATAATTTTTTTCCTCCAAATCATTCTGCCCGCCTGCCAGCGGGCTCTCTCTGTTGTTAAGCATACCACATTGTTAAACAATATTCAATGTACTTTTCTTTTGATTTCTATGAATTTTTTACACTTTCCAGCAAAAGAAAACGCTGTACCACTCCCTCAGTCTCGCATTCGCTCGACAACCCCCTCTCAGAGGGAGCCTTAACGCGGCGGCCAACGCAAAAGCTTCCCTCTGAGAGGGAGGCGGCATCGCATCAGCGATGCCGGAAGGAGTGATACAGCATTTCTATCGTTTCATTTACCACAGCCGGATGACCTTGATGACTCCCTCGGCCTTATCGCGGGCCAGCTCAAGGTGATGCTGCAGCGCATCGGCAGCGGTGTTCCAGTTGTCGCTCAGGGCGGCATTCAGAATTTCCAGATGCTCCTCACAGGTCTGATCCTGATTGATCATGCTCACCTTGCCGGTCATAATACGGAAACGGGTGTTCAGGCCGGTGATGCGGTCATAGCCAGAGCGCAGGTATTTGTTGGGCAGAGTGCTCATCAGCAGCTCGTGGAAATCATCATCGGATTTGCAGAAGTCGTCGATCCGCTCGGGGTGGTGCATCAGCTCAGTGTAGGCCTCCAGCTGCTCCCGGGGGATCAGGTTGCCGTAGGTGCGCAGGGCGTATGGCTCCACCAGCAGGCGCATCTCGAACATGCTGTGCACGTCCTCTTCGGTAATGCCGGAGACCATCAGCCCCTTTTTGGGCAGGATGGTGATCAGCCCCTCCTGCTCCAGGCGGCCCAGCGCGTCGCGCATGGGGGTTCGGCTGATGTTGCCCATCTCGGCACAGAGCTTCTGCTCGTTCAGAAATTCGTTGGGGCGGTACTCACAGTTCAGAATCTTGGTTTTCAGGTACTGGTAAGCCTGCAGCTTCAGGCTGGGCTTTGACTGGGAATCCATCTCTTTCATTGTTCTATCTCCTAGTTCGCAAGCAGGACCATTCAGGCAGCAATCAGTCGCCCGCCGGACAGCTTGTATCCCTTAAATAATCCAAATAATCATTGACATTATTATCACATATCTGGACAATGTTTACAAGACTTTTTTGAAAACTTTGGGAGCTTTTCCGTTTTGAACAGATGTCATGCATTATTTTGCTATAAATTGAACAGTTTTTTTGTGCTTGTCGCCAGTGTTTCGCTCTTGTTTTGCATCGAAGGATAAATTGTGGTACACTTGACCCAGAAAGGAAGGCTGATACCATGGCAGGTCGCGGGGGGTACAACACCAAAACCCGGCAATTGATCCTGGATTATCTCATCAACAACCGTCAGCACGCGGTCAGTGCATCCAACATTCTGGAACATCTGGAGGCAGAGGGGGCCAGCCCCAATCCCACCACGGTGTACCGGTATCTGGACAAGCTGGCAGGCGAGCAGCGCATTATGAAATATGTGGCCGATAAGGGCGAAAAGGCCGTGTTCCAGTATGTGGACGAGGGCCGCCACTGCCGCGAGCACCTGCACCTGAAGTGCGTGCAGTGCGGGCGCATCTATCACCTGGACTGCCACTTTATGGATGAGGTGCGTGCCCATCTGATGGCGGAGCACGGCTTCACCCTGCAGTGCGAGGGCAGCGTTTTGTACGGATTGTGCCGCAGCTGCGCACAAAACAGCCCCCATCCGGGGCAGACCGCACAAAAATGCGAACACTGTGTTGACACGGACAAAGAGCCGTGATACAATGCAGGCAGGAAAAGCGTTGATCGGGAAAAGTAAGTGCTCAAGGTTCTTTTGCAGCGAGTGCGGGCCGGTGGAAGCCGCACAGAGAATGAGCCCCGAACGAACCCCCGTGAGCTTCCCCCTGAACCTGCTTCGGGCAGTCAGTAGGGGCCGACGGCAGCCGCTCGTTATCGCGGCAGTGCTTTCAACGGGGAGAGTACACAAAAGTGACTGGTGTGTTCGCGCACCGGTAATTTAGGTGGCACCACGGATACGGCAGCATTCGTCCTAGCAATGGGATGAAGGCTGCCGTATTTTTTTATTTGCAAAAACCTCTCCGTCACCGGGAAACCTGCCTCTCCTATCAGGAGAGGCGGCAATGCGAAGCATTGACGGAGAGGTTTAGAGAGAGGGGTAAGAAATATGTGTTGTGTTATGGGTTACACGGGGCACGACCTGAGTGCCGCCAAATTCAAGGAGTATCTGCTGCGCACCGTGATGCGCGGGCCGGACGACCAGCGTGTGGTGGAAGGGCCTTTTGGTCTGATGGGCTTTGGCCGCCTTGCCATCATGGGCCTGACCCCGGAGGGGATGCAGCCCTTCTACCGCGGTGCCGACTGCGTGGTCTGCAACGGTGAGCTCTACGGCTTCCGCTTTGAGAAGGAGATCCTGAAGCGCCGGGGCTACAAGTTTGCCTCCGACTGTGACTGCGAGATCCTGCTGCCGCTGTATTACGAGTACGGTCTGGATATGTTCCGCCACATGGACTCCGAGTTTGCGCTTATTCTGTATGATTCCCGCAAGGATCGGCTGATCGCAGCCCGCGATCCCATCGGCATCCGTCCGCTGTTCTACGGCTACTCCAAGTCCAGCCACCAGATCGCCTTTGCCTCCGAGATGCAGAACCTGATCGGCTGGTGCGACGACATCCGCCACTTCCCCATCGGCAGCTACTACTGCGATGGCCGCTTTGTCCGCTATGAGGACATTGCCGACGTGCCCGCCCCCATGGAGGATGACATGGAGACCACCCTGCGGAACATCCGCGAAAAGCTGATCGCAGGCGTGGAAAAGCGTCTGGATGCCGATGCCCCTGTGGGCTTCCTGCTCTCGGGCGGTTTGGATTCCTCGCTGGTCTGCTCCATTGCAGCCAAGAAGCTGGGCAAGCCCATCCGCACCTTTGCCATCGGCATGGACACCGATGCCATCGACCTGAAATATGCCCGCCAAACCGCCGATTATCTGGGCAGCGAACACCATGAGATCATCATCAACCGGGACATGGTCATCCAGAGCCTGGAGGAGGTCATCCGACTGCTGGGCACCTGGGATATCACCACCATCCGCGCCAGCATGGGCATGTACCTGCTCTGCAAGGCCATCCACGAGCAGACCGATGTGCGCGTGCTGCTGACCGGCGAGATCTCCGATGAGCTGTTCGGCTACAAGTACACCGACTACGCCCCCACCGCCGATGCCTTCCAGCAGGAAAGCCAGAAGCGCATCCGGGAGCTGTACATGTACGATGTTCTCCGTGCCGACCGCTGCATCTCCGCCAACAGCATCGAGGCCCGCGTGCCCTTTGGCGATCTGGATTTTGTCCGCTACGTCATGGCCATTGACCCCGAAAAGAAGCTGAACAGCTACGGCAAGGGCAAGTACCTGCTGCGCAAGGCGTTTGAGGGCGACTGGCTGCCCCCGGAGATCCTCTGGCGCGAAAAAGCCGCCTTCTCCGATGCCGTGGGCCACAGCATGGTGGACGACATCAAGGAGTACGCCGAGGGCCTGTACACCGATGAGGAGTTCCAGCTCCGCCGGGCAAACTACTCGGCCCACTGTATGCCCTTTACCAAGGAGAGCCTGTTCTACCGCGAGATCTTCGAGAAATACTACCACGACCAGAGCCGCACCATCGTGGGCTTCTGGATGCCGAACAAGGCATGGCCCGGCTGCAACGTCAACGATCCCTCTGCCCGTGTGCTGGCAAACTACGGCGCTTCCGGCGTGTGATCCTTTTTCCAGACAGCAAAAGACGGTGTGTCCGCTCCGGGCACACCGCCTTTTTGTTTACTCCAGATTCAGTTTATTTTTCATCAGCCACCGGGTCAGGAAGAAGTATGCCGCCGCAATGGCTGCAGTCACGGCAAAGCAGAACAGATAGCCAACGTCTGTTCCAAGTGCCGCCGTCAGCCAGCGCATCGGGGTCACTCCATAGCTCACACCGGTCACGTTCACACCCACGACCCGGTACGTGACATCCACGATCATACTCACATCATTCGTGCCCAGCAGCTTATCGAGCTGGGTCTCCACGATGTTCAGGCCGATAAACGCGAGGATCCCGGCCACCATCACATGCTTGGGGAATTGATGGGCGATCATACAGGCAGCGCAAACGCAGAGGATGAGGCTTGCCAGCCGGGCCAGATTGATGAGGATGGTCCATGCCATTGCCACCCACAACTCCGGGCCTATCTCCTCGTACAGCATCTGCCACAGCTGCTTCCAGCTGTTCCAGTCCACCATGCCGAAGGTCTCCTGGTCAATCACACCGATGCTGACCATCACCGTGATGCAGACGATGCCCACAAGGCCGCTGCACAGCACCCAGACCATGCTGGTGAGGAGCTTGGAGAGGATGAGCTGGTTCTCATTGACCGGCAGCGTGTGCATCAGGTAGCCTTCCCGGCCCAGCAGGTTCTGATAAAAGCGCTGGATGGTGTTCACGAAGCAGAGCACCGCGATGGCAAGGATGACCGAGACATACACGATCATCAGAATCACTTCGAGATTCTGGAAGCTTGTGCTGTGAGCCAGCGCGTGTTCCTGCCGGAAGGTCACGCCCAGCACCACGCTCAACAGCGCCAGCGCCAGATACAGCCCGAAATACCGGCGTTTCGTGGCCTTGAACTCATATTTCAGCAATTGTTTCAGCATTTGAATACCTCCCGGAAATATGCATCGACGCTCTTGCCCTCGGTCTCGCGGATATCATCCACAGCGCGGTGAGCAAAGATTCGGCCGTCCTTCAGGAACACGGCCTCGTCCAGCACCGGCTCAATGTCCTCGATGAGGTGGGTAGAAATGACAACGGTCGCGTCCTTGCTGTAGTTGGAAATGATGGTGTTCAGGATGTAGTCCCGGGCCGCAGGGTCCACGCCGCCGATGGGCTCATCCAGCAGGTAGAGACGGGCGTTGCGGCTCATGGCCAGCACCAGCTGAACCTTCTCCTTGTTGCCCTTGGAAAGGGTCTTGAGCCGGGCATTGGGGGCGATGTTCAGCCGGGCCAGCATCTCATTGGCCTTGTCGGCGTCAAAGCCGATGTAAGCCTTGGCCTGACTGGGCGTGCCGTAAAAATCCCGGAACATCTCCACCAGCTCCTCCACCCGCATCCAGTCGGGCAGCCAGTCGGCGTCCGGCAGGTAGGAGACCAGCTCCTTGGTCTCCGGGCCGGGGGCCATGCCCGCGATCCGGATGCGGCCTTCCGTGGGCTGCAGCAGACCATTGGCCAGCTTGAGCAGGGTGGTCTTGCCGCTGCCGTTGGGGCCCAGCAGCCCTACGATGCGGCCAAAATCCAGCTCCAGATCGATGCCGTCCAGCGCGGTCTTTTCCTTTCCGTATACTTTTATCAATTTTTCACAGGTCAGCACCTTACTCATGGGGTTCTACCTCCTCTGTATCCCAGTGCTCCAACAGGGCTGCCGCCTTTTCCGGCGTGTAGCCGATGCTGCGCATCTTCTCCAGAAAATCTGCCGCGATGTCATGGGCGGCGGCAGCCCGCAGTTGTTCGATCAAATTCGTATCCTCCGTGACGTAGCGTCCGCTGGTGCGCTCGGTGCGCACAAGGCCCTCACTTTCCAGCTGGGCCAGAGCCCTCTGCATAGTGTTGGGGTTGACCCCGGCAGCTGCGGCCAGATCCCGCACCGAATCCAGATGGCCCCCCGGCGGGTAGGTGCCCGCCAGAATTCTGGCTTTGAGCCGTTCCACCAGCTGGGCATAGATCGGGCGGCTGGCATCAAACTGTTCACTCATTCTGCTTTGCCCTCCTTATGTGTTGCTGTATTAAGCAGCTAATACAATAATACACATTTTTGCATTTCTGTCAAGAGGAAACCCAAAAGTTTTTTCGGACAGCAAAAAGGGACCCCGCAGCCAACCGGCTGTGGGGTCCCTCTGATTTATGGATTACTGCTGCTCCTGCGCGGCGCGCTTGGCTTCCAGCGCCAGAATGGCATCGCGGCGGCTCAGGTTGATGCGGCCCTGCTGGTCGATGTCCGTGACCTTGACCACGATGGCATCGCCCACAGCGACCACATCCTCCACGCGCTCCACACGCTTGGTGTCCAGCTTGGAGATGTGCACCAAACCTTCCTTGCCCGGTGCGATCTCCACAAAGGCACCAAAGTTCATCAGGCGGGTCACCTTGCCCTTGTAGATGGCACCGATCTCGGGGTCCTCCACAATGGTCTTGATGGTGAAGATGGCGCGCTTTGCGTCCTCCTGATCCACGGCGGAGACGAACACATGGCCGTCCTCCTGCACATCGATCTTGCAGTTGCAGGTGGCGCAGATGTCCTGGATGACCTTGCCACCCTTACCGATCACGTCCTTGATCTTGTCGGTGGGGATCATCATGCTGAACATCTTGGGAGCCCAGCGGCTCAGCTCCTGACGGGGCTGTGCGATCACAGGCTTGATGATCTCGTCCAGGATGTACAGGCGGCCCTTGCGGCACTTCTCAAAGGCCTCGGCAATGATATCGTAAGTCAGGCCGTCGATCTTGATGTCCATCTGGATGGCAGTGATGCCCTTGCGGGTGCCGCCCACCTTGAAGTCCATATCGCCGTGGAAATCCTCCACGCCCTGAATGTCCAGCATGGTCATCCAGCGGTCGCCCTCGGTGATCAGGCCGCAGGAGATACCGGCAACAGGTGCCTTGATGGGCACACCGGCATCCATCAGAGCCAGGGTGGAACCGCAGATGGAAGCCTGAGAGGTGGAGCCGTTGGAGCTCAGGACCTCAGAGACACAGCGGATGGTGTAGGGGAACTCCTCCAGAGAGGGCAGTACGGGAACCAGAGCGCGCTCTGCCAGTGCGCCGTGGCCGATCTCGCGGCGGCCGGGGCTGCGGGGTGCGCGGGCTTCGCCGACAGAATACGGCGGGAAGTTATAGTGATGGATGTAACGCTTGGTCTGCTCGTCGGTCAGATCGTCCATCAGCTGGTTGTCCTTGGTGCCGCCCAGGGTGCAGGTGGTCAGCACCTGGGTCTGGCCGCGGGTGAACATACCGGAGCCATGGACCCGGGGCAGGATGCCCACTTCGGCAGCCAGCGGGCGGATCTCGTTGATGCCGCGGCCATCCACGCGCTTGCCCTCATCCAGCAGCCAGCGGCGGACAACGTACTTCTGCATCTTGTAGCTGACAAGGTCGAGATCTGCGTCAGACAGGTCGGGGTACTCCTCAGCGATCTTGTCCATGATGGGCAGCAGGGCAGCATCCCGCACATTCTTGTCGTCCGTATCCATGGCAGCCTTGAAGTCGTCCAGATACTTGTTCTGGATGGCGTGGAACACGTCCATATCCAGACCCACCACCTGGAAATCGATCTTCGGCTTGCCGCGCTCTGCAACGATGCCGTTGATGAAGGTGATGATCTTCTTGATCTCAACGTGGGCGGCCTTGATGGCATTGAGCATGGTGTCCTCGTCCACCTCGTTGGCACCGGCCTCGATCATCACGATCTTGTCCATGGTAGCGGCAACGGTCAGGGCCAGGTCGCTCACCTTGCGCTGCTCCTGGGTGGGGTTCAGGACGATCTCGCCGTCCACCAGGCCCACCTGAACACCACCGATGGGGCCGTTCCAGGGGATCTCAGACACAGCGGTGACCAGAGACGCACCGATCATGCCGGCGATCTCAGGGCTGCAATCGGGGTCCAGGCTCATCACGGTCATGGTGATGCAGACATCGTTGCGCATCTCCTTGGGGAACAGCGGGCGCATGGGGCGGTCCACCACGCGGCTGGTCAGGATGGCGCGCTCACCGGGGCGGCCCTCACGGCGCATAAAGCTGCCGGGGATGCGGCCTGCGGCGTAGAGCTTTTCCTCATACTCCACGTTCAGGGGGAAGAAATCCACACCTTCGCGGGGCTTGGGGCTCATCACAACGTTGCACAGCACGCAGGTCTCGCCGTAGCGGATCAGGGCGCTTGCGTTGGACAGGCCGCACATCTTGCCCATCTCGACCTTGAACGGACGGCCAGCCAGCGTGGTCTCGTAGACCTTGAAGTTTTCAAAGGTCTCTTTGCGGGAACCAAATTCAATTGCCATTTGGTTTTGCCTCCTTTGTCCTTTTGCGGTTTATCTTCTTATCTTCCAAAAGGCAGCGGCCAGCGCATCATAGCAATAAAGCCAACGCCCGTGCTTTTTTACAGCACAGGCGCTCGATTTACTGCTGCAACGCGCAGCAGCGGCCTGTTGTTCCTCAAAAAAGAGCAAAGGGCAGGCACCACATTGCGGTACCTGCCCTCTGTTTTCTATTACTTACGCAGACCCAGGGTTGCGATCAGAGCACGGTAACGCTCGATGTCCTTCTTCTGGAGGTAGGCCAGCAGATTGCGGCGGCGGCCAACCATCTTCATCAGACCACGGCGGCTGTGGTGATCGTTAGGGTTCTTCTTCAGGTGCTCGTTCAGCTCGTTGATATGAGCGGTCAGCAGAGCGACCTGAACCTCGGGGGAGCCAGTGTCCTTCTCGGTCAGAGCGACTTTGGCCATAACTTCCTGCTTGTTCATAGTAACAGTACCTCTTTATAAAATTTTATTTGCCGTCGGCACAGAATGCGGGAAAACGGTACTCCCGAATGGGCATACTCCCAGCCCCGTGCCGCGGTAACATGGCTAGTATAACAGAAATCCGTGCAAAAAGCAAGAAAAATTTTACTGTGCTTTTGCAAAATATGCCTTGGCACGCCGGGCTGCATGGTCGATGCAGGCCTTCAGCTCGTCCAGGGTATCAAACTTTTTGCTGGGGCTCAGGTAGGCGTAGAACTCCACCACCGGGTCGGTGCCGTAGAGGTCGCCGGAAAAATCCGGGATAAAGGTCTCGCAGGTCACCTTGGTCTCGTCCGAATTGACAGTGGGCCGGGTCCCCAGGCCGGTGGCCGAGGGATACCAGGTATCGCCGATCCGGGTGCGGGTGATGTAGATGCCGTAGCGGGGCATCTGGAAGCCCGCCGGGTAGATCTGGTTGATGGTGGGCACGCCCAGTGTGCGGCCCAGACCCGCCCCGTGCTGCACCGCGAAGCGGATGGCATAGGGCATCCCCAGCATGGCGTTGGCGGCAGGCACATCGCCGCCCTCCAATGCCGTGCGGATGCGGGTGGAGGACACCGGCTTTTCCTCAAACTGTGCCATGGGCACCACCACGACCTCCACCCCCAGCGGGGCGCAGAGCTCCTTCAGCAGCTCGGGGGTCCCGGCAGCCTTGGCACCAAAGGTAAAGTTTTCGCCGCAGAACAACGCCTTGGCGTGGCAGTCCTGCACGATGCCGTACACGAACTGCTCCGGGGTCATGGCGCGGATCTCCTCAAACTCGGGGCAGAGGTAATACTCCACACCCAGGCTTGCGATAAGGGCATGCTTATCCTCGGTGGAGAGCAGACGGCGGCCCTTCATTTTGCTGTCAGCGGGCAGCTTGAAGGTGAACACCGCCGGGGCAGCGCCGTGGGCCTTTGCCCACTCCACTGCTCCCTCAATGACGGCACGGTGGCCGATGTGGATGCCATCGAAGTAGCCCATGGCAACAGCAGTGCCGCCCTCATGTTCCAGCGCCAAGGGCGACAGAGATGAAACGATTTGCATTGGTCGTCAGTTCCTTTCCACGAACAGCTTTTCCACCTTGAGCACACCGTTCACCACATTGGCAAGACCCAGAAACTGCCCCCCGGCGCTCCGCACACGGTAGCGGCCGTCGGCAGCGGGATAGCGGCTGGTGGGGCACCCGTTGTAGAGGTGCTGCTCCACCCGCTCGTCCGCCACCAGCAGCGGCAGGCTGGCGAACACGCTTTCCACCGGCAGCATCAGAGCCTGCAGGGCCTCCGGCCCCGCGTCCTTTGCCGCCTGGATCTCTTCCAGCGTGTGGGCATCGGCTTCGGAATACACCCCGGCGGCCACGCGGCGCAGGGCGCTCATGGTGCCCTTCTGGCCCATGGCTTCGGCGATTTCCTCCAGCAGCACCCGGATATAGGTGCCCTTGGAGCACTTTACGGTCAGGGCATACTCGTTTTCCGCAGGGCTGCCCTCGTACCGGATGTCCAAAATCTCGATCGGCCGGGCCTTGCGCTCCACAGTCTTGCCCTCACGGGCCAGCTTATAGAGCGGCTGGCCGTTGATCTTGACTGCCGAGTACATGGGCGGGGTCTGCATCCGGGGGCCGAGGAACTGCGGCAGAACGGCCAGCAGCTCCTGCTCCCCTGCCGTTACCGGGGCGGTCTCCAGCACAGTGCCGGTCACATCCCCGGTATCGGTGCGCTGGCCCAGCCTGAGGACAGCGCGGTAGGCCTTGGTGTGGTCGAGCTGCAGATCAACTGCCTTGCTGGCCCCGCCGCAGAACACCGGCAGAACACCGGTCGCCATGGGGTCCAGCGTACCGCTGTGGCCCAGTTTCCGGGTGCCCAGAATGCCCCGGAGCTTTGCAATGACATCAAAGCTGGTCCAATCGGTGGGCTTATCAACAATGAGGATCCCCTGCATCATGCTTCCTCCTGCGGTGCATCAAGAACAGCTTCCACCTCAGAGAGGATCGCGCTCTTGGCGTTATCAAGGTTGCCCAGCAGCTCACAGCCCGCCGCACGGGTGTGGCCGCCGCCGCCCAGACGGCGAGCGATGGCACAGGCATCCACGCCTTTGGCGGTGCGCACGCTGATGCGATAACTGCCGCCGGGCTGCTGGCGCAGGGTCAGGCCGACCTTCACGCCCTCAATGCTGATGGGCAGGCTGGTCAGCTCTTCCAGATCCGCAGGGTCTACCCTGCTGTGCTCAATCTCATCCCGGGTCAGGTAGATAAGGGCGCAGCGGCCATCCAGATGATATTCCAGATGGTTGCGGGCGATCCGCTCGGCTTCCATCCGCTCCCGGGACTTGGTGTCAAACAGCAGGGTGTTCAGCTCCTCCACATGGGCACCGGCCTCCATCAGCTTGGCAGCAGTGATGTGGGTGCTGGCCTTGGTAGAAGAGAACTTGAAGCAGCCGGTATCCGTGGACAGGCCGGTATACAGGCAATCGGCAATGTGGGGGGTGATCTCCACATGCATGGCGCAGATCACCTCATACAGCAGCTCTGCCGCAGCGGCGGCGCTACCGTCCAGCAGCGTGAACTCGGCGTAGCCGCTGTTGCCTGCATGGTGGTCGATGCACAGGTCCACATGGCGCGTGTACTGGGGAACACCGTTGCCCTCGCCAAACAGCTGGACGCTGGCAACATCCACAGCCACCACGATCTGCGGCTCAAATTCGCCTTTGAACAGGCGGGGGTTGGTAAATGCGTACCGGCCGGGGATGGGGTCGGCGCAGAGCACGGCTGCGTGTTTTTCCAGTGCAAGCAGCGCATAGTAGAGCGCGCTGCCGCAGCCGACCGTATCACCATCCGGGTTTTTGTGGCACAGAATCAAGATGTTATCCGCAGCAAGCAGCTTTTCTGCCATCTGCTGTACATTCAGCTGTTCTGTCATCCCATGTTCCATCCTTTCCGCAAGGCTGATTATTCCTCGGTCTCTTCCGGCTGGCTGGTTTCCTCAGCGTCACCGTTCACGTTCAGCGTGCGGAGCAGCTCATTGATGTGGGCTGCGTAGGCGGCACCGTCGTCCTCCACAAAGATGAAGCGCGGAGCCTTACGGATGTGCATCTTCTTGCTGACCTCGGTGCGCACATGGCCTGCGGCACGGTTCAGTGCCTCGATGGCGGGCTTGGGGCCGTCCTCGCGGCCCATCACGCTCACATAGACCTTTGCAACATCCAGGTCAGGTGTCACATCCAGACGGGTGACGGTCAGCAGACCGCCCTCCAGGCGGGGGTCCTTCAGCCGTCCAATGATGGCAATGACCTCACGCTTCATATCCTGGGCAAGACGACCCATATTTTTCTGAGACATAGCTTCTCCTCTAAAACAAAACCCCTCAGTCTCGCTTGCGCTCGACAGCTCCCCTAATGGGGGTGCCTTTGGCATAAAGATGAGGCTTCACCCGGCTGCCAAGGCCTCCCCTACTAGGGGAGGTGGCATTGCGAAGCAATGACGGAGAGGTTTAATCCGTTCCTTAGTCCCGATATTCTTCCATCTTGAAGGCCTCGTAAACGTCGCCTTCCTTGACATCGGCAAACTTTGCCAGCGTAACGCCGCACTCGTAGCCCTCGGCCACTTCCTTGGCATCATCCTTGAAGCGCTTCAGAGATGCGATCTCGTCCTCCGTGATGACGATGCCGTCACGGACAACGCGCACCTTGCTGTCGCGGGTGATCTTGCCGCTGGTCACGCGGCAGCCTGCAACGGTGCCCACGTTGCTGATCTTGTAGACCTGACGGACCTGCAGCTCGCCCAGAGCGACCTCGCGGAACTTGGGAGCCAGCATACCCTTCATAGCATCGGTGACATCGTTGATGGCATCGTAGATGACGCGGTACATCCGCATCTCGACCTTGGTGGCAGCGGCTTCTTCCTTGGCCACGTTGTCGGGGCGGACATTGAAGCCGATGATGATGGCGTTGGAGGCATCGGCCAGGTCAACGTCGGACTTGCTGATGGCACCGACACCGGCGTGGATGACGCGGACGCGCACCTCATCATTGGAGATCTTCTCCAGGCTCTGCTTGACGGCCTCGGCGGAGCCCTGCACATCAGCCTTGACGACAATGGCCAGCTCCTTCATATCGTTCTGTGCCATCTGGCTGAACAGGTTATCCAGAGTGACCTTCTGGAAGGAGGAGAACTGCTTCTCCTTGGCAGCGGCAATGCGCTGCTCTGCCAGCTCACGGGCCAGACGCTCGTCGGCAACGGCCTCGAACAGGTCGCCTGCCTCGGGCACAGCGGTCAGGCCGGTGATCTCCACGGGGGTGGAGGGGCCTGCATCGTTCAGCAGCATGCCCTTGTCGCTGCGCATGGTACGCACACGGCCCACAGCGGTACCGGCAATGATGACATCACCGGCATGCAGGGTGCCGTTCTGCACCAGAATGGTGGCGATGGGGCCCTGGCCCTTGTCCAGACGGGCCTCAACAACAGCACCCTTGGCGCGGCGGTTGGGGTTGGCCTTGAGCTCCATGACCTCGGCCTCCAGCGCGATCCGCTCCAGCAGGTCGCTGATGCCCATGCCGGTCAGTGCAGAAACGGGGATGCAGGCAACGTCGCCGCCCCAGTCCTCGGTGATGATGCCGTACTTGGTCAGGCCTTCCATCACGCGCTCGGGGTTTGCAGTGGGCTTATCCATCTTGTTCATAGCCACGATGATCTTGACATTGGCAGCCTTGGCGTGGTTGATGGACTCCACGGTCTGGGGCATGATGCCGTCATCGGCGGCAACGACCAGAACAGCGATATCGGTCATGTTGGCACCGCGGGCACGCATGGAGGTGAATGCCTCGTGGCCCGGCGTATCCAGGAAGGTGATCAGGCTGTCGTTGATCTTGACCTGATATGCACCAATGGCCTGGGTGATGCCGCCAGCCTCGCCTGCGGTGACATTGGTCTTGCGGATGGCATCCAGGATACTGGTCTTGCCGTGGTCAACGTGGCCCATGACACAGACAACGGGGGGACGCTCCACCAGATCCTCGGCGGAATCCTCCTCCTGGGTAAACAGGCGCTCCTCGATGGTCACATGCACCTCGTGCTCGACCTTTGCGTGGAACTCCTCAGCCAGCAGGGATGCGGTATCGAAATCGATCACATCGTTGATGGCGTGCATCTCACCCATCTGCATGAACTTGGCAATGACCTTGCCGGCCTGCTGCTTCAGGCGGGCAGCCAGCTCACCGACGGTGATCTCATCGGGGATCATCACCTTCAGCTGTGCGTTGCGGGCCTTTTCCAGCTGGATGCGCTGCAGGCGCTCGAACTCGGTCTCGCGCTTGCCCTTCTGGAACTGCTGGCGCTGGCGCTGGCCGCGCTGGGTGAACTTCTGCTTGTTGCCCTGCGGGGTGGGCTTACGGCGGTTCTCGGTGTTCTTGGTGGAAGCCAGATCGTCATAGCGGGCATCAAAGCGGTCCACATTCACATCCACGGTGCGGGTATCGACCGTCACCTGGCTGTCCTCGCGGCGGACAGAAACGGACTGAGCCGGGGCAGCAGAGGCCTTGGCACCGGTCTCACGGGCCAGCTCGCTCAGGGAAACCGTCTTCTCCTCGCGCTTCTTGTGCTGCTCGTTCTTCTTCTCGCCGTGCTTATTGCTGTTATTGTTTGCCTTGGGCTGCTCTGCCTTTGCGGCAGGGGCAGCGGGCTTTGCCTCGGGCTTCTTCTCAGCAGCCTTGGGCTCGGCCTTTTTCTCCGCGGGCTTCTCGGCCTTTTTCTCCGCCTTCTTTTCAGGCTGGGCAGGCTGCTTTGCGCTGTTCAGGTACTCGTCCAGGCTGGCAACGCTGTTGTCCTTGCTGAATTTCTCCAGCAGGTAGTTCAGCTCGTTCTCCTCCAGGGTGGAGCTGTTCTTCTTGCCGGTGCTGCCCATGGCAGCCAGCTCATCCAGGACCTTCTTTGCAGAAACATTCAGGTCTTTTGCAAAATCGCTCACTTTATATTTTACGGTCATTCGCTCATATCCTCCTCATTTTTGATTGCCCCGCAGTCCGAAAGACGGTCAAAGCAGAGCTTTGCGAGGTTGCGGTCAGTCACCGCGTAAACAGCCACAGGCTTGCGGCTGATATCGGCCAGGCGGTCCTGGGTCAGCGGCATGGAGATCACGTCCACCAGGTCGCCCACAGCGTAGTTCAGGCGCTGTACGGTCTTGGCGCTGGCATCGGACGCGACCATTACCAGCCATGCCTTGCTCTTGACGCAGGCATCTTCCACGGCATCAAAGCCCATGGTCAGCGCGCCTGCCTTGCGGCAGAGGCTCAGCGCCTGAAACAGCGCTTCTTCCGGAGCCATTTTGGGCTTTTCGGGGGTATTGTTATGCTTCGCCATTCGGCTGAGCCTCCTTTTCCACGTCGGCCAGCTGTGCGGCCAGCGCATCGTAAACCTCGGCGGGAACCGGCTGCTCAAAGCAGCGCTCCAGCGCCTTTTTCTTTTTGGCCTTTGCCAGACAGGCCGGGTCCGGGCAGAGGTAAGCGCCGCGGCCCGGCTTCTTGCCCACGGGGTCGATGCTGATCTCTCCGCTGGGGGCGCGCACCACCCGCACCAGTTCCTTTTTGGGGCGGCTGGTCATGCAGCCGATGCACTGGCGGGCAGGGATCTTTTTTTGTGCCATCCGGTTTCCCTCCTTCAGGTGCGGTCACAGCCGCTCTTACTCAGCGTCCTCGGTCTTGGGCTCGGCAGCCTTGGGCTCTTCGTCCTCGCCGTAGTAGCCGCTCTCGGGGCGGATGTCGATGTTGTAGCCGGTCAAGCGGGCGCACAGGCGGGCGTTCTGGCCCTTGTTGCCAATGGCCAGGCTCAGCTGCTGGTCGGGCACGGTGACGCGGCAGGAACGGGTCTCGCCGGGCAGCAGCTCGACCTTGAGCACCTTGGCGGGGCTCAGGGCAGCGGAGATGAACTCGGAGACATCCTCGCTCCACTTGACGATATCGATCTTCTCACCGCCCAGCTTCTCGACCACAGCGGCCACACGGTCGCCGTGGGGGCCGATGCAGGCAGAAACGGGGTTGACGTTGGCATCCTTGCTCCAGACAGCCATCTTGGTGCGGGCACCGGCCTCGCGGCTGATGGCCTTGACCTCAACGGTGCCGTCATAGATCTCGGGCACTTCCAGCTCGAACAGGCGCTTGACCAGGCCCGGGTGGGTGCGGCTGATCATCACGCGGGCACCGCGCTCGCCGCTGACCACGTCCACAACGTAGACCTGCAGGGTCTGACCCTCGGTGTAGGTCTCGCCGGGCACCTGCTCGTTGCGGGGCAGGATGGCCTCGCCGCCCTTGCCCAGGTCCAGGGCCACGATGCCCTTCTCGTTGTCAACACGGGTAACGGTGGCCTGGATGATATCATGGGCGCGGGACTGGATCTCGCTCAGCTGCTGGCTGCGCTCGGCTTCCCGGATGCCCTGACGGATGACATGCTTTGCGGTCTGGGCGGCAATGCGGCCGAAGTCCTTGGTCTTGAGGGGGGTGACAACGCGGTCGCCGACCTCATAGCTCTTGCGGATCTTCTGGGCTTCGGTGATGCCGATCTCGGCGTGCTCATCGTACCAGTCCTCATCGGCGACAACGTTCTGCACCAGAGCGACGTTGAACTTGCCGCTGTCGGGGTCGATCTCCACCAGAACGTTGTCGTCCTCGACCTCATAGTTCTTCTTGACAGCGATCACGATAGCAGCCTTGATCTTCTCGATCAGGTACTCTGCGGTGATGCCGCGCTCATGCTCCAACATGGAGAGAGCTTCAAAAAATTCATTGTTCGCTGCAGCCATTTTTCGGGTTCCTCCTAAATATCATTCTTTCTCTTTTAATCAAACAGGTCCTCGTCGTCACACAGGCGCACCGTGCTGACGGCGGAAAGCTCGAACTGCATGGGGCCGGCCGGGCCTTCCAGCGTGATGGTATTGCCTTCGCGGGAAGTCAGGAGGCCGGAAAATTCCTTAACACCGTTCTCGTTGGCCCGGTACAGCCTGACGCTGATCTTCTGGCCCCGAACGGCTTCGTAGTGCTCCGGGCGGGTCAGCTTGCGGCCCAGGCCGGGGCTGCCGACTTCCAGATAATAGCTCTGTTCAATGGGGTCCGCCTCATCCAGGATGGGGTCCAGCGCATGGGAGACATCGGCACAGGTGTCGGTGTCCATGGTGGTGCCGTCCGTTTTGTCGATGAGGACACGGAGATACCAGTCCGGCCCTTCCTTTTCAAAGACCACGTCCCACAGGCGCAGGCCCATGCCCTCCACAGTGGGGCGGACAAGCGCTTCGACTCTCTGGGCGGTATTTCCGCCAGACTGCTTCGCCATAAAAACCTCCAAACAAACAAGAAACGCGGACCTTGCGGCCCACGTTTCAGTAAAAGTTATATCGTACTATTAGAATATAGCATACTTCCGGTAATTATGCAAGGGGTTTCGTGAAATTTTGCCTTATCCTTTGCCGTACCACAGCACTTCAAGAATCAAAACCTTCTCACAATCTTCTTATGCATCATAGGTTTCCACTTCTGTTTTTGTATCTCCACACTTGGTACAGACATAATAATAAGTCACCTTGATAAAATCTCTTCCAATCGGCATATTCCGGAATTCCTCCCGGACAACCTTATCAAGATCATAATTATGCTTGCAGGTATCAGGTATAATCGGTTCCGGGGATACATCACGTGCTTTTTGTTCTGCCGCTTCAATCAAACGGAACATTTCGCTCGACTGCTGCGCCACATGCTGATTTACATACGCTTCCACTTGCGTAAAATCATAGCTGGAAGTTCTTGAAGTTTCAACAAGTTCTTCTGCCTTTTCTTTTCCCAGAACCAGCTCCAGCATACTGTCAATCCGTTTCTGGGTCTCTATTTCAAAATATTGATCGATTCTGGAGGTGTCAAACGCCGCAAAAGCCGTTGCACCAACAGATATAACCAGTAAAAGGCTTAATAGCACCGCTGTCAATCGTTTCATAGTTTGCATCTCCTTTCTCTTACCCATATTAATATCACTTATACGTGGTCACAATATATTCTGCACCGCAATTTGTGCAGACATAATACTCCGTAGTAACCGTATATGTTCTACCCGTCTTCGGGTCCGTTTCCGATATACTTGTAGCATACTTAAAGCTATACAAATGGCTACATACATCCGGTATAATCGGTTCCGGAGATAAATCATGCGGAGCGATATTTCCTTCTGCAAAAGAAATCACGCCCATTGTACATACCATAGCCAAGGTCAATAGGAACATCATCAAACGCTTCATAGCATTTCCATCCTTTCATCTTGTCTTGTGGTTCGGTCAAAGTGCACTTTTTATAGTAAAAGTATAACATCCCCCCTTTTTGATGTCAATATTTTTCTTTTATGTGAAATATATTTTGTGCATTCATACAATTATCAAGTTTCTAGTCGTTCTAAATAAGCAAAAATCCTTACAGACTAATCACAGACTGTAAGGATTTAACGAATTATTTATATTGAACGATTACAGCACCCAGACACCGTCACGGAAGAGGTCCACGGTTCGTCCGTCACGGCACTTGCCGGTGATATGGCTGTCCTCTGCACCGATCATCACATCCTCATGGATGGTGGACTGGTTCATGCCACGGGCCAGCAGTTCTTCTTTGGTCAGGCTGGTGCCGTTTGCCGTTGTGCCGGGATAGCTGGCACCAAAAGCAATGTGGCAGGCAGCGTTTTCATCAAACAGGGTGCTGTAGAACAGCGCACCGCTGCGGTTGATGGGGCTGGATGCGGGCACCAGTGCCACCTCGCCGATATGGCGGGCACCCTCATCGGTATCCAGCAGCCGGCCCAGCAGGTCAGCGCCCTCCTCGGCTCCATGCTCAACGACCTTGCCATCCTTGAAGGTAACATGGAATCCCTTGATGAGCTGGCCATTGAACACATAGGGCTTGGTGCCGTAGACGATGCCGTTCACCTTATCCTTGTGGGGAGCGGTGAACACTTCCTCGGTGGGGATGTTGGGCAGGAAGAACACACCCTTTTCGCTCTTGCTTCCGGCGCTCTCCCAGCTGGCCTTCTCGGCCAGGCCCACGGTCAGGTCAGTGCCGTTGGCGCTCTCAAAGTGGACGCTCTCCAGATCAAGGGCATTCATCTTCTCGCCCAGACTGGTCAGACGGTCCAGATGTGCCTTCCACTCGTTGACGGGGTCACCACCGGTCACGCGGCAGACATCAAAGATGAGCTGCCACAGCTTCTCGATGGCGGCATCCGTGTCCAGCTCGGGGAACATCTTCTTTGCCCAGGGGGCGCTGGGCATGGCGGCAATGGACCACTGCACCCTGTCGTTCATGGTGTACTCCCGCCAGGGAGCCATAAATTTCCGGTTGGCGGCGTTCACACGGCTGATCTTGGCACCATCCAGACCGGCGTAGACCTCGGGGTTATCCGCAATGAGGTGCAGCACGCAGACACTGCCCTCGCTCTCTGCGTAGTCGAGGTAGCGGCGCAGCTGGTAGGGCTTGCTGTCGGTCAGGGCTTCCTCGCTGCCCAGCTCCATCCGGGTGCGGGATACGGCATTGTCGCTCCAGTCCACCTGAACATCACGGGCACCGGCCTCAAAGCCGCTGCGCACGCACAGGCGGGCCAGCGGGGCAGCCTCCAGCGGGCAGCGGATGATCATGGTCTGGCCCGGCTGAGGGTTCACGCCCACCCGGACGATAAAGTCAGCGTATTTTTTGAGCAGTTCATCAAAGTTTTTCACAAAAGGTTCCTTTCTGCCGCAAGAAACGGCATGGTTGTTTTGCCCTAAGTATACCCTCTTTTTTCAATTCTGTCCATCGGATAAAAGAAAACAGACGCTTCCATCGTTGAAAAACGGGGAAACGTCTGTTTAAGAAGAATTTTTACACACAAAAAATGACCGCCCTCAGCGTCCAAACCTGAGCGGTCATTCTTTGTGAATAACTTGCCGGGAATGTACTGACCGTTTGCCGGACAGCACTCTCTTTATCTATAATATACCACAGCCCCGCCGAAATTGCAACGGCGGGGCTGTTTTTATTCAGATCAGAACTCGATCTTGCTCTCGATATAGCTCTTGAGCTCGGAGATGGGCATACGCACCTGCTCCATGGTGTCACGGTCGCGGACGGTGACGCAGTTGTCGGCTGTGATCCCCTTGGCCTCGTCACCCACAGTGTCGAAGTCCACGGTGATGCAGTAGGGAGTGCCGATCTCATCCTCACGACGGTAACGCTTGCCGATGGAACCGGTATCATCGTAGTCCACCATGAAGTACTTGCTCAGCTCATTGCGGATCTCCATGGCCTTGTCGCCCAGCTTCTTGCTCAGGGGCAGCACAGCACACTTGTAGGGAGCCAGAGCCGGATGCAGACGCAGGACGGTGCGGACATCTTCCTTGCCCTTGGCATCGACCAGATGCTCCTCATCGTAAGCCTCGCACAGGAAAGCCAGTGCCACACGGTCGCAGCCCAGAGAGGGCTCGATCACGTAGGGGATGTAGTGCTCGTTGGTCTCGCTGTCGAAGTACTCCAGGCTCTTGCCGGAGGCCTCCTGATGACGGGTCAGGTCGTAGTTGGTGCGGTCTGCAATGCCCCACAGCTCGCCCCAGTCGGTGAACGGGAAGGCATACTCGATATCAGTGGTGGCACGGCTGTAGAAGGCCAGCTCTGCGGGCTCGTGGTCGCGCAGGCGCAGATGCTCCTTCTTGATGCCCAGGCTCAGCAGCCAGTTCTCGCAGTAATCCTTCCAGTAAGCGAACCAGTCCAGATCGGTGCCGGGCTTGCAGAAGAACTCGCACTCCATCTGCTCGAACTCACGGGTGCGGAAGGTGAAGTTGCCCGGGGTGATCTCGTTGCGGAAGGCCTTGCCCACCTGGCAGACACCGAAGGGCAGCTTGCGGCGGGTGGTGCGCTGGATGTTGGCAAAGTTGACGAAAATGCCCTGTGCGGTCTCGGGGCGCAGGTAGCAGGTAGAAGAGCTGTCCTCGGTGACACCGATGGCAGTCTTGAACATCAGGTTGAACTTGCGGATGGGGGTGAAGTCATGCTTGCCGCAGACAGGGCAGACGATGTCCTCGTGGTCGGCGATGAACTGATCCATCTCATCAAAGCTCATGGCATCCACATTGACCTCGGGATGCTCCTCACCGATCAGCTTATCGGCACGGTGGCGGGCCTTGCAGGCACGGCAGTCCAGCAGGGGGTCAGAGAAGCTGGAAACGTGGCCGGTGGTCACCCAGGTCTGGGGGTTCATAATGATGGCGGCATCCAGGCCCACATTGTAGGGGCTCTCCTGGACAAACTTCTTCAGCCATGCTTTCTTGACGTTGTTCTTGAACTCAACGCCCAGGGGACCGTAGTCCCAGCTGTTGGCAAGACCGCCATAGATCTCAGAACCGGGGAACACGTAACCACGGTTCTTGCAGAGATTGACGATCATATCAAGGGTCTTTTCGCTCTGTTCCATTGTAATAACATCCTTTCCGTCCGCGGCTGGCTTGCCGTGTCGTGTGTGTTGTTTCGGGCAGCTTTCCCCACTGCCGCGTATCTTTACTTTATCATGTTTTCTTCTTTTTGTAAAGATAACCTCGCCGTCAATGCTTCGCATTGCCACCTCTCCTAACAGGAGAGGCAAGACAGCAGCTGTGTAAATAGGGGAGCTGGCGCAAAGCGCCTGAGAGGTTCTTACTTATGATACTTCATACCGGCATTGATGGTACAGGCCCGGTAGATCTGTTCGGTCAGCACCAGGCGGGCCAGCTGATGGGGCATGGTGATGCGGCCCATACTGAATCTGAGGGCTGCGGCTTTTTTCACCTCATCGGACAGGCCGTGGGAGGAACCGATGACGAACGCCACATCCCCTGCCCCGCTGTTTGCGCGGTCGGCCAGAAACTGCGCCAGCTCATCGGAGGATATCTGCCTGCCCTCAATGCACATGGCAACGATGGCAGCACCCTTGCGGACGTTGGAGAGGATGGCTTTTCCTTCCTTCTCCAGTGCTTTTTTCACCACAGCATCGGAGGCATTCTTCTCCTCGATCTTTTCCTCCGGCAGCTCGATGATCCGGAATGCCGCAAAGGCAGCCAGACGCTTCTGGTACTCTGTCACGCCCTCGGCAAAATATTTTGCGTTCATTTTACCAATACAGATCAGGTCAATGTTTTGCATTGGGTCGTCCTTTCTTGCATATCATCATGTTCTTTGTGAAAACAAACCCTCTCAGGCGCTCCCCGCCAGCGTCCTCGCCCTCTCAGTCACCTGCGGTGACAGCTCTCCCAAAGGGAGAGCCAAGGACGTAGAGGAAACGCTTCTTGCCTCTCCCTTTGGGAGAGGTGGCAAATCCGTCAGGATTTGACGGAGAGGGCGAGCACGCTGCCCTTTACAGCAGGCTCATCTGCTCGCCCTCGTCCTCGGCACGGATGAGCGCGCCGGTGGCGGGCAGGCTGCGGACACGGTAGCGGTGGGGGTTGGCAAGCTCCAGCGTTTCCGCCGGAACGACAGATGCAATGGTCTGGTTCTTTTTCAGGGTCACAACAGCAACACCCTGGCTGTCGCGGGTGGTCTTGGCAGCGATCTGTGCCGTGCCCACCAGCAGCATCCGGCCTGCGCTGGTGCGGATGGCCAGCTCCGTGTCCTCGGGCAGGAAGAGCAGCTTTGCCAGCGGCTCCTTGTCGGAGTAGGCCTTGAGCAGCTTGCGGCGGTTCTGCTTGGTGGCGTAAGAGGCCAGCGGGATCTTTGCGCACTTGCCGCCCGCAAAGAAGAAGAGGACATAACCGCTGTAATCGCCCGTGATGACCATAGCGAGGATATTCTCGCCCTCATCCATTCCCAGACGGCCCGGCAGGTAGATGCCCATCTGGGCCACCTTGCCGTCCTCCAGCTCGTTCAGGCGCACCTTGTACACCTGCTGTTTGTCGGTAAAGAAGAGGGCCTCCACGTTGTTCCGCGTCTCCACCTGATGGATGATCTCATCGCCCTCTTTCAGCTTGTGGGCACCGGCGGTGCGCAAGCTCTGGGGCGGGATCTTTTTCAGGTAGCCCTCACGGGTGAAGAACACGGTAACGGGATAATCCGGGATGGATTCCTCTTCGGCACCGCTCTCCTCCTCGGGCAGATCATACAGGATCTCGCTGCGGCGGGGCTGGGCGTACTTTTTGGCCACATCGTTCAGCTCATTGATGATGATGCGACGGATGCGGGCAGGCTTTGCCAGAATATCGTTCAGGTCGGCAATGTCCTTTTCCAGCTGCTCGATCTCACCCGTCCGCTTGAGGATATACTCCCGGTTCAGGTGACGCAGCTTGATCTCAGCCACATAGTCGGCCTGCACCTCGTCGATGCCAAAGCCGATCATCAGGTTGGGCACCACCTCGGTCTCCTCCTCGGTGGTGCGGATGATATGGATGGCCTTATCGATGTCCAGCAGAATGGCGGCAAGGCCCTTGAGCAGGTGGAGCCGCTTTTCCTTGCCGTGGAGATCGTAGTAGGTGCGGCGGCGGACACACTCCATCCGGAAAGCGGTCCACTCCTGCAGGATCTCCCGCACACCCATGACCCGGGGCTGACCGGACACCAGCACGTTGAAATTGCAGCTGAAGCTGTCCTCCAGCGGGGTGGTCTTGTAGAGCTTGGCCATCAGCTTTTCCGGGTCCACGCCGCGCTTGAGGTCAAGGGTCAGCTTGAGGCCGTTCAGGTCGGTCTCATCCCGCATATCGCTGATCTCTTTGATCTTGCCCGCCTTGACCAGCTCGGCGATCTTGTCCATGATGGCTTCCACAGTGGTGGTGGGCGGGATCTGCGTGATCTCCAGCATATTCTCGCCGGGCACCACATTGTACCGGGCACGCACCTTGATGCTGCCCCGGCCATTCTCATAGACCTCCCGCATCTGGGCCTCATCGTACAGGATCTGGCCGCCGCCCACGAAATCCGGGGCAGGCATGGTGGTGGAGATATCGTGTTTGGGATCCTTCATCAGGGCCACGGTGGTGGCGCACAGCTCTGCCAGATTGAAGGAGCAGATGTTGCAGGCCATGCCGACTGCAATGCCCAGGGTATTGTTGGCCAGAATGGTGGGGAAGGTCACGGGCAGCAGGGTCGGCTCGGTGGTGGTGCCGTCGTAGTTGGGCACAAAGTCCACGGTCTCCTTATCGATATCCCGGAACAGTTCCTCGCAGACACCCTCGAGCTTGGCCTCGGTATAACGGGCAGCGGCGCAGGACATATCCCGGCTGTACGCCTTGCCAAAGTTGCCCTTGCTGTCCACAAAGGGCACCAGCAGGCTCTCGTTGCCCCGGCCCATGCGCACCATGGTATCGTAGATGGCGGCATCACCGTGGGGGTTCAGGTGCATGGTGCTGCCCACGATGTTGGCCGACTTGGTGCGGGCACCCTTCAGCAGCCCCATGCCGTACATGGTGTACAGCAGCTTGCGGTGGGCGGGCTTGAAGCCATCGATCTCGGGCAGAGCACGGGAAACGATAACGCTCATTGCGTAGGGCATATAGTTGGTCTCCAGCGTGCTGGTAATGGGATCTTCCAGCACACTGCCTGCGTTCAGGATCTCAACGCCGTCGCCCAGCTGCGGGCGGACAGGCTTGGTCGTTTTTTTTGTTGTTCGTTTTGCCATTTTTGCTCCTCTATATCAGCATCTATATCCCGGATCCAACCCCTCAGTCTCGCATACGCTCGACAGCCCCCCTAATAGTGGGGCCCTTGGCATAGAGGGGAACTCGCAGGGCGTTCCGCAACGCCAGGGCCTCCCCTACTAGGGGAGGTGGCAATGCAAAGCATTGACGGAGGGGTTTATCTCGTCAGCTCACATCCAGATCATCCAGATATTCCGCGCCGTGCTGTGCAATATGCTCCTTGCGTCCGGCCAGGTTATCTCCCAGCAGCAGGTCAAACACCCGGGCCGTTTCCTCCACGTCCGTGGGCAGCACCTTGATCAGGCGGCGGCTCTCGGGGTTCATGGTGGTCAGCCACATCATCTCGGGGTCGTTTTCGCCCAGACCTTTGGAGCGCTGGATGGTATACTTTTTGTCGCCGATTTCCTTCAGGAACGCTGCCTTTTCCGGCTCGGTATAGGCAAAATAGGTGTGATCCTTTGTGGTGATCTCATACAGCGGCGATTCTGCGATATAGACATAGCCCTCGTTGATCAGAGTGGGGGTCAGCCGGTAGAGCATGGTCAGCACCAGCGTGCGGATCTGGTAGCCGTCCACGTCAGCATCGGTACAGATGACGATCTTGTTGTACCGCAGGTTGTCGATGTTGAAAGTGGCAAGCTCCTTGTTATGCTTGCCGCCCAGTTCCACGCCGCAGCCCATGACCTTGATCAGGTCCACGATGACATCGGACTTGAAGATGCGGGCATAATCGGCCTTCAGGCAGTTCAGGATCTTGCCGCGGATGGGCATGATGGCCTGATATTCACTGTCGCGGCTCTGCTTGACCGCGCCCATAGCGGAATCGCCCTCCACGATGTAGAGTTCCCGGCGGGAAGCATCCTTGGTGCGGCAGTCCACGAACTTCTGCACCCGGTTTGCCAGATCGATCTGGGTGGAGAGCGTCTTTTTGATGCTCTGGCGGGTCTTTTCGGCGTGCTCGCGGCTCTGCTTGTTCACCAGCACCTGTTGGCAGATCTTCTGGGCCTCCTCCGGCTTTTCAAGGAAGTAGACCTCCAGGTAATGCTTGAGGAAATCAGTCATAGCCTGCGAGACGAACTTGTTCGTGATGGCCTTCTTGGTCTGGTTCTCGTAGCTGGTACGGGTGGAGAAGCTGGACGAGACGTAGACCAGGCAGTCCTGCACATCCTGGAAGCTGATGGCGCTCTCGCCCTTCTTATAGAGGTTCTTGTCCTTCAGGTATTTGTTGATCTGGTAGACAAAAGCCGTACGGACGGCGTGCTCGGGGCTGCCGCCGTGTTCCAGCCAGGAGGAGTTGTGATAGTATTCCAGCAGCTGCACCTTATTGGAGAAGCAGAAGGCGGCGCTCATCCGCACCTTATAATCCGGCTGATCCTCACGGTCACGGCCGGAGGCCTCGCTTTCGCAGCTGAACACCGGGGTCAGGGTGTCCTCTCCTGCCACCTCCTGCACATAGTCGGCAATGCCGTTCTGGTAGCACCAGCTCTCCTTCCAGGGCTTGCCGGTGGCGGGGTCCTTCTCCTTTTCGTCCGTAAAGTTCAGGGTCAGGCCCGCGTTGACCACGGCCTGACGGCGCAGCACATCCTTATAGTAGCTGCCGGGCACGTCAATGTCCGTAAACACCTCATCGTCGGGCTTCCAGTGGATGATGCTGCCGGTACGGCGGCCCTTGTAGGGCTCCTTCTGCAGGCCGCCCACGTTCTCACCCTTTTTGAAGTCGAGGTGGTAATGAAAGCCGTCGCGGTAGATATCGGCGGTCATCCAGGCAGAAGCGTACTGAGTGGCGCACAGGCCCAGACCATTCAGGCCCAGGCTGAACTCGTAGTTGTCCTCGCCCTCACCGTATTTGCCGCCCGCGTACATCTCACAGAACAGCAGCTCCCAGTTGTAGCGGCCCTCGCCGTTGTTCCAGTCCACGGGCATACCGCGGCCAAAGTCCTCCACGATCACGCTGCCGTCCTTGCAGCGGGTCACATTGATGGTATCGCCGTGGCCATCGCGGGCTTCATCGATGGAGTTGGAGACGATCTCAAAAATAGAGTGGGCGCAGCCCTCCACGCCGTCTGAGCCAAAGATGACGGCCGGGCGCTTGCGCACACGGTCGGCACCCTTCAGCGAAGTAATGCTTTCGTTGCCATATTCCTGTTTTCTTGCCATGCTGTCCTCCGGGCCTGTTCTCTTGTAATGAGCAGGTCGTCAAATCAAAACGCCTTTGCTCTTTCCCTTATAATAAGTATAAGCGATGTGTAAAGAGCAAAAGCGTCGGTGTTCTTTTCTTTTATTAAACCATAGGTTGTATTACTTGTCAATTTCTTCAGGCAGATTTCTTGTCCTCCCGATCCGGCAGAAAAACGTGCAAAAAGTCATTCTTATTTTGCGCGTTGAAACGCATAAAACGAAAAAAGTTTCAGTTTTTTTCAAAAATTTTGAATTTACCCCTTTACAAAATCAAAATTTCAGGTATAATAATCATCGTCCGGTGCGCCTCTGTAGCTCAGTCGGTAGAGCAGGGGACTGAAAATCCCCGTGTCATTGGTTCGATTCCGATCGGAGGCACCACCTTTCAGAAGAACAAGAATTACTCCTGTTCCTCTGATATGCGGCCGTAGCTCATCTGGTAGAGCGCCACCTTGCCAAGGTGGAGGTAGCGAGTTCGAGCCTCGTCGGCCGCTCCAAATGGAGTGGAAATATTCACTCCAAATATGGTGACGTGGCCAAGTGGTAAGGCAAGGGTCTGCAAAACCCTCATCCACCAGTTCAAATCTGGTCGTCACCTCCAAAAGTTCCCGGAAGCTGCGGCTTCCGGGATTTTTTGTTTTGCTTTTCTTTTCCCCGTTCCCGTGTTACAATGGTGATACTATTTTTGCGAAGGGGGCCGGCAAAGTGCTCTTGAATTCCAGCGAATACTTGAATACTGTCGAATCCATCAAGCAGGAAATTCGCGCGGCGCAGTATCGCGCATCTGTCAGTGTCAACCGGGAGCTTCTGCTTCTCTATCATACGATCGGCAATACGATCAATGCACATAAGACCTGGGGCAGCAAATTCATTGAAAGCCTTTCTACCGATATCAAACTTGCTTTTCCGGACGCTTCCGGTTATTCCGTTCGGAACTTGAAGTATATGGCAAAATTTGCACTTGCTTACCCTGACGAGGAATTTGTGCAACAGCCTGTTGCACAAATTCCGTGGGGACACAATACCGTTCTCCTAGATAAGCTTTCCTCATCAGAAGAACGCCTATGGTATGCTGAAAAAGTTATTGAAAACGGTTGGTCTCGGAATGTTTTGATTCATCAGATCGAGGGTGGATTATATCAACGTCAGGCCATTGCATCAAAAATCACAAATTTTGAAGCTCGTCTGCCCACCTCGCAAAGTGAGCTTGCCTTGCAAACGATGAAAGACCCCTATCTCTTTGACTTTATCCCTTTGAAAGAAAATATGCTTGAGCGGGATATCGAGCAGGCTCTTGTCAAAGATGTCACCAAGCTTTTGCTGGAGCTGGGCACTGGCTTTGCTTTTCTGGGCAACCAGTATCATCTGAATGTCGGCGGTGATGATTTTTATATCGACCTGCTGTTTTATAATCTGAGCCTGCGCTGTTATGTTGTGATCGAATTGAAAACCGGTGAATTCAAACCAGAGTATGCCGGACAGCTCAATTTCTATCTTTCTGCGGTAGATGGATTACTGAAAAAAGAGCAGGATCACCCTTCCATCGGCCTTCTTCTCTGCAAAAGCAAGAACGATCTGGTTGCAGAGTACTCCCTTAAAGATATGAGCAAACCCATCGGAGTCAGCGCATACCGTATCACAAGCTGCCTGCCGGAAGAGTTTGAAAAGCAGCTGCCTTCTGTTGAGGATCTTCAAAAGCGGATTTTGTAAGGCAGATTTTTCCCCGTTCCCGTGTTACAATGGGGATACTATTTTTGCGGAAAGGAGGGCCTGCCATGCCCGCTGAACATCACACCACCCTGACCCCGGACACGCCGGTGCGCTACCTCAAGGGCGTGGGGCCCAAGACCGCCGAGCGGTTCGAGAAGCTGGGCATCGTGACACTGGCCGATCTGCTCTGCCACTATCCCCGGCGTTACATCGATTTTTCCCGTCCCTACTCCATTGCCGAGGCTCCGCCAGACACCGAGTGCGTGGTAAAGGCTGAGGTGTTCGCCAAACCTGCCGGGCGCATCCTGCTGGGCGGGCGGCGGATGGAGCGCATCACCGCCGGGGATGATGTTTCCAGCCTGGAGATCACCTGGTTCAACAATCCCTATGCCACCCAGAAGCTGGAGCTGGGGCAGGAATACTATTTTGAGGGCATCGTGACCGGCGGGATGCTTCGCCGTCAGATGGTCAACCCGCAGGTGCGCACGGCGGCACAGATCACCGCCGCTCCCTTCGAGGCCGTTTACCCCCAGACCGAGGGGCTTTCCAGCACCGTGATCGCAAAATGCATCCGGCAGCTGCTCCCCCATGCGGAACTCCTGCCCGACCCGCTGCCAGAGGAGATGCTGAAAAAATACCGTCTGCTCTCCAAGGCCGATGCTGTGCGGGCCATCCACTGCCCTGCCACGGAAGAGGAGGCTTTTGCAGCCCGGCGGCGGCTCATCTACGAGGAACTGCTGGTGCTCCAGTTGGGCATTGGGCGGATGAAGAACCGGGGCAGCGCCTCCACCGGTGCACCCATGCAGCGGCTCGATCCGGCCCCCTTCTGGGCATCGCTCTCCTTCTCCCCCACCGGTGCCCAGCGCCGGGCCGTAGACGAAATTCTGACTGATCTGTCCGGCAGCACCTCCATGAACCGCCTTTTGCAGGGCGATGTGGGCAGCGGCAAGACACTGGTTGCCGCCGCCGCCATCTGGGCCTGCATCCGCAGCGGATATCAGGCGGCGCTGCTGGCCCCCACCGAGATCCTTGCCGCCCAGCACGCAGAGAATCTGAACCGGATGCTGGCCCCTTTCGGGATGCGTGTGGCCCTGCTGACCGGCGGCATGAAGGCCGCCGCCCGCCGCACCACGCTGGCTGCCATCCGCAGTGACGAAGCCGACCTTGTGGTGGGCACCCACGCCATCCTGAGCGAGGGCGTGGAGTTTGCCCGGCTGGGTCTGGCTGTGGTGGACGAGCAGCATCGCTTCGGCGTGCGCCAGCGCGGAATGCTGGCCGAAAAGGCTGCGAACCCTCATCTGCTGGTGATGAGCGCCACGCCCATTCCACGCACATTGGGCCTGCTGATCTACGGTGATCTGGACATTTCCATTCTCGACGAGCTGCCCCCGGGCCGCAAGCCCGTCAAGACCCGGTGTATCACCGGAAAAAAGCGGCGGGATCTCTACGGTTTTCTCGACCGGGAGATCGGAGCCGGACGGCAGGTGTATATCGTCTGTCCCGCCATCGAGGACACGCCGGACGGCGGGCTGAACGCCGTAAAGAGTTACTATGAGGACATTGCCAAAGCCCTTCTCCCCGACCGCCGGGTCGGTCTGATGCACGGTAAGCTCAAGCCAAAAGAAAAAGCCGCCGTAATGGACGATTTCAAGGCCGGCCGGCTGGACGCACTGGTATCCACCACCGTCATCGAGGTGGGCGTGGATGTCCCCAACGCCACCGTCATGGTCATCGAGAATGCCGAGCGCTACGGCCTGAGTGCCCTGCACCAGCTGCGGGGCCGCGTGGGCCGGGGTGCCGCCGAGAGCTGGTGCTTCCTTGTCAGCGACAACACCGCCGAGAGCGTCCAGAAGCGGCTCAGGTTCCTCTGCTCCACCTCGGACGGCTTTGCCGTGGCGCAGTTCGACCTTGAGACCCGCGGCCCCGGCGACTTTTTCGGCAGCCGCCAGCACGGCCTGCCCACCCTGCAGATCGCCGACCTGATGAACGACACCCGCACCCTTCACGCCGCCCAGGCCGAGGCCGCCGCTCTGCTGGCCGCAGACCCTCTGCTGGAAGCGCCGGAGCACAGCCTGCTCGCCGCGCAGGTCGAACAGATGTTCACCAAGGCCGGAGCCATGAATTGAAACAGCCAAAAAAACGGTTTCCATGTATTTTAAATGAGAAAAGCTCCTGCGAAAGCAGGAGCTTTTCTCATGATTACTATTCTGTCATCGGTTCAGGCTTTGCGCCGCTTTGGCGATCACAGCCAGCAGATCGACCAGATGTTCCACGTCCATCTGGCCGCTGTTGTTGGCAAAGGCGTAGAAGCAGCCCTGCACGCAGAACGAAAGCAGGATACCCCGGTCGGGGTCCGCTGCAAAGGTGGGGTCTTTGGCAGCCAGACGGTCTCGCAGACCCTTTTCAATGCAGTTGGCAAAAATCCCCTGCCTTGCTCCGGAGAAAAGGATGTTCACCGCCTCCTGGTTCTGAACAAAGGCATGGAACAGTTCACGGGTCAGCTGCTCTGTGTGTGCAGCGGTAAGCCCCACATTGGGCACACTGTCCAGAATGACATGGATGAGCTTGTTCTCCAACCGGCTGGACAGCTCATAGATATCCTCATAGTGGGCATAAAAGGTGGATTTGTTCACCTTGGCCAGTGTGCACAGGTCTTTGATCCTGATCTTCTCCAGCGGCTGGCGGGCACGCAGCTCCATGAATGCCTTTTCGATGGCGCGGTCAGTCTTTTCAATGCGGATGTCCAAAATAATCCACCACTTTCATTGTTTCGTTGGATATCCAACGCTTTTCGTTTTTCGGGGATAGACAGTTTGTTCGAGTTTTCTTACAATATCAATAGAGAATCCCTTTCTCTCTCAATGCGGCTTCGATCCTCTGGAATGTTTCTTCATCCGGGCAGCGGAGGGTGTGCAGGTGCACGCCGCCGGTCATCCGGCTGAGCAGGCACTCCGGGGTATTGGCTGCCTGGGTGATAAAGGTGTCCACATCGTATCGGCTGGCAAGGTTCAGGTTGCCCCGCAGTTCGCCGTAAAGCGGGTTTTCCACCGCCACATCGACCACCACGCCTCCCTGATCCACCACCGTGTAAAGCTCGGTGCGCATCTCATCGGCAGTCCTGTGCACACAGGCCAGGATGCCGGTGTAGCCGCCGGGGGTCGGGTGGAACTGATACCCGCGCGGGGTGGCCTCGATTTCGGCCCCGCCGGCCCGCAGAAGGGCTACATCCCCCACCACGATCTGGCGGCTGACCCCCAGCTTTGCGGCCAGTGCACTGGCACTGATGGGTACGCTGGCCCCATGGAGCTGTTGCAAGATCTTTTCCCGGCGCTGTGCTGCGTTCATTGTTGTTCCCCCTGTCAGCATTTTTCCCTATTATAATAGTGCATGACAGGTGTCCTGTCAATCCAGACGCAGGACAGTGGCGTAATTGGAGGGCAGCTGGACCTTCATCCGGCCAGATGCAAGGCTGACCATCACATTCTCAGCGCCCACGGTATCGGCCAGCAAGTCCGTTGCAGTGTTGGCCTCCACCGGCAGCTGGAACTCCATCTCCGCCGGGCCGTCGCCGTTGTTGAATACGGCCACGAGGGCTTTTCCATCCAGCACCCGGGCAAAGGCATAGCACTGGGTGGTCAGCTGGAGCTCCTTCACCTCGCCCCAGCTCAGGGCCGGGTATTCGGCCTTCAGCCTGCCCAATGCGGCGTACACACTGGTGACAGGGTTGGTGGTCAGGTCATCCCGGAATTTGTCCAGCTCCAGGCAGGGGCGCAGGGGCCAGTCACTGCCCCACTCCTTTTTGCCCTCGATGCCAAATTCGGAGCCGTAATAGATGGACGGAATGCCCCAAAGCGTGTATACTAGAATTGCAACGTGCCGGATGTGCGCCTTGTTCCGCAGCTTATTGGGCAGGCGCTCCACATCGTGGTTATCCGAGAAGGTATAAAGCCGGGTGTCGTGGCAGAGCCCCTGCAGACGGCGCATGGTGTGTGCGATCTCAAAATAGTTGTGGTCGTTGTGGCCGCTCCACAGGCCCTTGTGCAGCTCATAGTTGGTAACAGAGTGGAGCATTTCAGGGTTGGCCCAGCGGCTGTAATCGCCGTGGATGACCTCGCCCATCAGCCAGAACTCAGGCTTGACCTCGTTGGCAAGGCGGCGCAGACCCTTCATAAAGTCGAAGTCCAGCACATCCGCTGCATCCAGCCGGATGCCGTCAATGTCGAATGCATCGACCCAGAAGCGGATGGTATCATAATGGTAGTTCTGCACCTCGGGGTTGCGCTGGTTCAGCTTGACCAGCAGGTTGAAGCCGCCCCAGTTGCCATAAGAAAAGCCATCGTTGTACTCGTTGTTGCCCCAGAAGTTCACATCGCAGAACCAGTCCTTATAACGGGCGTTCTCGCGGTTGGCCTGCAGGTCTTTGAAGGCAAAGAAATCCCGGCCCACATGGTTGAACACACCGTCCACAATGACCTTCTGGCCCCTGGCGTGGCAGTTGGCCACGAACTCCCTGAACTCCTCGTTGGTGCCCAGGCGGCGGTCCACCCGGCGGTAATCGATGGTATCATAGCCGTGGGAGCCGCTCTCGAACAGCGGGCCGATATAAATGGCCGTGCAGCCCAGATCTTTGGAGGCGTGCTCGGCCCAGGCGTTCAGCTTTGCGAACGCGCCCGGTGTGGGCCGGCCGTCGTTTTCGTGCGCACAGCCGCACAGGCCCAGCGGATAAATGTGATAAAAAACTGCGGTATCATACCATGCCATAGTTACTCTCTCCCATATCATTTCTTCTGCCGCCCAGCAGCGGCAGGCTCAGTATACCACAAACTCCGCCAATTGTGTGGATGTTTGATAAATTTTCTGCATAGTCTCTGTCAAAATCAGCAAGTGTGACGATTTTGATCAAAAATTATTGGTAAATATGACCGGGTGTATCCCGTTGAGAAAAGGAGAAATCTGCATGAATTTTCCCACCATCGACCGCTCGTTCTTTGCGGGCGAATGCTTTGATGCCTACCGTGTGCTGGGCGCGCACCCCTGCCGGGATGACTTTGGGCAGGAGGGCTGGCGGTTTGCCGTGTGGGCCCCGGGTGCTGTGGCTGTGGAGATCTGCGGTGGCTTTGACGGCTGGGGGCCGGGCGTTCCCATGCAGAAGGCTGACACCGGCGTGTGGAGCGGCTTTGTGCCCGGCCTTGCCGAGGGAGAGCTGTACAAATACCGCATCCACGGCAAGGATGGCAGCACCGTGATGCGGGCTGACCCCTACGCCTTTTCCACTGAGCTGCGGCCCGGCACGGCCAGCAGGCTGGCCCGGATGGACTTTGCCTTTGACGATTCCAGCTGGATGGAGCGTCGGGACAAGTGCCGCAACCTGCCCCTGAACATCTATGAGCTCCATGCAGGCAGCTGGAAGCACAAGCCCAACGCCACCCGCGAGGACGGCTCGGACGGCTGGTACAATTACCGGGAGCTGGCCCGGGAGCTGATCCCCTGGCTGCTGGATCACCGCTTCACCCATGTGGAGCTGCTGCCGCTGGCAGAGCATCCCTTTGACGGCAGCTGGGGCTACCAGACCACCGGTTACTTCTCTGTCACCAGCCGCTACGGCGACCCCGCCGACTTTGCGGCCTTTGTCAACGCCTGCCACCGGATGGGCATTGGTGTCATCATGGACTTTGTGCCCGTCCACTTTGCCGCCAACGGCGACGCGCTCGCCAACTTTGACGGCACCCACCTCTACGAGTACGACAGCGATGTGGGCCACAGCGAGTGGGGCACCTGCAACTTCAACTATTACCGCCGGGAGGTGTGCAGCTTCCTGAACAGCGCCGCTGCCCTTTGGATGGATGTCTACCACTGCGACGGCATCCGGATGGATGCCATCTCCCGCGCCCTTTATTGGCAGGGCGACCCCAACCGCGGCGTGAACGAGGGCGCTGTTACCTTCCTGCGGAACCTGAACCACGGCCTGAACGAGCGCTGGCCCACCGGCATCTACACCGCCGAGGACTCCACCAACTTCCTCAAGGTCACCGCCCCCACCCGCTACGACGGCATCGGTTTCGATTATAAGTGGGACATGGGCTGGATGCACGACACGCTGGATTATTTTGCCACGCCCTTTGGTGAGCGGCCCGATGCCTACCACAAGCTGACCTTCAGTATGCAGTATTTCTATAATGAGCTGTATCTGCTGGCACTCAGCCACGACGAGGTGGTGCACGGCAAAAAGACCATCATTGATAAGCTGTGGGGCACCTACGAGGAAAAATGTGCCCAGCTGCGCACCCTTTACTTCTACATGTACACCCACCCGGGCAAAAAGCTGAACTTTATGGGCAATGAACTGGGGCATTTCCGGGAGTGGGATGAGAATAAGGAGCTGGACTGGGGCCTGATGAAGTATCCCTTCCACGACAGCTTCCAGAAATATTTTGCCGAGCTGGGCCGCCTGTATGCCACCGAGCCCGCCCTCTACGACGGCGAGTACAACCCGAACTGCTTTGAGTGGATCGCCTGCGAGAGCCGGGACGAGGGCGTGTACGCCTGGCTGCGGAAGGGCGCGGGCCAGACCATCCTCTGTGTGATGAACACCCAGAATACCGCCCACAAAAAGTTCCCGCTCTACTTCCAGTACCCCTGCGCCGCCGATGAGCTGCTGAACAGCGAGGCTGCCTGCTGGAACGGCGCGGACCGCAGCCGCACCAGACACCTGCACACCACCGATGGCGGCGTGTACGGCCGGGACTACACCCTGAGCGTGGATCTGCCCGCCATGGGCAGCCGGATGTACCGCATCACGCCGGAGGCTCCCCACCCGGAGGCCGCGCAGGCCTCTGCCCGCAAGGCCGCCGCCCAGAAGCGCAAGGCCACCATCGCGGCAAAGCAGAATTCCAAAAAGTAATATCACATCTAAAATATCCCGTCTGCTGAAATGCAGGCGGGATATTTTATCTTCCGGGGGGCCTGCCCTCTTGCCTGCGCCGCCCGGAACCATTATACTGTAAACTGTAATATTGTGGTTCAAAACCGAGGAGCATGTACAATGTTAACGATACTTTCTGAAAAGAAGACCCTTTCGCCCTGGGCAAAGGGCGGCATCGGGCTGGGTGCCGGGGCACTCCTGCTGGTGCTGGTGGGCCTGCTGTTCCCCACTGCGGCGGCGTTCTTCCCGCTGGTGAGCCTGTGGTGCAGCTGTGTGCTGTTCTACGGCGCGCTGTGGGTGCTGCACACTGCCGGTGTGGAGCTGGACTTCTTCCACCGCGCAGCCATCATCGCCTTCTGGGCCGGAGCTGTGCTCTACTTCTATTGGGCGCTGGGTCGGCGGCAGTTCATCTACGCCTGGGATTATGTGAACTACATTCAGAAGCAGTTCAATACCGAAGCGGCTTTTGCGCTGGGTCCAGTGGCCGGTTTTAAGTATATCATAAGCACATTTTCTGAAGATTACACCAATTTCATCACCTTGTTCACTGAGTTCCCGTTCTGCCTCACCGCAAAAACGGGTGACAGCTACGCTTTTGCGCAAGTATTCTGTGTGCTCCCCAGCCTTATGCTGATGCTGGCTGGTCTCACGATCAAAATCGGACAGATGCTGGAGGTCAAGAATAAATTCTGGTATTTCCTCATCGGCTTTTCCTGGGTGCTGACCTATCCGTTCCTGCGAATGAGCGCTATGTTGGCACAGCCGGACTGGTTCGGTCTGATCTTCGCTTTTGCCATTCTGCTCCTCACATTGGACTACCGTTTTGAAAAGCTGGAGCCGGGCCGGTTCGTGCTCATCTTCCTGGCAACGGCCGCGATTATCCTGAGCCGCCGCTGGTACTTATATTTTGTGGTGGGCTATTATTTTTCCTATGCGCTTCTGCTCTTTGTAAGCAGTACAAGGCTCGCAAAACAGGGCCAAAAAGGCCTTGCCCTGCGCCGAGTACGCAACCTCATCCTGTTTGGTGTCTGCGCCATGGCAGCAATGGTGGTCCTGCTCTGGCCCATGGTCAGCAAGATCCTGGCTTTTAACTACTCCGACCGCTATTCGTACTATAATGTCGGCGGCATTGCAGTAGAGCTCTATTATCATGCCATGCGCACCGGCCTGCTGAACCTTATTTTGATCCTGTTTGGTTTGTGGCTCTGCGTCAAGCGGAAAAAGCCCAGCCTGCCTGTGTTGGCGCTGTGTGAGCTGATGCTCAGTATGCTCTTGTTTACCCGAGTGCAGAATTCCGGCTCCCATCAGATGCTGCTGTACGTGCCCGCCTATGTCATTCTGTTTCTCTGCGGTGCGGCGGGTCTGGCAGAGAGTATCGAGCATTTCAAAATACCAAAGCTTTGTTTCTGGGTCTTTACACTGTTGTTCGCCGTGTCGGTGCGGTGCTCCCCGCTCACTGTCATGGCCTTGCCAGAGTTCGTTATCCATGCGTTCCACCCGGCGGACCTTGCTGAGTATCAGCGGCTGGACGAGCTGACCTATGACCGCAAGGACAAACCGCAGATCCAGGCCATGGCACAATGGCTGGTTGAACATCTGGGGGAGGGCGAGGTCGCCTATATGATCCCGGATGACATGCTCTACAATCCCGGCCATCTGCGGAACTGTGACCTGCCCAACCATGCACTGGACGGCAAGTTGCCGGACAGCTTCTCGGTGCCGGGCACCCACTCTTTTCCCACCGGCTTCTTCGACGCAAAGTATGTCATCACCGCTGACCCGTTCCCCCTCTCGCTGGCACCGGACACGGAACTGGGCCACCGGTTCAACGCCGTTTTTCTTCAGTTGAGAGAGACTACCCACCAGCAAGTTGCGACCTTCGATATGGGCAACGGCACGGTGTTCACGATCTGGGAACGCACCACTCCCGTGACACGTGAGGAAGTGGAGACCTATCTCCATGAATTTGATGCTGAAAACGCCAAATACCCAGAAATGTTTTCCTCTGTTGTGGAAAACTGGCTGGCTGTTCATGGTTTATAAAAGGAGAGTAAAACGATATGTCCAACAACGCAAAAAATCTGCCGGAAGTAAAATTAGGCCAGTACAAGGGGCTGGCTGTCACCCGCCATGTGCGGCCGCTTTCCGAAAAGACCATTGACCAGGAGATGGTCCACCAGACCCGGATGCGCTCCGTCTACCACAACTCCACCGCCCCCGCCAAGCGCGGCAGCCGGGTCCTGCTGGATTTTGTCGGCTTCATGGACGGGGAGGAGATCCCCGACAGCCGGATGGAAAAGGTGATGGTGGTTCTGGGGGACGGCAAGCTGATGCCTGCCGCCGAAGATGCCATCTACGGCCACACCGCTGGCGAGACCTTCCGCTTCGATTTCACTTACCCGGAGCAGTTCCGGGTGGAGGAGCTCTCCGGCAAGACCGCGCAGTTTGAGATCAAGCTGCACTCCGTGGCCGAAAAGACCACCCCGGAGCTGAACGAGGAATTTGCCCGGGCACAGGGCTATGCAGACCTTGCCGCCATGCGCGAGGCCGTGCGGGCCAAAAAGCGGAAGATCCACGAAGATGCCGCGGACCGCGCCGCTGGGCAGGAACTGCTGGCAAAGGCCGGTGCCAACCTGACCGTGGACCTGCCCGAAGCCATGCTGGACCGCACCGCCGACAATGAGATGCGGATGCTGGAGCAGCGGCTTTCCCGCAGCAACATCACCCTGGAAAAGCACTGCAAGAACAGCCACACCACTGCTGCCGCCCTGCGGGCAGGCTACCGTGATGCTGCCGAGCGGAATCTGCGCTCCATGCTGGCCTCCCGCTCCATTGCCGAGGCCGAGAACATCACCGTGAGCACGCTGGAGGTCAACAACGAGTACCGCCGCCTGTCCCAGCTGCAGGACACCCCGGAGGCCGACATCCGCCGGGTGCTGAGCCCGGACACCCTTGCCGCCGCACTGGTTGCACAGAAAGTCCAGCGCTTCCTGCTGGACAACGCCGACATCACCACGGTGATGGACCCTGAAAAGGAGTGATCCTATGAGTATCTTTACGCGCTACGCCATGGATGCGCTGATGAAGACCACCCACCCCGAGGTGAACCGCAAGCAGTGCTGGAACCTGCACCCCCACCGCACCCCCTGCACAGCCTGCAAGGATATCTGCCCCTATGGTGATGAGATCTTCACCCGCCCCAACCTCGTCAAGGACTGGGATCCCTGCACCGACTGCGGCCTGTGCGTCTCGGCCTGCCGGTCGGGCTGCATTGCCCCCTCGCCGGAGCAGGTGCAGCGGGACATCTCCCCTGCCGACAGCGATGGCGACACCATCTGGATCGGCTGCGAAAAATCCACCCGGAAAAACACCGTGGTGCGCACCTGCGTCTCGGCCTATTCGTGGGAAGCGCTGGCCTACCTTGCCCTGAACAAGAAGATCGTCCTCGACCTGACCCCCTGCGGCGAGTGCGAGAACGATGTCTGCGCCGAGCATCTGCGTGCCGTTCTGACCCGGCTGGTGGAGTTCTTCGGCCAGCCCCTGTTCGAGGCCCGATTCACGCTGGCATACGAGCTGGACGATGCCCCCTTCCACGTCAAGGAGTATTCCCGCCGTGAGATGATGGAGCAGGTGACCTCCGGCTCCAAAAAGGGCACCAAGCAGCTGCTGCGGATGCTGCCCGGCCTGCGCAGCGAGGACGAGAGCAGCCAGGATTTCCGGCTGCTGCTCCACCAGTACACCAAGCAGCTCAAGGCGGTGTCCGAAACGCCCCTGCGCTATGGCTACCACCTGCCCAACTTCACCCAGAAGTGCTTTGCCTGCGGCCGGTGTGAGAAGAGCTGCCGCAGCGGTGCCATCAAGTTTGAGGACCTGCCCGACGGCCAGACCCGCGCGGTGATCACGCCGTGGAAGTGCAGCGAGTGCGGGGTCTGCGTTGCCGCCTGCTCCAACGGCGGTCTGGACGGCCTGAAGCTGCGCCAGCTCACCAGCCTTGGCCCTGTCAGTGTCTACAAGTGCACCAAGACCCTCTGCAAGGAATGCGGCAAGCCCATTGCGCCCAACTGTGCGGACGGCATCTGTTCTGTCTGCCGCATCAAGCTGCGCACCAAAAAGCGTCAGGAGGAGGCTGTGGCCCGCGCCAAGGAGCGTCAGGCCGAGCGCGAGGCCAAAAAGGCTGCAGAAGCAGCTGCAAAGGAGCTGGCAGAAGAAATTAAAAATGCCTCACCCTCTCAGCCGCCTATCGGCGGCAGCTCCCCCGAAGGGGGAGCCCCTGGCGTTCCGGTCACTTCCACTGTAAATGAATAAAACTTGCTTTCCCAGTTTGCCAAAGGCTCTCCCTTTGGGAGAGCTGGCATTGCGGAGCAATGACTGAGAGGGCGAGCATGTTTCCCATTGACGCAACCCCAAAAAAATGCTATAATTCTTCTTAACCACCCAGCTGTGGTCGGGAGGACAAGTTACAAAGGCGTAACGGATGTGTTTCCGTTACGCCTTTTTTGCTTCCCGCTGCCGGGAAACAGCGGGCCTGTCGGCTTTGGGCGGCAACCAGACTTCAACACGAAGAAAAGAGGGAATTTCATTATGAAACAGTCTATTTCTCGTCGTCAGTTCCTCAAGGCAAGCGGCCTGGCAGCCGCAGGTGCCTGCGCCGCCGGTCTGCTGTCCAGCTGCGGCGGCAAGAGCGGTGGCAGCTCCTCCGGTTCTGCTTCCGGTGCGGATACCAGCAAGTACACCGTGCTTTATTCCAGCCAGCCTGCGACCCTGAACTATCTGACCACCGCCACCGACCTGGAAATGATCGTGGGTGCAAACTGCGTGGACACCCTGGTAGAGTACGACAACAAGGGCGTAATGCGCGAGGGCCTGGCCACCAAGTGGGAGTGGGATGCCGACACCCTGACCTGGACCTTCACCCTGCGTGAGGAGAACTGGGTGGACAACAACGGCGAAGTCGTTGCCCCCGTGACCGCACAGGACTTTGTGGATGCCCTGCAGTATGTGCTGACCCCGGATTACGCTTCCTCCAACGTGGGCCTGGTCACCGCCTACATTGCCGGTGCGAATGATTACTACAACTATCACGTCTACCTGACCAATGCTGAAAACGGCACTGTGGACAATGACGGCACCACCTATGTCACCGATGGCAGCGGCAACGTGACTGTGACCGCAGCAGACGGCACCGCTTCCACCTACGCCCCCGTGGACTTTGATTCCGTGGGCGTGACCGCTGTGGATGACCACACCCTGACCTACACCCTGACCTACGATTTCCCCGGCTTCCTGAGCCTGCTGTGCTACCTGCCCTATGAGCCCGCCTACGGCCCCCTGCTGAGCGAGATGGGCGACCAGTATGCCACCAGCGCCGAGACCCTGTACAGCTGCGGTGCCTTCTACCTGTCCGATTACGAGTCTCTGGAAACCTGGATCATGAAGAAGAACCCCGAGAACTATGATGCGGACAATGTCTTTATCGACACCATCAGCCGCATTTACAACGCCGAGGCTGCCGTGAACGGCCCCGAGATGATCAAGCGCGGCGAGATCGACGAAGCCACCATCGGCTCCGACATTCTGGACAGCTGGCTGGCCGACGATACCACCAAGGACATGGTCTCCATGGATCGTCCCAACACCAACTACACCTACTTCTACATGTTCAACTTCATGCCCTTTGCACACGAGTTCTCCAACTGGAACGTTGAGGGCGTGGATGCAGAATACGAGCCCGAGAACTGGGCCAAGGCCATCAACAACACCAACTTCCGCAAGGCCTTCCTGTACGGCATCAACAACGCCGTTACGCTGGCTGTCAGCGCACCTCTGGGCTATGACAGCTACAAGCTGAACACCATCACTCCCCCGAACTTCTGCGCCACCACCGATGGCGTGGACTACACCAAGTGCGGCGGCCTGGCCGACCTGACCGAGTTCTTTGACGAGGCCAAGGCCAAGGAGTACCGTGATGCCGCCATTGAGGAGCTGACCGCACAGGGGGTCACCTTCCCCATCAAGGTGCAGCTGCCCTACAACCCCTCCTCCACCGACTGGGACAAGCAGTGCCAGGTGCTCAAGCAGCAGCTGGAGGGTGTGCTGAACGACGGCACCGACTTCATCGACATCATCATCACCGCCGGCCCTTCCGACAGCTTCCTGTCTGCCGTGCGCCGCAACGGCAAGTTCGAGTTCCTGCTCTGCAACTGGGGCGCTGACTACTCCGACCCCGAGACCGAGACTGACCCGTTCTATCAGGCCGAGGATTCCCGTGGAATGCGCTATGCTTACCTGCGCACCGGCGTGGAGGACGGCTTCATCACCGGCGAGACCGCAGATGCTGTCATGGCCTACATGAACGCCATCGAGGCCGCAAAGCAGATCACCGATGACATCGATGCCCGCTACAAGGCCTTTGCCGATGCCGAGGCTCTGCTCATCACCAACGCACTGGTCATTCCGCGCGGCATGAGCGTGCCCGCCTATCTGGCGACCCGCCTGAACTACTGGGAGGGCCAGTACGCTTCCACCGGCTTCTCCAACAAGCGCCTGAAGGGCATCCACGTCCTCGACCACTACGTCTCCATGGACGAGTACGAGGCAAACCGTGACGCTCGCTAAGCGTTCCATCTGCTCATAACACAAAATACACCCCCTCTGCACGGCAGTTTCTGAAGCTGCGCCGCAGAGGGGGTGTTCTTTTTGCATGTTCAGTTACACTTCAAAGTCCAGGCAGACACGGGTCTTGGTGTAGGGGCGCACCCTGCCATCGGCCACAGCCACATGGGCGGGGTGGGTGGAGTAGCCCTTGAGGGCGGCTGCATCGGTAAAGGTGGTGTCCAGCATCAGGTCTGCGTTGGAAGAGGGCAGGCCGTTGATGTTCACATGCACCTCCACAAGGCCCGGGATCTGCCCTGCCAGGCCCTCCAGCCCGGTTTTGATGTTCGCCTTGATCTCTGCCTTTTCGGCGGCAGAAAGCTCGTCCTTGAGCTGCCAGAGAATGATATGCTTGACCATAGAAAATACCTCCTGCGTTTTCTCCATTGTAGCAGAGAAATGCAGGAGGTGCAATGCTTTTTGAAACGGTTCAGTCGTCTTCCCGGCCTTTTTTCCAAGCGTGGTACATCAGCAGGAACACGGTGTCCGCAGCAATGCCGATAGAGAGCAGGCGGCTGCCGCCAATGGAAGTGTGGGGCAAAAACGGCGAAGCGGCAAACACAACGGCATTAAAGAAATAGAACACACCGAACTTTTTCTCCCACATAGCCCGCTCTTCGTCATCGCTGAACTTCATCTGGTGCTTTTTGGAAAAACTGCGAAAGCCCATTACCAGCATGGCAGCGGCAGCAAACAGGTTCAGCAAAAGGGATGTGTCAAATTTCATGCGGGGGGTACCTCCGTAAAAAATCCATAAACAAAAACCAGCCGGATCGAGGCGTTTGCAAGCCCTCGTCCGGCTGGATACTTACTTCTTCGGAGTCATAAGCCTCTTCTCCTTGGGTTCTCTCATTTTCGGAGTATGCGTTTCATAGGGTGACTCTCCTTAGAAACTACCTGAAACTGAAGAGTTCTATGCAAGGGGATGAACTACTCTAGTACATTGGACTGACCCTTCTCTTAACTGTTGGACTGCGGTACCGAGATTCTGAAGATGAATTTCATATTACCACATTCTTTCGAGTTAGATTTGCCAGGGATTCCATTGCTTAGTACATTGGAGTTACTCCTTTTTGGTCATTCAAACAGGTGCATCCGTGTAACTGTCCTCATCATGGGAGATCACCTCGGGCGGATCTATTTGAATTGCCAGGGGATTTATTCTGACAGACTGTACTGTTTTCGCATTTTTGATGCTCAAGACCGGCTCTTTGGTTTGTTTTGTTATACGGGGGAAACATCCCGTTTGTGGAGAGCCTCTGTTTTGCTTCTCAGCGAATCCCGACAGTCTGTCCGAACTGTGCGGGTTCCATATCGACCATCGGTCTCGCTCCTTTCTACTTAAAGTCAGCGGGGTTAGCTCTCATTTGAGCTTCTGCTGTACTTCTCTGGTTTCTGGCTTTATTATACAGGAAGATGCACAGTTTGTCTATTCGCAGAGTGCACAACAAATCAGACATACTTTTGCATCAAAAGTCCAAATTTCTGGGATACATGAATTCCGTCCTTCCAGTGCACTGCTCCACCTTCCCGGCAAAGGCTCTGCCCCGCAGATCGTGCCGGGCCATCGCGGACACTGCTCCGGCATATTAAATAGGTATCATCGCAGAGCATGCAGCTATATAAATCTGATATGCCCGCTATACAATCCGTGAATAATAATGTCGATTTCACCTCATCCAAAGGCCAGAAAATGGTACAGATGGCTAAGAATCAGCAAAGAGATTGTGCAAATCGCATAGTTTCTCACCCGTACTTTTTGCAATCTGCACAACTGTTTTCATCCAAAGCAGAAACGGAATATAACAAAAAGTAGAATGTTAGGTGGAGGGCTGTAAAACCGGCAGAAATCGTGCTATGATACCATCACAAATTAAGAAAGGAGAGAGTGCTAATCAATGAATGCGTTGACTGCTGCTTTGAAAGAAGAGCTGAATGTTGACATGGTCACGGTGTTCGGGCTTTCCATTCCGGAGTCCGTGGTCGTGAGCTGGGGCATCATGGCGTTTCTTGTCATCGGCTCCATCCTGCTGACGCGGAATCTGCGGGTGGATCACATCACCAAGCGGCAGGCCATCCTGGAAACGGTCGTTACTACGATCAATGATTTCTTTGTGGGCCTGCTGGGCGAAAGTGGAAAGCGCTATGTCCCCTATCTGATGAGCGTGGCGCTGTACATCGGCTGCTCCAACCTGATCGGTGTGTTCGGCATCAAGCCCCCCACAAAGGACCTGAACGTCACAGCGGCCCTTGCTCTGATGAGCATCTGCCTGATCGAGTATGCCGGCATCCATGCACGCGGCGGCGTTGGCTTCCTCAAGAGCCTGGCTGCCCCCACACCCGTCATGGCCCCCATGAACGTGCTGGAAGTGGCCATCCGGCCCACCAGCCTGTGCATGCGACTGTTCGGCAACGTGCTGGGCGCTTTTGTCATTATGGAGCTGATCAAGCTGGTGGTGCCTGTGTTCGTGCCTGCCATCTTCAGCCTGTATTTTGACCTGTTCGATGGTCTGATCCAGACCTACGTCTTTGTGTTCCTTACCTCTTTGTTTATGAAGGAGACCATGGGAGACGAAGAGTAAACCCTTTCCATCATCAAATCAAAAGGAGATTAAAATTATGAACGGACTTATCGCTCTGGGCGCTGGCATTGCAGCGCTGACTGGTATTGGCGGCGGCATCGGCATCGGCATTGCAACCGGCAAGGCAACCGAGGCTATTTCCCGCCAGCCCGAGGCTTCCGGCAAGATCCAGACCAACCTGCTGCTGGGTGCTGCTCTGGCCGAAGGTACTGCAATTTTCGGTTTCGTCGTTGCACTGCTGATCATCCTGTTCCTGGGTTGATAACGGAGGCATGACGAATGCTGACACTGAATCTGAATCTTCTGTATACAGTCGTCAACGTTCTGATTCTGTTTTTGCTGCTGCGGAAATTCCTGTACAAGCCTGTTATGGGGATCATCGCACAGCGTCAGAAACAGGTGGATGACGCACTGAGCGCCGCCGAGACCTCCAAAAAGGAGGCCGCTGCGGCCATGAACGCTGCGCAGGACAAGCTGCGCAATGTGGACACCGAGGCTGCTGCCCGCCGCGAGACTTACGAGCAGCAGGCCGAAACTGCAAAGCAGCAGCTGCTGGCCGAGGCCCAGAAACAGGCCGATGCCATTGTAGCCGAGGGCAAGGCCGCTGCTGAGGCAGAGCGCCAGCACAAGCTGCGCGAAGCCGACGCACAGACCACCGCACTGGCCCGCGCCATGTGCGAGAAGCTGCTGAGCCGGAACCTGACCGAGCAGGACGATTCCCGTTTGCTGGACGATCTGCTGGAGAAAGCAGGTGCTGAGCATGGCAACTGAGTTCAGCCGCGAATTCTTCTCTGAGAACCGCATCGTCAAGGCCGATCTGCGCGCCGCACATCAGCTCCGTGAAGAGGATATCGCCCGCATCAAGGCCGAGGTCAAGAAGCTCTATGATGCCACTGAGGTCATCCTGAATGTCTCGGTGGACGAGAGCCTGCTCTCCGGCTATGTGCTGCAGGTGGGCGACCGGGTATTCGACAACTCCGGCCGCCACCAGCTGGATCAGATGATGGCTGGCAAGCCCTCTCTGGCCACCCTCAAGACCCGCATCGAGGATTACAAGCCTGCCCAGACCTCTGCCGAGGGCGGCGTGGTCATCTCCTCTGCCGATGGCATCGTGCAGGTGGAGGGCATGGACAAGGCCGTTTACGGCGAGATCGTCACCTTTGAGAACGGTGCCAAGGGCATGGTCGAAAGCGTGGACCCAGGCAAGCTGGGCATCATGCTGTTCGACGGTGCCGAGACCGTGGGCGTGGGCACTCTGGTGACCCGCAGCGGCAAGCGCGCCGGCATCCCTGTGGGTGATGGTTTCCTGGGCCGTGTCATCGACCCGCTGGGCGAGCCCATTGACGGCAAGGGCCCGGTGAACGCCGAAGGCTACAACCCCATCGAGAAGCAGGCCCCCGGCATTCTGGAGCGCCAGAGCGTGGATACCCCGCTTCACACCGGCATCCTGGCCATTGACTCCATGTTCCCCATCGGCCGCGGCCAGCGTGAGCTGATCATCGGCGACCGCCAGACCGGCAAGACCTCCATTGCCACCGATGCCATCCTGAACCAGAAGGACACCGGCGTGCTCTGCATCTATGTTGCCATCGGCCAGAAGGCTTCCTCCATCGCCCGCGTGGCCGAGGACCTCAAGAAGCACGGTGCCATGAGCTACACCACCATCGTGGCTGCCACGGCCTCCGATTCCGCTCCCCTGCAGTACATCGCACCCTATGCGGGCACTGCACTGGCCGAGTATTTCATGTCCAAGGGCAAGAGCGTCCTGATCGTCTACGACGACCTTTCCAAGCATGCGGTGGCCTACCGTGCCATCTCCCTGCTGCTCCGCCGCTCCCCCGGCCGTGAGGCTTACCCCGGCGACGTGTTCTATCTGCATTCCCGTCTGCTGGAGCGCTCCTGCCGGATGCGCGACGATCTGGGCGGCGGTTCCATCACTGCCCTGCCCATCGTCGAGACCCAGGCGGGCGATGTCTCTGCTTACATCCCCACCAACGTCATCTCCATCACCGATGGTCAGATCTTCCTGGAAAGCGCCCTGTTCAACGCAGGCAACCGCCCCGCCGTCAATGTCGGCCTGTCGGTCTCCCGTGTGGGCGGCGCTGCCCAGACCAAGGCCATGAAGAAGGCCAATTCCAACCTGCGTATCGAGCTGGCCCAGTACAAGGATATGGAGTCCTTTGCCCAGTTCAGCTCTGATCTGGACGCTGAGACTCGCCGCCAGCTGGAACACGGCAAAGCCCTGACCGAGATGCTCAAGCAGCCGCTGTACCAGCCCAAGTCCGATGCCGAGCAGGTGGTCGTGCTGACCCTGGCTTCCCACGGGATGCTGGACGACCTGCCGCTGGCTGACCAGCGCACAAAGACCAATGCCTTTGTGCGCCAGTTCCACGCCGATGTTTCCGGCACCATGGACGCGATCACGTCCACGGGCAAGATCACCCCGGAACAGGTGGACACCATCCTGACCGCGTGGAAGGCATTCGCGGGAGGGGAGAGCAATGGCATCCAGTAAGCTGCTCAAGGAGCGGATCGAGAGCATTCAGGATACCATGAAGATCACGAACGCCATGTACCTGATCTCCTCCTCCAAGCTCCGCAAGGCCCGGCAGAACTACCAGAATGTTCTGCCCTACTTCACCCGGATGCGGGATACCATCTCCCGCGTGGTGCCCCACCTGCCCGACGAGCCGGAGCACCCCTTCTTCCACGAGCGGGATCTGGAAAACCCCAAGCGGGCCTACATCGTGCTGACCGCCGACAAGGGCATGGCCGGTGCTTACAACCAGAACCTGCTCAAGTTCCTGCGGGAGCACGCCGACCAGAACGACCGGTTCTATGTCATCGGTCAGGTAGGCTACCGTGCCCTGTTCCGCAAGGATCCCCGTCTGGTGGAGGATTTCCATTACGGTGCCACGGCTCCCACCCTGCAGCGCGCCCGTGATATCACGGTGGATGCCATCGATGATTTCAAGTCCGGCAAGCTGGACGAGATCTATATCGTCTACACCAAGATCCAGAACGCGCTGACCAGCGAGCCGGTCATGGAACGCCTGCTGCCGCTGGACCGTGCCCACCTCACGCCTGCTCCCAAGGGCCTGGGCGACCCCCGCGGCGAGGTGGAGATGTTCCCGGATGCCTGGACGGTGTTCGAGCAGACGGCCCCCATCTATATGCACGGCATGATCTTTGGTGCCATGACCGAGAGCTTCTGCGCCGAGCAGAGCGCCCGCATGACCGCCATGGATTCCGCCACCAAGAGCGCCAAGGATATGATCCACGATCTGGAGCTGGAGTACAACCGCTCCCGTCAGGGTTCCATCACCCAGGAGATCACCGAGATCATCGGCGGCGCGGCGGCGGTACAGAATAACGAGTAATGCTGGATGTGTTTCTCCCCCGTTGGGGGAGAAACACATCCCACACAACATAATGCAAGAGGCAATTGTATGATACAGGGAACTATTATTCGAGTAGCGGGCCCCGTGGTGGATGTCAAATTCACCGGGGGCAAGCTGCCTGCCCTGCAGGAAGCGCTGACTGTGACCGCAGAGGGCACTGAGCGCACCATGGAGGTGGCGCAGCACGTCGATGAAACGACGGTGCGCTGCATCATGCTTTCTGCCAGCGAGGGTCTGGGCAAGGGGATGGAAGTTACCGCCACCGGCCACGGCCTGAATGCCCCTGTGGGCGAGGGCACTCTGGGCCGCATGTTCGACCCGCTGGGCCGCCCCATCGACGGCAAGGGCCCGGTGGACGATCTGCCCCACTGGCCCATCCACCGCAAGGCCCCCAACTTTGCGGAGCAGAAACCTGCAACTGAAATTCTGGAGACCGGCATCAAGGTCATCGACCTGCTGGCTCCCTACGCCAAGGGCGGCAAGATCGGCCTGTTCGGCGGTGCCGGTGTCGGCAAAACCGTGCTGATCCAGGAGCTGATCCACAACGTGGCCACCGAGCACGGCGGCTACTCCATCTTCACCGGTGTCGGCGAGCGCTCCCGTGAGGGCTGTGACCTCTGGGGCGAGATGAACGCTTCCGGCGTTCTGAACAAGACCGCGCTGGTCTTTGGTCAGATGAACGAGCCTCCCGGAGCCCGTATGCGGGTCGCTGAGACCGGCCTGACCATGGCAGAGTACTTCCGTGAGGAGACCCACAAGGATGTGCTGCTGTTCATCGATAACATCTTCCGTTTCGTGCAGGCAGGCAGCGAGGTCTCCGCTCTGATGGGCCGGATGCCTTCCGCCGTGGGCTATCAGCCCACCCTGGCCAATGAGCTGGGTGCCCTGCAGGAGCGCATCACCTCCACCCGCGACGGCTCCATCACCTCGGTGCAGGCCGTCTACGTCCCCGCCGATGACCTGACCGACCCGGCTCCTGCAACCACCTTCGCCCATCTGGACGCAACCACCGTTCTGAGCCGTAAGATCGTGGAGCAGGGCATCTACCCCGCTGTCGATCCGCTGGCTTCCACCTCTCGTATTCTGGAAGCCGACATCGTGGGCGAGGAGCACTACCGTGTGGCCCGCAAGGTGCAGGCCACCCTGCAGCGCTATCAGGAGCTGCAGGACATCATCGCCATCCTGGGCATGGACGAACTGAGCGAAGAGGACAAGCTCACCGTCACCCGTGCCCGCAAGCTGCAGAAGTTCCTCAGCCAGCCCTTTGCAGTGGCCGAGAACTTCACCGGCCTGAAGGGTGTGTACGTCCCGCTGGCAGAGACCGTCAAGGGCTTTGCCGCCATTGTGGACGGCCAGTGCGATGACCTGCCCGAGTGGGCATTCTTCAACGTGGGCACCCTTGCGGATGCCCGCAAGAAGTACGCAGATAAACAGGCGGAGGAAAAGGGCGGTGCCAACTGATGGAAAAGTTCATCCTGAACATCACGGCTTCCAGCGGTGAATTCTATCAGGGCTACTGCGAGAGCCTGACCCTGCCCACCGGCGACGGCGTGTACGGCGTGCAGGCCGGGCACAACCCCGTGCTGGTGGCCCTGCACATGGGCATTGCAAAGTTCACCGTGGACGGTGAGACCCGCGAGGTGCTGGTGGGCGACGGCATTGCAGAAGTGACCCCCACCTTTGTCCTGCTGCTGGTGGACAGCGCCGAGCGGCCCGAGGATATCGACCGTAACCGCGCCGAGGCTGCCCGCATCCGGGCCGAGGAGCGCCTGCAGCACAAGCAGAGCATGCACGAGTACTACCAGAGCAAGATCGCACTGGACCGCGCCATGCAGCGCCTGCAGACGGCCGCCAAATACAAGCGTTAAACGCTCCCCTCAAACAGAACACCGTCAGCCTGACACAACGGGCTGACGGTGTTTTTGTTGCTGCTGTGCTTCGATCTGAGTTCCCCTGCTGCACCCTCTTGTAAATTGCCGCGGAAAAGCGTATCATAGAATCAAATACAAGCAAAGGAGCATTCTTATGCGTGCATACGAGCGACTGTTGAATTATGTCCGCGTTTACACTACCTCCGACCCCGAGAGCGGCACCCACCCCTCGGCAGAGCGGGAGTTTGACCTGGCCCGCCAGCTGGTGGAAGAGATGAAGGCTCTGGGCATCGAGGATGCCCGGGTAGACGAGCACTGCTATGTCTACGGCAGCATCCCCGCCACCCCCGGCTGTGAGGACAAGCCTGCCCTGGGCCTGATCGCCCACATGGATACCGCCCCCGACGCTTCCGGCGAGGGTGTTTCCCCCATCCTGCACGAGAATTATGACGGCCGTGATGTCACCCTGCCCGCCACCGGCATGGTGATGAAGGTCTCCACCTTCCCCTTCCTGGCCGACCTCAAGGGTGAGACTCTGATCACCACCGACGGCACCACCCTGCTGGGCGCAGACGACAAGGCCGGTGTGGCAGAGATTCTGACCGCCGCCGAGATCCTCCTTGCCGAGGGCCGCCCCCATGGCAAGCTCTGCATCGCCTTCACCCCCGACGAGGAGATCGGCGAGGGCGCTTCCCTCTTTGATATCCCGGGCTTTGGTGCGGATTTCGCCTACACCGTTGATGGCGGTGACGTGGGCGGCATCGAGTATGAGAACTTCAACGCAGCTGCCGCCACCGTGACCATCCACGGCTTCTCGGTGCATCCCGGCTCCGCCAAGGATGCCATGATAAACGCCTCCAATGTGGCCATGGAGTTCCACACGGCCCTGCCCATCATGGCCCGTCCCGAGACCACCGAGGGCCGTCAGGGCTTCTACCACCTCTGCCAGATGTACGGCGACGTGACCAACGCAAAGCTGGGCTACATCCTGCGCGACCACGATGCCGATAAGCTGCAGTACAAGAAGGATAACCTCCTCCACATTGCCGATTACCTCAACGGCAAGTACGGCCCCGGCACCGTGGAGGTGGAGATCAAGGACAGCTACCGCAACATGCTGGAAAAGATCAAGCCCCACTTCCATCTGGTGGAGAACGCCCGCAAGGCCATCGAAAAGGCCGGTCTGACCCCCGAGGAAGTGCCTGTGCGCGGCGGCACCGATGGTGCCACCCTGAGCTGGAAGGGCCTGCCCTGCCCCAACCTGGGCACCGGCGGCTTCAACTTCCACGGCGTGTGCGAGTGCACCACCGTAGAGCGCATGGACAAGGCAACCGAAATCCTGCTGAATATCGTGGAGATCTACAGCAAATGATTCCGCTCCCGGAACGTTTCCACGCTGACTGCACATAAAAAATGGACGGCTCTCGTTTTCGAGAGCCGTCCATTTTTTCTTATCCCACGTTGATCTGTCCAACGGGCAGGATCTTCCGTTTGTTGTCATCGGGTTTGCTGGTCAGGCTGATGGCAAAGGACACCGGGCCAACACGGCCCATGAACATCACCAGCATATACAGCAGCTTGGCCCCGGTGTTCAGCTGGCTGGTCACGCCCACCGAAAGGCCCACGGTACCAAAGGCGGAGCAGGATTCAAAGATCGCGTCAATGACCGTTACGGCATCCGAGGTGTTGTAATAGACCACCACGGCAGAGCCCAGCGCTGCCACCATGCCCAGCATGATAATGGTCAGCGCACGGTAAACGGTCTTAGATTCAATGTGGTGGCCGCCGATGACACAGTCATCCCGGCCCTGTGCCACGCTGCGCATGGTCAGGATCAGAACAGCAAAGGTGGTCACCTTCACACCGCCGCCGGTGGAGCCGGGAGCCGCGCCGATGAACTGCAGAACGCTCATCAGCAGCTTGGTGATGGGCCCACAGGCGGCCAGGTCGATGGTGTTCATACCGGCAGTACGGGTTGACACCGACTGGAACAGGGCCGCCATCACCTTGCCCGGCACGGACAGCCCGCCCATGCTCTTGGGGTTGTTCCACTCCATCAGGCCGATGAGAACAGCACCGCCCACCCACAGGATGCAGGAGAAGAGCAACACCATCCGGGCATGGAGAGACAGGTGCCGCTTCTTGCGCCACTCGCCGATCTCCACCCAGACCATAAAGCCCAGACCGCCCGCCATGATCAGGAACATGATCACAGCCTGTACATAATAATTACTGACATAGGGAGCCAGCGAGGAATACTGCCCGAACCGGCCAAACAGATCGAAGCCCGCATTGCAGAACGCCGAGATGGCCGTGAATGCGCTGATCCAGATGCCCTCTGCACCAAACTGCGGCACAAAGGCGATCATCAGAAGCACCATACCAATGATCTCAAAGGTCATCGCCAGCTTGACCACGATCTTCAGCACATCGGTGGCCTGCGAGTATCCGCTGGCCGAAACGCTTTCTCCCAGCAGCCGCAGATCCTTAAAGCCCATCCGGCGTTTGGCCGCCAGCGCAAAAAAGCTGGTCAGTGTCACCAGGCCCAGACCGCCCACCTGGATCAGCAGCAAAACCACCGCCTGCCCAAAGGGCGTGAACTGCGTCCAGGTATCCCGCACGACCAGACCTGTCACACAGGTGGCACTGGTGGCAGTGAACATGGCATCCACCACGCCCAGCCGACCGCTGCGGCTGGAAATGGGCAGTGTCAGCAGCAGCGTTCCCAGCGCGATCAGCAGCACAAAGCTGATGCAGATGACCTGCGTTGCACTGCTGCCCAGCAGCCAGCCGCGCCGACGCGATGCTCTCTTTTTCCGTTTCATCCCCATAAGTTGGCTCCTTTTTGTGCCGGGCCGCCTGTGCTGCACCTGCACTTCATTCTGCACCCACGCCGCGCATGAGCACCTCTCCTATAGGATACACCTTTTTTCTTTCCGATTCAACTTGATTTTGTGGGGAAGTTGCGGTATTATAATATGGTATCCGTCTTCATAGCTCAGCTGGATAGAGCGTTCGCCTCCTAAGCGGCAGATGGTTCGATTCCTTCGAGCCTTGAAAATTGCATAAATCTTAAAAATGTCTCAGTAGCTCAGCTGGATAGAGCACACGCCTCCTAAGCGTGGGGTCGGAGGTTCAAATCCTCTCTGGGACGCCAGAAAGCACCGCTGCAAGCCTTTTTTCAGGGTTTGCAGCGTTTTTTTGTTCCTCCTTCTCCCGGTAATTTCGCTTCTGTTACCGGGAGATTTTTATACGCCGCATGATGTATATTTGCTAATTGGACTCGAACGCTTTTCAGAAATTTGCTAAGAAAATTCTGCGTTTTGCTAATTCGATTTTTCGGATCACTTTGCCGGGGCTTGCGCCGCTATCAAGGCCGCGAGCGCACTTGCCAGCTCCGGTGACTTTTGAAGCTGCTCCACAAGGCTTTCAAGGTCCAGGGTCGCAGGCTCCGATTTTGCCGATTCTTCCGGCGGACGGACATTGCGGAGATCAGGCTTGGCATAGAAGGCTGTCTCAAATTTCTGAGCATTGACCTTTCTATCCTCGTCCAGAATGTGAGCATAGATACCGGTTATCATGTCGATTTCGGCATGACCCGTATCGCCCTGGGTGGCTTTCAGATCGCCGTGGTTCAGTTTCAGTTTGTAGGTGGTACTGGAATGACGGAGAGAATGAAAGACCACCTTCGGCAGCCCTGCGTCCTCACGGAGCTTTGCAAACTCTTTGAGGATGATCCGATCCTCGCAGGGGCGTCCATTGGGAAGTGCTACCACCAGATCGAAGTCCTGATACTCGTCGCCAAGGAAGCCTTTCAGCTCGTCCTGGGACTTCTTCCATTCCCGCAGGATGTAGGCCAGCGTTTTCGGCAGCCACACCTTACGGATACTGGAATCGGTTTTCGGCTTTTTCAGAACAATTCTTGTGCTGGTGTTCGGCATGAGCGGAGTGAAGATGTAGTAGATATCCTTCTCACCCAGCGTTTCAATCGCCCGTTTGGATGCCCGTGTCAGTTCCTTGTCGATGTAGACATAGGCGTTATCCGCCGCAATATCTTCATCGGAAATATGGACGTTCTCCCAGGTCAGCCCCAGGATTTCACCCATACGCAGAGAGCAGGCAAAAGACAGATTCATTGCTACATAGAGCTTGCTGTCCGTGCATTTGTCCAGGGCAAGGCGGATCATATCCGCTGTCCAGATATCCCGTTTCGCATACTCCGTTTTCGGGAGGATCACATTGTCAAAGGGATTTCTTGCAATGATTTCCCATCGTACCGCCTGCTTAAACGCACACCGCAGGAGCTTGATGATCTTTTCAATGGTCTTGTCGCTGACATAGGTGGTAACGGCCTTTCGGGTCTTGGTAGACACCGACTTGGTTTTCTGCAAGGTCTGGATATAACCGTCAACCGCACGGGGAGTAACCGCCTGTACCTCCATATCACCGATGATCGGATTGATATAGTTCGCAATCAGTGCCGTTTGGCTGTCATACATGGACACGCCCCATTTCTTTTCTCCGTAAAGAGATACGAAGTCATAAAGGAATTCGGTGATCGTCTGATTGCTTGGTGGGAGAAAAGTTCCCGTGTGCTGCTGATTTTCGATTTCCGCCTTGCGCTTCAAGGCCTCTTTGTGGGTATGCCAGGTTTCCCACTTCTGTTTGGTTTCTCCGTTTTCATCCACATAGTTGTAAACAACGGAATAGTTTTTCTTTCGCTTGATTATAGATGCCATATCGTTCTTCCTTTCTTGGATCACAGGTCGAGGGAGTCAAGCCACTCGTCAAATGACCGCTTGGAAATGCGTATGGCGTTACCAATTCGCACGATTTTGAAGTGCCCTTCTTTTACAAGGATATATGCGGAAGTTCTTCCGATGCCCAGAATTTGAGCAATATCGTCAACCGTATATGTCCTTCTTTCAGGGGTTTCTTTCTTCGTGCCGTTCCATGTTTGAGACATGAGAACCCCCTTTCAGTTATGAAAAGGAACAGCACGAATATGTGTGGGTAATATAACTTCCACCATTATTTTACCGTGCTGCTCTGTGTTTGTCTGCTGCTAATTGAAAAGTTTACGATCTATCCATAAACTTTCAAAAAAGAAAAGTAGGCTTACGGACGGCTGCTGGCACAGCTCCACGGGAGTCTAACCCCGGCCCATGCTGATGGGTGCGGCGCACAATGCTTTGTGGGCGTTCAATGCGCGAGTATCTTTGACCCTGCCCGTGTGTCATCGCCTGCAAGCCGCCACGCTTGCTTTGCGGTCTGGTGCTGTTCGCTCGCCCGTTACAGTGGTCCCGTCCTGCGGACTTGAAACGAGGTCATGGCGCACCGGCCGTATGGCTCGGCACAAACAGGAATGTATCCGTTTGCCTTATACTGCGGCGTTGGCCTCCCAACGGGCTTTCTTTGTCAAGGTGCTGCCTTCGGCCACGAAAGAGAGAAACAGGGAAAGGGTAAGCTGTTTCCGCTTTCAGACCGGGCTTGTCAGCTCATGCTGACAATGGAATGAATGAGCTTGATCTCCAATCGGCGCTTCATGTACTCGTCCACCCGAACATGGGGCTGGCCGTCAGGATCGTAAAGCGTCCGGGTGCAGAGCTTATTGATATAGCCCTCATAATACCGGAGTACCTGATCCACAGCCTGAGAGTCCCCGTCACGGGCGGCGTCAATCACCGAAAGAGGAAGAAGCTCCTTGCCCTTGTAAGTGGGTTTCTTCATACCTTCAACCTCCCTTCGGCATGAGTGCGGCCAACTTGATCCGCAGCTCGGTCAATGATTTTGCCCTTCGCCGCTGAACGGCACTGCGAGACATTCCAACAAGGCGGCCAACCTCCTGATCCGGCAGGTCCAGAACAAAATGCAGGATCAAAATACTCTGCTCCTGAACAGACAAACCGGCGAAGGCATCAGCCACAAGCTCGTTTTCAATATGCAGGTCATACCCATGGGACGAGAATGTAAATCTGTCACTGGGGTAATGATCTGCAACGCAGAGCTTGTCCATCTCCATCTGCGGAAGGTCGCTGAATGACAGTTCCCTGTCACGGCGCCTCTGCATTTCCCGAAGGTAGTCGATTGCCTCATGGTACAGTACCAGCTTGCAGTAAGCATCGAACTGGCACCGCTCGCCATAGTCATTGCGGGGGATCATATCCATCTTTTCACCCCCTTTCCTGGGGGAATGAGGTGGGTTTCTCCCTTTCCGCTAACAAGGCGAACGCAAAGCCGCTCGCTACCCGCTAAAAGCTTCCTTTTTGAAAATTTCTTAAAAATTTTTTTCGAGGCGGGCTTGTCCTCGGAAAACAGCAAAAAACGCCCAGCAAGTCGCAACGGACCTGCTGGACGCAGAAATGTTTTATAAAGAAGATTACTTACATGGTATAGTTCATATTCAAAGCCGGACTGTTCCGATGGAGGAGCAATGCTTTTTTTAACTGATGTAGATCATGTGAGCTTTGAAAAAGCAAACGGGACACGGTAAATTAACCTCCAATCGGCTACCGTGTCCCTGCAAGTCGTCATTGGTTTGTGCAATCGCAAAGAAACGGCGGCTCTGAAAATCAAAGCCGCCGTTTCAAATGGGCGTGTTGATAGGCTGCTGTACGACGGCTTTTTTTCTTTTGCCGTCGTGCGGCAGCTTGTTCCTTTTGCGCTTATCTTAACAAGCAATCCTCACAGAAATGTCACTGACACACGCTGTTTCGACAGAATAATGGGCTGAAATCTCACGAACCTGTGAGATTTGAAAAACCGGGAGAATAATCTCCCGGTTTTCATCGCAAATATTTAATTCTGCCGCAGTCTCTCTACAACGCTTTGCTTAACATTTTGCATGAAAGTTATGACGGGGGTTGCCAAGCAGACCAGCAAAACAATAGCTGCGACAACCAACAGAGAAATTACAGGATAGTGAAAAGCTGCATAAGGAACCATTCTTCTAAAGGCTGAGTATATTGGAATATATATCGCTGTTCCCAGTGTGGCAAGCAGTAGGAAAGAAATACTCCAATAATACACGCCTTCCCAAAGCAATACATTTCTAATTTGCTTTTTCGTCATTCCTATACTTTCAAGTGTTGCAAATTCATGTTTCCGAGTATTTACACTAACAACCATTGTGTTAATGAAATTCATAATTCCTATCAGCAAAAATACAGCGGACAACCCTGCGGCTATAATCCTTGAGGTCAGCAAATATCCGGCCATTTCTTGCTGCTTTTCATATCGTGACAGAATCGTAATGCCCGGTGACGAAGCAGTAATGGATTGAAGCTGCTCCATAATCCCTTTGTCATAACTGCTATCAATCGTATCAAAAGCAATCCGAAAGATTTTGGTTTCTCCAGACAACTTCTCTATTGCCTGCTTACTGATATACAAATCAGGGGCAGTACCTCTCTCATTTCCTCGACCACTCTGAAAATCAGCGTCCAGAAAGCCAGTTGCCACTGTAAAGACCTGTTCCCCGGACTCACCGACAACGGTGATTGCTTGCCCTGGCTGAATCAATAGGTTTCCCTCATCATCCGTCATAGCGGACAAAACCACCAACTCTCCCTTTTCAAAGGCGGTTAAGTCAATAGGCTTATCAAGCGTTTTATTAAGTTCTTCGATATATCTGGAATCTATTCCGTAAACGCCGCTCCAAAAATTATCTGTATAGTTTTTTCGTGTTTCCGCATTTGAAAAATCAAGACCTGATACGCCATCCAAGGAATCAATATATTTCCCGAATACATTTTCGTCGTAAATGACATCCATAGTGGGCCACGGTGAAGCAGAATAAGTGACGCGCAGATTTTCAATTCCCTGCATTGTTTCAATTTGCTGCAACATTTCATCAGAGAGCAGGTTTCCTTCTTCGGAAATGCTGTAAGTCAATGCGAAATCACTTTCTCCCCATTGATTTACAAAATTGTCGGGACTTAGGCTTGATAGTAGACCAGCAGAAACCAAAAACAATATTAAGCCTAAAAATAAGGACGCAAAAGTAAGGAAAGCGCTTTTAGGGTTTCTAAAAATATTATCTCGTGCCATCCGAGATAATTTTGTTCTATGGCTCTTATGATCTCGGTAACTCCTTGTATTTGCCTCCGTATAGCGTGAAGCCGCAACAGGAGAAATACTTGCAGCTATTTTCGCTGGTTTCATGCTGCCGATGATTGCAGTAAAAAATGTGAAGATTGCGGCACCCGCAAAAATAATGGGGGAAAAGGACACTATCTCCCCAAGGTCTGTATCGCTTGAGTACATCATATTCATGGCAAACGGAACAAGTCCAAGCGAAACAATACCACCGACAATTAGGCCGCTGGGAATACCGATCACCGCCGTTCTGAATATTTGAGAACGCACAATCCGCTTGATTTGTCTTTTTGTCGTGCCTATCGTTTTAAGCTGTCCATAGAATTGTGTATCTCTTGAAATTGAGATATACAGAATGTTATAAATCAGCAAATAGCCGCTGATAATGATAAAGACGATAATAGCAGCCAGTGGAAGAACAATGGTGGTGGAATTGCTCTGAGCAATAGGTACAATTTCAAAGGACTGACTTTCTGTAAACGAAATCTTCCGTTTTAGTTTTTCACAGGATCGCAGGGCATTACTGTCATCAGAAAAAGAAATCATTGCGGTAGACACACTATCAAAGGGAAGCCCTGTTTGTGTTGCAAAAAGCTCCGAAACATAAGCGGCACCACGGTTGCCTGCACGTGAAGCCGAATAATCTGTGTAATAGCCCGACAAAACAAATTCATCGGAGATATATTGATAATCTGTTCCGAGTTGATAGGAAAGGGAAATATTCATCCCTATCTGTGGATCATCAATCCCCATTGCACGCAAAGCCCATGTAGGGAGCATAATTTCATTTTTTGCTTGCGGATAATCTCCGTGTATATCCGAAATTGTTGGTACACGGTGTTCTTGCCATTCTGTTTCGTCTATCCAAGTAATACTCAGCAGGGCATCGTCCATTCCAGATGTATCAATGCTGCCCAATCTCTGACTGACACCAACTACGGATACCAAGCTGGATCGGCTCAATTCTTCATATTGTTCTTCTGAGAGGCTTGTAATTGCCACATCCGCAGTCGTGCCCATCGCACGAATTTGCTGCATTTGATAGGTTTCAAAATAACTGCACCCCAAACTAAATACAGATGTAATCATAAAGGCTGTCAAGAATAATGCGATGGTAACGAAAACATTTCTCTGCTTATTAGCGCGGTAGCTTCTTTTGGCAAGACGATTGATTGTTGCCTGATTATTGTTCCCAAATAAAATATCATCCATCAATGTCACCCCCTGTCACTGTGCGATTTTTCCGTCCTCAATACGGATAATTCGGTCGGCAAGCTGGGCAATTTCATTGTTATGGGTAATCATTACAAGCGTTTGATGGAACTTCTGACTTGTAACTTTCAGCAAACCAAGAACATCACTACTTGTCCGGCTATCCAAATTGCCTGTCGGTTCATCTGCAAGTATAATAGCTGGTTTGGAAACAAGGGCGCGGGCAATCGCTACACGCTGCTGCTGGCCGCCGGACAGATTGTTAGGCATACTGTTCAGCTTCCCATCGAGAGCCAACATTTTCACGACTTCATCTATAAACTGCTTGTCCACGGTATCACCATCCAGCTCCACCGGCAGGACAATATTTTCATAGACATTCAGCACAGGAACAAGATTGTAATTCTGAAAGATAAACCCGATGTTACGTCTGCGGAAGATGGTAAGCTGTTCATCCTTGAGTTTCGATAATTCTTTCCCTTTTACTTTAATACTGCCGGAAGTTGGCGTATCTAACCCGCCCATCATGTTCAGCAAAGTAGACTTACCGCTGCCGGAAGTACCAACAATGGCAACAAATTCACCTTCCTCAATGGATAGGGTCACGCCATCCAATGCTTTTGTAATGTTCGGTTCGGTGCCGTAATATTTCTTCAAATCTGTCGTTTGTAATATGTTCATATAGAACACCACCCTTTCTTTTTGATGGCTCTATCATAAAAGGTAAACCTCACAGAAATGTCACGGGAAACAAAATACCTCTGTTTAATTAAATCTCAAATGTCATAGGCCTGTGACATTTTGTTTTTTAGCGTACTTATTTTATTGTCGAGGCAGAAAGACGGAAAAAGTTGAACCCCTCCCAACCTCGGATGTTACTCGGATATAACCGCCTTGCAAGGTTACGATCTCACGAGCCAGATATAGACCAATACCAATTCCATCTACATCATGTACGATGTCCTCTCGATAGAAACGCTTGAAAATTGCTCCCTGATGCTGTTCTGAAATGCCAATGCCTGTATCTGCAATGTCGATTTTCACATACATTTCCCAACTTTCAACCGAAACACGGATTTGACCGCCCTCCGGCGTATATTTCACTGCATTGTCCAAAATATTGAACAGTGCTTCGCTTGTCCATTTTCTGTCATGGGAAACGACCAAGTTCTCCGGGCAGTCCACTTGAACATTGATCTGTTTTTTCTCGGCGTTCAGAAGAATACCTCCCAATGCGGCGGCAAGCGTGTCATAAAGCGGCTGGCTTTTCTTTTCCAGAGAAATGACACCTGTTTCCAGACGCGAGGTTTTAATCATAGCTTGCATGAGAAAATCCAGCTTATCAAGTTGGGTGGCCTGTGCTGTAAGAAACTCTTTTTGCTTTTGCACAGGGACTTCATTTTCAAGCAGGGTGCTGTTAATCACTTTCAAGTTCGCAATCGGGGTCTTGACCTGATGGGAAATATCAGAAATAAGTTCTTGCAAGTCAGCCCGCTCTTGTGCAATGCTGTTCTTGTTTTCCTGCACGACTTCATACAAACGGTTCAACCGATATTCAATTTTATAGAAAAGACTTTCTTCTTCCACAGTCTGTTTCGGCTGCATATTCCCGGACAACATATCATCCATCAAACTGCAAAAAGCATCGGAGAACATCGCCAATTTGCGGCGAACCAGCACCATAAAACAAATAGAGCAAAACAGCACAAAGATGCCGAACAATAGTACATACCAAACAGCGGTTATATCTTGGGTCAACGCATATAAAGCCACTGAAACCGTCACCATTGCCGCCAGCAGGAGAACAGCTAAAAAGATACAGGCTTTGTTGACGGAAAGTTTTCGCACATTCATTTCAGCGCCCCTCCGATCCACATATAGCCCATACCATATACCGTTTTGATGTACTGACGGTCGGGTGTTTCGATTTTGTTTCGTACCCGGCTGATAGCCGCAGTCAGAGCGTGTTCATCCACAAAATTTCCGTCTGCGTCCCACAGTTTTTCCAACAAGACTTGCCGCGTCAAAACGATCTGTGGATTTTTCATCAGGATTTTCAAAAGTCGATATTCCAGTGGGGTGAATGTAAGTGGCTTTCCTGACAGGGCAGCACTCATCTCTGAAAAATTGATGGTCAGTGTGCCATCCTCATAAGTATCACCACCATGTTGTTTTGTCAGCCGCCCCAGCACCACCGCCAGTTTCTTTTGAAAGACGCTCATAGGGAAAGGTTTTGTCACATAATCCTCTGCGCCCAGTTCATACCCTTTGAGCATATCGCTTTCCATATCATTTGCGGTCAGAAAGATAATAGCGGTATCGGGGCGGCGCTCTTTTACCTCCCGGCAGAAGTCAAAACCGTTCCCGTCCGGCAAATTTACATCCAGCACAATCAGGTCATAGTCCTGTTTCGTCAAGAAATTACCGGCCGCTGATTTTGTCAGTGCAGAATCAACCGCATAGCCCGCAGTATTCAAGTTATAGCATAAAGTATTATTCAAAAGTCGATCATCCTCGACTACTAAAATTCGCATGGTATCACACTCCTTCATTTTCAGTGTATCACCCAAATGTCACAGAAACCTCACTGAGATTTGTTTTCTTTTCTCCGCCTGTCTACTGGCTTCTCTGCATTTTTAGGAATAAGCCAAATCGTCGCCATTTTTACAGCACCGGGGATGCGCCCAGATGTACACAAATAATTTATCTGGCGCGGCGTAACATTCCATTTTTGGCTTGCCTCTTTTAATGTTATATAGTCCATTTTGCACCTCCTAAAATATTATATTTCGTCTGCTCGAAGAATACAAGGTTAAAGATGTGAATTATAAAATGTAGACAGAATGGATATCACATCATTCCATGTGCAAACTATGAAATATAGAATGTATGTGGGTGATGTTGAATGGCAAAAGTGAAAGACTGCCCTGGCTTTGAAACCTTCGGTGCAGATGTAAAAGAAGCACGGAAGGCGAAGAACCTTGCACGAAAAGATTTAGCCGAAAAGGTGAATATTGATACCAGGTATCTTGCCAACATTGAAAACGAGGGCACGATCCCCAGCCTGCCGGTCATCATACAGCTTGTAAAAATCTGCGGCCTGCCGATGGAGAGATATTTCAATCCAGAGGTCATGCGAGAGGAAAGCGAGCTGCGCCAGCGGGTCGGACAGAAGTTAAAGCTCTGCCCGGAACAGTATTTGCCTATCGTGGAAGGTGCCATTGACGGGGCCTTAAAAATTGAAAAGCCGAATGAAGAAACGGAGGGTGTCTGAACATCCTCTGTTTTTCTTATTTTGTGGGCATTTTGGGGCTTCCGCAACGCTTTATAAGTAGGGATAAGATACGGTAGCAAGCACAGCAAGCGAGTACCCGCTTGCGAATTTTGAAATTTTCAGGTCCCTTGCCCGAAAATCCAAAATTGCTTGTTGGGATAATCCCAAACCCTTATGAAGAACGGAGGCGGCGCATGGCAAACCGAAAGCGGAATATCCAAATGAAATTCTATGTCACGGAGGACGAAAAACGGCTCATAGATGAGAAAATGAGCCAGCTACCCACACGCAGATATGGTGCATATCTCCGCAAAATGGCGATTGACGGATATATCATCTATACGGACACCGCAGATATCAAGGCGTTCATCAAAGAGCTTTCCGCTATCGGTCGGAACATCAATCAGATCGCCAAGCGGATCAACGCCGGAGGTCCTGCGTATCAGACCGACATGGACGAGATACGGGAAAGGCTGGACGAGATATGGCAGTTACAAAGACACATCCTATCAAATCAACGCTGAAAGCAGCCATTGACTATATCTGCAACCCGGAAAAGACGGACGGAAAGCTGCTTGTTTCTTCCTATGGCTGTGCCGCCGAAACTGCGGATATCGAATTTGCTTGGACCCGCCGCCATGCCATCGACAAGGGAACGAACCTTGGCCGTCACCTGATCCAAGCCTTTCAGCCTGGAGAGGTCACGCCGGAACAGGCCCATGAGATCGGCATGAAGCTTGCAAAAGAAATCCTGGGCGGCAAGTATGAGTTTGTACTTACCACCCATATAGACAAAGATCATGTTCATAACCACCTGATTTTCAATGCGGTCAGCTTTGCGGATCATAAACACTATCATTCCAACAAGCGAAGCTATCACGATATCCGCCGCACCTCCGACCGGCTTTGCAAGGAACATGGTCTGTCTGTCATTATTCCTGGACAGGACAAGGGCAAGAGCTATATTGAACATCAGGCTACGCAGAACGGCACCAGCTATAAGGCAAAGCTGAAAGCGGCCATCGACCGGCTCCTGCCAGCCTGTTCCAACCTGGAAGAACTGCTTCGCCGCCTGCAGAGAGAAGGTTATGAGATCAAGCGCGGCAAGTATATCTCTGCCAGAGCACCGGATCAGGAACGGTTCACCCGTCTGAAAACGCTGGGGGTTGACTACACCGAAGAAGCCCTTGCCGCCCGGATCGCCGGACGATCCAGACCTTCCCACCAGCCAAAACAGCGGAACGGAAAGATCAGTCTACTCATTGATATCCAGAACAACATCAAGGCACAGCAGAGTGCAGGCTTCACCCATTGGGCGAAGCTGAACAATCTGAAACAGGCCGCCAAGACCATGAATTTCCTGACGGAACACGGGATAAGCAGTTATGGAGAACTGGAAAGCAAATTGAACGCAGTATCCGCACGCAGGGATACCGCTCATGCAGAAATCAAGCGGATAGAAAGTAGAAGTGCCGAACTTGCCCTTGTGATGAAGCACGCTGAAACTTACCGTCAGCTAAAGCCGCTTTATGACCGATACCGTAAATCGAATGATAAAGAAAAGCTCCTGCGGGGGCATGAGAGCGAGATCATCCTTTTTGAAGCGGCCACCAGAGAATTGAAACGGCTGGGGGCTGTACCGCTGCCGACAACAGAAAGCATGAAAACGGAGCTTGCCACTCTCAGCGCAGAAAAGGAACGCCTTCTTGCGGAGTACAAAACCGCAAGAACCGAAGCCCAGGAATACGATACTGTTAAACAGAATGTAGATGCACTACTGACCGTTCCAAAGGAACAGGAACAACAGCGGCGACATGAACTTGAATAATTTTCTCTGAAAGACGCTGGGCGCAGCTCCCGGCATCCTGTATAATGGAGCTGCGAAAGAAGGTTTTACCGATGACAAGAAGCGAAGCAATCAAAGCATTTTTCTTCAAAAGCGTATTGCCCGTGACCGTGGCACTGATCCTGTATTGTATCTTCAAATCTGCCTGCGTGAAGAACGGAGAGGTTGACTATGTATGGCTCTGGATACTCTGCGGGCTGCCGTTTGGCCTCCATCGGATGTGCCTCTGGATCGTGCCGGGCGGCGGCTCCCTGGGTGGAGGGATCGCCTTGTTTGCATTGAACTTTATTATCGGCGGTGTAATCGGCGGTTTCGTTCTGGCCTGGCGGCTTATTGTGGCGGTGTGGTATGTGCCGCTGACGGTGTACCGGCTGATCGTTGGATGATTTTCTTGCGTCATGGAAATATGGAAAACTGCCGCTCGTGCCGATGGAAAAGCCATTCACAACCTGATGGAAAAAGACAAGCCTTTTCCCACAAGTCTGCAAACAGCTTTCCCACAGCCTCACAATTCTGGCAGTTTACACACATTCCCACAACGCCTACTGCGGCGGCTATCCATCCTTTCCTATCCAATCCTAATGAGAAAATACTATGGAAATTCCTTTTCAACGGAGGTACAATTTGTACCCCTGTTCAAACAACAGAACCGTGTTAAAGTAATTTGATGATAGCAAAAAGAAAAAGCGGGAGTACAGCCAATCGGATGAACCGAAAAGCTGTACTCCCGTTTTGCGTGACAGAAAGTGTCTGAAATCAAGCCTTTTTCTTCATGTGCCAGCAAGCAGACCGACACATGAAAAATCATAAAGGCTCCCTTTGAAAATACGGATACAGGGAATTATTCTGTGTTTTTTCCACCCATATCCTCACAGATTTTAGACCGTTTGGAACTGTAATGCGGACAAGCGACCAGACACGCCCGGAAACTCTGCTTGCAGCCGTGAACACATTTTTTACAGATATGGTTATACTGCCGCCTGCCGTTGTCACCCAGGAAGAACGCCCATTCCAGCCGCCATTTCTTGCTTCGGCTCATAGGCAGTCATGCTCCGGCACATCACGGCCGGGCTTCTTGCCCTCCGGTGGCTTATGCTCGGCACACTCCCGTTTGGCGTCCTCTAACCGCTCACGGATGGAAGGCTTCTCCGGCTTCGTCTGCTCCGCGTGTTCCTGCGCCTTCTCCAGTTCCTCGCCGCGTCTGCCGTTGTTGATAACGCCGTCGATCATGCCGTAGTCATCCTCCAGCGTCATTTCTGCCGTGCGGAGAGGATTGTCCTTTTCCGGCTGCTCCGCTGCCACGGCAAAGGCCCGTGTGCCGTTTCCCATGATAAGGTACTTTCTATCATCGGAAATATGATGGACACCGTAACCGGCTGCCTCCATCTGCTCCCGGCTCATAGCCGTCACCTGAAAGCTGCCCCTCGGTGTCTGCACACGTTCGCCAGTTTCAAAACGGTCTGGAAGAAAAGCGAGGTCTTGTTTCTCTGCCGGGACAGGGAGAACGACGATATTGCCATTGATCTGCATAAATCGTTCCGGCGTTTTGAACTGTTCCGTGTATTTCTGAATCAGTTCCGGGGACAGGGACGCAAAATCTTCCTCACCAAGTCCAACCACCAGGAAAGTCCCTGCTACGATATCATAAATTTCTCCATTTTCATCCCGCAGCCCACGGTTCAGATCAAGCCCGATGAGCTTTCCTTCATCATTGCAAACCAGCGCCACCGGGTCAGAATAGGGATAAGTTGCGCCAATGTCTCCGCCGACCTCCGCCTGCAGGGAATGAAGATCGGGGTCGATCTCCTTCACATAGGGTTCCTTCATAGGCTCCACTACAAGCACAGTCATCTTTTCCGAGGCAACCTTCTCCGCAGCGGCCAGCATTTCATCCGCATGGGACTTCTCCGGCTTATCCAAAGCGGCTTTGACCTCCGCTGGGTCAAAATCAAGAAATTCCTCATAGCCCGTGGCATCCTTGAACTTTTCAATCTCCGAAGGAAGATAGTCCTCCTGCGTCTGCCCCAGTGCCGCCAGCTTTTCATCCAGAGCGGAAATGCGCCCTGCCATCAGGTTTTCGTAAAGTTCTTCCTTTGCGGCGTGTGCCTCCGGGTGCTCCGCTGCATACTGCGGATCGTTCTGACGGAAAAACTCGTCCATGTCAAAGGCTATATCCATAGCCCACTCGGATTTTTCTTCTTCGGGAAGATCGTCCTGAAAGGTCATCACCCGGTACTCGTCGGGGATACTGCCGCGCTCACCGTCGTAATACTCATGGAAACTGTCACCCGTATCACGCACATAGCCCTGATTCGTGAAGGTGCCGTTTTCCTCCAACGCAACGTCCCGGCCGTAGGCCTCATAGTCGATGTAATTCTGCAAATGCTCTGGCACCTGCATAACGTCCAGTTCTTCGATGTAATAGCGGCCCAGATCGTCATAGTCATGGATATCGGGGTAAACCTCATAGCAATCCAGATTCTCGGTGAGGTTGATGATCTCCTGCAGGCTGCCGCAATGGTCGCCCATTTCCATACCGGCCTGAAACTGTGCGTATTCGCTTTCGCTCATTTCATCCAGCTTCGATGCCAGATAATTCAGCTCGTCCAGATTTTCATATTCACCCAGCTTACTGTAAAGACCGTCCACATAGCAATCATAGTCCGTGATGAACCATTCCTCATAGGGCTGGCCGAAGTCATCCTTCTGGCCAATCCCGATACGCTTAAACACTTCTTTCAATTCCTCGGCGGTGGTGGGAAACTTCACCCACTCGCCCACAAGCTCGCCCTCATTGTACTTCCCAAGATTGGTGATAAAGGCGGCAAAGGGATAATCCTTGTCGTGATCGTAATATGGCATATCAGCACCTCCTTACAGCTCCGGCGCAGATTTTTCCTTATGGGGCTGCGCCTTGTTTTTCTCCGCACATTCCTTCTTGCCCTGTTCCAGCCGTTCCCGGATGGAAGGCTTTTTCTCCGGCTCCGCAGGGCGTTCATGGTTCCACTCGTCACCGGAGAGAGAAATGTATCCGTGTTCCGTAAAATGGCCCTGTTCCTCCTGCATGGCGTACTTGCCAAAAGGAACAGGGTCGATCGCTTTCAGAAGTTCTGGGGGCAGCAGCATATCCATGTGCTGCGCCAGATACCGCCACCCCAGATCATTCAGATCGTGGATATTGGGCTCAAACACGAAATAGTCGATGTTGGCCGCAAACTCCTTGAACTGCTCCGGCGCTGTCAGCTTGAAAGGCGACGCCTGCACCGCCGCCAGCAGCTCCCGGTCCTCCGGGGAGAGGGCAGCCACCGCCGCCCTCACTTCGGGCAAATGTTCAAAAGTCTTATTTTCTGCCATTGACACCTTCCTTTCTTTTCGGAAATTCCAGTTTGAAGTTGATGTATTTGCCACCCGTGTCATCCAAGATCACCGCAGCGTCATAAGCAGCCTGTTTCTTTTCAGACCACATTCCCTTGACATTGGCGCGGCCCTTTTTCAGAAGGTCTGTTGCCATCTTCTTTGTCAGTTCCTTCTTGCGGCTCGTCCAGAAGCGGTCATTTTTCCAGAGGACAAAACCGCAGGACCGATCCGAACACGCAAAGTTTTTCTTCCCCTCATAGACCGGCTGGCCGCAGCGGGGGCAGGTGCCGATCACTTCCTTCTCCGGAGCAAACAGCTTTTTGCCGTCCTCGGAAATGCAGGAATAGGTGGACACGATCTCTTGAACCATCGTGCGGATACCGTCCATGAAAGTATCCGGATCAGCGCCGCCCTTTGCAATCTCCGTCAATTTCTGTTCCCATTCCGCTGTCAGCATGGGAGAGGTCAGCGGCTCCGGCAGGACCGTGACAAGGTTGATACCGGCTTTTGTGGGGATCAGGCTCTTGCCCTTGCGTTCCACAAATCCGGCCGCCACCAGCTTTTCGATGATAGCCGCTCTGGTTGCAGGCGTGCCAAGTCCTTTTCGCTCCGCTTCGTTGGGAATGTCGTCCTTGCCTGCATTCTCCATAGCGGACAGGAGGGTATCTTCGGTATAGGGTTTCGGAGGCTGGGTGAAATGCTCGGTAACGGAAACCTCCGCACCGTCAAAAGTCTGCCCTTCGGTGAAGTCTGGGAGCGCACCGCCGTCCCCGTCCGCAGGCTTTTTCTTCAGGGATGCGCGGAAAATGCGGTCGATCTCCCGCCAGCCTTCGGAGAGGATGCGCTTGCCCTTTGCGGTGAAGGAATGGCCGCCGCAGTCAAAAGTAGCTGTGATTGCCTCATACACATACGGCTCCGCCGACGCACACAGCAGCTTGCAGCAGACCAGCAGGAACAAATTGCGCTCGCCCAGGGGCAGAGCCTTGATATCCGCTTTTTCAATCTCCACCGTGGGAATAATGGCGTGATGGTCGGATACGTCCTTGTCGGAAATCATGGCCTCCACCAGCGGGAAGAAGTTGCTGATCCCGTCAAAGGGCGGCACCTTCGCCGCCAGATGGATGACGCAGGAGGCCGTTTCTGCCATGTCGGAGGTCAGATACCGGCTGTCTGTGCGGGGATAGGTCAGCAGCTTCTTTTCGTAGAGGCTTTGTGCGTAGTCAAGGGTCTGCTTCGCTGTGTATCCAAACAGGCGGTTTGCCTCACGCTGCAAGGTGGTAAGGTCATAGAGCTTCGGAGGCTGTTCTTTTTTCTGCTCTTTCGTGACAGAGGTACAGGTGACGGCCGCACCCTTGCACATGGTCGCTGCCTGTTCCGCCTCCGTTGGATCGGTGAACTTTTCCGACACCGCCTCGGTTCCATCCAACGCCAGGCGCAGCAGATGATACTTTTCCTTGTGAAACAGCGTGATCTTCGCGTCACGCTCCGCCAGCATTGCCAGTGTGGGTGTCTGAACACGGCCCACATTCAGGGTACGGTGATAGAGAACGGAGAAAAGTCGCGTAGCATTGATCCCCACCAGCCAGTCCGCTTTCTGGCGGCAGAGGGCAGATTGATACAGGGCTTCATAATCGGTGCCGGGGCGCAGATCAGAAAAACCCTCCCGAATAGCGCTGTCCTCCATCGAAGAAATCCAGAGACGAAGAATTGGTTTGCGGCATCCAGTCATTTCATACACCAGCCGGAAGATCAGCTCCCCTTCACGCCCGGCATCACAGGCATTGACAATGGTATCCACGTCGGGTCGGTCCATCAGGGCGCGTAGATTTTCAAATGCGTCCTCTTTGCCCGGTGCCAGCACATAGCGGAACGGCTCCGGCAGAATGGGAAGATCGTCATAGCGCCATTTCTTGAAATTCTCGTCATAGCCGCCCGCATCCATCGGGGATACCAGGTGCCCTACACACCAGGATACGAGAAGGCCGCTGCCCTCATAAAAGCCGTCGGCCCTGGATGAAGCACCCAGGGCCGACGCGATAGATTTTGCCACACTCGGTTTTTCTGCGATAATCAGTTTACTCATTCTTTTCCTCCGTTTCCTCGTCCTCAGTCAAATATTCTTCTTCATCCTCCAGGTCGAAATCATCCAGATCAGCGGGAACTTTCTTTCCCTGCTTCGGTTTCAGCACCAGGAAATAGACCGCCGCACCACCTCCGGCTGCAAGGATCAGCAGCACCGCCAGGATCGCCCCGGTATTGCTTTTCTTTTCAGGCTTCGGATTCTCCGGCTCGGTGGGCTCCGCAGCTTTCTGTTCTGTGCCAACACATTCACTGAGGTTTTTTACGCAGACCTGGCAAGCAGTGTTGACCGCTCCGGCCTGGCACTTTTCCGTACAGGTGCAGACAATAGGTGTTTCCGCCTTTTCTCCATCCTCCGTGAGTGCCATGAGGTCGGCTTCATCCACCTGATTCAGAAAATGCACGGTTTCCTCGCCCTCGTCGTCACGGTCGATAATGAGATAGAACACATTGCCGTTCTTCGTTTCCACTGTAATAAACTGCTTGCCGCTGGCGGTCGGGCTGCCAATATCGTCAATCAGCGAAAGGTTCCCGTCCGGCGTCAAGGCGGCACCGCCATTCAAACCACCGCCCAGCATACCCAGCAGGTTTTCCAGCGTTTCCGCGTCCAGAGAGAAAGAACCTTCCCCGGAGCCAGCCTCGCCGGCACTTACCGTCATGTAGCCGGAATAGACATAGCCGACTTTCTCCGGCAGGATGACCTTCAGCCAGTCGCCGTCCGTGCCAATCACCTTCACGGTCGTTCCGTTGGGAATCTGGGTGAAGGCGGTATAATCCATTCCAGCGCCCGTGCGGACATTCAGATTGCCGCCGCCCGTGGTAACGGTGCCGGTCTGCCCGGAGTCATTTTCACCGGAACTGAACTGGATACCGTTCTCGGTGACAGATACCGTGACCTGGCTGCCTGCCAGAGCGGAAAGCAGATCAGAGACATCCCCGGCCGTTTCCTGTTCAGTCACGGGCTCTGTGGTTTCCTCGCCACCGCTGGCAAAGGCGGTGGTAGAAAAAGCGGCAGTGCTGAGCACCACCGCCAAAAGAGCCGATACCATTTTTGTCATAAAGTTATGCTTCATCCTCGTATCCCTCCGTTTCCTCATTCTCGGTGTCTCCCTCCTGCAGCATACCTTCCGGCAGGGAGATCATGCCGCTGGCATAGGCTTTCAGGAAGGCGGTCAGCTCCTTGTTGTCCATCTTCACGGCTTTCACCATGCGGACGATTTCCAGATTTTCTTCCTCCGCAAGCTGGGCCTCCAGCGCACGAAGGCGTTTCTGCTGCTCCGCGATCTTTTCTTTGGTTTTCGCAATGTCATTGCGGATCTTCTGTGTCGTTGCCATAAATCAAATTACCTCCATATCGTTTTTAGTTGTAGGGTGGTCGCCCGAAAGCGTAAAAGTGGGATTGCCAGTAGCTTGTGTTGATATCTGCATACTGAATGGGGTCGCCGCAATGCAGCATTTTTCCGCCTCCCACATAGATACCCACATGGGAAACGCCCGGTGTATCGTAAGTGCCGACGAAAAAGATCAGGTCGCCGGGTCTTGCGTTGGCAGAGGATACCGGGGTGGAAATATTGTAGAGCCCCTGGGCTCCCAGCCTGCCAGTATTGCAGACGCCGCTTTGCGTCAGCACCCAGGATACGAAGCCGGAGCAATCAAAAGAAGTGTTGGGATTGCTGCCGCCCCAGACATAGGGATAGCCGATATACTTCTCCGCCTCGGTAATGAGCGCTGCAAAGGTTTCATCTTCCAGTGCAGAAGGCGGAATATCATAGGTGGTGGGTGGTTTGGTGTACTTGTTCACATAGCCGGAGCCGGGGAACAAATCTTCCCGATTCCCCAGCGTTGACATATAGACCGCATACAAGGAAAGTGTTTCTTCGTCCATGATGTAGACCGGCACATGGGAAAGATCGAAGTTTTCCAGCTTCACATTGCAGATATAGTAGTTATACGGTACTTCCACGTCATAGTCATTTCCCTCGCTGTCTGTCCGCGTTTCCGTCCGATAGCGTACCTCCACCTCCACGGTCTGCGTCAGGATGTACTGCTTTTCAAAGAGCATTTGCAGTTCCGCCTGAACCTCGTCAATGGTGAACACCCCTTCATGGAACGCCGTGAGAATGGAGATCAGCACATAAGGGTCATGCTCGATCTCGTCCAGATCAAAACGGTATTCGTCATATCCGGGGTGCAGAGCCTCATAGTGGTCCAGCTCATATTGAAGTTCCTGCTCCAGTTCGCAGTAGGCCGCCTCTGCCGCCAGCATATCCGCATCCTCGGAGAGATAAGAGGAAGTAAATACACCGCCCACGCCGGAGCCCGCCATCATGGAACAGGAAGATACCCCGCCAAACAGCAGAGCAACACAGGCGCCAATGCCGATCACCAACAGAACCGCCCGGCTATGGTGCTTGATGTAGAGGAAAGTTTCCTTGAAGGCGTCCTTTGCTTTCTGTGCCGCACTTTTCGTTGTGGTTGCGGTATTCTTTGCGGTTTTCTCTGCCTGCCGCAGCTCCTTTGCGTAGTTCCGCTTGATCCGCTGTTTCTGCAGAAAGCGGGATACCGGGTTAGAAGCTGCCAATGCAGGATCATCATGCAGTGCCTTTTTGTAAAGGTAGTCGGCGTTTGCCTTAAAAGAAGCTTGCTCTGCCTTCGCCGCATCCCGCCAGGGCTTCGTGCGATGATGGTGAACAGCGGCACGGACTTTGCCTTTTCCATAGGCAAGCCCACGCTCCGTCAGCACTTCGCCTTTGTGTCCGGCCTCCACACCCACATTTTCCTGTTCCACCTCATGCACCTTCGCATGGGCGGCGTGGACGATCTCATGGATCGGTCGGGAAAGCGGATTGTGCCGTAATTGTCCGTTGGGGCGTTTCTCCACTTCTTCAAAGTGAAGCTGCGTTTTGCCTTTTCCGGCTGTCTCGTCAAAAACACGCTCGGTACGGAGAACTTTCTTTGTGGGGATAGCGGCCTTTGCCGCGTCCAGCCTATCCGCCGCACGGTCGGAACGGTCAATGTACTTCCCAAGTGCGGGATTGGCACGTTCTTCCTCGGTGAATTGCAGACGGGAGGGCGGGCGCTGCCTTGCGGCAGAACCATCCCGTACCGCCTGGGTGTCAGCCTTTTCCGCCTTTCGTGCGGCTTTCCTCTCATGGCGTTCCGCCGCACGCAGGGCAAGATCAGCCGCAGCGCCAGCAGATTCTTCCGAAGAAGCGGACAACTCCGTTTCCGGCTCCCGGCTGCTGATATGTTCCACCTCTCCCGTGGCAAGATTTTCGGATACCGCACCGTCACGGGTCATTTTCTGCGTGATCTTATCGGTTGCTTTCAGTTCCCTCATAGGCAGTCACCTTCCTTTCCATAGGGGCAAAAGTCGCCGCAGGTACCGTTCTCAATCATGGCGATATAGCGGAAAATGGGATACGCCTGGGGCGGGCAGACCGCATTTCCCAATGTTTTCAGCCGCAGCGCCCGGTCATCCATGCGCTCGGTCATGCGGGGGACTCCTTCCGGTTCGGCGGCCCAGAGTTTACGTCCGTCCATCCTTTCGGGAATCCCATGAGCCATTCCACCCAATCCGGGTTCAGCGCCGATGTTTCGGACACCGGCCGTTCCTGGGAGATGATCTGTGCCGACAGGTTCCCGTCCTTCTTCGCTGGATCGAAGGCCAACGGCTTCAAGGTCGAGCGGAAACCGTCCGACGCCACCGGGGTCAGATAGAATACCGCCGCCGACAGGCTGAGGCTCCAGATCGCCCCGTTTCGGTTCCTCTTGCGGAATATCCCATTGTCCGACAGGAACACATCCAGGCTTGCCGCGTCCCTGGCGGTGTTGTTGTCGGAGGCAAGGGGTGTGGGAAACATCAGCCGCGACGATAAAAGTTCGTTGGCGCTCATGCCATGCGCCGACACCGCAAGCCGGAAATACGAATGGGAGAACAGCGTATCCCGCTTTTGCCAGGTCAAAGATCGTTTTGTCGAGCCCCATATTGATGAAGCCAGCAACATTTTCCCCAAGCACCCAACGGGGCCGCAGCTCGGTAATAATGCGGCACATTTCCGGCCACAGGTAGCGTTCATCCGCAAAGCCCTTCCGTTTTCCGGCGGTGGAGAAGGGCTGACAGGGAAAGCCGCCTGAGATAACGGTAACTGTTTCAAGTCCTGTTTTTTCAAAAAACGCCTCCTTCGTAAAAGTAGTAATATCCCGGAACCTGGGAACATCCGGCCATCGTGCGGAGAGGACGGAGTGCGGAAAATCCGCCCACTCACACTGGCAGACGGTTTCAAACCCGGCAGCCTCCGCCGCCAGGTCCAGACCGCCAATGCCGGAAAACAGGCTCACATGGGTCAGTTTATTCATAGTCCTTCGGCGCACGGAACGGTTCGATCTCACTTTCCAGCTCCGCAAGGACCGCCTCCATATCCGCCGTGACCGCCTTGCTTCTGGCAATCAGCCGGTTCATCACATCAAAGAAGGTTTCGCCCTCCTGTTTTTCTTCCGTATGCAAATAGCGGGGATCATTCATGTTCGTTTTCTCCTTTCCCGGTTTCACCAAGTTTTGTTGTCATAATGCTGTAAAGTTCATTGTCCTTCGGGAAGTCATCCACAAAAGGCAGGATCACATTGCCGAAGAAGATCAGCCCCTCGCCGGGGCCTGCGTTGCTGATATGCGCTGCCTGCTGGTTGGAGATATTCAGGCGCTCGCAGAGGATTTTCCTGTCTCCGCTGGCCTGGTTCAGAAGGTACACAAAATCGCTGTTTTCAAAGATATTCTCGATCTCCGGGGAGGAAAGCAGGTCCTTGATGTTCTGCGTAATTCCCGTGGGGATACCGCCCCATTTGCGAAAGCGTTTCCAAATCTCCACGCTCCAGGAACCAACCTCGCCCCGCAGCAGAAGGTGGAACTCGTCTACGAAGTACCAGGTGGATTTGCCCTGATTCCGGTTTTGGGAAACACGGTTCCATACCTGGTCCTGGATCACCAGCATACCCAGGCTTTTGAGCTGCTTTCCCAGCTCCTTGATATCGAAGCAGACAATGCGGTTGTTGATATCCACATTGGTACGGTGGTTAAAAACATTCAGGCTGCCATGCACATACAGTTCCAGTGCCGCCGCGATACGCTGCGCCTCCGGCTCCGGCTGCCGCTTGATCTCGTCATACAAATCTTCCAACAGCGGCATATTTTCCGGGCGGGGGTCTGCGATATATGGGCGGTACACGATCCGCACGGCACGGTCAATGACCGTTTTTTCCACTGGCTCCAGACCGTTCCGACCGCCTGCCGCCAGTTCGCAGAACGACAAGATAAAGTCAGATTTCAACGCCAGCGGGTTATCATCCTCGCTGTAATTGAGGTTGATATCCATAGGGTTCACATACTGCGTGCTGGTAGGCGAGATTTTGATGACCTGGCCTTCCAGACGGTTCACCAGCGGAAAATATTCCGCCTCCGGGTCGCAGATCAAGATATCGTCCTTTGTATTCAGGAACACACCCACGATGGAACGCTTTGCGGAAAAACTCTTGCCGCTGCCGGGCGTACCTAAGATCATGCCGTTGGGCGTTTTCAGCTTTTTGCGGTCAGCAAGAATCATGTTGCCGGAAGTGGCATTGAGCCCGTAGTAGAGGGCTTCACCGCCGTGGAAAATCTCCTGCGTGGTGAAGGGAACGAACACCGCCACCGCCGAAGTGGTAAGCCCGCGCTGTATCTTAATGCGGTTGACACCCAGGGGCAGAGCCGACACGAAGCCGTCCTCCTGCTGAAAGTCCAGCCGCACCAGGGAGCAGTTATATTTCTGTGCCACGCTTGCCGCACGGAGAAGGTCATTCTCCAGCTTTTGCTTGCTGTCCGCAAAGTTCACCACCAGGAAGGTCATCAGGAACATTCGCTCATTTCTGCTTTGCAGGTCACGGAGGATATTCTTTGCCTCGCCTGCGTAGGTGGCAAGGTCAGTGGGGATGATATCCATATCGAAACCTTCCCGCACCGCCTTTTTCTGCGCGTCGATCTTCATACTGTCAATGTCGGTGATCTTCCGCTTGACCGTTTTGATCGCCTCGTTCTGATCCATGCTGCGGATATGGAGGCTGACAAGCAGTCCGCTGTCCGTATCCAGCAGTTCAGTGAGCATACGGTCATCCATTTCCGGCGCGCTGATCTGCAGAAAGGACACGGCACAGAATTTATCCGCCATCGTGAACTTCCGTGCTTCACCGAAGCGGAAGGAAGATGGTGCGATAAAATCCTGAACCGACAGGCCGGAAGGGGCAAGCCAGCTCCATTCAAAGGCAAACCGTTCCCCGTCCGGGTGCAGGATGCCGTGGAGCATTTCCAGCCACTCCTTGCCGCCAAGCTCTTTTGCCAGAGCGCCCATGACCTTGAAATGGTTGAGGGCGTCCATGACGATCCGGGAAAATCGTGCCCGTGCGGTTTTGCTGTCCCGCGCTTCGATGGTGAGGGTCAGATATTTTGTCTTGATAAGACCGTTGTTGCCCCGTTCAAGCTGCTTGCGGAGCATTTGTGTGTAAAGCTCACGGATATGGTCGAAGTGATCTCCCTGCGCCGCGATCTCGATACGCTTCACAAAATCCTCCCGGTTCATGCGGCGGCTCACAAGGGAGAGCTGCATCCCGATAGAAGCGTCATGGGCGTTATACATATCGCAGAGGGCTTCAAAGATTGCCGTCTGGTCGTCAGGCTTTGCAAGCTGATAATTCACATCCTCGAACTCGATACACTTCGACCAGGTGTGGTCGTCCAGCTTGCACAGGCCGTCCGGGTACATCTGGCGGAACGGTAAAGTGTCCTGTGCGGAATGTACCTTGCCGTCGCCTCTGGCGGTTTCCAGGATACGGCTGATCTCACGCTTTTCTGCGGCGGTCAGCTTTACCGCAAGTTTTGCCGCCTGCCGTGCCTGCGGCTCTGGCTTTCGCTTTCTGAACAATGGCTTTCACCTCCTTTTCTGCCTGGGCCTGCCGCTCCAGGGCTGCGTAGAAATTGTTTGTCTGGTAAGGCCGCTCTTTCGTCCGCAGGAACATACAGCGGATGACCTGTCCGGCCACCACCTCCAGGGGTTGACCATGCCGCTCATACATGGCAAGCAGAAAGAACGGGAGCATGACGATAATCATGCAGAACGCGGCGGCACTGTTGCTGGCCGTGCGTCTGAGCAAAAAGAAAAGCGGTACTCCGATGAGTGCCGCCGCTCCGAAACATATAAGCTGCCGTTTGGTAAGCCCAAACAGCACTTTGGATTTTACTTTCGTCAAATCCTTTGGAATGGTTACATACGCCAATTTATCAAGCCTCCTTAATGCGCTCCGAACAGGCTCTTAGAGAGGCTGCCGGTCTTGAACAGGGCGAAGCACAGCAGGACCGTGTAGCCCATGCAGGCCCATATCGCGCCTGAGATATTTCCGTCCGTGGCGATACTCTGTACCAAAACAGAGTAGATTCCCACGCACACCATGATTAGAAATGCCTGGAACGCCAATGCAAACAGGGATTTCAAGTAGTTCTGTCCTGTATGGCTCCAATCCCGGTTCGTCATAGTGGCAAGCGGGATCGGTCCAACGGAAGTTGTCAAATACACCTCAATCATGCGGCCGTAAATGACAAGCATGATACAGATGGAAAGGGCGTTCATGGTAAGTCCCACAAAAAGGGACTGGAACCACAGCCCGAACAGTTCTCCCGTGCCCAGGGCTTCAAGCTGCGCCTCCATATCCGTGATGACGCTGCTGATATCAATGGAGGTATTCCCGATGATGACGCCTGCGCTGCTGTTCACAACGCTTTGCCCGACATCGAAGATACCCATGACGATATTCCATGTGTTCGTCACAATGAGAACGGCACAGAAGGTCTTGAAAATCCACTTGAAGAACATCCAGGTGTCTACATCGTGCAGATTATTTTTCTCTGTCACAAGCTGGATCAGCTCATAACACATTACGAATGTCAGGATAACCCCGGCGATTGGAACGATCACCGTTTCAGAGAGGTTTCGGATCATAGAAAAGACGCCGCTGTTCCATGCCAGCGGCGTCTGTCCCACTTCACCGGCGATCTCGCCTACTTTGGTATTGACCGTATCGAACATGCCCGACAGGTTTCCCGTGATTCCCTCGATGAGCAGCCCTCGGAGCCATTCATCGAGTTTGTCGAGTATGCCGCCCATAAGCGATCACCGCCGGACGATCAACCGAACAGGCCGGAGAGCAGAGGGACAAGTGTGATGCCGATGAGGGCGACACCGCCGCCAGCCATCAACTGTTTCATACCCTGGCTTTTGGAAGCAGGGTTGTCCTGACCGTAACCTTCCAGAAGGTTGATGACGCCCCAGATACCAAGACCTGCGCCCAGAGCCACCACAAGAGTCTGCAAAACGCCAACTGCGCTATTGAAAAATGCCATAAAATAATCCTCCTAAAAAATGTTTTTGATTTTGGGTTAAGTTGTTGCGTCAATCTCGTACACATCGAAGGTGTCCGTGGGTTTTACCACGGCACGCTGCTTCTTCATGTACCGTTCCATGTCAAAGACATTTTTAGGGTCGGCGTCGGCCGTGTATCTGTAATTCGGGTGCCGGGTGAGGTCGTACTTGTCCGAAAGGAACGGACGCACGCCTCGCAGCATGAAGATACACTTGCCGCCGTCCATCACTGCCAATTCGTCCTGGGTCATCAACTCCTTTCCTAATTTCTGATAACTGAGGCCATGGGAAACCTGACTGCCCCGGTTTTCGGACTGGTTATAGAGATCAATGGTCTCTTTTCCCAGCAGCTCCGAAATTTCCTTGAGCGTGGATTTCTCCTTGCCTCCCAAAAACAAGGTGCTGTCACAGTTACCGACAATGGTATCTGCCGCGTCCTTGTAGATGGTCTTTAACTGACTCTGCGACTGCAAAATAATAGAAGCCGATATTTCACGGCTTCGGATGGTGGCAATCAGCTTGTCAAAATTGGGTATCTGTCCGATGTTGGCAAACTCGTCCAGGATCAGACGGACATGGACGGGCAGCCGCCCACCGTAGAAGTCATCCGCCTTGTCGCAGAGCAGATTGAAAAGCTGACTATACATGAGGGCGGCCACGAAATTGAAAGTGCTGTCCGTATCCGAAAGGATCACAAACAGCGCTGTCTTTTGGTCGCCCAGGGTATCCAGTTCCAGTTCGTCATATTCCATCAGATCCCGCAGCTCCTTGATATCGAAGGGAGCAAGCCGGGCACCGCAGGAAATCAATATACTTTTGAGTGTCTTGCCAGAGACAAATTGTCAAGGACTTTTTCATCAAATTCACAAAAAATCCACAAAAAAGGTGCCAGAAGCACCGTATGGCTCCTGACACCTCGTTTGATAGATTACATTTTTCCGTTCAGCAGGTCTTTGCAGAGATACGCATAGTCTGGCAGCTGGTTGATATATGGCTCCCAACGCCGCTTGATTTCGGCCAATTCCAGCGGGTCGGCTGCTTCCAG
>ENA-OQIV01000059-OQIV01000059.1-human-gut-metagenome-genome-assembly--contig:-NODE-59-length-90369-cov-25.368759_pt1 | contig 90369 bp, 78 predicted proteins | sample MGYA00242588_ERZ504753 | MGnify/ENA primary metagenome ERZ504753 (study PRJEB26092, sample SAMD00036359) | human gut metagenome | host: Homo sapiens | study: EMG produced TPA metagenomics assembly of... | reverse complement strand
GCATCTGATTTTACAAGCTTTGTGAGTCTGTGTCCATCCATGAGTGGCATCTCAATATCAGTTATAATGCAGTCAAGATGCTTTGTAATATCGCCCTTTGCCTGCATAGCCTCTATCACATCCCATGCCTCCTGACCATTCTCTTCCACTATGAGATTGGTATATCCCGACTTCTTAAGGCACTCGGTGATGAGCTTTGACAATAAAGCCGAATCCTCTGCGATAAGAATTGTAGCATCACTCCTATCTCTTGCCTCCATCTCATCGATATCATTAACCCTAAGTCCTGTCTGTGGACTAATAGAAGCAACTATAGCCTCAAAATCAAGGATAACTATAAGCCTGTCATCCATTTTGATAACACCTGTAGCAGTGCTGCCATGCTCGCCCGTCAGTGTCTCGTCAGGCTTTATGATATTCTCCCACGATACGCGGTGTATACCGATAACCTGATCTACATGAAATGCCACATTGAGTTTGTTAAAATTCGTAATGATAAATAAGCCTTTTTCATCCGTCTGTGGCAGATTAAGACAATTCTTTAAATTGATAACCGTAATCATTGTGTCACGTGGCATAAATATTCCCTCAACACTCGGATGAGTATTCGGAACAGGAGTGACCGGCATATATTGCAAAATCTCTCTGATCTTTGCGACATTGATTCCGTAGTGATTGTCTCCCAACGTGAATTCAAGCACTTCAAGCTCGTTTGTTCCTGACTCCAATAATATGTTCGTATCCATAATACAACCTCCACCTCTTAGTAATCTAAGTATATCATATGTTTTATAATTCAATCAAACTTTTTTCGTTATCTTTTATAACCGACATCTTAATATTGTCACATGCCGTACCCTGAGGTATCTTGAAAAGCAGCACCACATCAACCGCATCGTGCGCCTTTACGGTTCCCTGAAAAGTATTAAGGGAATATGTAAGGAATGTGCCCTCAGCCGTGTATTCCTTTCCATCGGGGAAAGTGGCTTTATATGTCCTGGCATTGCCAAACATATCAACATTTATATCCTCGTCTGTCGGATTTTTAAGAGTGAATTTCATAACCGCAAAAGTATTACCGCTTCCTGCCGTTATAGAATAGTATGAGCCCTCATTGTACACATCTGACTCGTTTACTCCATCATATGTAATTTCAAGGCTGCCGTAGCCTGTTGCCTCGGCAAGTGACACCTTCTTTTCCTGCGTGGCAGAAGGCTCTTTCTGCGAATTGCTGCTCTTATCATTTCCAGCTTCAGATGTCTTATTATCCTGCGAAAGTGAATTATCAGGTGACGCCTCGTCCACTTTCTCAGTGTCGTCAGCATCCTCCATATCCCCACGTTTCTCCGTAGCGTTAGTCATGCCATCCTGCTGGTATATATTGTGTTTTGCAACAACATATGCTGAATAATTAGCGATAAGGCCTTGTTCCTCATCAGTCATATCATATAATTTTGTTCCGCAGCCTGTCAACGTTATAATTGCTGTAAATGCCACAGCTGCCATTTTTATATTTCTTCCCATCATTGCAATAAACCCATTCTTATTCTATGACTTTTATCCTAATAATACATATGGTAACACATTTATTGATTGTTTGCAATAAATAACTCAAGTTCAAACCAGAATTCTACACCATCCTTGTGATTTATGACACCATACCCTCTGTGATGCAGTTCCATAATGGCCTTTACTATAGACAGTCCTATGCCGCTTCCGCCATATTCCCTTGTTCTGGCCTTGTCCACCTTATAGAACTTATTCCATATATTTTCTATATCCTTATCAGGTATCGGCTCTCCCGTGTTAAACACGCTGACCCTCACACGGTCGCTGTACATGCTGTATGATACAGTGATAGTACCACCTCTTGTGCAGTGATTTATCGCATTGCTGATATAGTTTGTCACAACCTCTTCAATCTTGTATATATCACCGCTCACATATACGGAATCGGTGCGGTCAAACTCAATTGCAGCCTCATTTTTCTGTGCCAGAAGCTTAGATGAGTCTATAACCCCTCTGACAAGCGATGTCAAATCAAACCTCGTCATCTCAAGCACATCACTGCCATCCTCCAGATGATTGAGAGATAAAAGCTTCATAACCATGCGGTTCATCTTGTCAGTCTCGTCCATGATGACATCACAGTAGAAGTTACGGCTCTCATCATCGTCATTTACGACCTCTTTGAGTCCCTCAGCATAGCCCGAGATCAAAGCAAGCGGAGTTTTTAACTCATGTGACACATTTGACAAAAACTCCTTTCTCATCTCATCAATCTCTTCTTTTTTCTTTATATCACGCTGTAATTCATTGTTTGCCACCTTTAGTCTTGTGATGGTCTGCTCAAGTGTCTGCGACAGCTCATTCATATGCTCACCAAGCACATAAAGCTCCTTTGCACTGTTTTCCGTATCAATGTACTTCGCATCAAAATCAAGCTTCGCCATCCTTGTCGACAGCTCAGTCATATTTCTTATCGGCCTAGTCATGTTGCGAGCAACAATATATGCCATAAACACTCCCACAACAATAGCAGCCACTGTGCCTATTGCAAAAAAGCGGTTCGATATGGACACGCTCTCCTTAATGCTCTCAAGCGGTGTCTTCATGTATACAAAGTTACCGTCAATCAGTCTGTTATTTATGATAATATACTCTGTCCCCAGCCTTTTATCCTTCTGCCTTGTCATATTCAGGTTGTTGTAGTCTGCCGAATACGACGACATGCTCGCCTCCAAAAGCAGCTGAAATATTTCCTGATTGTCAGTGGTTCCCTCAATTATGACTTTACCGTATTTGTTGAACACAACCGCATCTATATTGGCGCCAACACATTTCTTTTCAAATGCTACAGCAAACGTATCATCTGAAAGTTTGTCATTTTTTGCAGCCAAGTCCACCATTTTGTATACAGCAAGCATCTCTTTTTCCTTGTTAAATACATAATACTTTTCCAGCAGTGTGTTATTAGCCATCCAGAACACTCCCACTATCAGAAGTACAATGAATGAAATCACAAGCGTAAGCTGTGTGGATAACGTTTTTTTCTTTTTCATGATGACACCTCTTATCCCGAATCCATTAGTCCTAAGCTTAACACTTACTGTATCTCGAACTTATATCCCACACCCCAGACAGTCTTTATATAGTCGCCTTTAGCGCCCATCTTGCTTCTTAATTTCTTCACATGTGTATCAATAGTCCTCGCATCGCCAAAATAATCATAGCTCCACACACTGTCAAGTATGCGCTCCCTGGTAAGCGCAATTCCCTGATTGCTCATAAAGTAATCCAAAAGCTCAAATTCCTTTACCGAAAGTTCAATATCCTTGCCATCAATAGCTACAGTGTGTGCCGTCTTGTCCATGACAATACCACCGGCCTCGCTTATTACTGCCTCCTTGCCCAGTTTATTCGCCCTGCGAAGGAGAGCATTTACCCTGGCCACCAGTATCTTAGGAGAAAATGGCTTTGAAATGTACTCATCAGCACCAATGTCAAAGCCGTTTAATTCATCACGCTCATCGCCCTTAGCTGTAAGCATAATAATCGGCACCTTTGAAGTCTGTCTGATTTCACGGCATACCTCAAAACCATTTATCCTTGGCATCATTATATCGAGCACCAGCAGTGCTATGTCCTTCTGCTGATAAAATATATCAAGTGCCTCCTCGCCGTCTCCGGCCTCAAGTACCTCATACCCTTCCCTTGCAAGGAAATCATGCACGAGCTTTCTCATCCTGCTCTCGTCATCTACCACCAGTATCTTTATTTTGTCCACTCTGTTGCATCCTGCCTTTCATCCAGTACTTTTTCCCTCTCTTCTACTGCCTTGCCTCTTCCTTTGTCTGAAACTCAAACCCATCAACTACATACATCATATTCCCTCTTTCTAATCATCGCGCTCTGCAATCTCACCCGAACGATATGCCGCAATGAGATGCTTTAGATCAGCTATCTTTTCCTTCATTTTTATTCCGGCATCCGTATCTCCGACAAGTATTCTCTTATCAAGTACCTCTACAGCCTCACGCCTTGATACGATATCCCTCTCATCCCTTACTGCCGTCTCCGGTGATTCAAACGGCTCATGTGCTGTCAATGTCAGCCCATATGAATTGTAAATCAAGGTATATCCCGCGATGCCTGTCCGCCTGCGGTACGCCTTTGAAAAACCACCATCTATGACTATCACTCTGCCGTCGCACTTCACAGGGCTTTCACCTCTTAATCTGTGAACAGGAACATGTCCGTTTATGATATGGTCTCTTTTATCATGCAAACCAAACTCCTCGAGTATACGCTGCGCACACTCAGGCTTGTTTATATAGTCATAATAAAAGTTTTTCTTTTCTATTTTCATGTCATCGTCATCTATAAAATATCTCTCAAACGTAGCCATCTTATTTCTGCCATAAAGCGGAGAATATGGTGCTGTCCATATGTACCACATGATATCGCTGCCCTTTTGTCTTTCCAGCTTATCATCCGAGAAAAAAGCCTTTCTGACGTAAGTCTCCAGTATATCAAATAAAGCCTTGCCACTATACTCTTTACCGTAGATATTTACTTTTGCGAAGCTTCCGTCCTCCTCCATCGGGATGCAGCCGTGGAAAAGCAGATTGCCATTATATACCTTGTACATGCTGCCTTTTTTAAGCAACAGCCCAACGTGGTTTTTAAGCTTCTCGCAATGAATAAACGAGCTCCTGAGCCTCTGTATGACTTCCTCTTCCCCCTCTGTCAGCCTGTAAGGATCAGCCGGGTCAATTGTTGGAAAGCTTGTATCAAGAAGCTTATAAGTTCTGCCCTCAAGCTCTATAGTGCCCTGTTCATAATCAATATGTTCCAAAAGCAATCGTTCCTTCATGCCATACTCAGGCCACTTCTTAATGAGCTGTCCCTCCAGCTTGAAACGTATTATGGCAATGGCCTTGTGCATCTTCTTTATCAGATCACTCTCCATATTATCTGCACCACTTGGAGCCACCTTAAACACAAATCTGGTGCATGGGTCATCCTTGTAAGCCTTCAGTGCAAACGTAGCAAGCGGAAGCATATTTATGCCATAGCCCTCCTCGACCACGTCCAGATTACCATATCTGATACTGTTTCTGACAACAGTTGCAATACATGCAGGATTTCCTGCGGCTGCCCCCATCCAGATAATATCGTGATTGCCCCACTGTATATCCAGCGAGTGATATCTGCACAGTCTGTCCATTATCAGATGTGGCCCCGCTCCCCTGTCGTATATATCACCAAGCACATGCAGATGGTCAACAGCAAGTCTCTGAATAAGCTCGGAAAGCACCACTATAAACTCCTCCGCAGTACCCAGCTCCACTGTTGTATTGATGATTGACTCGTAGTAAGCCTCCTTGTTTAACACCTCCGGCTTTTCTGTGATAAGCTCCTCTATAACATATGCATACTCCTCCGGCAAAGCTTTTCTCACCTTGGAGCGCGTATACTTTGATGAAACGGTCTTGCACACCTCTATCAGCTTATAAAGAGTCGTCTTATACCACGAGTCCATATCCGGCTCGTCCTGCTTAACAAGCTCCATCTTTTCCCTTGGATAGTAGATGAGTGTGGCAAGCGCAGCCTTGTCAGCCTTGTTCATCGCCAGACCAAATACATCATCTATCTTCTTTCTTACAGCCCCAGAACCATTTTTCAGCACATGGGAAAAAGCTTCATACTCGCCATGCACATCAGATACAAAGTGCTCTGTGCCCTTTGGCAGGTTTAAAATAGCCTGCAGATTGATAATCTCAGATGATGCCTTGCCTATTGTCGGATACATCTCCGACAGCTGTTCCAAATAATGTAAGTGTTCTTTATCAATTGCTATATCATTCATTTATATCTAGACCTCGTAATACTGATTCATCACCTAATAAAACATTGTACCAATTAGCGGTGCTCTAATCAATGCCTCAGACACATTTATTTCAAAAAATTTTTTTGATATTTATTATAAATAAAGCTGCATTTGTTTAAATAAAAAAAGTGTAAGCTGCATTCAGCTTACACTAATTAAGTTTCAGGACACCTCCCTTTTTATATAACAAACATTTTAATTTGACAGTAATTGACGTTTCTTATATATTTATTTATGTTTCAACAATAACCATTATAGTGTATTGCGCATGTCAATACTTGACCAAATTTGGAGTTTATTTTTTTAAAAAGAAGGGAGATTAGCTCATAAATGAACCGACTTGAAATAGCAAACAACATATCGACAAATATTGAGCGCGAACGTACAAAGCTTGGTATGTCCCAGGCACAGTTTGCAAAAGCACTTGATATGTCACTCTCCACCTACAAGCGAATAGCAAACGGAGAATCCTCTCGTATAGACATCTACACCGCTTACCTGATATACAAGCTGACAGGACGATTTTCCTGCGAACTAACAGGCTTCAATGATGATGTAATAAACCTTGTAAAGCGCATCAAAAAGCTTTCCAAAAACCAGCGCATGCTTATAGACTCGATTATAGACACTGAGCTTGCGCTATCTGCCTACAAGGATGAAAGCAGTCATACGGAGGATCTGATTTCCGTCCTCATCCCGACAGGCAATATGACCGACGGCATGATTTTGGACTCCTACAATGTCGAAAAGCTTGATGTTTCAAATTACAGAAAAGCCTTCGGTGATGCCCTTCACATCGGAATCCGCATCACAAGCAATCATCTACATCCTGTATATAATAAAGGCGATATACTTCTAATCAGTCGAAACCCAATCCGTGACGGCGATACCGGTATCTTTATCAACGCACAGAACAAGCGTGCATACATCAGAAAACTCCACCAGACAAACCCATGTGAGCTCACACCAATCAACAATTACGGTGAGACCTTTTATGTCGACAGCGATAATGTTGATGATATGAGCAAATGGATAAAATTCGGACACGTGCTCTGCAAGGTGCGCTAGCAGATTACTCTGTTATTTTAATATCATCAAAGCAGTCAAAGGTTGCAAAGTAGTCTGCCGGAGTTTCTGCTCTTCTGATGAGTTTTGCCTCTCCATTGCTTTCGAGCAGTATCTCTGCTGAGCGAAGTCGTCCGTTGTAATTGTAGCCCATTGAGAAGCCGTGTGCTCCTGTATCATGGATTACCAGATAGTCTCCCATATCGATCTTCGGAAGCTGTCTGTCAATTGCAAACTTGTCACAGTTCTCACAGAGTGAGCCTACCACATCATATGTATGGTCACAAGGTGCATCCTCCTTGCCGAGCACTGTGATATGATGGTATGAGCCGTAAATAGCCGGTCTCATAAGGTTTGCCGCACACGCATCTACTCCTATATACTCCTTGTAGATATGCTTCTCATGGATAGCCTTTGTCACAAGACAGCCATACGGAGCCATCATAAAACGTCCCATCTCTGTGTAAATAGCCACATCTCCCAATCCTGCCGGTACCAAAACCTCATCGTACACCTTATGTACACCGGCGCCGATAACCGATATATCGTTAGGTGTCTGATCCGGCTTATAAGCCACACCAACTCCACCTGAAAGATTTACAAATCTAATATCGCAGCCGGTCTCATTTTTAAGCTCAACAACCAGCTCAAAAAGCTCCTTTGCAAGCTGTGGATAATACTCGTTGGTTACTGTATTGCTTGCCAGGAATGCATGCACGCCAAAGTATTTAGCGCCTTTTGACTTAAGAATTTTGAATGCCTCAAAAAGCTGTTCCTTTGTCATGCCATACTTGGAGTCTCCCGGATTGTCCATGATACCGTTTGACAGTGTGAACACTCCGCCCGGATTATATCTGCAGCTTATTGTCTCCGGAATATATCCGATTGTTTCCTCCAAAAAATCAATATGTGTGAAATCATCGAGATTGATGATAGCACCAAGCTTGTCTGCATATGCAAATTCCTCTGCCGGTGTATCATTTGATGAAAACATGATATGCTCTCCATCGAAGCCGCATGACTTTGCAAGCATAAGCTCTGTGTATGATGAACAATCACAGCCCATGTCATAATCCTTTAAAATCTTGAGCAGGTATGGGTTTGGGGTAGCTTTTACAGCAAAATACTCTCTAAAGCCCGGATTCCATGCAAATGCATCCTTTACAGCCTGTGCGTTGGCGCGGATGCCTGCCTCGTCGTATAAATGAAATGGTGTAGGGAATTTTTTAACAATCTCCTCTACCTGTTGTTTTGTCACAAATGGTGTCTTTTTCATGTTTATCTCCTAACTTTTACATAGTAAAGTGTACTAAAACATATGCTACAACAAAATGGGTATATTTTCAAGAATTTTTATGGTATAATTTCTCATTAGGTAAATGTCTTTACTTTTTTAAGTATAGTTGATATAACTATTCAAAACTGATATAACTATTTAAATTAAGATATAAAGGGAAACAGGAAAATGAACATTAAAGTACTTCAGTATATTGATAATACACCAAAAAATAATATAACTACCGGTCAGGCTGCTGTAACCGGTGATAACATTCCTTCCAATAGCAGCTCCGCTGTCAATAGCACCGGTGCTGATTTTGATCAGGTGCTTGACGATGCAAAAATGGCTGAAGCTGCTGTTGCCATTGACAGACTGATTGCCCAAAGTAACGGTGGCTCAGTTGATATGTCGCTTGTACAGAGGTTCTTTGATCAAAATGGTATAAATATCGAGCTTTGCCGTAATACAGTTTCTCCTTCTGCCGCAGTTAATAATACAGCTGCTTATTCCGGTTCTCCAGCCGGCATCAGCTCAGATACAAATACATATAATGCAGCAGCTTCCGGAGCCTCAGGAATTAGCAGCAGCTCCGTAAAACTCGAAGCTTCCGGTTTGTCATGCTCTGCCGATCTTGATGCAATTTTTAATGAGGCTGCCTCAAAATACGGTGTGGATGCCAAATTCCTTAAGGCTATCGCCAAGTGCGAGTCTGACTTCTCCACAGAGTGCACCAGCCGTTCAGGTGCCATGGGTATCATGCAGCTCATGCCACAGACCGCTGCCTCACTTGGTGTCACAAACGCCTACGACCCATACCAGAATATCATGGGTGGCGCCAGGTACATAAGTGAAAAGCTCACCCAGTATAATGGTGACAAATCACTGGCCTTAGCTGCCTACAATGCAGGCTCCGGCAACGTAGCCAAATATGGCGGCATTCCGCCATTTAAAGAAACTCAGAACTATGTAGCAAAGGTTATGGCATACTATAATTCATAATAAATTGTATTCTGACTCACATAAAATTATATTTTAATTCAAAGTGGGTTGACAAATGCTGATGTATATAGTAAACTTAACAAGTTGATAATTGCTGATGTGGCTCAGAGGTAGAGCACTTCCTTGGTAAGGAAGGGGTCACGGGTTCAATTCCCGTCATCAGCTTATAAAAAATCCCCGAAGCTCAAGATTTTCCAGTAAAATCAAAGGCTTCGGGGTTTTTTGTACTTCATTTTTTCAAATCAGATTTGTGTTTTGAAATGTAGTTTTCCCAAAAATTTTCAAATTTAGTTATTTTATATATTGAATGCCACAGACATAAAGCCTGTGGCATTCTATGTATATGAGGAAAAGCATATGCGACGTCAATTCTGTGCACATGAATAATTTTTAGTCGGAACTGAGTGTACCCCAACACATAGTTGAAATACAACAGCTCCTTTTGATGATATTATAGTAACTCTTAATTGTGTCCTAAATATAGCCATGTGATAAATATTTTCTTAAATTCGGTAAATATTTACAAACAAACTCTTAATCCTGCAGAAATATTCTATATTTCAACAATATATTTCTCGTACGCATTGATAACAGTAGTTTCTCCCACCTTGTCAAGCCTGACAAACTGCCTGCCGTAACTCATATGAACATGTCCATGCACAAAATACCTTGGCTTATACTGCTCAATAAGCCTGTTAAACACATCAAAGCCTGTATGACATACATCCTCACCATCATGCAGTCCCTTTGCCGGCGAATGTGTGACAAGCACATCAAAGCCGTTTTTACGTTTAAGCTTCCACCACAGCTTCTTAACACGCTTTGTCATCTCCTTCTGAGTATACTGATTTTTTCCCGGTTTATAGCGGTTTGAGCCTCCCAGGCCAAGAAACCGTACACCTTCATATTCGTAAATTTCATCCTCAATGCATATGCAGCCTTCCGGCGGCTTTACATTGTATTTGTCATCGTGATTGCCATGCACATACAAAAGAGGGACTCCAACCATCGTTGTCAAAAAGGACAGATAGCTCGGGTTTAAGTCTCCACATGATACAATAACATCAATTCCTTTAAAATCCTCTTTCTTAAAGTATTCCCAGTACATTTTCGACTCTTCATCAGCTAAGAATAGTATCTTCATTACAGTTTATTTCCCTCTACACCCTTTAGTTCAACCACCATCTTTGCATTGTCAATAAACTCACTCATAGGTGGGATATTACCCACAATATTATCTACAAGCCAGTCCATCTTCATAATATCAGACGGTTTCATCTCGTGTTCACCCTTGTTTTTAAGCTCGCCCTTCTGATCATATATCTTTCCAAAGAACGGCACAATCTCACCCTTCGTGATATCGCTCTTTAAATGATCCGCAAGCCTTTTCACTCCATATGGTACATGCTTTGAACAAATCAGGTCAATAACACCGGCAGACATGCCCCACCAGTAATTAAGTGCCTTAACCTGCTCCTGTCCTTCAGCCTTGTAGGAGCCTGCCAGTACGCTCTGCAAAAGCTTCTCATAAAACACTCCCCAGTTCCATATAGGCATGGCAAGGTTTAATGCCTGTCCATCCTGCAGCTTGTACAGACCAAAATATCTGGACGCGTCATTCGGAGTGATAATATCCTGATCCGACACATAATGCAAGTCATTTTCTTCAAGGAATTTATTCCTGTCATAATCCTTTGTCTTTGACCATGCCAGATATACCTTTGCCCTTGGATTCACACTTGCAACTCCCAGAGCAAACGCGTTGATATTGGCAATCATGCCATATATCGGGTAGTCTGCAATATATGCAACCCTTTCATTGTATGTGACAGCTCCTGCTATCATTCCTGCGAGAAACTTTGCCTCATACATACGTCCATAGTATGTTCTGATATAAGGATGAGGCGCATTCAGCGAACAGTTGAGTATATAAACCTCCGGATGCTCAACAGCCACCTTTAAGCTGTTTGGCATCATCTGCGGTCCCACACAAAAAACTATATCGGCACCGGACTTTATGATATCTTCAAGCACCTGCTCCACATTGTTCTCATCTACACCTGCCACATATTCTGTCTCCAGCTTATCTGAAAAGGTTTCATCAAGATACATACGCCCAAGCTCATGCGAATACAGCCATGCAGATGTCTTTGGCTCTCTCGGATACAAAAATACTACCTTGAGCTTCTTTTGAGTCTGAGGAATAAGATAGTTTAACAGACTCTTTTTTGTCTGTACCTTTTTCGGATTCAGCACCAGATTTATCTTGTGCTTTTCCCCTTCTGCTGCAAACTCCTTCCATGTATTGATGACGTTTTTGTTGTAATCATTCTCAGACATCTCAAGCATGGCATCCATGCCAAAGACCTCCATAAATACTGTAATAGCATCCCCAAGCTTGATGTCCAACCTGTCACCACCGCGGAAAGTATAGACCTTTGAAAAATTAAACATTACCTTGGCAAATTTTTCCTTGGTCTCATCATCCCATCTGCCCTCTTTTCCGACAAGCGAAAGAAGCTTATCAGCATTGCCCAGCTTCGTAAACTCCACCGAGCAAAGCCCCGTGATTTCATTGAACTTCATATACTCATAATAAAGCCTCACATCATAATCATCTGAGAGCTTTGGAATCTTTCTGGTCACAATTGCAGGAATCGAAACGGCGTTGAAGTACTTGAGTACACTGACCCTCTTATTGCCCTCAAGCACATAATACCTATTCATGTACTCAAATGCCTTGATTGGATCTCTGATTCCCTCATTCATCTGTGCATCTGACAGATTAGACCACTTCACTGCAAATTCGGTTTCCTCGTCCAATATCGGCATAAAGTTTGCCGCAAATGAATATGTCCTGCCCATGGTGCTTGTTCCTACAACGAAATCCAAAGGCACCTGGACCAGCCCCATATTCTGCTCTGTCTTAATATCTGCCTCTGATAAGATTTCATCAAGTACTGGCAGATAAGGAAACTGTCCTTTAGCTATCCTTGCCCTGTATTCTTTTTTTCCAAGTTTTAATGCTTCTGAATATTCTGTTTCACCCATATTGTAATCTCCTTTTGAAACTATTTTAACATAAATTCAAAAAAATTAAACGTTTCCTTTGATATTTTTAAAACTCTGATATACCGGATGAGTTGTGTAACGTAACAGATATTGTCAAGGTGACATTCAGGCTGACTGTTGGAGATTTAATAGACAATGAGGCAGTTGCAAAGTACAATGAGCTCAAGCTAGATAATATTTACATACAAAACAAGGTCTGTCAGTATAGCTGACAGACCTTGTTTTTATTATATTTTTGTAACCGTTCAGTACCTTCACAGCTGCGCAAGACTCTCAATAGCCTTGTCATCAAGAATAACTTTTGCATGCTCCATAAGAAAAGCCCTTTTATCAGCCCCTGCAATGATATCATCTGCATACTCATCTGCTATGACAGACATCTTTTCAAGCTCATGCTCATCATAGCCCGATAAATCCATGCTCATAAAGTACTCTCCCTCAAACTTAAAAAGCTGTGAGAATGGCATTGGCAGTCCTTTAATCATCTTTGCAAATCTGACAGCCACATCAAATTTTTCAAAAATGAACATTACAACAGACACCATATCCTGCTTTTTTGCAGTTGTCCTGCCTTTTTTATTTTTCTCATTCTCTGCAGCCTCGGCCGGCAGCGAATTAAGCAGTCCATTAACGATATCTTTAAGATGCTCCATCATGCCCTCAGTAGCAGGATGTTCAGAAAATGTCAGAGAAAGTGTGTGATCCGCCAAAAAATCTGCTCTCACAGTCTTGATTCCCGAATTAAAATCAGTTCCAAACTCTTCTGAAGCCATGTCAAATATCTGGTTCATGAATTCCTGGGTGCGCTCGCCATTGCTCATAATTTCATCCATTGTATATCCCAGATCATATATTTCTTCTTCTGAAATAACACATTTTATAGTGTGTTCACCTATTCTTGAAAACTCCATAACAAGCTTCACCTACTTTCTTTTTAGCTTTTGTCTGATACGGGATAGTGCATTGTCAATTGATTTGTCTGATTTTCCAAGCATACGCGCTATCGATGTATAATTATTTCCTTCCAGATACAATTGTAGCACTTTTTTCTCCATATTACTCAGTTTATTCCACAATTGTTCCTTAAATTCCTTAAATTTTTCCTTCTCTATGAGAAGCTGCTCAGGACTTGCAATATCATCTTGCAGTATTTCTTCAAACTCCGTACCATCACTGTCACTCTGCGAAAAGGATATATATGTGTTAAGTGGCATATGTTTCTTTCGGTTTGAAGCCTCAAGCGCCGAGCTAAGCTGCCTTGTGATGCATAGCTGTGCAAAGCTGTAGAAAGATGCTTCCTTGTCGCTCTTATAGTCTCTGACCGCTTTAAACAGGCCTATCATGCCCTCCTGAATAAGGTCATCATTCTCACCGCCTATCAGGTAGAGTGCATTCGTCTTTTTACGCACAAGCGGCTTATACTTTTCCAATATATAGTCCATGATTTCATTGTTGTCACCATGGTCATTTTTGTCATTATGAATCCTCATAATAAGCTCTTCATCCGTATATGCGCTGTAATCTTCCACTATATGCTTCCTATTCTATAAATATACAATTCATAATATACACCACTCATCCGCGACATGTAATCTACTTTCCACTCTTAAGTCTCTGTCTGACTATCTCATATGCAAGCACGCCTGTCGCAACTGATGCGTTCAGTGAGTCAATATCGCCCACCATAGGAATAGAAGCTGTCATATCACAATTTTCCTTTACAAGCTTGCTGACTCCGTCACCCTCATTGCCTATTACAAGACCTATAGGACCTGTGAGGTTTAAGTCATACATGGTAGTGCCACCCATATCAGCACATACAAACCACATGCCCTTTTCCTTAAGCTCCTTTATGGTATTTGAGATATTGGTAACCTTGGCAACAGGTGTATAGTTTATCGCACCTGCAGACGTCTTTGCCACTGTAGGGGTAAGTCCCACTGCACGCCTTTTTGGTATGATGATGCCATGTGCACCCGCCTGATTTGCGGTACGGATTATTGCGCCAAGATTGTGTGGATCCTCTATACCGTCAAGTATGATGATAAAAGGCGGCTCGCCCTTTCTTTCGGCATTTTCCAGTATGTCCGAAACCTCGGCATACTCATATGCTGCTGAAACTGCAATGACACCCTGATGCTTGCCTGTCTCAGACATCTGATCAAGTCTTTCCTTTGCAACATAGTTTATGATTGCATCATGCTTTCTGGCCTCTCTTGTGATTGACTTTATTGGTCCGTCCTGACAGCCGTCAAGCACAAAAAGCTTGTCTATTGTCTTTCCCGAACGGAAAGCCTCTAGCACAGCATTTCTGCCCTCTATATAATTCTCATGAAATTTTTCTTTATTGTTGTTATCCATATTTTCCTCTTATTTTGTGCTATATTTCAATTCCTAAAAGCTCCACTCCAAGCTTAGTGAGTGAAACAACCCTCTCAAAATCATCCTTCAGATAAAGATAGCCCATGACCGCCTCAAGCCCTGTAGCTTTCCTGTAATCAGCCATTGTAGCGTTTTTTGCCATGGAAGGTGACTTGGCATTGCGCCCCCTGTGATACACATCACTCTCCTCCTCTGTCAGATGAGGTAAAAGTGCCTCTATCATGAGAGCCTGCGTATGTGCCTTTACTATATTACTTGTGTGCTTATGAAGCAGATTTGCCTTTGTATTGCCTTTTCCCACCACAACTGAGCGGATGACAATATCAAATATGCCATCACCGATATATGCAAGTGTAAGCGGCGAGTATGTCCTTATATCAACATCCTTTATTCCAAACTGTTCCTTAATATATGAGTCTATCTTCATACTATACAAGCTCCCATTTTACTCCCTCTCTGGTATCCTTTATGGCAACCCCCTTTGCCAGAAGCTCATCTCTTATGGCATCGGCTGTCGCAAAATCCTTTGCCTTTTTAGCGGCTGCACGCTCTGCAATTTTATCATTGATAAATGCCTCAAGCTCACTGTCTACAGATGACGCTGCCTCAAGTAAGGCCTTTCCTGATTCCCTAAGTCCCAGATCAAGTACCTGCTCAAAGTCATCGATAAGTGCAAGCTTTGTCCTGTCTGAGATATCAGCCTTAAGCACATCATACACTATGGTTATAGCCATTGATGTATTCAGATCATTTGAAACTGCATCAGTAAATTTCTTCTTAAAGTCAGCAAAAGCTGTCTCATCTATATCACCCTCATCCTTAAGCTCTGCCACACGCTTTGCAATCTTATTGTATGCCGCAACTGCATTGTCGAGCGCATCAAATGAAAACTCAAGAGGCTTTCTGTAGTGTGACTGTAAGCAGAAGAATCTGTAGGCAAGCGGATTGTAGCCCTTCTCCTGAAGCACCGAAACTGTGAGGATTGCACCCTTCGACTTGCTCATCTTGCCGGCTCTGTCATTTAAGTGATTGACATGGAACCAGTACTTGCACCAGTCGTGTCCCAGATAGCTCTCTGACTGTGCAATCTCATTGGTGTGATGTGGGAAAATATTGTCTACACCGCCACAGTGGATATCCACGTACTCTCCGAGATGCTTCATGCTGATGCATGAGCACTCTATATGCCAGCCCGGATATCCGACGCCCCATGGGCTGTCCCATTTAAGAGCCTGGTCCTCAAACTTAGACTGTGTAAACCAGAGTACGAAATCATTTTTATTCTTCTTGTTTACATCCTCCTCGACATCATCTCGCACTCCAACCTGAAGCTGTTCCTTCTCTACTGCTGAAGAAAACACAAAATAATCATCAAGCTTTGATGTATCGAAATATACATTGCCTCCTGCAAAATAGGCATAGCCCTTCTCAATAAGCACCTCCACCATATGGATAAACTCCGGAATACAGTTGGTTGCAGGCTCTACGACATCAGGCATCCTGTTGTGTACAGCCGTGAAATCCTTGAAAAAGGCGTCCGTGTACTCCTTTGCCACCTCCATGACGCTCTTATGCTCACGCTTTGCGCCCTTTAGCATCTTGTCCTCTCCGGTATCTCCGTCGCTTGAGAGATGTCCCACATCAGTGATATTCATGACACGCTTTACATCATAGCCCACATAGCGAAGTGCCTTCTCAAGCACATCCTCCATGATGTATGAGCGGATATTTCCGATATGTGCAAAATGGTAAACTGTAGGTCCACATGTATACATGCCGATTTTGCCGTCAACACGCGGAACAACAGTATCAATCTGTCTTGTGAGTGTATTATAAAACTTGAAATTATTCTCCATTATTTATATCTCCTTTTGGATGATTTATAACTATCCTATTATTTTAGCATGTTTTCCCTATATATTCAAATCAATCGGCCTGACAGCCGTTGCAGCCGCTACATCCGCCTCCTACCTGCATACTTGCCTCATAGAGACCTGTAAGTGAGCAGATTGCCTGTGATGCAATCCCCTCCTCGCGGCCTGTAAAACCAAGCCACTCCTCGGTCGTCGCCTTTATATTTACCTGCTCCTTTGCGATTTGCAACGTATCAGCCACATTCTGCTCCATCTGCTCAATATACGGACGAAGCTTCGGCTTTTGTGCAATTACTGTCGCATCTATGTTTTCTATCACATAGCCTTTTTTTGCAATGAGGTCTCTCACATGCTCTAAAAGCTTAAGACTAGAAATCCCCTCATATGCCGGGTCTGTATCCGGGAAATGCTTTCCGATATCGCCAAGTGCCGCTGCACCCAAGAGTGCATCCATTATCGCATGCAACAGTACATCGGCATCCGAATGACCTAAAAGCCCGAGTGTATGCGGAACCTTCACTCCTCCTAAAATCAAATCTCTGCCCTCAACAAGCTTGTGCACATCATAGCCCATTCCTACTCTCATATATCGTCTCTCTTTCTATCAGATACAACACCTCATGTTATTGTCAACTGTCATTGCTCTGTATTTTAGTTTTTAACTATAGTATACCTTATTTCTTCTGTTGCGCCAAGATATTATTTTCAGTAACTTTTTTCAAATAAAAGACCGCCCCGGACAAACCGGAGCGGTCTTTATTAAAATGGGAATAGTCCATTAAATGTCTTATGCAAGTGCTGCAGTGATGATAGCCATTGAGTAAACCTCTCCTGCATTACATCCACGAGAAAGGTCATTGATTGGAGCATTGAGTCCAAGAAGGATTGGTCCGTATGCTTCGAAATTACCAAGTCTCTGTGCAATCTTGTATCCGATATTTCCTGCGTTGATATCAGGGAAGATAAATGTATTTGCATGACCCGCAACCTCAGACTGTGGGCACTTTGTGCGGGCTACACGTGGTGCAACTGCTGCGTCAAACTGGATTTCTCCCTCGATTGGAAGATTTGGATATTTTTCTCTTGCCTTGTGAGCTGCGTTTCTCATCTTGTCAACGTCCTCGCCCTTTCCTGAGCCAAGTGTTGAGTAGCTTAAGAATGCAACCTTTGGATCGATACCGAAGATCTTAGCACACTCTGCTGATTCTCCTGCGATCTCAACAAGCTCATCCTCTGTAGGATGGATGTTTATAGCACAGTCGCTCATTGCAAGCACCTCATTCTCACCTGTTGCAGATGGACGAACAAGGATAAAGCATGAAGATACGATTGTGTTGCCAGGCTTTGTCTTGATAAGCTGTAATGCCGGACGAACTGTATCTGCTGTTGAGTATGTAGCTCCTCCGAGAAGCGAGTCTGCGATACCCATCTTTACAAGCATTGTTCCAAAGTAGTTGGCTGATGAAAGAATTCCCTTAGCCTGCTCCGGTGTAACACCCTTGCTCTTACGAAGCTCGCAGAATAATTCAACCATCTCATCCATACGGTCAAAGTTCATAGGATCTATAATCTCTGCTCCACGGATATTGAAACCGCTCTTCTCAGCGCTTGCACTAATCTTCTCAGGATCTCCGACAAGGATAGGATGTAAGAAGTTGCTTGCAAGTAAACGCGAAGCTGCCTCAAGGATACGTGGATCCTCTCCCTCTGTGAATACGATTTTCTTTGGGTCTTTCTTTAATATTTCGATTAACTGACCAAATCCAAACATGATAATGTCTCCTTTATGTATATTATTTATTATTTAAAACTATATCTGGTTTCACACCACTGACTATAATATACTTATTTTTCACGAATATCAATAATTGTTAAAAGGTTGTCAAAATGTTCGCGAAAAAATCCAATCCATAATATTTCATGGCACAATAAAAGGAACCGGATTAATATTTTCCGATTCCTTTTATAATGATCACTATTTATTCGTTTAAGGAGTATTTATCATGCAAAACTGTTTACTCTGCAAGTGCCTTAAATGCCTCATCAAGATCCTCAATGATATCATCCACATTCTCAGTTCCGATTGAAAGACGGATTGTGTTTGGCTTGATGCCCTGATCTAAGAGCTCTGCTTCATTGCACTCTGAGTGTGTGGTAGAAGCCGGATGTATAGCAAGTGACTTAACATCAGCTACGTTTGCAAGCAGTGAGAAAAGCTCAAGGTTGTCAATAAATTTCTGCGCTTCCTTTGCTCCACCCTTAATCTCGAATGTAAATATAGAGCCGCCTCCGTTAGGGAAGTATTTCTTGTAAAGTTCCTGCTGCTCTTTATCCTCTGAAATAGATGGATGATTAACCTTCTCTACGAGTGGCTGATCCTTTAAGTACTGAACTACCTTGAGTGCATTCTCAACATGACGCTCCACACGAAGCGAAAGTGTCTCAAGTCCCTGAAGGAAGATAAATGAATGAACAGGTGAAATTGTTGCTCCTGTATCACGAAGTAAAATTGCCCTGATATATGTCGCAAATGCTGCCGGTGCGCAATCCTTTGCAAAGCTTACTCCGTGGTATGATACGTTTGGCTCTACAAGCCATGGCCATTTATCATTCTGTGTCCAGTCGAATTTACCGCTGTCAATTATAACTCCACCAATTGTTGTTCCGTGTCCACCGATGAACTTTGTTGCTGAGTGAACCACGATATCAGCACCGTACTCAATCGGACGGACAAGATATGGTGTAGCAAAGGTATTATCTACGATAAGTGGGATTCCTGCCTCATGAGCGATATTTGCAATTTTTTCGATATCTACTACCTCTGAGTTTGGATTTCCGAGTGTCTCGATTTCAATAGCTTTTGTATTCTCTTTGATGGCAGCCTTGATTCCATCATAATCGAATGGATCTACGAATGTAGCCTCAATTCCGTAATCAGGAAGTGTGTGTGCCAAGAGATTGTATGTACCGCCGTAGATATTCTTTGCTGCAACGATATGATCACCTGCGTGTGCTACTGCCTGGAAAGCATATGTGAGCGCCGCTGCTCCGGAACCAACAGCAAGTGCTGCCACGCCACCCTCGAGTGCTGCAATTCTTCTCTCGAATACATCCTCTGTAGGGTTTGTCAGTCTGCCATAGATATTTCCTGCATCTCTGAGTCCGAATCTGTCTGCAGCATGCTCACTGTTATGGAACACATATGATGAAGTAAGGTAGATTGGAACTGCTCTCGCATCTGTAACCGGATCAGGTGTTTCCTGTCCTACATGTAACTGTAATGTCTCAAATTTTAAATTTCTGTCTGCATAATGTTTCTTGCTCATATTAATATCCTCCTATTAATGATATGTTAATGTTATTTGTTTTTAATTTTAATTCCGGGATGCTGTTCCCTTGAACTAATCATATCATATCATCTTTCTAGGAAAAGTGTTAATACTTATAACTAAGAGCTTGCTATAAATATATTTTATAAGCAATTGTTTTCCAAAACATCAGAAAGCTCTCTAGTAGCTGCACCAACATCCATGTTATTTACAGCATAGTCACATATCTGGCGGTTGCGTTTCTCTGCATCTATCGACAGAATACGCAGTGTCTTTTCTTCTATCGAGTAATCCTGTTCTATGATATCCCGGATTAAGAGCTCCTTGTCACGTGCCACATACACTATTACAGTAGGAAAATGACGTTTCATTGCAATGGCACCGCACATGTCAAGCGGCATCACGACAAAGTGTCCCTTTGCAAGCACCGCCTCTATATCCTCCATTTTGGTGCCATACTGTATTCCGGCGTACCTTGTCTTTTCAAAGAAATCCTGTGCATTGAACTCCTCCTCCGTCAGGTACCTGTGCTTATCTCCGGGCTTGGTACAGTATGTTTTCGGATTCTCAAACTGCTCCATGGCGCACAGGCTGTCTGAGAGCGCTGTCTTTCCCGAGCCTGATGGTCCGACAAGCGCCACAACTGACGGATTCTTTATATTTTTATTTCTATATAATGACGCATTTATTATCTGCTCCACGAGATATACAAACTCTGTGATATTATTGACCGATAACAGTCCTGTCATTTTTGAATTCCACGGCTTTCGCATGAGCACGGGATACGTGGCCGGTGTCTCAAGCACATTGTGTATGGCGTCATCTAAAATTATATCAAACTGCACGAGATTTTTTGCATTGCCAAGTATGATATTTTCTGTCGGAAAATCAGGAAATGCCTCCATTATCTGACTCGCTCTCACTCCCATGAAGCCCGGTGCCACCGCAGTGATAAAATAGACCTCTCCGATATCCATAAGCTTTCTTATCATCCGCTTTGTCTCTTCCGTAGGCTTCTGCCTCTCGTAAAGTGTATTATCCCGGTAAAATTCCTTTATGACAGAGGCTCTGCCGGTATTCTCCCAGGAATCTATATCATCCAGCGCAAGAGGTGGGGTGATATTATATTTTTTGTTTGCCATATCTATGGCTATGCTGTTGAATGGGGCTGTCACATCATCCCAGTCAAGTCCTATTTTAGGTCTTATCATGCTTATCCCTTTCTGTTTCGTAACTATTTATAACAAAAAGACCTGCAACAACTGCAAGTCTTAACAAGTAGCGAGGGAGAGACTCGAACTCTCAACCTCCCGGGTATGAACCGGACGCTCTAGCCAGTTGAGCCACCTCGCCATATTTGATTGATACCTCTAAAAGGATGGGACCTACAGGGCTCGAACCTGTGACCCTCTGCTTGTAAGGCAGATGCTCTCCCAGCTGAGCTAAGATCCCATGTCGTCAACCGACTTGATTATTATATACAGTCAGCACCTTATTGTCAACAACTTTTTTTTATTTTATTAAAAAAATTTTTAACTATTCAAAAGTCTCTCCACAAGCTTCACGCACTCCGCCGCATCCTTTGAATATCCGTCGGCTCCTATCTCGTCTGCAAAGCTTTGTGTAATGCAGGCTCCACCGATTACCACCTTACTCTTACAGCCCTTTTCCTTGCAGATTTCCACTACATCCTTCATGCGCATCATGGTGGTAGTCATAAGAGCTGACAGTCCGATAACTGCCGCGTTCGTCTCAATCGCCTTGTTGACAATATCCTCACAAGGCACATCCTTTCCCATATCAATCACGTTGTAGCCATAGTTTTTAAGCATAAGCACGACAAGATTCTTTCCTATATCATGAATATCGCCCTCTACCGTTGCAATGACAAGAGTCGGCATATCATCACCTGAGTCTTTCTTCTCAAGCAGTGGCTCGAGATGTTCTATAGCAAGCTTCATGGTATTTGCACTGCCGATAAGCTGTGGCAGGAAATATTTCTTCTGGTTGAAAAGCTCTCCCACCTCATTAATAGCCGGAATCAGGCTGTTATTAATAATCTCGTCAGGCTTTGCACCATCAGAAAGCATTTTCTTTACTTCATCAATTATACTGCCCTTGTTTCCCTTTAAGACAGCCTGAAATACCGCATCCTTACTGCCTGCTGCGCATGTGCCGTTTGAAGCAGACGCATCATTGTCCGACTTTTTCACAACAACAGTCTCATACCGGGCCTTTTCCTCCGCAAGCCTGCTCATGCGCTCGATGTATGCTATATCGCTGTCAGGTCTGTCGAGCAGCATATCCGATGCAAATGCAGCATTCATCAAAAGCTCCTGTGATGGATTGGCAATAGCCATGGTGAGTCCCTTGCATATGGCCATTGTAAGAAACGCTGTGTTCACATACATACGCTCAGGCAGTCCGAAGGATATATTTGAAAGGCCGCATATTGTAGGAAGTTTTTTCTCATCCTTACAGTACGCAATGGTCTCATAGCACTCGATTGCGGCCTTTGGATTTGCACCAATTGTCGCAACAAGTCCATCCACCACGATATCCTCATGTGCCATTCCAAGCGAAAGCGCCTTGTCATAAATAGTATTTATAATCTGCTTTTTCTCCTCGACATCCTTCGGCAAACCTGCATCCGAAAGCGGTAAAAGTATGAACATTGCTCCGTATTTTGCCGCAAGAGGCAGAAGCTTTTCCATCTTCTCAGTCTCAAGAGAAATGGAATTGATTAGAGCTCTTCCCGGATAAATCTTAAGAGCCTCCTCTATTACCTCCACATAACTTGAATCAATACAAAGTGGACAGTCCACGGTAGATGAAACCTCATATATAACCGATTTCATCATCTCCTTCTCATCGATACCATTCATGCCCATATTGATATCAAGTATTCCCGCACCATTTGTCTCCTGCTCCATAGCCATCTGGCGCACCAGGTCAAGCTTTCCCTCACGAAGCTGTGCCTGCAGCTTTTTCTTGCCTGTAGGGTTGATTCTCTCTCCGACAACGGTAAAGTTGCCATCTAAGTCAATCTCTACATTCTTTCGTTCAGACGCAAGTACTCTTCTATGATGCTCAAGCGGCTTATGAACAGGCATTGACTTTACGGCCTCTGTGAGAGCACGTATATGCTCCGGTGTGGTGCCACAGCAGCCTCCGACAATGGATGCCCCCGCCTCCACAAGCCCTCTCATCGCATCGGCAAACATATCCGGAGTCATCTTGTATACAGTTTTACCATCCTCAAGCTCCGGAAGCCCTGCATTTGGCTTGGCAATAAGAGGCACTGTAGAGTACTCTGCCATTTTTTCAACCAGCGCTATCATCTCAGCAGGTCCCGTCGAGCAGTTCACACCGATAGCATCCACTCCAAGTGACTGCAGCACAACAACTGCTGTCTCAGGCGGTGTACCAAAAAGAGTCCTGCCATCCTCGTTGTAGGTGAGTGTCACCATAATAGGCAGGTCGCTTACCTCTTTTATAGCAAGCACTGCCGCTCTGCACTCCTGAAGACTCATCATTGTCTCAACCACAAAAACATCTGCGCCTGCCTCATCAAGAATCCTCGCCTGCTCCTTGTACACCTCCAAAAGCTCCTCAAACATCAGATCCCCGAGTGGAAAAAGCTGTCTGCCGGTCATCGTCATATCTGCTGCTACAAGTGCCCTATCCCCGACAGCCTGCTTTGACAGGCCAACCAGTGTGGTATTTATCTCGTTAATTTTCTCCTGTAAACCATATTCTAAAAGCTTAATCCTGTTTCCTGTAAATGTAGGTGCATAAACAATATTCGTGCCGTTATCGACATAAGCCTTCTGCAAATCAAGAATCACCTGCGGATGCTCCATCACCCATTCCTCCGGACACACACCTACAGGCATGCCCGCTGCCATCAGGTTTGTACCGGTCGCTCCATCCAGGATAACTATGTTTTCTCTGATATATTTTCTGAATTCTTCTCTTGTCATTTCGTTTCCTTTTCTGTTTCAGCTGTTATTCACTCCACAGTGTAAAGTATTTCAAAGCAAAAGCTATGTGCTCTTCATCCTTGAAATTTGTGAAAATTTATATTATCATTGTAACCGATTTTAAAACACAAAAATCAATAGTCTATTCACCATAATATACTAAAACACTATATTTTTCAAACAAAAGAAAGGATTTCTTATGAAACTTATTGCTTTAGATCTTGACGGAACACTTTTCAACAACAAAAGTCAGATATCCAAGGAAAATATAAAAGCTATAAAAGAGGCAACTGCTGCCGGGATAAATGTGGTCATCTCCACCGGTCGTCCATTCGGAGGGCTGCCGTTTGAGGCAATTAAGGGCACCGGCATCCGCTACGCTATCACTGCAAACGGAAGTGCAATCTACGAAATTGACACCCAAAAATGTCTTTACGAAAACTGCCTTTCTGATAAGACAGCGTTTTCAATAATTGATTACCTGATGACAAAGCGCGTTCATATGGATGCCTTCATAAACGGCTGTGGCTATTCTCCATACAAGTGTCTCGAGGATGCAAAGGATCTCAAAATGCCTCCTTCTATTAAGGAATACATCATGACAACCAGAAAACGTGTAAACGATATCACTGAAATGATGCGCGAAAACAATTACCATATGCAGAAAATGACCATCAATTTCCCAAAGGATGTAAATGATAACTACTACTGCCGCGACGAAGTATTTGAGCATCTGAAAAAAATCCCTGAAATCACGCTCGTAAGCGGTGGCTACGGTAATCTGGAATTCACAAAAGCAGGCGTTGACAAAGGTGTGGCACTTCATAGGCTGGCTCAAATCCTGAATATAGCAGCTGATGAGACAATGGCTGTCGGTGACACCGAAAACGACATGGCTATCGTAAAAGCCGCACACATCGGCGTGGCCATGGGAAATGCAACCGATGAGCTTAAGGCACAGGCTGATTACGTCACCGACACAAACGAAAATGACGGCGTAGCCAAGGCTATCCGCCACTTTATGGATTAATCTCACAAATTTAATATAACGATACCGGTCATATAAGAGTATAATAATTGTTTAGCGCAAAATAGCTGTTTAACACACAATAAATAATCATCTGTCATATATATCCAAAGAAGCACATATACTTCTAAGACAACATATGACAGGTGATTTTTTGATTGTAAAAAAATATTTATCCAATCCACTTGTGACCGGAACTATTTTCCTGACACTTGCCGGTACAACCAGTCGGTTTATGGGTTTTTTCTTTCGCATATTTCTTAATAACGTCATGGGCTCAACAGGTCTTGGACTCTATCAGCTTGTGATTCCACTCATGTCCGTATGCATGTCACTCTGCTGCAACGGCTTTCAGACCGCTACATCAAAGCTTGTTGCCGAAAAGCCTCAAAACAGGCAGATTATACTCATTTGCGCAATAATTATGTCAGCCACCACTGCTCTTTTACTCACAATTATTATGCATTCCAATGCCAACTACATAAGCCTTTGTATTTTAAGTGAGCCACGCTGTACAGAGCTTGTCAAGGCGCTGTCCTTTTCAATTCTGCCCGCTGCTATCCATTCCTGCATAAACGGATACTATTATGGATTGAAAAAAGCAGCCATCCCCGCTGCCACACAATTAATTGAGCAGACCGCGCGCATTGGCACCTGCTATCTGATATACGCAATACTATCTGACGGTGGCAGCTGCTTTAAGCCTGTATACTCTATATACGGCATCGTGGCAGGCGAAGCGAGTGCAACCGTCTTTTCCGTTATCACAATAAAAAAAGATTTCTCATACTTTAAAATATCCGTCAAGAGCCTGAAAACAACAGCCTATGGACTGGCTGCGCTTTTCATTCCTTTATCACTAAACTACATATTGGCAAGCTTTTCATCCTCCGCCGAAAATGTGCTTATCCCGAGAACTCTTAAGCTCTACAGACTATCACCGGCATTGGCCCTTGACATATTTGGAACCATTTCCGGTCTCACCCTTCCCGTGCTTTTATTTCCCGGTGTACTTTGCAGCTGTGCCTGCGTGATGCTTCTGCCATCTGTTTCTGAAGCGAATGCCGCCGGAAAGGATGCAAAAATCACTAAAACCATAAACTCCTGTGCCTTATTCGGACTATGCTTTGGTCTTATCTTTACATGCATATTCTATCTGCTGTCGGATTTTATAGGGGATTTTCTTTTTTCATCCAAGCTTTGTGGATATTTTCTTAGAAGACTGTGTTTTCTGTGCCCACTGATGCACATAAGCGGAATGCTCTGCAGCATACTGCACGGTCTGGGTAAAGCAAAGCAGGTGCTCTTCGTCAATCTGCTCACCTGTGCAATAAGAATCCTGATGATTATGCTTCTCGTCCCCCACTATGGGATAGATGCATATCTGTGGGCTATGCTTGTGTCGCATGTGTTTATGACACTTGCTGTCGGGATTCTCACCTGCCACACAGCACACAAATAAAAAAAGCCTGCACATACTCCGGGCATACCGGAATATGTGCAGACTCATAAAAATACAGATTATACACGTGAAAGGTACTCACCTGTTCTTGTATCAATCTTGATAACATCATCTGTCTCAACAAAAAGTGGTACATAAACTGTAGCACCTGTCTCAACTGTAGCAGGCTTTGTAGCACCTGTTGCTGTATCACCCTTGAAGCCAGGCTCTGTCTCTGTAACAGTAAGCTCAACGAAAAGTGGTGGCTCAACTGCAAATACATTGCCCTTGTGTGAGCAAACCTTACACATCTCGTTCTCTTTTACAAACTTGAGAGCATCGCCAACCTCATCCTTTGGTAAGTCAATCTGGTCATATGTCTCAACATCCATGAAATGATAGAAATCATCATCTGCATAAAGATACTGCATATCCTTACGATCAATGTGTGCTGTAGGGCATTTCTCTGTTGGACGGAATGTCTTCTCAACAACACCACCACTGATGATATTCTTTAACTTTGTACGTACAAATGCTGCACCTTTTCCTGGTTTAACATGCTGAAATTCGATAATCTGATAGATGTTTCCCTCGAACTCGATAGTAACACCGTTTCTGAAATCTCCTGCTGAAATCATTAGTTACTTCCTCCTTAAATCGTGCGAGCCTAAGCTCTCTCATTCGTCCATTTTACAATAAAAAGCAATACATTTCAAGTATTTATTTTCTATTGTATGAATTTTGAAATGTCAAGCATTAATTGCAAATTTTTTTAAAAAATTTTTAGTGCGTATTTTACCACAAATATGCACTTTCACATACATTATATTTGTTTTTGTCCCACGACTCCTAATCCGCCTGTAACAGCCGGATTTTTTTTATGATATTTAATTTCCCATGGTTAAATGATAAGTCTCATTTCTTCCTCATACAGCTCTTGTGATGACCTTCCGCCAAACATTGGTCTCGGATAATTATTAAGCCAGTCCTCTACCTTCTGTATGTCTTTTTTTGTCTTTCTGTCAAAGTTCGTTCCCTTTGGTATGTGCCTCCTTATCATCCTGTTCTGATTCTCGTTTGAGCCTCGCTCAGAACTGCAGTAAGGATGGCAGTAATAAACTTCTGTACGTTTCTTTCCTTTTTTATCTTTTTTCTCAATCCCCTCACAGTCGGCAAATTCAGTTCCATTGTCTACTGTTATTGTTTTAAATATATCAGAGAAAAGCCTGCCCCACTTGCGTTCAAGGCTATTTATACACTTCACCACTGATGCAGCTGTGTGATCCTTTACCTTGAATATCTTCTCATACCTCGTTTTACGCTCAGTCAATACAACAAGTGCATTCTTTGACTTTCCCTGCTGTCCCATAACAGAGTCCATCTCCCAATGTCCGAATTCCTCACGCGTATCGATATCAACCGGTCTATGTTCAATACTTGTTCCTGCAGCGGCTCTCTTTGCTTTTCTGTGTATCTTATGGTAGCTTTTTCTTTTCCTCTTTATTGCCAGATTGTCTGCTGTCACCCTCATGAATATGCCGTCATATATGTACTTGTACAAGGTCTGCTTTGTTATAGTCACGCTGAAATTAAGGTTTTTCCTTTTTATATCCAAAAGCGCTGCTTCCGGACTATATCCATCATCTGCTATCTTCTCTTCAATATAATTGGCAAGTTCAATGTCTTTGCCTATCTTAAGGACAGGTCCTTTTGCCTTAAGGTTTTCCTGGTATTTTTCTTCTGCTATGTCTGCACTGTACCTTTCTGTCTCTGTCCAGTCAGAATTCCTGTGCATGTATCTTCCACGCTTCAGCTCCCTGTATATCGTGCTGACATTCACCCTCAGCGTATCAGCCATATCCTTCGCCTTTTCCCCACTGAGATACATCTTCTCAATTTTACGGCGGTCGGTTATTGTCAGCTGTCTGAATATTCTTCCCATGGTTTTGGCGCCTCCTTTGCATTTTTGTGTTAGAAGTATACCTTAAACCTCATAGTATTCCTATATGCAGACTATACAATATTATCTGTTTGGTATATTTCATAATTTACAAAAATAAAATATCATCATAATTCCACGGCATCCGGTAAATGTCACACTCTAATGGATGTATGCAGATTACACAGTCATGTTCCCATCATGCACTGTGATCACAAACATATAAAGAGTAATTATTGTATATTTTGCACAAAAATAAGGTGCAGGACTGTTTCATCCTGCACCTTATAAATTCTAAAGCCTCGGTTTATTCTGTTTTACATCCTGTTTATTTTCCATAGTTTTTGCCCTTTGGAATATCTCTGCAGTTGTCTGTCCCGTCAGATCAGCCCACCGGCCCATGCACTCATTATAATGTTCAATTGCCTCTGTCACATTATCAGATTTATAAGATGCATACAGATATGGTGGCTGTGGAACTCCGTCCTTGAATACCTGCATAACTATCTGCTGACGGATAAGCAGAGGACCGGTTCTCATGTGCTCCATGCCGTTCAGTTCATTTTGGAAACGTGCAAATACCTTGTCATTTCCATTTTCAACCGTAAAACACTGCGCCCTTATATATTTACCGACTATAATGGGATTATCAATATTCAGTTTTGTGTTTTTAATAGTAAAACGTACACCATCCCTGTTCTTCTCGGCAAAGAAATTAGGCATTAATGTAATAACGTCCGCACTGCTGTACATGGGTTCTTCATCTTCCTGTATTTCAGCGGCATCTTCCGCATCAATGCCTTTGTTTTCATCCTGACTTGTTTTGGGCTTGCGTATCTGACCTACATATGTAATTGCCTTGTCAAGATATGACATTTTAATTTCATCTGTATCATTTTTAGTGTAATCTTCTCGAAGGCTCTTAAGGTATTGTATATATTCTTCCCTGTCTTCAGTTCCTGAATATATCCCATCCAGGCGTTTTCTGTCAGCAGCAACTCCTGCCATATTTAAAGTCTGCATTACTTCATCTTCAGTCGGACTTAAAACCAGGCTTTCAGGATACGCTTCAATAAGCTTTTCAACGGCCGCCTTTACAGTCTCATTATCCCTCATGGCCGGATAAGCATTCAGTGATGGCACATCTATTATTTTCCCCATTACAATATCTGCCTGCTCATCTTCAATACTGTCCGTTCCCTCAACATGGTAATTAATTCCGATTGCAGGGATTCCGTGAAGTCTTGCCGGGTCAATCTGATTAAATTTTTCTATTGCTTCCTCAACAGTGGAAATATTGTCAATGTAAGTGCCCATGCTGTGGAACTCGCTGCTTTCAGCAACAGTAAATGTAATAACCGCATTGACAGTCTTTTTTTCATTCTCTTCGTCTTTCTTCTGTTCTTCCTGAATAGCCTGCGTATTCCCGGCTGTCTGTTGTTCCCCTGAAATTTCTGCATAACGGGCGGCAATGGTGGATTCACTTATAGGCACTCTGCCGGTGTCATTTTCTTTATACCAGGGTTTTGCAACGGCTGCATTCATTTCATCATACCATTTTGTCATACGGTCATTTTCAGGAATATTATTTCTGTTCTCATAATCATAGATTGCACTTACCTGTCGCCTGTATTCATCTGTCTGCTCTATCTCCTGATTATTCTTAGTCTCCTGCATTTCCTGCATATTCACCTCTTCCTGTGCCCTAATGATTCTATCATATTCCAATAACACCCTTTCCTCTATTTTCCGCTGTATCGCAGCTGTAACACCATACACGGTATCCCTGTACTGCCCCTGTGTCTGATACTGGGGCATCTGTACAAACCGTCCCTTTCTGCCTTCCTTTATTACTATGCCGTTAACCGTCATTCCATACATTTTGACCGATGCAATGCCTAGTTTCTGCACTACAGAGCCTATTTTCTGGTTAAGCGGGGTAATTCTCACATCATCTATATTTACATCCGGAACACTTTCTGCAAAAAGCTTTTCTTTTGTGACCTCAAGTACCACTCTGTCTATCTCATTCCTGACCTCCCTGTCATGCGGATATACCACCCCTGAATACCTGTCTCCGTCTTTTCTTTGAGGATAAGATACAAACATCATTTCTTTACCGGACTTATCGTCAAACCATTTTCTGACTGAGACCGGAAATTTAAAAATCCCTTCTATTTCTACCCATCCGGTAGCAACGGTAGATGTGTTCTTAATTGAATCAAAATCCACCCTCATATTAGCCTTTATGTTCATTATCTGTCATCTCCATTCCTTTTATTATCAATTACATAAGCCCTTCTTAAATTGTCCATGTCGTCTGTAGGTGCAAGAAAAATATTTATCATCTGTTCTTCATTCAGGCCGTCATCCATCGCATTTGAAATTATTTCTTTTTCTATTTCCTTCAGTTTGTCCCAGTATCTGCCACACAGGTCTGCAAAGGTATCTCCTGTCCATCCCGTCTTGTCTGTTTCTTCAGCCTTCTTAATAAGCTCTTCCGTATCAACATCATGAAGAAGTGCAAGGCCTTTTATCTGCTCCACTTCCTCCTCTGACTCTTTTACGGCCTGTCTGTATAGCTCTGCTATCTCATCCACAGACCTTTTTCTGGCTGAATCAAATGACAGGTATAAAAGGTCACGTTCATCAACCTCGCATGAATATATGGTTTTGTCAGTCTTTGCCATGACCTTCAGCCGTTCAATTTCTTCCCGATCTGTAACGAAATCCAGACATTTATCCCTGGAGAGGGTAATATACCTGAAATTCTTTGCATCATATATGGTACGCACCGGATGTTCGTAGTCACCAAGTGCCAAAGCAGCACTGTATCTGTCTTTCAGCCAGTCAGCTGCTGTAAAACCGTATTCCGGCTTATCAAAAGGTATTGCTTTGGTATCATATATCGGCGGTCTCGACTCTAAAAAAATAATGCACTCTGTCGGCGGCATTCTTCTTACCTGCCCTGGTGTCATCAGCTTTATTTCCGCTTTTGAATATGACAAGTCTGAGCTTGAATTAATCCCGAATGTCAGCCTGTCATCCCTTTTGTCTGCGGTGGCATTGCCAAGCGTTTCTGATATATACTCATGTGTACTTTTTGCCTGCGGTCCGGAACCCAGAAATACAACTGCCGCCATGTTGTCCATCATGATTTCCCACTTCTCGTTCGGATAAATTGCCTTGGCCTGTGCTATGGACTGCAGTATCGGCACCATGCTGATATTTCGGCTTCGTATTACTCCAAGCAGCTTCTCTGTATCTGCTGGGCGCGCACCTGCATAGAACTCATCCATCCATACCTGTACTTCATACGGCAGTGGTCCTTTGATTTCATCGTCTGACAGACGGATAAGTGTATCAAACATCTGCGTATAAAACATGGATGTTATCCATGTGTATGTATTAACATTATCCGGCATAACGAGAAATACAACAGTTGGCTGCTGTCCTATTGTGCGAATATCAATGTCGTTTCCGGAAAATATTCTTTTTACCTCAGCTGTCTCGCATATATTAAGCATTGCAGATATCATAAGCGAAACGCTGCCCTCAGTCTCCGAAGCTTTTCCCTGGAACTTCTTAAATGCCCTTACCGGAGGATAGTTTGCATCATGCTCTGATTCACACTTATTCATAAGGTCAGCAAGCGCATTTGACTCTTCCCCTGTAATATCTGTTGTTTTGATATTTTCCATTGCAAGAAGGCTGATTACGTCATTGAACGTTGCTTTCCTGTTGTTATCCCTTGCATCCAGCCACGCATAATAAAACACAGCCTGCAGCTTTAAATCCACCGCATCATCCCAGAACGGGTCAGCTGCGGAGTTTTCCTTTGCCGGTCTGACAGCATCATGCCAGCTTTTTATAATTCTCAGCATGTCCGCTTCTGTCTGAATCCACTCAAATGGATTGTACCTGTCCGACTGCTCCGGGTTTTTGAAGTTAAGCGAGAATATCTGATAACCATATTTTTCAAATATTTTTCCAAGTTTTCTCTGTGTGTCTCCTTTTACATCAAGAACCACATAGCTTGACCCCATCTGCAGGAGGTTTTGGTGCATTATAGATGTTGTTTTGAATGAGCCTGATGAACCGACAATCATCATGTTGTTGTTTGAAAGCTTTCCCCTTATGCTTACCTTTACATTTTCTGACAGTATCCTGTTATATTTATCGTCACTGTCCATAAGCTCCCTGCTTGCCTTTACCGGGTCAAGCCAGTCTTCGTCACCATGCTCCATCTCGCTGTGAAAGTTCCTGTAATGAATCATGTAATAATTTACAAAGAAAAACCAGCCTATAAAGCCAATCCCTACCCATGCCGGAGTCTTTGAGTTTGCAATCTTAAAAAAATGTGTGACCGCCCACAGCATCTGTGCATTATAGTCTCCTTTAAGGTTTGCAGGTGCCACATAAAGCCCCGATATTATATATCCAAGAACCAGGAAAAACAAAAGCAGGAAGGCAAATGCTGCCCATGGTGTTTTCTTCTTTACATATCTTGTTCCGTAATTTGCCATATTTTCTCCAATAAATATAAGGTGCCGGATTCCGGTACCTTATATTAAAATATTATAACTTCGGGTTTAATGTCTTACCGGTATTCAGATTCGGAACTTTCGGCTTGAGATTCTTTACATATGTCATGTTCCTTGTGACATTCTCATACTGTTTATGAATATTCTCATAGCTTGCAGTTTTCACATTTCCATTCTCTGCAACCATCGAGGGCTTGTTTTTTGGAATAAATCCTACATAGGTTCTGCCCTCATCTGCCACAAATACATTTTCAGCCGGAAGTATGAGATGCTTTTCATTTTTTCCGTATGTGCCGGGGATACGTGATACAAAATACCCTTTTTCACGCATCTTTTTTGATACAGACGTGAAAGCCATGTTATCAACCAGCGTCTCCCTGTTTATAGTGAGCATTTCATAATTGCCGTCTTTCTTAAGCCTTGCAAACTCCTCACTGTCATCCTTCTGCATTACATTCACTTTAGGCCCGGGCACTTCATGCTGCATAAATTCACTGTTTACTTTCTGATATTCCAAAGAAGCATTATCTATATATTCATCTTCATTTACCGCAGCCGTGTCCATATATGATTCATTATCCATTTCATATATGTTTCCAGGCTGTTTATCCTGTTTTATCATGTCCTCCCGGTACATTTTTATCCATATTTCAAACTTGTTTCTGTCCGCGTTTGCAACTGCTATCTGGCTGTTGTCATTCCCTACCTTAAGGTCGGGAAGAATCGAATAATTCATTTTCAGTGTATTAAAGTCACGGCAGGCATCCTCCAGTTCTTTTCCCTCGAAAGGAAGATTAAAAATTGTATAATTTCCTTCCGTGAAATTTTTCAGATCAGTTATTTCCTTTTTTCCACCTGCCATCTGTACTCTTATATGCGATGCAAACCATGACTTGAATATCTGGTCATCCTTATTCATTACTGCAATCTGTATTGTTCCGCTTTCGCCATCTACCTTGGGCAGTACACAGCATTGCTTTAATCCTTTTCCCTTAAGCTGTTCAACAGGCGAATCTGCATCTATGCGCTCTTTTAGAATACTGATGTCATTCTGTATCCGCTTCTTTTCGCTTTTTTCCGATACGTTCTGCAGCTCAAGTTTAAGGGCTTCGAGCTGTTTTAAATCATTTACATGCTCTGTGGAAACCGGTACGCTGTATATCGTGTATTTTCCTTCTGACAGCTTTGCGAACGCGGCCAGGTCGTCCCTGGATTTTACTGAAAGATAGCCTTTATATGCCAGCCTTGCCACAAACTGAACAAGTTTGATCTGCAGCATGTTTGCTGCATATACCATCTGCGTAATACTGCCGGAACTGTTTCTGACACTCATCATCATATGTTCAAATTCTCTGTCCGTATCCATTTAGCTTTCCTCCACGTCCTTGTTTCTGTTCTTTTTCTTCATGCGCCTTATTTTTTCCATCATATCGACGGAAATACCTGGGTGTATGAATTCCTCCATCTCTGCCGGTGTAACCCCCTCCTCAGCCAGGCTTAGCACATAGCTTATCTGCTCTGACTTATATCCTTCTTCTTTAAGCAGACTTATATATTCCGCTATGTCATTTTTCTGTCTGCGGTTAAGTCTCTTGCGTTTAAATGATGCTGTTTTTTCATCTTCACGCTTTACGTCAGCTGCGGCCGTTTGCTGTACTCCTGCATACGGCATGGTCACAGCTCCCTGTGGCGGCTTTATGTCGACAAACATGTCGCTGAGCTCACCTGTTTTCTTTTCTACTGTCATAATGCTCTCACCCAGCGTATTAATCTTTGCCTGTACTGCATCCGCAAGCTTTGACATATCCTTAAGTGTATTGTTGCCTTTGCCTATAATCACACCGCATGCTTTCTGATATCTTATTTTCCTCAGGTAGCCTGCAATATCAGTCTTTCTGTTATCAATCACCTCCTGAACATCCTTGACGGATATCTTATCGCATGCACAAAGGTAAATTTCCCTTAACACATTTAGATTTGTTCCATTCTGCAGTGCAATATTCGTATAATCTGCACTCATGAAGTTTTCACCCTTAAGGAGCTCCATCAGGCAGTTAATTACCTTGTCATTTTCCATTTTTATCACCTCTCCTTCAGGTACCGGAATCCGGCACCTTTAAAGGCACATGAAATGTTTTCCATATGCCTTGCACCTCTCATATTTTTATTTGGTGTAATTTCAGCGGTTTTCTTATTTCATTTGTTTCTGCCATGTCATTTCTTAGATTAATATCAGCGACGCTGTCCGCATATTTAAGCTGCGACTGGGGCATTGAACCCTTCTCGTAAAAAGAATAAATTTCATCACTTCCGGCCGCTGCAATTATGTGGTCATACAGTGGAATGCCAAGAAGCTCACCTGCCTTTGACATAACATCTGTCACATGTATATCCTCAAGCGAAGGCTGTGATGAGCCGCCTGGATGGTTGTGAAGGATTATAAAGCCATTGGCATTTGACAGTATTGCCGTCTTCATTATTTCCCTGGGTGATGCAATAGCTTTGTCGACTGCACCCATTGAGCATATGCACATATTTACCGGATTAAGCTTTGCATTAAGACATATAACGCACATTACTTCACGGTCGTATTCCCTTAATATGTCTGATACAAATCCTACAACCTGTTCCGGTCTTTTAAGCTGTGTATCAGATATAAGTGTTTTTTCCTTCACCAGACGTATGCCAACCTGGTCTAATACATATACTGTATCACTCATTTTTCTCCTTTCCTGCCAGTCCTATCTGCATTATAAAATCTTCATTCTCATCCATTTCTTCAAGTTCCTTTAGTATTTTTCTCTTTAACATAAACATTTCAAGGCTTTCCTGTTTTTCCATGTTTTCCTCCTGCGTACCGGAATCCGGTACCTTTATATTTTTAGGGTGCCGGATTCCGGCACCCTCATCATATGTTTATATATTTCTCTTTAATATCATTTCTCTGCGCCTGTGTGTTTTGTGGGGCATTCTGTGGTGTTTCTTTTCTGTCTGCATCAAGCTGGGCATTTAAAAAAGACAGTCTTTTCAGTTTTTCTGAAAGAATGTCTTCTTTGTCAAATTTCTTTGTAACCTCTTTTTCTGCCGTTTCAAGCTCTATTCGTGTTTCATCCAGTGCATCCTGCACATCAGAAAGACGTTTTTCAAAACCAGCCATGCAGTTGTTAAGCCTTGTAATCATTCCGGCAGGATCTGATGACATTTCAATAGTATGTTCACACCTGCCCTGCATATGTATGTAATATAGATTGAAAAATGCATCAAATCTTGAATACAGCTTAAACCCCTTATACTCCCCAATCATGGTTCTCTCAGGTGTCTTTGACTCCTTGGCAGCTGCTATAAGGGCTGCACCGCCTTCCTTTTTGTCATCATATGACACACCGTTAATCCTGATTTCAAAACCATCCGATATTATTTCCCCGGAACCGCGTGTAATTATATCCTGCCTCAGTCCCTCAATTTTTTCTTCAAGCTTTGCTATCCTGACCGGGTACTCCTTATTGATTGCATCTTCAAGCCTGTATTTCTGGCTTTTGAAATTTGCTTTCAGAAGCTTCAGCTTTGCAACTTCTGTATCGAGTGTCATTTTTTCCTTAATGTATGGATTTCCAGTTGCAAGTGCCTTTACCTCTGCATATGACAGTGCAGCTTCATCCACATCGTCGCAGGAACGTACCGGAGACTTGCTTGTCATTATCTGCCCAATAAACTTCTGCTTGTTCTCGATAAGCTGCCATGAGTATGAGTCAAAAGTATTTTCAGTGACATATCTGAATATCTTTACTCTCTCATTCTGATTGCCCTGACGCAGTATTCGTCCTTCCTGCTGTTCTATGTCTGACGGTCTCCACGGCACATCTATATGGTGGAGTGCTATGAGCCTTGTCTGAACATTGGTTCCGGCTCCCATCTTTGCTGTTGAGCCTAACAGAAAACGTACCTGGCCGCTTCTTACCTTTGAAAACAGCTCAGCTTTCTGTTTTTTTGTATTTGCATCATGTATAAAGGCAATTTCCTTATCCGGCACCCCCTTGGCAATCAGCTTGTCCTTAATGGCATGGTACACATCAAAACCTCCGTCACTGCGCGGTGTTGAAGCATCACAGAAAATAAGCTGCGTTGATTTGTCTTCCGCTGTCTCCTTCCATATGTCATATGCCCTGGCAGCACATGCATTCACTTTTGAATTCTCATTGTCAGGCAGATCCGGATTTATGAGCCGCTGGTCAATGGCACATTTGCGTCCATCGCTCGTTACCTTGAGCATATTGTCGATGCTTGAATCAACCCCTCCTTTTCTTATGTTCTCTGCCCTGTCCCCAAGCGATTTGACTATATCCTGCTGAAACACACTCGGCTTTAAAACCACATTCTCGTAATCACATTCCGGTACCGGCAGCTTTAACATATCTGCAGTCTGTATGTCTGCACTCTCCTTGAAAAGTGAGATAAGCTCCGGCAGATTGAAGAACTTTGCAAATCTTGTCTTTGCACGGTATCCTGTGCCCTCAGGAGCAAGTTCTATTGCTGTCTGTGTCTCTCCAAATGTTGAAGCCCAGGCATCAAAATTTTCAAAGCCAAGCTCCTTTAACCGGCCTGACTGCAGATATCGCATATTGGTATAAAGCTCAGTCATGGAGTTTGATATAGGTGTTCCGGTAGCAAATGTTATGCCGCGGCCGCCTGTTATCTCATCAATATATCTGCATTTCCCGTACATGTCCGATGCCTTCTGTGAATCATTCTGTGATATTCCTGCAACATTTCTCATTTTTGTAAACAGAAACAGGTTCTTAAATTCCTGACTCTCATCAACAAACAGTCTGTCAACTCCAAGCTGTTCAAATGTAACTGCATTATCCTTTCTGCCTGCATCATTAAGTTTAGCAAGCCTTACCTCCAGATTTTTCTTTGTCTTTTCCATCTGTTTGATGGTAAAATGCTCGCCGTTTGATGCCTTAGCCTCACTTATCGACTCAGTAATCTCATCTATCTGTTCCTGCATGAGTCTCTTCTGTCTTTCATCTGACAGTGGTATTTTAGCGAACTGGGTGTGTCCTATGATAACTGCATCATAATCACCTGTTGCAATCCTCGCACAGAATCGTTTTCTGCGTGCCGGCTCAAAATCCTTTTCAGTTGCAGCAAGAATATTTGCCCCCGGATACAGACGTAAAAAATCCCCTGCCCACTGTTCTGTCAGATGGTTTGGAACAACAAAAAGCGACTTGTGGCACAGTCCCAGCCTCTTCGATTCCATCGCAGAAGCAATCATCTCGAAGGTCTTTCCCGCTCCCACACAGTGTGCAAGCAGCGTATTGTCTCCATACATGACATGTGCTACTGCATTCAGCTGGTGAGGCTTCAGCTCCACATCAGGTGTCATTCCCGGAAACTTGAGATGTGATCCGTCATACGTTCTCGGTCTTGAGGAGTTGAATAGCTCATTGTATTTTTTTACAAGTACCTCCCTTCTTTCCGGATCCCTGAATATCCAGTCCTTGAACGCCTCCTTTAATGCATCCTGTTTCTGCGATGCAAGCATTGTCTGCTCCCTGTTTATTACACGCTTTTCGCTGCCGTCAGGCTGAAGTATCCTGTCATAGACTTTTACATCCTTAAGGTTCAGCGTATTTTCAAGTATCTGATAAGCGTTAATTCTGCCGGTTCCATATGTGCCTGTGACAAGGGGATTGTATGAATCTGCATTCTTTCCTTTTATGTTCCATTCACAGTTTATCGGTGCAAACTTTACTGCCACCCACTCCCTTGAAAAAAGTCTCTGTGGTGTATGCAGCACATCCTTCATAAACTGCTCTATATACTCTGCGTTAATCCATGTAGCCCCAAGCCTCACTTCTATCTCTGATGCTGTAAGAGGTTTTGGCATTGCCTTCTTAAGATATTCCACATTATCGGAATATGATGCATCCCCCTGTAATGCTTTTTCTGCTGAAATCAGTTTCTTTCTTATGTTTCCGGAAAGATATTCCTCTGAAGTCTGCCAGGTACCGGATTCCGGCACCTTAAAAATAATGCCCTTAAGGTCACTTATTATTTTCTCCCGGCTTTTCCCAGTAAGCCCTTCCATATATTCAAGGTCAACAGCTGCTTTTTCTCCCATCGAAACGGACAGTGCCTCAACAGATGTATCCACATGTGTAACAGGGACAGCCTTTCTGATGGTTCTTTTGGTAAACATGTCCGCTTTGCCCGCAACCTTTCCGTCATCATCAGTCTCTTCTAGTGATGATATAAGGCTGTAGCCTGCGTCTTCCCTGAATGCGGTCTGGTTTGTCCTGGAATTTAAGTACCCGAACTTTTTTACGAAGCTGTCGTAAACACTGTTGAGCCTTGCCTGTGATGCCCTGATTTCTTCATCGGATGCATCATCAAGCTGTAATTCAATAAGCTCTGACACGCTGTCCCGCACATCAATTAGGCCTTTCATGCGCTCAGCTGTTTTTTCCGGAATGTCCTGTGGACGCATTATTGAGTTTTCCCTGTAATATATTTTTCCATTTACTGAACAGTAGGAGAAATTTTTAACTCCTGCCTCTGCAGGTATGCTTTCATCCTCAAGCTCTTCATCAGATATTTCAGTATCATCAATGGAAATTTCGCCGCGTATCATCTGTACAGCCTGCCTGAGCCTGTCTGCCAGTGAAGTGCCGGATTCCGGTACGCAGGCACTCTCCATTCCATGAGGACCGCTTACCATTTCCATTTTGCCAAGCACCATGTGCGGATTGTTAATGAAATAGCTGTTCATCTCTATTCCGTTTTCATCTGTGCCGAGATGTATCCAGTCTTCATCCGTATCTATGTACATATCCCTCTTCTTCAGAAAAATGATGTCTGATGTAACGGATGTTCCGGCATTTTTAAACGCATCGTTTGGAAGTCTTATTGCGCCAAGCAGCTGCGCCCTCTGGGCTATATATCTTCTGACCGAAGGATTAGCCTTGTCCATGGTGCCCTTGCTTGTGATAAAAGCTATCACTCCTCCCGGACGCACCTTGTCGATTGTCTTTGCAAAAAAATAATCGTGGATATAGAAATTGTGTTTGTCGTAGGCTTTATCCAGAACCTTGTACTGACCGAACGGCACGTTTCCTATGGCCACATCAAAGAAATCATTCTGAAAATCTGTCTTTTCATAGCCCTTCACTTCAATGTGTGCATCAGGATATATAAGCTGCGCCATCTTTCCTGTTACCGGGTCAAGCTCAACTCCGTATAGTTTTGATGCATTCATATCTGCAGGCAGCCCTGCAAAGAAATTACCTATTCCCATGGATGGTTCAAGTATATTTCCCTTTGTAAAGCCCAGGTTGTGGAGTACATCATACATTGCATTTATGACTGCCGTGTCAGTAAAATGTGCATTAAGTGTGCTCGCCCTTGCACTGTCATATTCAGTGGTTGTCAGCAGACTTTTTAATATGCCATATTCTTCTGACCATGAAGCATTTTCAGCATCAAATATTTCCGGTATTCCTCCCCATCCAAGATATGCGGACATGATTGTCCTCTCATCGGCTGTTGCAGGACGTTTTTCATTTTCTGTCTGCTTGAGGATTTTGAGTGCTGAAATGTTACGCTGTGCTTTCTGCCTCTTGGTAAGTGTGGATGCATCAGCTTCTGCCAAAACTAAAAGAGCAGTGTAATCAGCTGCTCTTTCGGTAAAATCTTCATTATTCTGTTGTTCTGCATTATCCTTTTGTTCAGCCTCTGTTTCATCTAATGCCTCCGGCTGAGTATCATTTTCCGTCTTATCCGGCTCTATATTTATAAAATCTGTAAAGCCAAGCTGCTCTGGTGCCTCGGATTTATGTTTATCCGTTGACTGCGGATTCAGATAGCCGTATTTTTCTACCTTTATGCGCTGCTCATCCTCTGTAGGCAGCTCTGGAATGAAATACAGTCCGGTGCCGGATTCCGGTACATACTCATCCTCACCGGTACCGGATTCCGGTACAATTTCATTTTCTATAAAGTGTAGATCACTGTATCCCTCACTATTTCTTCTGCCCTGTTCTGGATGCTGTTCATCATTCGTATCCATTTCAGCTGGTCCTGCATCTTCAGCTGCTCTGTCACTCCTTCCTGTTTTTTCATCTGCGGCACGATTCTGTCCATCTCGTCCTGTGCTCTCTTCTGTACCTTTAGGCAGTGTTCCTGAAGTTCCCCGAACATTAGCATCGTATCGAACTTCGCCCTGTAATTCTTTTTGAGCCAGGTCCTGTGCATAAGTCCGAATTTCGTCAGCGGCTCCTGTGGTTCCTTGTTCGGTATAAGGTTCGGTATCTCGTAGTCCCCTGCTTTGATGTATTCGAGTTCCATATGTTTTCTCCTCCCTCTCCGCACTTTTACGCTTTAAAGTATTATAGTCCACATTGGGGTCCCTGTCAATACCATGCAGCCTATCATAGGTTAAAACTGCAATTCCAACTTCACGCAGTGCCTGCTGTGCTGCATCCGTCATGCGTGAGGAAAGCTCACAGAAATCACTTTCAGGCAAGTCTTTTATAAATGACATATCATAATCAGAAAAACCTCCTGTCGATAAGCCCATTCTTTCCTTTATCATCCGGTTAAGGCCGTACCTGAAAAAAAACCTGACGTTTCTGCGGTACTCATCCATCTTGTATTTTTCTTCGTCAAGTTCATTTAAAGGACTGTTTTCAGACGAATACTTTTCCTGTGCAATATCAGCTGCATACTCATCAGCCAGATATTCCACAAGATAATCCATTGTATGTTCTATAGATGGCTTATTTGTGTCATATTTATCAGTCTGCGGCTGTAATCCATATACTTTTAACAGACGACTTTGTATTGTTTCCGTGTGATATGGTTTTCGTATCCACAATCTCGGCAGATGTCCTCCCATTTTAGGTACAACACTGGCTACATCCCATACATACTTAAGTTTTCTGCTGTTGCTTTCATCAATAAGGGCAATGCCGCGGTTGCCCTTCTTAATCCAGCAGCCCATTTTAGAGTTCCATATGTTCATTGTAGCGCATGCAACAGCATCAGGCCGCTGTGCATATATGAGAATCTGATCCATGAAACGGTACCTGTACACACGTGACGCATGTTCAAGAAAATCGTTCCAGGCATTTACGTCTTGTCTGATGCGCGACTGTGTTTCATGAGCCAGCGCCTTAACTTCATATAGCTTCATTGGCTGTCACCTCGGATAAATGCTAGATTTCAGGTTTTATATTTTTTTCATAAGAAATATTTTTTGATTCCTGTGGAATAATATCAAGCTTATTACGCGTTACCATTTCTATTGAGTTCTCTTTCCTGTCGTACATATACACCTGGTTTGAGAGCCTTTCAGACGGACTGACAACATCCATGTTTGTCTGCTGTATGAAAGCCGAAAGGTCATCACAGTCTGGCACCAGCCTTGCATCCATGGCAAGCACTTCATGCGTACTTGACGGAATGATGATCAGATTTCCTTCCACCTGGTCAGACAGTTCCTTAAATACCTCTGTGTTAAGCAATACTGTTGCACCATTATTTGAAGTATTCTGAACGATCCACGGATATCCGTCAGACAGTCTGCTTGCATCCCCACCTAATAAGTCTGAAATCTGCTCATCGCTCATTCCTCTGGCTTTAAGCTGGCCATACACATAATCAAACAGGTTGGTTACATTCACTTCAAACAGTCTGGACATATTTTTTTCTGCCGTATCAAAAAGTTCCGTCTCTGACATTCCAAGCGCAGCTGCAATTTCATTATTTACCATAATAGTTTTTGACAGGCCGTCATGATCCGACAGACATATATTGTATGAAACAGTCAGGTCGTTCAGCTGTCTTGTCGGGCACCCTGCCAGTCTTTGTGCATTAGCTTTCGCATTTGAAATTTCATAAACGATATTTTGTCTGAATCCCTCATCCAGTACATCCTGATATTCATTCTCCGGTGCTACATCATATGCCATCAGTACAATGTCTGCAGCATTTTTTGTAACAAGTTCAATATCCTCTGACAACTTGTAGTCCTCATACAGCTGTGTCAGATTAATGACTGGACACACATTTGTATCTTCTTTTCTTACTACAAGTCCGTCATAATCCATGCCATTCACTTTTTTCACGCGCTGCAAATAAAGTTCTGAATTCTGAAACTCTGGTGGCAGATAGTCAAGTACCGCATTTTCCACAACATCCTTAAAAATTTCATATTTCATCATTATTTTTCATCCTCCTTTATCTCAGTCTCTGCAGTCTTTTTCAGATATGCAATCATCCTGTCCGTCTCATGTTCATCAGTCCTGTGCTGCATCTCCATCAGATAAATTTTTTCGTTCATGTTCCATTCTCCTTTAAATTTTTATATATTTTTGTTAAACGTTCCGGATTCCGGTACGTGGGTAACCTTTTTCGTTTTTCTGCCGGTAAACTCCTGTTCAGTCTTTTTAATTCTTCTTAACATGCGCAGTTCTTTTCCAAGTTCCTTTATCTCTTGTGAAAGTCTTTCCATATCTTTTTTTGAAATATCATCATCCGGCAGATATTCCTTGAGCTGTTCATATTCATCCTGAAGGGCTTCAAAAGCTTCATCACTGATATCAGGATTCTTCAATTCGTTTTCTATCTGCTCTTTTCTGTCAAGCTGTTTTTTTTGTCCACTGTCCAATGCCTCTGAAGCATCCTTTTTATTCCACTTTTCCCTTTTAAGTGAATTTATCATTTCTTCAAGCCTGTTTTCCCGGTCCTGTATGTTATTCATGGTTTTTAAACTGTTCTTTTTAATGTATGAGCACTCATCGAGAAGCCTGTCTATGGCCATAATGTCTCTTCTTACCCCTTTCGTTACTGCATACGGATTAGGCAGTCTGTAAAAGCTTACAGCCTGATAAAGCCTTCGGTATGTGCCCGTGTTTTTGTATATTTCATCAATGGATGCAAGCTTCTCTTTTTTCTCAAGATTTTCAGCAATTTCTTCATACATCCTGCTTCCGCTTTTCTGCTTTATGCGTTTTGCTATATCCTCCGGAGAATATCCGGATGGCATGTTATAGCTTCTTCTTCTGTGTTTTTTCCCTGCCTCGTCCGTATATGTGTATGTAAAATAAGTCGCGTTCTTCTTCTTCGACTTTCCGGCTCTTACTGAATATCCTGCCATCTTCATATGCTCCATGAACTCCGGCAGTGTATCAGAATGTTTTAAGGCAAGGTCAATGTCTGCTCTTATCACATGTGTCCAGTTCATTCTGCCGTTTTTCTTTTCATTCCATTCTGCATATGAGAGCCCTTTCTTTTTATTCTCTTCAAATTTCAGCGGCTTAAGGCCATGCTCCATGCATATTTCATCCGTTACCGGCTGTATATGCCTTTCCCAGTCACCATTTTCATATCTGTATTTGTATCCGTCAGTTCTGCTTACAGAATTAAAGATAAGGTGCGAATGAATATGATTTTTGTCAGTGTGCGTTGCAAAAACATAGTCATAGTTTTCACCAAGATACTTTTTTGCAAACTCTTTTGTAATTGTATAAGCTTCATCCGCATCCGTTTCCCCGGGCTCGAATGAAATTACAAAATGGTAGCCCTGCCTGCCATGCAGCTTTCCATACAGTTCTTTTGTGTCAAGGAATGTCTTTATGATATCTTCACTGTCATATCCTGCATTGCCGCCGACATATAAACCATCACACGTTTTTGCTTCGTTATTTTTTTCGTCAAGAATATATTTCACAGCATTGGCCAGATGTCTGTGTGGCACCGCCGGTGCCTCCTTCATATGCATAAGTTTTGTTATTGCCATATTTTGCCTTTCAAAAAGAGCGTACCGGAATCCGGTACGCTCCAAACAATATATTAAAATATTTTACAATTTGATTGGCTTGGATTTGTTCATTCCTCTATTTTTTCCGTGAGCTTTTCCAGCCTGGCGTTTAATTCTTTCATGAGCTCAACAACATATTCTGCATCACGCATGTCACCGATATTACTGTTAAGCCTGTGTGCTATCTGATTGATGTTCACTCCGATTTTTCTGACCTGATAGTTAAGGTCTTTTAATTCCATGTCTACACGAACGTCTTTTTTTCCGGTCTGTGACAGAACAAGGTTCCTTATATAGGCAGACATATCCCATCTGCCTCCATATGTGAACCTTGTTTCAGTTTTTTTCATTTCATCAATAAGAGTGTACTCCTCCTGTGTCACCCTGAAGGTTATCTTGCGGTCTTTCATTTTCACTATCCTCTAATCCTGTCAGAAGCTGGATCTTCTCCCTGAAGCTTTCAATATTCTCTGCATCAACTTCACCAAGCAGGTCTCTCACTATGTCTCCGATCAGTGAATCATTTTCGCGCTTCAGCCGTTCCTCTTCTTTTTTCAGTTCATCTCTTAATCCCTTGATTTTATCTTTGTATTTCTGTTCTGATTTCTTTTGTGCCTCTGTCGTTTTTGCAATCTCAAGCTGAAGCTTTTTTATTTTTTCGTTTGTCATTTTTTCCTCCAATAGAAACGGACAGGCTGTGTTGAATCTGCCTGTCCGTTTCTTTTACAATTATATTCTACAACATGCAACTATTAATATCTACCACCACTTACTACCACCATTTTAAGTTGGCAGGTCAGGCAGGTCATCATTCATGTACTCTGCCTGTTTCTGGTATTCCCTGTGACGCCTGTACAGAGTGGCTTTTGAAACACCAAGTGACTCGGCAGCCTGTGTTACGGTCATGCCTGAGTCTATCATCCTGTAGACCTTTTCCATATCTATCCAGGTGCGGCTTTTCTTTTTTCCAAGATTCTTTCTTACTGTCATGTTATCCATCTGCACTTTCCTTCTTTCTCCTTAAGTGCTTTCGTTCCTCCTCCATCCTCCTGTATAGGGTGCGCGGTGATACCTTCAGTCTTGACGCTATCTGCCTGTTGGGCAGTCCCTGTCTATACAGTATAAGATACTGATCCATGTCAATTTCTTTTCTTGGTCTGTGCGGATATTCCTTTTGTTTTTTTTCGTTCACAAAAACCACCTCCGGCTCACGATTTTTTTCCAGTCTGTTCATATTTTTTTACTTGATTTGCCCCTTGATTTTTTCTTGTCCGGCTGTTGAGGTAAACCTCTGTTTCTGTTATGTGTCAGAATTGTCTCACTGTGTTTCAGCATCATTTCACTGACATATCACAGGTGTCTCTTTTATGTTTCAAATGCGTTGAAAATGTATTCCAAATGCGTATAATTACGTTTCTTTTTTATCTCACATGTTGCATATATGTCTCTCATTTGTTTCAAAATACGTCGTTTATATGCATTTTAAGTCATTTTTCGAGCCAAAACGCACTTTATTACATTCTCAACGTAGACTAATTATTTGCAAGATACGCATTCTGTCCGACAGAATGCATTTCTTGTCAAGGGCGCCGCCCCTGATACCCCGGTAAAATATTTTTTTATATCATGACATCACGCTTTTCATCCAGCCATTTAAAAAATCCTGACATGAAATATCATCATCAGCTGAATAAAAATCGCTCCTGTACCTGTAGACAGATTCAATCAGGCTGCTCTGCACTGAAAGTATTTCTTTTTGCTCTTCATTCAGTGTGCCAATGAATTCATAGAGTTCATTTTTTATCTGCTTTCTTACTTCAATTTCATCAGAGTGTGCAAAAATATTTTCCTTGCTTGTTGCCATCATTGAAAGAAAATATCTCTGAAATTCGTTTGCAATTTTTTCTTCTAACATCATATCTTTTCTCCTGTGGTTTACTGTCCGGCTGTTGCATCCTGTGGCTGCCCAACCTGTGGCTGCGATGTGTCCTGTGTCTGTTCCGCCGACTGTCCGGCCGAAGCATCAGTGGTTTCCGGAAAGACCGCATTGGGATCATCTTCCGGTGAAACATCACGTACATCAGGTGCATTGTCCTGTTCAGTCTCCGTGTTACTGCCTGAGCCGTCAGCTTTGATTTTTTTCACTTTAAGATATCCGTCTTCATCAAAATAATATTCTGTATCCGCCTCAGTTTCTTTTATTTTTTCTGTTGCGTTTTCTGTCCCTGCCGTGGTTTCCCTGACTTTATTTTTTTCTGCATTATGAGTATTTTTTATAAGCATTACACCCATTACGCATGCAGCTGACACGAGCAGGATAACAAGCAGGATAAAAAGTGTCCTGCGGATTTTTTCATATGGATTTTTTCTCATTATCATCACTTCTTTCTTAGTGTAACCGGTGTGATGTATTCTTCAAGCTCGTCTGCATCAAATGCAAGCTCCCTGGTTTTTTTCTCATAGCCAAGTTCACTTATGAACCTTGTAATTGACATTCCATACCATTCCTTGAAGCCTAAAAATATAACCGGGAATGCAAGCGGTATTCCGAAATAACATCCGACATTCAGTGCTATGTTGAACTTGAAATATACAAGTGCTGTTACACCTGCAATGATTAAAAGTGCAGCCGCAACACACAGCACTTCTTTTAATGTATAACCGAACATGAATTCATTTTTATATTCAGTGTCGGGGTCCTTGTTGATTGGTATTGTCATTAAATTATTCCTCCCTTAAAATCCAGCGTGCCGGATTCCGGTACGCTGTCAGTTATTTTCCTGTCCTGCCGCATCAGCCGCTGTATCATCCTGCGGATACTGCGGAGTTCCATAGCCAGCTATCTTTGAATATGTGATTGAATATGTATGCTCTTTTACATGGCTTCCTTTATGGTAAGGTGTGGTGCTGCTTCTTCCGCTGTTGCCTTCTATTGTTGTAAGCTTTTTTGTTTCAGGATTATATCCTGTCACAATTCCTGTATGGCTCATTCCGTTTCCGAAAATAATAATGTCACCTGCCTTTGGCACATATCCGCTTGCTGCATCATGATACAGGTTATTGTTAATATACCACTGCTTTGAAGCTGCGACACTTGCAGTCTTTGGCATGATACCCTTTTCAATAAAGCCACACTTGTCTGCACAGTATGACACGAACATGGCACACCAGTTCGCATCCATCCCATACCAGTTTTTGTACCTGTATCCTCCGACTGTCTTGTCCGCATCATTAAGTTCATTCTGTGCTGCCTCTACTATCTGTGTGCAGACAGTTCCATTGTTATCACCCTGTCCTCCTGATGCATCGACAACTGCCTGCATTGTTACCGTCAGGCTTGTAAGCATAACTGTAATACATATTATGGCTGCCATGAGAAGCATAATTAAATTGTTATTTTCTCCTGCCTGCGAAACACTGTAATCACTGACAGCCGCTGCAGTCTCATGTTTTGCCTGCTGTGTCTGTTCAGCCTGTGTCTGTGCTGTCTGCTGTTGCATTTTCTGTGAAACCTTTACTGCAGCCTGTGCAGCATTTTTTGCTGTATCAACAGCAGCTGTCACCGCAGCTGTCACCCCAAATGTTGCTGTACCGGTCAACGCTCCTGACGTTGTTCTTACAGCCGTACCGGCAGACTTTGCTGCAGTGCCGGCGGCTGTCTGCACATTCTTATTTACCATGGTCTTTGATTTAACAGTCAATATATTTTCTTTTTCTGTTTTATTTCCACGGAGATTCCTGTTTCTTTTAATGATATCAGATGACCACTGTTTCTTAGACAGTTCCTTCTGGTACATTTTGTTATATCTTTTCTTCTGCCTTCTGCTCAGGGTGCCATATAATGCTCTGCTCTCTTCTGCCAAAACGCTCTGAAGCTCAGGCATTTTTTCTTCTGAAGCATTATTATTTCTGTTTTCTTCATCATACCCGCCGTTAAACTGTACATCAAAATTTTTTACAGCATTCCCTGTTTTTTTCGCGGCCGATGCAGTAAATCCGCTCACATGTCTTATGACTGTTCCACCTGTTTTTATTGTACGCTCCGTGGTTCTTATTTTTGATTCCTGTGCCGTTATTACACGCATGTCATTTCCCCCGGTTTAAATCACAGATAAAAAGTTTCCTTTGAAATGTCAGCCTCTTCCTGTTTCTTTTTCTTTTCTGCCTGCTTATGGAAATTTGTATCAAATGATGCAAACAGCGGATTGCTCTCACTCATTCTCGCATCCATCAGATATACATTTCCACGCCATACAAGCACTCCGCAGCCTTCAGTATTTTCTTCAAGTGCCTTAAACTCTGTTGGTGAGAATTCCTGAATCTTGGCAAGATTTGCTGCATCAAGCCCACCCTGGTCAAAGAACACCTTGAACGGACAGTTTGAGAACATGTCTCTCAGCGATGGATTTTCAAGCACGTGTGTAATATTCTGGGCTGCAAGCGTAACTATGGCTCCAACCTTACGGTATGTCTCAATTGCATACAGAAGCTGTGCTGCCGTTGTTTCTTTCTCACACAGCACCTGCGCCTCATCCACAATCAGGTGGAGTGCCTGCTTTGTTTCCTGGTTTGTATCAATTCTCATTGAGAGAAAATGCATTATTGTCAGCATGCACGGCTCCCATATCTCCTGGTCAATATTTTTAAGACCGAAGCCTATAAGCCTGCTGTTCATGTCAAGGTTTGTTTCATGTGCAAACATGTCGTATACACCTGTGGTGTAATCCTCAAGTGAGTCGACTATCTCCATAATTATTCTCTTGTCTTCAGTAAACTCAGCAGTATCAATCTGTGCTTTAATTTTTTCCCTGAGCAACGGCAGAGTCGGGTATTTTTTCTTCTTTGCATGTTTTGAGGTCTCGTTAAAATATTCCTCATACATAGTCCTTACTGCACGTCCGACATAGTTCATGTGAATTCTGGTTACAACAATATTTGTCATGATTGAGGCACAGAATGAATTAGAAAAGTTTGTCATCCTTGCAATAAATTTATTCCGGACATTGCTGTCTCCATTCTCCACATAGTCAGGAATCTCATACGGATTCATATAAATTTTGCTCTGAGGTGTAAAATCAAAATACATTCCGCCTCTCAATGAGCGTATGAATTCCATCTGTTCATTATTCGGGTCAAGTATAATCACATCATCATCTGTAAACAGCAGAGGCTGTGCTATCTCTGTTTCCTTAATGAAAAATGATTTGCCGCTTCCAGTATGTCCTACCATAAAGCCATGAGGTGCAGGAAGAAGTTTTCTGTTACCGTATATGAGATGCTTTGTCGTTTTATTGAGTCCGTATACGATTCCGTTGCTGTCATGCACATCTCCTGCATAGAACGGCTGGAAAGCTATAGCTGACGAGGTATATAAAAACCTCATATGATTTACCTGACGTCCACCTATCGGAAGGACAGTGTTTAATGCCTTAAGCTGCCTGTGGTAATATGGTTCAAGCTCATAAGAGCTTCCCTTTGCCTTCTGTTTTAAAATATCCACCCTCTGTGTCAGCTCCTCAAGTGAATCTGCATACACCAGCACCAGAAGCCCGAGAAAAACTCCCTCCTCATCATTCTCATCAAGCTGATCCATGTCATCTTCCAGGCTCGTCTTCTTTTTGGTCAGGCTGTAGCTTGTAGTTGCTCCAAACTGCTTATTATTGTAATTTCTTGTACGCTCCTGGGCTATTACCCTTTCGTTATTTGCATGCGCGTTTTCAAGTCTGTCATGAATTACATTCTTTGGAACACGCTGCATGTCTATCGTAATGTATGTTGGAAAAAGTACATCACTTAAGCTGTGTATTACCTTGTCCTCTGAAAGAGACTGCCCAAACGCGGTTCCCACAAGCACTGATATGTATTGTTTATTGTTTATAACCATGTAGTCGGTATCTGACTGTATCGATGCCGGAAGTATCTGGTTTTTCCATCCGCTGTCATGTGGTGATATTCTTGCAGGAGGCAGGCACTCTTCCCCTGCCCGTAACATTCTCGACAGCAGTACCATTCTCTCTTCTGCAGACATTTTGTATATCCTGCTCCTTAAGTTACGGAAAATATTTGACAGTGTAGTGTCAATCGTTGCAAAGTATGCCTCAGCTTCTTCCAGAGTATGCGCACGGCATGTCACAGTAAGAATCATTGTCTTTCTGATGTCTCTCGTTCCTTCATCTATCTTCTGGTTAATCCACTTTCCTATTCCTTTTTCTACCACAGGATATTCCTGTCCATTAATTGGATTGAATATCTCATTCACAAATGAATCCAGGTCTCTCTGTTCGTTTGCAAGTGTAATCTTAAAAGGTCCATCCAGAGATTTAAGCAGTGTCATTATCTCAAGCAGTGTGCTGTCCTTTTTATGGATATCCTTATTTACATAATTGATATCCTCGAACACATAGCTCTGATCATACATTGCTTCACCTGTCATTGGCTCAATCTTAAAGTTGCCGTTTTCGTATGCCCTGTCAATGCAAAGCCACTCCTTGACGCTCCGCGGCACCTTTACTACCGGCACGCTTAAAGCTCTTCCCTTTTCAAATTCACTATTTGCATCTAATTTTGCCATTATGTTTCCTTTCCTTTAAATCCCAAAAGTCTGTTTCATGAATGAGTCTGCACCTTTTACTCCTGCAGCCGTCAGCATCATCATGAACATATTTTCAATGCATCCGGTCGGCAGGATTATGTCAGTAAGAATGTTGTCTCCAAAGAAATCATGCAGGTTCAGCTTCGAGACCAGTACCACGAACATCACTATGACAACTATTGAAAATGATTTACTGAGTAATGTTTTAATCCATGCTCCTGCAGCATTCTGTATTCCCGGTCCTCCGGGAATACACGAAACCGCAAGTGGTCCCGTTGCTGCAAGCATGTATAACTGTATAGTTCTGCTAACCATTGTGATAAATATGATAGCTGCACATACAATCGCTATTACCAGGAAGATTATGCCAATAACCATCAGTACCATAAGCTGTACTTCATTGACCGATGAATCTTCCAGTCCTCTAAAATCACTTTCACTTATTATAACCCCTCCGGTTACTTTGGTTACTGAAAATACCCATTTGCTGAACCATAGTACCGAATTTATTGCAAGATTGCCGAGCAGTACCTTAATCAGCACATTGACTCCGGTTTCAATCGTCATGCTCTCCCTAAGGTTTCCAACCTGCCTGCATATGCCTATGTAAAAGAAAAGATTCAGCATTGTGGCTGCTATTGCCTGAAAGAACGGAAAAAGAGTACCACTGACATATGCCCATGCTGTAGACGATGCACCTTGAGGTGTATTTAATCCAAAACCAAGGCTGAATCCCAACATATAATTGTATAGCTTAACTCCAATAGTATATAAAGGTGCAAGGCCGCTTGTAATCCAGTCCATAAAACCACTCCCTTACATTATTGCTGCCAGTATCTGCGGTGCCATTGCCATTACAAAACCGCCTCCAATACGTTTGAATGCGTTTGCCTGCATTGTACCCTCAGACCCCTGAAAGGCAATGCCCCACTCTGAAATTCCCCAGAGTGTAATTATTGAACCGATGGATGAAACAATTCCACTTACAAGATTCTGCAGCGATGTAAATTTTGCTGTCACAACATTTGCTGCCTCCGCTGCGTATACCGGTGACACTTCACCTGCCATGATTACTGTAGTAATAAGCAGTGCAAGCATAACCTGGAAGAAACGTACCGCATCCACGTTCTGTATTCTGTACTTTACCATTTTTATATGCCTCCCTATTTTTTCTTTTTTGCAAGTGCCACAATGCCTACTCCGATAAAGCTCAGCAGGAGCCATGAACCGAAGAATATCATTCCCATAAACTGTGCCATATCCGGCTTAAATTTAGCAAGCAGCGCCGTCAGCGATACTGCAAGAATAAATGCTGCTACAAATGTAACAATAAAACCAACTGGTATTTTCTTCTTTCTATGCATAATAATTTTCTCCTTTTAAAAAACGCAGAGCCTCACAGCCCTGCGTTAATCATTGTTTGTAGGTAATTGGGTAACCCTCTAGTGTTTCTTCTTTGATACTGCTTTCTTCCTGAAGAATGAACAGATAACTGCCATTACTCCTGCTATTCCTGCAAGCACATACATAACCACTGACATGTAATCACCGGTCTTTGGCTTTGGCGGAGCAATCATTGTAATGGTCTGGGCTGCATCGTTGATGTCATTGTGTGATGCAATGGCATAAGCGCCATCTGCAGTCACAACATCAAGCTGCTCAAATACTACAAGCTGCTTTCCTGTCATGCCTTTTCCGTTGAATCTGAATGTCACGTCAACTACGCCCTCGGTGCCTGCCGCTGTAAACTCAGTTACTGCAGTTACTTCCTTTCCGTCAATCACAAGTGCTTTTCCTGTAGCTTTGTCCATGAGCTTTCCTGTCACTCTGTAGGTCTGTCCCTGTACCAGATTCTGGTACGCAACTGAATCTACAATAGTAACGCTGCTGTCAGCTGTTGAGTTGTGATCCTTTCGCTCACCATCGATGGCTGTTGTTCCAATCTTCGGAACATAAAGTGTCTGTGCCTCATCTGTAATATCGGCATGTGTCGCTATGAGATTATTCTCATAGTAGACATCCTCAAACATAACAATTGTTCTTCCTGCAAGAAGGCTCGCATCAAATGTAAATACCACATCCACTTTGCCTGTTGCTTCCTTCGCAACAAACTCTGCCTCTGCCGTAACATTGTTTCCGTTTGCAATAACCGGTGCTCCGTTTGACTTGTCTACTGCAGTTCCGACTACCTTATACTTCTTTCCTGGTACCAGATTCCGGTACGATACAGTATCGACTATCTTTGCACTCTTCTCAGCATAAAACATGCTGGTGCCTGACTTTGCATCCTTTGCTGTGGTCTTAATTTGTGGCACGCAGATGGTCTGGTTCTCATCACTGTAATCTTCATGTACCGCAATGAGCACCTCTTTAACTTCACTGTTGTCGGCTGGATTGTTATTTTCATTATCTACCTCGACCTTGTTTGATGTGTTATCTGTTTTATTCTGTGTGTTTTCTGACTCAGATGCCTTCTGTGTATCATCAGGTGTCTTGTCCTTGCTTGATGTATCATCAGGGTTTGCATCAGCATTATCCGCATTTTTCACGAGATAAAGCTTCTCAAACAGCACCATTGTCTTTCCGGCAAATTCCTTTGCACTGAATGTAAACTCAACATCCACAGTGCCGTCTGCTGTTTCAGGTGTGAATTCAGCCTCGGCTGTGATATCCCTGCCGTCATTCTGCAGTGGTTTTTTGCTGTCCTTATCCATTACTGTTCCTGCTACCCTGTATGTAAGGCCAGGGATAAGGTTTTTATATGTTACTGTATCTTTTACTTTTACATCATCCCCTGCATTTGACAGATGAATGCCTGTCACCTCATCAAGAGCCTCTGTTGCAATGGCTGGCACGTAAATGGTCTGTGCCTCGTCATTTATGTCTGCATGTACTCCGATAAGCTTGCCCTCATAACGGATTTCCTCAAACATTACAATGGTCTTTCCGGCCAAATTACTTCCGTCAAAGATAAAATCAACATCCACTTTTCCGTCTGCTGTCTCAGGTGTTATCTTAGCTTCTGAAGTTACTGCTTTTCCGTCTGCATCCTTAATCACCTTTCCGGTTTTCTTATCCATCGCTGTTCCTGTGACCTTATATGTCTTTCCAGGAATAAGATTTGTGTACTCGACAGTATCCGTGATTTTGATATCCTTCTCAGCATATGTGAGCTTCGTCTCTGTCTTTGTGTCTGTTGCTGTAGTCTTTACTGATGGAACATAGATAATCTGTGCTTCATCGGAAATATCAGCATGCACGCCAACGAGCTTATTGTTGTAGTAGATGTTTTCATACATTACTACAGTCTTTCCTGCAAGTGTGCTTCCGTCAAATACAAACTCAACATCGACTGTACCATTTGCTTTTTCTGCCTTAAACGATGCCTTTGCGGTTACATCTTTTCCTGCATCGTCCTTTAATGTCTCGCCTGTTGTCTTGTCTATTGCAGTTCCTGTGACTGTGTATTTCTCACCCGGTACCAGATTCCGGTACGCTACTGTATCAGTGATGTGTATGTCCTTCTCTGCAAGTGTGAGCTTTGTTGCTGTCTTATCATCAATGGCTGTTGTCTTTACAGATGGGATATAAATTGTCTGTCCCTTGTCATTGATATCCTCATGGGCTGCAATCTCTGCTTTTCCATAGAACATCTTTTCAAACACAACCACAGTTGTATCATCAAGACCATTTGTATTGAAGTGGAAATCTACTGTTGTTTCTCCGTCAGCTGTATCCGGTGTGAAATCGGCTGATGATGTAACGGCCTTGCCGTTTACTGTCACAGCCTTGCCGGTACGCTGATCCATGAGTGTTCCGGAAATGGTGTATGTCTTTCCCGGTACCAGATTCCGGTACGCTACTGTATCTGTAAGAGTCACATCACTACCTGCCAGTGACATGTGCGAGTCAGTGTCCTTATCCTTTACACTTGTAAAAATGAGTGGAATGTGGACTGTCTGTGCCTCATCATCAATGTCTGCATGTACTGCAATAAGCTTGTCAGTGTAGTAGACATTCTCGAAGAATACAACTGAACGTCCGGCCATGGCTGTTCCGTCAAATGTAAACTTCACATCCACACTGCCGTCTGCTGATGCTGCAGTAAACTTAGCTGTCGATACAAGCTCGTTTCCGTCTGCGTCTGTAAGAGGCTCTCCTGTTTCCTTGTCTACAGCTGTTCCCCTGACTGTGTACTCCTTGCCCGGTACCAGATTCCGGTACGCTACTGTATCTGTGACAGAGACTTCCTTCTTTGCCTCGCTCACGTTAATCTTTGAGCTGTCATCTGTTGCAGTAGTCTGTGCTGCTGGAATGTGGATTGTCTGGCCCTCATCATTAATGTCCTTATGCTCTGCAACCTCCACATCCTCAAGTGTAAGTGTCTCATATACTACAAAGCTCTTTCCTGCGAGTCCTGTTGTGTCGAACTCAAACTTGAGCTTCTTTGTGCCTGATGCACGTCCTGCCGTGAAAGCCATTTCCTGTGTGACAGGCTCTCCGTCAACAAGCAGCTCCTTGCCTGTGTCCTTATCCATGAGCACACCGCTTAATGTGTATGTCTCACCTTTTAAAAGGTTAGTGTATGTGACAGTATCGGTGATAACAGCCCTGCTGTCTGCAAGTGTAAGGTGATCAGCTGTCTCACTGTCTGTGGCTGTGGTATGGATTTCAGGAAAATAAATAGTCTGGTCTTTATTCTCCATATCCTCCTCTGTGGCTGCCACGTAATTGCCATATGTGAGCTTCTCGCATACAACTACTGTCTTTCCGCCAAGTGCAGATGAATCAAAGTTAAAGTGCATATCGAGCACCTTCTTTGTTCCGTCAGATGTAAATGTCTGTGAAGCTGTCACCGGATTTCCGTTTACCATGACTGCTTCGCCTGTGTCCTTGTCCATGAGTGTACCTGTAATTGTATACTCTCTGCCTGCCATGGTGTCCGTGATTGTTACCTTATCAACGATATCAGTATCAGCCGATGGCTTGATAATCTGGTACTGTGTCTTTGCATCAGATGCCTGTGTTGTGATAACAGGTGTTGGCTCTGAATGGTTCTCGATTGTACCTATATCAACTGTAACCTTGTCTCTTCTGATAGAGAACTCGCCATTATAGAGGATTTTGCCCCTGTTGTTGTCACAGGAAAGTTCCTCAAGTGTGTAATCACCATAAGGCATTGCTCCAAGAGAATCATCAACAGCAGCTTTTCCGTCTCCTGTAGAGAACCACAGTCCGTCATATGCTCCGCCACCGTTTGTGTTCTTTGAGTGTGCGTTCCAGCTGCTTTCTGAGCTGTAGTAACCATTCTCATCAGTCTTGATTATGTGGCTCTCGCCTGTAGCTTTGTTTGTTACCCTGAATGGAATGTCACCCATTCTGTTCTGGTTGTCTGTGTCAATCTTAGTAAGCTTGAAGTCACCACGCTTGATCTTATCGGCAACAGAAAATTCATTGCCACCTTTCAAAGATGCAAGGTTACCATTTTGTGTGATCTGTGTCACATACTTTCCGGTAATCTTAGTACTGCTTCCTGAAACCTGAAGATATGCTCCATCAAGCTTATAGCCTTCCGGTGCCTTTGTCTCTTCGATTGAGAGTGTTCCAAGTGGTAAAACGGCTGTGTTTCCGAGCTTGTAAAAATCATCTCCTGATACTTTATAATCATCCGCCAGCCTTGCAATATATGCTGTCTTATCACCACTGGTTATTTTTTTAGTCTTGATAACCCATGTTCGTGTGGCATTTGCAGGAAGATTTCCTGCATCGTAAAATCCTGCATAGTACTTAACCGTAAACTCTGCTCCCTCAAGGCTTGCTCCACCCTGTGCAGCCTCTCCGGTAGCACTGTCAATCTTGTTGATTGATATTCTTACAGGATCGTTAACAGGCGTATCGGTTACGCTGACTGTTGAAGTCTGTGAAGCTGTAACGTTTATCGAACCAACCGTACTGTCAAGTGCATATCCTGATGGTGCTGTAAGCTCCTTGTAGTAGTAGGTTCCCTCGTTGAGCGATACTGTTCCTGCATTTCCGCTTGCGTCAGTTGTAAGTGTTGTTACCTGTGTGCTGCAGCCTGCATCCGAATATACTCCGTATGTGGCTCCTGCAAGTGAGTAGCAGCTGTTTCCTGATGTAAGTGAAGCATTTGCGGATTGCTTTGTAAGTGTAAGAAATCCTGTAGGATTATATTCATAACCCATTATCTTTTGGGTGCTTCCCGTATCAAGTACATAAATCTTGAATGATGATGGTACCGGCTGCCATGTGAGTTTAAATCTTGGTGCCTCCTCATTAATAAGGTCTCCCTTTGTATTAAATCCAAGCACGTTCTGGTATGCCCAGTTCTTAAAGGAGCTGTTACAGCCATGCATTGCTTCTGATCCTTCATATGTAGCAGCATCAGCAAGTATTATGTGGCTTAATGCGATGTATCTGTCATCATTCATTGCACTTCCGTCATACCATGTGGCCGGGAAATATTTGGCATCAAAGCCCGGTGCACCCCAGCAGTAGTACGCGATATGTCTTAAATTCTCGGCAGCCGATGTATCTCCGGCATATGCCATATAATTCTCAACATCGTAGTGCTTTTCAAATGTTCCTGATTTTGGTGTCTTTTTCGACGGCTGTATACAATAAGCATAATTGCCGCCTGCATACATCTTGTGTGTTTCGTATCCGGCATACTTGGCAGAATCATCTGATACCGTCAGTTCAACCGTATCACCGGCCGCCTTGACCGGCACTGTTCCCATACCGGTTGTGACGATTGTCGGCACAGATAAAATAACTGCCATGGCCAGTGCCAACACTCTTTTAAATTTTTTCATGCGATTTGTCTCCTTAATTTATTTGCATTAAAAAAGGACTGACCGCTATGGTCAATCCCTGCTGTTATGGAGGTCCCCTCTGCATGATGTCTGTTCGTGATATAAGTTTTTTCATCATGTTCTCCTGTCCTGTTATTCATTTGGCTTACAATTTGTAACAAAAAAGGAACTGTACGAGACCTCTGTACAATTCCTTTATCATCAATTATATATTACACTATCATCAAAAAGATATCTACCACCACTTACTACCACCCTATTTTGTGGCACCGCATCCGCTGCATCTTTCGCCATAGACATTCTCCGTATATGCTGCCTGATCTACCACATATACCTGCTCTGTTACTGCGTCATGGTGTATGGTTCCGACCTGTACCGGAATACAGCTGTAACTTCCATCACATTCAAATTCATGCTCTGCAACTTTATCCACTTCATCGTCATCAGTTCCTAAATCTTTTCCGCATTTATTGCAAACATTATGATACTCATACTTTGGCTCATCATATGCAGCCTTTACCACCTTTGTCTCATAGTGTCCTTTCTCCGGGTGGTTTATTGTATTGGCCACATACTTTACCCATGTATGGGTATGAGCAGCTGGCTTATTCGCTGTGCCTGATGAGCTGTCTGTACCTTTGCTGCCTGCGGCTGATGCCGGCTTGGTCTGATTTGATGCACCTGAAGACTGCGCGCTCTTTTTACCGCTGTCTGTTTTTGCAGTTGAAGCACCTGTACTTTGTGTGCTGTTGTGGTTCACGGCTGTGGAGGTACTATTCTTTGTACTGCTCTTACTGTCAGCAGACGAAGATGCAGTAATATCTGATGTATCTGATTTTGACGCACCGGAACCAGATACCTTTTCATCGTCCTTTACTGTTGCAGCCGTTTCTTCAGACTGCGTATCCCCTGCAGCTTCAGATACTCTTTCCGCGCTGTTTTGCGTATCGGATACTGTTGCTTCCTGTGTATTGCTGCTCTTGTTTTCGGCTGATCCACACGAAGCTGCCGAAAATACAACCGTTATCGCAAGTATTGCTGTTATGATTTTTCTCTTCATGCTGTTTCCTTCCTTTCTATAAACGTGGGGCTTTTACTGCCTTCTGCGGCTTTTTTACAAGTGTTGTGCCCTGTAAGCAGTTATCCGCTATCCATTCCTTAAGTTTTACGTTATCGTTGCTCTCATAATAATCAACAAGCATCTGCTTAAATGCACCATCATATTTGACCGGGACATTGAATATGCCTCTGCCGTTTTCTATAAGTATTTTATTGGCTGCAAACGAACCGACTCTCTTATTTCCGTCCTTGAACATCTGTGTACGCATAATGTAAAGACCGATAGACAAAGCTCTGTCCGTAATGCACTCTATCCTGTTTAGTTCCTGCAGATCCCGGTATATGGTTTCTACATCCGGTATCTCCGGTCTCCAGTCTGTGCCTGATATCATGACATCATCAACACGGAGCTTTCCAAGATACTGGTAAGGCACGTCAAATCTAGCTGTCAGTTCATGTATTGATTCAAGAAACACCAAATCTACAGGTTCATCCAGATGATCAAACAGATAATGCCATCCGTCCCTGAGGCAGCATACCTTGCTCATGTCGGTCGGTGTTACTTTATCTACATTTACATTATTAAGAATATCCTGTGTCTCTGCAAAGGTCACTCCTATTCCCTCAAGATTTGCCTGCTTATAAATTGAGTCTACGAGCACTCTCTTTGCACAGAATATATTTTCTTCTTTTGTCATGTTGTATATGTCTTTAATTTCTTTCATCATTTTACCTCTTTTACTGGTTATTAGTGCTTTTATCAGTGAAGTCGAAATACAGTTCATCATCTTCACTTTCAGTATTACCTCCCCAGTGATAACCTCTGTCAAAGGCTTCTTTAAAGACTTTCTGCTGGTCCTCCTGTATTATCTTTGCAGCCTCCTGTCTCATGTGCCATTTAACAACCGGTATAACTATCACAAGTGCTAATCCGATAACTAACGCTGTTGCCTTGATAATCTTATAAAATCTGCCATTATTCCCCATCTTCATCCCTTTTTGCCTCCAGTCTTTTTAATTCTACCATATATGCAAGCATTCTTTTAGTGTATACAGGACACTCACGGTCACCGGATATCCAGTGCCTTAAGGTTCCCATTGGAATACCAAATGTCTCCGAAAATTCTTTCTGTGTCATTCCCAGGGATTTTATCAGTTCCTTGAAGGATACTTTTTCTTCCTGTGCAGACATAACACTCATTTCCCGGTCTGAATATATCATCCAGTCAGTCTTTTCATTTCCCATATATATCCTCCCTTCACTTATAAAGTAATCCAATGGGGCGTTTTTGTCAAGTAAAAACGTCTCATTGGATTGTTTTTGTGAGAATTGCACAACAAAATGCTGCTCTTTAACCGTGATCACAAAGTTGTATTTGTACAATATTTATCTTTTTTCACAATTATATAATACCACTTAACAGATATGCTATCTACCTCCACTTACTACCGGTCTTTTGTCGGCCGAAATATCTCTGAAATATCTCTGAACTCCCCATAAATGAGACATTTTATGATGATTTTGTAACTTTTAATGCACATTTGCTAATCAAAAAACTCTTACAATTTTATTTAACGTGATTCTGCAGAATCCATATTTATATATGAAATTCACAAAATATTTCACTTAAAAAGAGAAATAAAAATCATACTCTCTTTGACCACGAAAGAAGGAGGATATTCCCAATGATTAAAACAACAATAATTAAGCTGCTTAGCAGATTAATAGCAAACTTTTTGATTCGCTTTTTGGTAAAAAAATACATATCTCGTATTTTCCGGCCGCATATGAACATTCTGTTAACATACCAGAATAAACATGTACATATCATCATTTACATTTTTTCTTAGCACTAGGATCAGAGATTGAAAGACTATAATGCAGGTACTGGCTGCCTTGTCTAATAAGGCTTGTCTTTTCCCTTTTAATTTTTCTTTTTCATTAATGGGACTTGTAAGAGTTTCAGCCGGTTATACGATAACATGCCATCATTTAATCCGGAGCGCAGCTCCCGCAAGTCCCATATATGGGAAAAGATAAGACTTAATTCCAATAAAAGAAAAGGTAAGATATAAGAATGTATATAAAGGCGTTTATATATATGCCATTTATGGCTTAAACACTGCATTTGAGCTTATCTGATGCCGGCGTTCTTTTGGACTGGTATATGCCATATATATCTGCATTTATGGACTGGTTTTCCGGCATATGACATATATGTCACTTTTTTTGGACTGCTTTAAAAATATATCCGTATTTTTGGACTGATATGTTCAGGGCTGCCGTGACATGCATGTCATCCGGTCTTTCCGGAATGTTTTTTATTCATTTTTGAAGTATTTTTTGGATTTTATGCGTTTTGAAATGCAAATGTGCATGTTTATGTGAACGTTTACGAGGCCTGCGTCATCCGACCCAGGCTGTTTGCCATATTTATATTGTTGAATTGAGAAGCAGACTCTCCAGCTCTCCATAATCATTGTCACGCTGGCTGAAGCTGTTGAATCTGTTTGATTTGCTGTTTGATTTCACAGACTGTGTTTCCGGCACATCCTTTAAGCCCTCCAGAATGGCTTTTAAATGATGATGTACTATCGGTGCAGACAGAGACCTGTCTCTCCATTTATGTCCGCTTATACTGTTATGTATTGCTGCTGAAAGGTATGTTTTTACATCGGCATGTTTTTTTGCAAAGGCTGCAGCATACTGATACATAAGAAAAACGGTATCATCAAAGCCTGTTTTGTCATACTTGATGTTATCTCTGTTTAAATCCATTCTGACTGACTGCTCATTATACATGTCCTGGTCATACCTGTGGCCTTCCTGGCCTTTAGCGGGCTTTTTAAAACATATCCTTGATGTTATGCGGTAAAAACCATCCTTTATTCCTACGCTGAAGAATCCGCATACCTTGGACAGTGAATGTATATAGCCTCTGACTGTTCTGTCAGTTACCCCAAGCGTTTTATCCCAGGCTTCATAAAATGCCCTGACGCCATGCTTGTAGCCTTTTCCTGTCTCAAAGCTTCGCTTCCTGAATTCAAGGGCCAGATACTTCTCTTTTGCTTTCAATGACTTGAACTCTCCTGAACGGAACACCGGGCTTGCCAGGTCAACATATCCCTCATTCCGGTATGTAGCCTCGCTGCTTCCTTTCCATGGATATGCATTATCGTTTACCGTAATGTCATAATCACTTGTAGTGCCTGCGTCATTCTGGTTGCGTCTGAAGGTCACAATTCCCTTATCAGCAAGGCCATACAGCGCATTATAGAAAGACTGCTTACATCTGTCATACTCATCGCAGTAGTCTTTGTAGTATGCCCCATACATGGTTCCACTGGTCTCATCAGAATGCTGCACTGCCCAAACCAGCAGATCCATTTCACTGTTGCTCACGTTATGAAGTTTTTCAAGTATTCTGTACTTAAGCTTCATCTGTTCCTCTTTGTTACTTCATTTTCTAACTGTTTTTTATGATTCCATTCAGACCTTTTAAGTCTTTCATTATCTGTTACGATTCTTATGTTATTTACGGCATCAGGATATTTTTTGAGCTGTGTACATACCTGCACCCATTCAGTCCATATCCAGTTAGGTATCACTCTTACATTCACTTCTTTTTCTCCTCTGATAGCTGATGTATCCATTTAAGCTGCTCTGCATCATCCTTCTCACGGTCTGTGGAATTTTCCATGCCGCATAACATCATTGTAGTGACAATAATTATCCCTAAAACAATAGTAGTGACAATAATTATCCCTAAAACAATAAAAAAATCAATTATATATTGCATTACTCGTCTCCTCCCTTACATGCCGCACAGCTCATCACAGTTTTTACTGTAATTCCAGTCTTCCGACTCATCATCAAACCAGTGGAACGAGCATCCTAATCTGCCATCTACATCCACTGCTCCGTAAAACATGCATCCGCTGCATAGTCCTTCTGCTTCATAATCATGTAATGTTAATTTCTCAGTATTATATCCGTCCATATTACTGCTCCTTATGCTAATATTATTTTAGTTTATACATTTAACCCCATCTCACAAAATGGGATTTAAACAGTCTGTCTGAAAGAACTAATTTTATTCTGCTGTCTGTCAGTGTTGCTCTTTCATCAGCTCCGCTATTCTCTGCGACTGCTGTTCTATCAAGCTGTTGTCTTGCACGCTCTGTTGTGGCTGTTCTCTCTGCTTCTCTGCGTGCATTGATTTCAAACCCATGCTCTAAGCTCTCCTTTCCAAAGTCCACTGCATAATACTTTTCCAGTTTATTGTTGCGGACTTTACATTGTTTTTCCCCTTGGCTCTGCCTTTCAAGGTCTGTGAATGTGATGTATTTATGGCTGTCTTGCCAGTCCACACCATAGCCCCTTGCTTTCATCTGGTCTATGAAGTCCTCTCGGCTTGTGGCTGTTTCTCGGCAGTCCATGACCGCAAGGGCTGTATCTTGCACATAACTTTTCACTTCTCCCTTTTCGGCTTGCTTCAAGAGGTTGTATGTTTCTTTGTTCCACGCAACAGTTTCTTCCCTTTCCTCTCCGGAAAAGGTCTTTCCTTTCTCCGGAACATGAAGCCCTTGTTGCCGGCTCTGCTCATTGCACCGGTCTTTCAAGTTCTGCAGATCCGCTTTGCTCCACTGCAACTTGTGTCCGTCCTCAAAGTTCACACTGTTTACGATAAAGTGAGTGTGTATGTGTCCTCGGTCTATATGGGTGGCAATGAGTACCTCATGCCCTTTCCATGCTTCCGTACCCTTGGCAAGCTCGATTGCGTTCTTATGTGCTTGCTCTGGTGTGATATGCTCGTCCTCATGGTAGCTGTGTACGAAGTGCTTATAAGTTCTGCCCCCAGTCTTGCCCCACAGCTCCTTGGTGGCTTGCATTTCGTCCTTTACTGTATCTGGTTCACAGTGCAGACCGCTGACAAGCTTATCTTCCGTCTTTTCCTCTTTCGTCACATAGTCCAGTGCTTGCCCTATGCCTGCTTTTGAAGAAACTGCTTTAATGACTGCCATACCTTATCCAACTCCTTTTGGTTGTCGGTAATAAGATTGTACTGATAGTATCTTCCGCCATTTAGTGCATGTGCTATCTGGTTCAAATTATTACCCACCCTCTTTAACTCTGGTATAAGTTCTTTTATTCCGTCTGTATTGGTTATGGGTTTATTCAGAACGCATGAAAGAATGTACTCTTGTTGGCTCATTCCCGACTGCTCTACTTTTTTTCTTAACTGTTCAGCTTCGGCTTCTGAAATCCTAATGTTTATCTGAACATTTCTCTTTCTGCCCTTAGCTTCTTGCTTCTCTATTTCTGACATTCTCTTACTTCCCCGTTCTTATATTCTACATACATGACACCGCCAACAGTGTCCATAACCTTTGCTGTGTCCTTTCCTGTGTACTCCAACCTTGCACAGCCCATTATAAAATTGTCATCTAACCATTGCTTGATATGATACTGTGCTATTGTCTGCGGTCTCATATTCTCAATGATTCTCTTGGAGTTTTCTTCAAGCTCCCTTATCTCTTTACTCATTGATAAAGTCCTCTCTTTCCTTTACCCACTTCTTAATGAGTTCGATTTCCTCGTTCATGTTCGGCTCTTTCTCTGGCTTCCAGTCCGCTCTCATGTCTTTCAGTTCTTCCAGTGCTTCTTCTAAGTCTGCCTTATAGCTTTCTAAATCTTCTTTTTCGCTTGCTATATATTCATCAACACTATTGTAACAAGGCACACACTCATAGCTTGTAAAATCATCATTATACTTGTGGTACACAATGTCTTTCCATTCATCACTTGGCTCTGCTATGTTCTGTTTAGTAATTTCAATGTCGGATTTTATTGTCTCTACGTTCTCCAACATATCCAGATAATGCTCTGGTTCATAACCCAAATTCAATAAGTGATTCAGCAGTGTAGGCTCTGGGAACATTCCGAACCAACAACGCTCGAACCACTGGTCAGCATAATCTCTTTCATCACTTCCGTTTGAGTAAGTACCGCCCACCAAATCTCCGACAAAATTCTCTATCAGCTCTCCGATTGTCAGACCATGCTCCCCACACTTTCTCGCCAGTCGGTCACAATCTGCATCCGACAATTTCACTGTGATTTTTCTCTCTCTGATTGTTTCAATTTCTTTCTGCTGTTCTTTTTTAAGTTTTTTTTCATTAATCATTCGCTTTTCCCTTTCCTGCCGGTTTTTTTTTTCTTTTTTATGCGCCATGAATATACTTATTCCAATTGCCATATAGCATAACATCATTGCATTGACAACCATTATCCCAATATCAAATGAAGACTTGATTGGATAATATTTTTTATACATTTTTGAATTGAACATATTTCTTATATCTCCTTATCTGATTTTTTTATAAAGTTGTAATTTCAAAACTACTCATTTTTTTCTTTATGCGCCATGAATGTGATCATTCCAAGTCCGACTACTGTCATAATTACAACGATCATTAATTCATATGATCTAGTTAAAAGTATTGTCAACAGAGGCTGAAAAAGTGCCATATACAACGAAAAAAATAAGTCTGCAAAATCTATGCATTTTGTTATTACTCCAACAGCGCAACTAATAAGAAATATTAAAGTCGCTACTGATCCTAATAGTGCCAATACATACATTTTTATTGTTATATACTCTGTATGATATGTAAAATCTGCAGCACAGATAAAAGCTGTCCCTATAAGCAGATACTTATTTTCTAGTTCCTTTGGTACCGGTGACATGATCACATAAACAATCTCAATTATCATTGCCATACAAAATAACACTGCTGTCATTCAAAATCTCCTCGCCTCATCATCCGGTACAACGTGGCTTTTGATGGATACTGTTCATCTGTCTTTATCCCTGATTTCTTAAGCTCATCCAATGCAGTCTGTGGACTGACACATTCATCAATGAGTTTCTGCCTTAAGAATTTATACATTTCGCCATTTTTATCGAATATTCTTTCCTTGCGGCCCCTGTTATTCATTGATATTTCATACTGCTTCTGCGCATATTGGGCATCATAAACACCATCCTCATTTGTTCCACGTCGTATTTCCCTGTATATTGTTGAATACTCAAAATTCATCCTCTCTGCGACTTCCATAATTGTAATGCTTTTATTTTTTTTAAGCATTTCCTGTATCTGACAGCGGTTTTCATATGTTACTGTCTTATATTTCCTGCTTATGTACATGTTTTACCTCCTTTTCATTCCTGGTACCGGAATCCGGTACCTCAAGAAAATCCATCATGTCAATCTGTCCTTCAATGCTGTCTGACGGCACTTTTCCTGCAGGAGCCCGGTTCTGTGGTTTATGAATTTTTCCAGAACTTCCTGTTATTAGCTCCCCAACAGACAGGGGGCTCTTTGTGTATTCTATAATCAGATGCAGCGCCTTTTTCCTGTAACGCTCAAATGTGGTCGGTGACATGTCAAACTGTATTCTTACGTTCTCATACAAATCATTTTCAACATATAACTGACTCAGCAGAGTATAATAAGGGTCGTCCAGCGCAAGGAAACAGGCCCATACACGATTAACCAAATCCTCCTGATACGACAGCTCTGTGAGCATCGTTAAAAGCTCTTTACGTCTTATTTCCCTGTCTTTTTCAAGTTTAATTATAAGGTCAGACAGGTCTTTCTTTTTTCCACCTTTAGGGCCGGGCAACAGGCTGTTATGAGCAGCTGAGATGCTTTTTTCAGCTATAAGCTCATCCATAAACACCCCCATGTCACTCCGGCTTACCTCGCGGAAAAGAAGAACCATCTTTTTATTAATGTCATTAAGCATTTTTTCGCGGTTAGACAGTATTTTTTTAATTCTGTCTTCTGTAATTATTACACTCATTTATTCACCCTTTTTCCATATGCGCGGCAGATATAAAAATCTGCCGCAAAGGTTTTATGATGGCTGCCATTTCTGGCAGCAAATATACTTTCTGCATTTGATGCCACGCACAGCCGTGCCGGTTATGGCACGGCCTGCGGAAAGTATCATTATTCTTCCATATCTTCAGTATTCCCAACATCCGGACCTTCTCCGTACTCTCTTGCACATCTTTTTGAATCAGGATAGAGATACATACATGCTCCTCCCGATACCGGACATTCAAATCCGTGATATTCATCTGTTTCTATTGCATACGAACATCCCATATTATTTTTCCTCCTTAGCCAATTTTTCTAATCCTTGTACTATATACTCCTGCCTTCTTAAAACTTTAACCGGAACATCTGCACCGTTCTCTGCACGCTGTCTAATCATTTCAAGCCTCTCTCTTTGTTCTGTAAGGTAAAAAGCCAGGTCATACATAACTTCCAGACTTTTTTTAAATTCCTCTTCATCCTCATCGAATACATTTTCCTCATCCTCCTCTGACATGATTTCCTCGTCTATGTCCATATCAATGTTGTTAAATGCATACTGACCGGTCATGCCCTGTTCTTCCTCCTGCATCCTTTCATATCTGTCTGAGCCTGTAACTCCATCCACAAGGTCAAGGAACTCTGTCCATGACAGTCTGTCCGAATTACACACTATGATGCCCTTGGGAGAGCAGTCATATGATATTCCTGCCTGGCATCCGCCACTGTATGATTTTGCAAAATGAGACATAAGGTATTCTCTCAGCTCTTTAGATGAATTAAACCGCCGGTCTGCGTCCTTTAAAAACAGATCATAAAAAATTCTGACCTGTCTTGGTTCCGGCTCTCTTTTAGGTTTGGAAGCTTCCTTATGCGCTTCTATCTCCCTCATGGTTGTCTTTCCGTCCATTATCAATTCTTCCTGCTTTTCTTCAGGAAGTGAGGCTAGTGCCAGCGCGGCGCTTTTATTTATACGTCCTTTTTCCAGAGCCTCTCTTCCTTTATCTCCAAGATTTTTTGAAATATTTACGTAATCGCCAACTGTCGTTTTCCCCATATTGAGTATACGTGCAATCTTCTCAACCGTCTTACCACCATGCACATGCTTAAACTCAGCAGGATATTTATCAAGCAGATATTTGATGCGTTCTATTTCATGAAGCTTTTCCGCATCTGTCTTTGGGATGAAACCATTAGTCGCATACAACTGGAACTCTGCCTGAACATCATCAACATGCTCTACCTTGCATGGAAGAAACTCAAACTCCTTAAGTCCTTCATGCTCTACCAGATACCTGCAGGCCAGCCTTCTGTGATGGCCTGCAATGATTTCATATGTGTCAGTTCCACTTTTTCGGACTAGTAAATCCTGAAGAACCCTGCCAGCCGATTTAATGAGTTCCGCAAAAGCAGCTATATCCTCTTCTGTTGCACTTTTACGATACTGGTCTGTATTGTCAATGAGCTTGGTGTAATGTATCCATCTGGTCTCACTGCGCGGTCTGTTGTCAGTTTTCTTAACGTCACTGTTAAATACAGCTCCGAATTTAGCCATGGAACTCACCTTCTTTCACGCTTAAAATCTCATTTGCAAGCTCCAGATAATCATCTGCTACCGGATTATTTTTTCTATGTTTTGCTACAGGCTTGTAGAGCAACAGTGCATTATCGACTGCTGACGAAGCACTTACACATGTTGTAAGAAATGGATAATCATGTCTGCCCACAAGGTCCTCATAAATCTCTCTTTGTGCCCTTCTGTTTGAATTTACCATTGTTGCAAACACTTTCCATACCGGTGAACAAATAGGCTCCATTAACTCACCATCCAGAACCGGATATATATATCTAAGTCCATTTATCTTTTCATCTACAACCGATAAATTATCACGACAGAATTTATTCAGGCATACCGGAGTAAGCACCAAATCAGCTGCGCAAATACATGTAATAGTCAGCTGCTCAAAGGCAGGCCTTGTATCAATAAGGCATATATCATATCTGTCTGCCACGGTATCCAGTGCCTTTTTTATTACATCAATCTGTGATGCATCATCTTCCTCCAGTTCTGTACTGCCCGGTATTATATCAATATTGCCATACCTGGTTCTATAAATGCTTCTCTTTACGTGTGCCGGATTCCGGTACACATCTTTGATTGACCGGTCCGTCTTTCTTGGTAAAAAGAATGGCGTTGCATTTGCCTGTGGATCAGCATCCACAACAAGAATCTTTTTTCCAAGATGCATAAAAGAATATGCAAGATTTACTGTTGTAGTGGTTTTTCCTACACCACCTTTTAAGTTGCTGATAGTTATTTTGTACATCATAAAACCTCTTTTCTGCTGTTTTCACAGCTATAAAACCTTTTAATAAACAGTTCTGATTCCCTTGAGTTCATCCGGTAATTACTCAGGCAGATTATCCAAATCAAGTTCCATCAAAAATTTAAGTCGTTCACTTGACTTGTTATCTGCTTTCACTGCTATATTTTTTCCATTCACATAATGTCTAGAGAAATTTCCTTCTCCATCGTACCCACACAGAATTTCTTCTTCATGTTCTCTACGATTCTGTATAAGTATCCATGTTCCACAAGCTTGTGACCTTATTGTTATCTTTTCGTTTTCAAGCCACTCGCAGCCTTCATATTTTGAATAAACCAGTTCTTTTATTTTTGGCAGTTCAATATAACTTACATTCTGCGCACGTCTGAAAAGTTCTTTTTTGCCAATATACTCGTAAATATTCTTTGCCATAGTGGCTCCTTTCTCTGAAAATCGTAACTGATTTACAGTTTTACTTATTTTTTCTGATTAACTTACTGTCATCAAACCATTTAATACTGCTTCCTGCGAACTCCGTCTTTGGAATATACACACTAGCTGTTGAGGTGAATAATTTGTCGCTTTTTCTAAAGTATGCTGTTGATGTTGTGTTCATTTTGCGTCCTCACTTTCTTACAAATGTTAGTAAATCAACTTTTGGCACATAACACCGTGTTTTATTGCATACCCACTGTGTTTTTTGTTACAATGTGTGTGCGGTGAATGTGTGTGTTTTAACATAGTGCCTATAGCGAATGCCACTTTGTATTACACCCATTCTTTACAACTAAAAAACGCGGTAGAGTTAATTTCTTAACTCTACCGCGAGCGGTGTAGAATGCATAAGGATTAACTCTTTATGCATTTAATATAATACTTTACGCTATTGTATGAATTTGTATTGGTTTTATATTAGTTTCTAGCCTCGATATCCGATATCATAGCTATTCTCTTTGCGTGTCTGCCGCCCTCAAACTCGGCTGTCAGATAAGCCTTTACGATATCCTTTGCAAGCTCAACACCTACAATCCTCTCACCAAAGGCTATGATATTGGCATTGTTGTGCTGTTTTACAAGGCGTGCTGTGGCTGTGTCTGAGCAAACTGCCGCACGGATTCCGTTGACCTTATTGGCTGCTATTGAGATACCTACACCGGTACCGCATATCAGTATTCCGCAGTCAAACTCGCCTGACGCCACTGCATTAGCCACCTTCTCACCATACTCCGGGTAATTGCAGCTCTCACTTGAATCTGTGCCGAAGTTGGTCACCTCGTGACCCATGCTCTCAACGTACTCCATTATTGTCTTTTTAAGCTCAACTGCTGCGTGATCGTTTCCGATTGCAATCTTCATAATATATATGCCTCCAAATTTTAAATTATTAGTTAAAAATTATTTATTTACTTTCTTTAAATGCCTCTTGTAGCATGCAATTACAGGCTTTTCAATAAAGCGCTTAAGCACAATCTGTATCTCCTCATGTGGGTCAATAGGTGCTACAAGTATTGATCTGATGCCCGTAAGATTAGCTCCGATGATATCTGTAAATATCTGATCTCCCACAAAAAGAGTGTTTTTCGTATCTGTGCCAAGCCTCTCCATCGCAGCACGATAGCCGGACGGCTTTGGCTTTCCTGCCTTGTAGATATACTTTATCCCAACCTGCTTAGCAAAGCTCTTCACACGCGGCTCTTTGTTGTTTGAGAGCACAAGGCACGAAAAACCAAGCTCCTTAAGGTGCTTAAACAAAGCAATCGCCCGCTCATCAGCAGGCGAACCATGAGTCACAAGGGTGTTGTCGATATCAAAAATGACCCCCCTGTAGCCATCCTTATATAATTTATCAAAATCTATGCTGTATGTCGAGTCAATGTACTCTCCCGGGTATAAAAAACTCATAGTATAAAATTCTCTGTCTCCCTGTTAATCTGTTCATTCAAGGCTGCCTGCTGCATAAACACTATTTGGTGTCAAGCATCTTTTTAAGCTCTGTCATAAATGTGTTGACGTCCTTAAACTCTCTGTAAACTGACGCAAACCTCACATATGCTACCGCATCAAGCTCCTTTAATTTGTCCATAATCAGCTCTCCGATGAGTGATGTAGAGATTTCCTTTTCCTCTCTGGCAAAGATTTCTATCTCGACCTCATCTACAAGCTTTGAGATTGTATCTGCTGAAATCGGTCTCTTGTGACATGCAAGAAGCACGCCCTTTTCAATCTTGGAGCGGTCATACTGCTCTCTGTTGTTATCCTTTTTTATAACGATGAGTGGGATTGTCTCCACCTTCTCATATGTAGTGAAACGCTTGCCGCAATCATCGCACAGCCTTCTGCGCCTGATAGAGCTGTTGTCATCAGCCGGTCTTGAGTCTATTACCCTTGTGTTGTCACTACTGCAAAATGGACACTTCATGCTGTACCCTCCGTAGATATCATATAATATGAAGAAGCAAAATATCTTTGTTTCTCATTATAATACTTCAAATCATCATCTGTATTTAAAAAGACCTATACATATTTTAGTATATCTATACTAATTTTCATTGTCAATATGTTTTGTACTGATTTTGACTTTTTCAGCACTTTTTTGTTTTCAATGTCACTGAATAGTTTCCTTTTATACTATCATAACAGCTTACGCCGCATATCAGACTCACATATATTCACCAATATTATGTCGGGTCCAATTTTCACAATTTTAACCCATGGAATACAATATTCGTAATCCCTGCAAAATATTCCCATATATTTTCCCGGTCCCGGCACGATAATCGCACAGATTTTGCCACAGACCGGGTCAAACTCAAGGTCACGCACATGCCCGATGTATCTGCCCTCTTCCACACTCACAACCTCTTTTTCGCATAAATCCAGAAAACGCATAAAACAGACCTCCCTTGGTCTATCTTATGCGTATCTTTTTGATTTTGTGCTTATAAAAGCGTTTTATTCATAAAATTATACATTAAATCTGAAAAGAATTACATCTCCGTCCTTAACAACGTACTCTTTTCCTTCCATGCCTACGATGCCCTTTTCTCTTGCGGCTGCAAGGCTTCCATTGTCGAGAAGATCCTGATAGTTGACTACCTCCGCCTTGATGAAGCCACGCTCGAAATCAGTATGTATCTTGCCGGCTGCCTGTGGTGCCTTTGTACCTTTCTTTATAGTCCATGCACGGCACTCATCCTCTCCTGCTGTGAGGAAGGAAATAAGTCCGAGAAGTGAATAACTGGCTGCTACAAGCTTATCGAGACCGCTTGACTCAACACCTAAATCCTCAAGGTACTCCTTCTTTTCGTCCTCATCGAGATCTGCAAGCTCCTGCTCAATCTGTGCACAGATAACAAATACCTCTGCGCCCTCTTCCTTTGCCATTTCTCTTACCTTTGCAACATGCGGATTGCTTGCGCCGTCATCTGCGAGGTCGTCCTCTGATACGTTTGCTGCGTAGATGGTAGGCTTTGCTGTAAGGAGATTATATCCCTTGAACCAAAGCTGTGCATCCTCATCATCAGGCACTTCAAAGGTTCTGGCCATCTTTCCGTCCTCAAGATGAGCCTTCACTGCCTCAACAAGCTCAAGCTCCTTTGCAAGTGTCTTGTCCATTCTTGCCTGCTTTGCAATCTTTGCAATTCGCCTGTCGAGAATCTCAACATCCGAGAAAATAAGCTCAAGATTGATTGTCTCGATATCTCTTGCAGGATCTACAGAGCCATCTACATGGATAATGTTTGTATCCTCAAAGCAGCGCACTACGTGTACGATTGCATCTACCTCACGGATATTTGCAAGGAACTGGTTTCCAAGTCCCTCACCCTTACTGGCCCCCTTCACAAGACCTGCGATATCAACAAATTCGATTGTTGCAGGTGTAACCTTCTTTGTGTGATAGAGCTCTCCGAGCTTTACGATTCTCTCGTCAGGCACTGAAACAATACCTATGTTTGGGTCGATTGTAGCAAAAGGATAGTTTGCTGAAAGCGCTCCTGCCTTTGTGAGTGAGTTGAATAATGTAGACTTTCCGACGTTCGGAAGTCCGACGATGCCGAGTTTCATGGTATATATATCTCCTTTAAATTGATTTCATATGTATTTTGTGTATCGGATGTTTGTTGATACAACTATGTAGTGTACCACATTGCAAGAGATTTGTACATAACCTAATGTGCAGGAAGGTTTTCACATTTTATTATTCACTTACCATCTCATCACACTTAATCTGCTCGATATGTATGGCAAGGTAGCCTGTCTCATTGTCCAAAAACTCATGATTTAAGTCCTTTCCAAGCTCCTTACATATATCACCTGCCAGTGCGAATGACTCCGGATAATTTTTCTCGATAAACTGATTGAGATCAACCTTTAATTTTTCTCCGGTCGCGGCTCTTGATACCATGTGGCGGATATGGTTCATGAGGCGGTTGTAGGCCATAGTAGTGACATCTATGTGCTTTCCAATCTTTTCCTCTATAAATGTGGCGCATTTTCGAACTGCTGCCGCCATCTCCATGGCATCCGATACCTTTGAATTGTTTAAGGATGTATGAATATGAAGAGTAATGTAGCCGATCTCATCATCAATTATATCAATTTGTTTTTTATCCTTTAGTATATGGCGTATATTCTCAGCTATCTTGTACTCCCTATAAAACATCACACGGATGTCATCGTTTAAAGGATTGCTGATCTGTTCTTTGTTTTCCATACGCTTTACAGCAAATGCTATATGATCTGCCATAGGAAACAATATGCTTCTGTCTATATGACCAAACTCATGCTCTGCATTATCGAGCAGTGTGTTTGCAATCTCAAGATACTCCGGCTCTATGGATTTTACTATGTCCTTTGCCGGACCTCTGTCCCTTGTCTGGGTCAGCTCATACAGTGAATCCTCTTCCGTTGGCTCGACAGACTGTGTAATTTTCTTTCCAAAACCCACACCCTTTCCGACTATAAGATATTCTCTTGCGCTCTTGTCCTTTACCGCAAGCACTGTATTGTGATTTAAGACCTTTGTGATTCTGTACATATCATTCCCCTGACATTTATTAATGTACTCCTGATAATTTATACGAACTATTTATTATTAACATAACCGGACAATTCAATTATCATGAAGTGTGAATTACTTCTCGTAAGTGTCAACTGCGTAGAGAGGCTCTCCTGCCTTAATCGGTCCGTCTGTGATGAGACGGATTTTCTGATTATCTTTTAGCTCTGTGCAGATGACAGGAGTAGTAACTGATGGTGCGTTCGCCTTTAAGTAGTCAAGATCAAGCTTCATGAGCACATCGCCCTTATTAACATGGCATCCTGCCTCAACCTGTACGTCAAAGCCTTTACCCTCGAGCTTTACTGTATCAATTCCTACATGGATTATCATACCAATTCCTGAGTCGGTTGTAAATCCCAAAGCATGCTTTGTATCAAAAACGAATAAAACCGTTCCATCCTCAGGTGCTACAACTACCCCCTCCTCAGGTGTGACTACTGCTCCGTCACCCATCATTTTGCCGGCGAAGGCCTCGTCCGGCGCTGTTGAGAGGTCTGCTGCTATTCCTGTCATAGGACTTGAGATGATGACTGTGCTTGTCGGCTCTTTTACGTCGCCGGCTTCCTTTTCTGCTTTCACATCAGATTCCTGTGCTTTATCTGAAGCTGCATTTTCGTTCTTTGCTTCATCTTCGCCTGCTGTATTATTTTCTACTGCATCATCCTCGAAATGCTCCTCTGTCACGCTCGCAAGATAATCCTCCAGATTTGATTTAATCACTGTTACTCTTGGTCCATAGATAATCTGTACGCCCTGTCCCTTGTGCACGACTCCTGATGCTCCTGTTGATTTAAGAAGCGCATCGTTTACCTTGTCGGGATCAATTACTGTGATACGAAGCCTTGTTGCACAGCAGTCCACATCTGAGATATTGGCTTTGCCGCCGAGACCTCGTGATATGGTCTGTGAGAGCTCATCTGCTACAGACCCTGCTTTTTCGTCAGAGTTCTTTACGTCCTTGGCAGCTTTTCTTTCATTTACATCTGCCTTGGTGTATAGCTTTGTCTCTGTGTCGTCATCCTCACGACCCGGAGTCTTAAAATCAAACTTCTTTATTAGGAAGCTGAAAATAAAGTAATACAGTAAGAAATATACTATTCCCACCGGAATCACGAGCATCCAGCTTGTCTTTTCATTTCCCTGCAATATACCAAACAGGAAGAAATCAAGTAATCCTCCTGAGAAAGTAAGTCCTACAGCGATGTTTAAAATATGTGCTATCATGTATGCGCTTCCTGCGAGCACTACCTGTACTGCAAAGAGAGCCGGTGCTACGAAAAGGAATGAGAACTCAAGAGGCTCTGTTATTCCTGTAAACATACATGCAAGTGTTGCAGAAAGTAAAAGGCTTCCTGCCTGTTTTTTCTTTTCCGGCTTTGCACATTTATACATTGCAAGTGCTGCTCCCGGAAGACCGAAAATCATGAAAATAAACTCTCCCGAGAAATATCTTGTGGCATCGGCACTGAAATGTGCGATGTTTGCAGAGTCAGCAAGCTGTGCGAAGAAGATGTTCTGTCCACCCTCAACCATATGTCCTGCAACCTCCATCGTTCCACCGACTGCTGTCTGCCAGAATGGCATGTAAAATACATGGTGCAGTCCGAATGGAATAAGTGCTCTCTTTATGATACCAAAGAGAAGTGTTCCGAAATATCCTGTTCCTGTCACCACTCCGCCGAGTGCATAGATTCCGTTCTGCACTGTCGGCCAGATAAAATACATCAAGATTCCTACAAAAAGATATACCACTGTTGATATGATAGGCACAAATCTTGTTCCACCGAAAAATGACAATGCATTCGGCAGCTCAATCTTGTAGAAACGGTTGTGCAGTGCTGCCACTCCAAGTCCTACGATAATTCCGCCAAACACGCCCATCTGCAGCGACTGGATACCGCATACTGATGTGATGGTTCCATCAAGCACATCCTTTGCAATGCTTCCGTCTGCAAGGATTTTTCCGGAAATCTTGAGCATCGCATTGATTGATACATTCATAACAAAGTATGCTATGACTGCTGAAAGTGCTGATACCTCTTTTTCCTTCTTTGCCATTCCGATTGCTACTCCGACCGCAAAAATGAGCGGAAGGTTATCGAATATGGCACTTCCGACCGCATTCATGATTACAAGAAGTGCATGGAGTATAGTCTTATCTCCGAGCAGCCACTGTAAACCATAGGTCTCAATTGTTGTAGTGTTGGTGAATGAGCTTCCTAGTCCTAAAAGCAAGCCTGCTACCGGAAGGATTGCGATTGGAAGCATGAAGCTTCGTCCTACTCTCTGCAGGACACCAAAAATTTTGTCTTTCATGAGCTTTTCCTCCTATAAATGCAGGGTATGTACCGATTTGCACCTATCATTCTTTTTTGCTCCAGCGACAAAAAGGAGGCACTTATCATACACTAACCCTGTTAAAAGTTATGTACGACAAATGCCTCCCTAAAAGTAACACGTCTGCTTAAGTTTATATCACAGAAGCCTTATTATTTCAACACAATTTTCCTTACGAGTTTATTTTTTGTTAATCATGCTGTTTTTATACATGTTTTTTTGTGAATTATGTCTAATGTCTTTTTTCTCCAGACGCCTCCATGTTTCCATCACCATAAAGCATTCTTCCCCCGTGATGCCCTCTGATGAATACACAGCCTTTTGTATGATGCGCATGTACTCGTCCCAGTGGATTCCGCAATAATCCGGTCCGCAGTATTTTTCCTTAAGGTTAGCCAGATAAAGCTCATCTGTCCTGTTTTTTGAAGGATGTCCCAGTCCTTTGTAGATGCGGTTGTTTATCATTATTGCTGCCCTGCTGTAACGGCCTTTTTTCACCCTTTTTGCAAGTCTTGCTTCCCACAAAATATTTCTTCGCCTTTTGATATAAACTATGATGGCTGTAAGTGCAGTCAGAAAAATCACACAGAGTGAGGTTTTTAAAATCACCGGTGGTATATGAAGTCTCGTTTTTGAGTTCTGAGCATCTGTACGTTTATCCGCACCTGACTGTGAACCATAAGCATTCTCACTGCCATCACCTGACTCATATTGGTTTGAGGCACTGTTTGCTGTAGTATCGTTTGCTGTGTCATCATTTTCTGCATCTGTATTTTTTGTATCTTCATTTGCTGCATCTTCATCCAGTTTATCTTCATCTGCCGCAGTATCATTCATATGCTCACTATCATTATAAGCGTCACCGGCATTCGTTTTCTTTCCTTTGACACCAATATAGTCAAACGGATTCTCACCTGTCACATACTCAAAATATCCCGGTGTCATCTCCACCGGAATCCATCCGAAATCATCCAGATATATTTCAACCCAGGCATGCGACTGCGAATCCTTCACCTCACATATATCCTCATCATTTTCACCGGATTTGAAACTGTCCTCCTTTGCACAGTATCCGCTTACATAACGGCATGGAACGCCCATCTGTCTGAGTATCATCGTGCCAGCCGATGCAAAATGCACACAAAAGCCCTGTCTGCTATTTGAGAGGAAATTATCAACTACATCCTTACCGCCTGTTGAAGGAGGATTTTTGCTGTACTTAAAATCCTTCGATGTCAGAAACTGCTGCACCAGTTGTGCTGCCGCAATCCTGTTGGCATCATTTTCTCTTATATCGCCTGTGTACATCATATTGCTTGTGAGCTGTCCTGTCCTAAGAATCAGCTTCGCATCTTTTGCAACAATTCCGTCACCACCCTGCTTTTCAGTATAGTTTTCCATTACATAATCATTGTATGCCACATAGAAATCATTGTTGACCTCAAGAGGCTGCTCCGGCTCAAGGATAGACATTTCCAGACTACCATCGAAAAAACCGGGACACGCCGACACCTCGATAGTCTTTGTTCCTTTATCCTTTGTGATAAAAAAGTCTTCGTCAAAATCTATATCACCCTTGGCATCTATACTGTATGGGTCGATACAGTACGGCAAATAGGTGTATTTGGTGGAAAGCTTCTCCATCGTGATTGTATACTTTTCGGTGGCCGGATTGGTCTCATCATCATAATAGCCATCGAGCAGCGTGGCTAATCCGATTGTAGTCTGCCAGGCTGTCATCCTTGAAGCATCATGATACTCTTTTTCCATCCCGGAAAAATCAGACTTTTTAATCCATCTGCCATTTTCATATGTATCACCGTAGAAGCTTCTCAGATAAATATTAGAAGGTACTCCTGCCTTTGCTTCTATCGTCATCACTGTTTTTTCACTGTAGCTAGGATAGTGATTACTAACCATGCCATCCTGTAAATCAATTCCCACGCTGAAGAATGATTTTACGCTGCCCTCCAAATCCTTTTGAAAGGCAAGCATCTGTGGCTTTTTATCGGCAAGTGTATCAGCAAGAGGTTTAAATGAAAATACACATATGAAAAGTACTGCAGACACCGCCGCCATGTATAAAAACGCCGCCGCTATCCTTAAAGCCTCATTGCCCTGTGCACTGCCATTTGCATCATATCCTGCCACTGTGCGTGCGTTGCCATCTGCGATAAGACACCAGAGTGTACACAGTGTGAGCATAACGACCTCGCTGACACTTGGGCTTTTGCCTATGCACAGCTGTACCACAAGCATAAGCGTTGGAAATAATGTGAGTATGCGTCTTCTTTTAATTTGAACCGCCAGTGTCACCAGCAAAAGCATAACTATAAACGATACAAAGCCAACAAATGCCCCCGCAAAGGCTTTATCTCCCTTTGGACAGACAAATGAAATGCCATAGTACACATTTATCAGCTCAAGATACCTGCCCTTTACATACAAAAAGCCGTCTTTTATATGCTCTGCTGCCTGCCAGTTTGCAATAAACACTCCAAGCACAAATACAAGCAGCAGCCCCGTATTTATCGCATGGCGCACCCATTTTCTTGTGTCAAGCGATGTAAGCCTGTTTATAAAGCCGCTTATCACCGAAAAAATAAACAGCCACACGTACACATAATATGGGCATCTCACATGTGAAACGGTCGTATTCACAACAGACACTGCACACACCGTAAGAAGTACTGCTGCAGCTGCATTGGCAAGTTCAGTAAGCAGGACACCAAGCACTGTAAATGCATTATTATAATCAGGCTTTATCTCATTTGTGTCAGATTTCTGCCATCTGCTTTTCCTAAATGACAATCTCGTTTTTTTCATCCGCTCTGCCAACTATCTCCTCTCCCCTTTTTATCTGAAGTCTTCCATCCACGCTAAGCAGACACACAAGCTTTTCTGCCCGGTACTTTTCCTCATACAAAAAAAGCGCATCATTCTTTGTATCCGGCTTTATTTTAAGAAAACTGTTCAAAAATATGTAAAAGCCCTCCTCGTCATCCACTCTGGCTCTCACAATATCGTTTATGGCGGTATCATACCACGCCACATAATGAGAGCATTTTTGATCCATAAGCGAAAAGGAAAGTGAGACAAGAAGCTTCATAAAAGCATCCGCCTGTCTGCCTTTCTTTATTCCCCTTAAATCTGCTACTATGGCCACCGCACATGCCTTTGGCAGGCTGTTCTCCTTTACCATCAGCTCATCAGTCCTTGCAGAAAGCTTCCAGTGCACACTCTGCAGCCTGTCACCGTTTTGAAACTCTCTGACATCAAACAGCTCCGACGGATCATATCCCGGTCTTAAATCATCATATATATCAGAATCCCCAAAGAAATTTCTTACTCTGTCCGTTATCCTCACAGGAATCTCATCAATCTGCGGCATCACCTCAACATTTGCATATTTTTTAACTCTTTTCGTGACATAAAAAAGCCTTGAAAAATCATATAGCTTTATCCTTACAAGCTCAAATTCATAATTGCCGCATAGGTTTACGCTGTACAAAAAATCACTGCCTCCTGACAGCCATTTTGTACTTTTTTCGCCGGATAAATTATTTTTCACCGTTACACGGTATTTTACACCATCGAAGCCTGCCTCCTTCAGCCGGCAGAAAAGACTCACCCTGATACTCTCGCCCTGTGTGGCGATAGCTATCGGAATGTTTATAGCTGCCACTGCCCGATGCGCCTTTACAAGCAATGCTATAAATGTCAGCACCATAAACACACACATAAAGCAGCCAAGCAGTGCCAGCGCAGCATTACCGTATATCATCGACATATAAAAAACTATTGCCGCAGTAATTATTCCTATCAAAAAACTAATCACGATTACCTGCCTTTTTCACATAAGTTGTCGGCTGTTTAACAGCCTTTAGTATCTCATCTATCACTGAAAGCTCTGATACGTGTGATACTCTCGCCTTGGTATTTAGCACGATTCTGTGCTTTGTCACATCCGCAAATACAGAAACCACATCAGATGGTATGACATAGCTTCGCCCACTCAGATACGCATATGCCTTTGCCATCCTAACACACGCAATCGTACCTCGCGGACTCACTCCAAGCTCAATGTACGGACTTGTCCTTGTCGCATCAACCAGATCCACAATGTACGAGTAAATACTGTCATGGATAAATACCTGCTCGACCTCTCCCTGCATCTCAACAAGTCCCTGTGCATTCATAACAGGCTTTATCGTATACTCATCAGCCTTCACACTTTTGCCCTTTGCGATATCCACCTCTGCATCATGTGAAGGATATCCCATGCTCATACATATCATAAACCTGTCAAGCTGTGACTCCGGCAACAGCTGTGTACCGGCGCTGCCCTTTGGATTTTGAGTGGCCATAACTATAAACGGCTCCGGGACCTTCCTGCTTATTCCATCCACAGTGACATTTCCTTCCTCCATAACCTCCAGAAGCGCAGACTGTGTTTTGGGACTTGTTCTGTTAATCTCATCTGCCAGAAACAGATTACACATCACGGCACCCTCGTGGTACACAAACTCTCCGGTCTGCTTCTGATACATCGAAAAGCCAAGTATATCAGCAGGCAGCACATCCGGAGTGAACTGTACTCTGTGATTCACAAGTGCCATAGCCCTTGAAAAAGCTACTGCAAGCGTAGTCTTTCCCACTCCCGGCACATCCTCAAGCAGTATATGTCCACCTGCCAAAAAGGCAGCAAATGCCTTGATGATACAATCATCCTTGCCCTTTACTGCCTTTTTTACTTCGTCTATCACTAACTGTGCATTATTCATTTGTCTTATCCCCCGGTTAATCATTTTAAACTGCCGATGATCATCTTCATCATCTTATTCATAAATAGCTATATATATTTTACATATTTAGTATCAATATTTCAACTTTTATCACTTAAATTAAACAATTCTTAAAATTAATCATCTCTGCCGCTACACTGTTCCGGTGATGACAAGTGTGCTCTCACCCGGTGTGACAACCCACGCTCCTGTTGTGCTATCCTGTGTGTAGGTTGCAGCCGGAACGGTGATTGCACCTGCAGTGCTCGAAAATGTGCCTGTCGCCTCATTGTAAGTGTAATCTGTAGCTGCAGTCCAGGCTGTGCCGTTTAATGCGGCTGTAAGATTGTTCAAAACCGGAGCAAATGTGTCTGTTATAACCACGCCTGTGGTATTGGTTGCCGCAACGCTTCCGTAGTTTTGAATCCTGAAGGTATAGGTCAGTGTACCGTTTTCCGTCACAGGAACAGGGCTTACTGACTTAGTAATTGCAAGATTTGGCGCAGCCTCGGCATTTACTGTCTCTGTTGCTGTGACCGGAGTGATTCCGGTGCCACTAACTGTAGCAGTGTTTGTGACTGTAGCCTCTATGCCAAGAGGAGCATACTCATTTAACGCTGCCTCATAGATGACAGTTGCATTGCCACCTGCAGGGACATTTATGCCTGTTATGCTAAGAGGCGGTCCCTGGGTTACTGCAGGCGCTGCCTGGAGTGTGCCGTTTGTATAGTATTTTGCGGTGTTATTCACATAGGTTAATGGTACAAGAGTGTTGGTGTTAAAGGTATAAGCACCTAGATTGTCAGAAAGTGTCAGACCGTTTATTGCGGTATTTCCGGAGTTTACGATGCTCACCACATAGGTTATTGTATCGTTTTGATTATAGGTGTTTTTGACTGCTGTTTTCGTAGCAGAAAGCACCTCCAGTATTTCTCCGACTGCTATATTTGAATTGGCTACATTGTTGCCATAACGAAGCTGTGCCTGATTAGTAAATCGTGCCATATATTTTCCATCCTTTCATATATTCAGGTATGGTTTAATATATGACACAAATCTACAAATGCCACAGATTATTTACTGTCCTGTTTATTTTTCTCCACATCAGCCTTTTTGATAAGCTCCAGAAGCTTTTCAAGCTCCTCCTCATCCACGCCGGTGTAGCCTGAAAGCTCACTAAGGCTCGGCTCGAAACCCTTATCGGATTTTAGTTTCTCCACTGCACGGTTTACTAATGAAACCTTTCCTACCACAGTATTCTCGCTCTCATCCTCACCGGTCTGCTCCCTGATACACTCTTTCATAGACTCCTCTATGGCATCCAAAAGCTCTTTTTCCACATCTATCTCATCCCCGCAGCCGCAGAGCTCAGTAAGGCACATGAAAAGTCCCATGTTTCCCTCCTGTACTACGTCCTCAAAGCCCTCTGATGTAACGGCAAGCTTCTTTGCCATGGCAAGCACACTTTTGAGCCAGAAATTTGATATAGTGTGTATCACACTCTCATCACCTGCGAGCAGCTTTTTGTACATATCATCCTGCTCGGCCTTTGTGTAATCAGGTATCTCTTCAAGTTCCTCAAGATACATCCTAAACATAGGTGAATCCGGTATGAGGCTGTCCTCATCTATGTCAGGCTCAGCTTCATTATCCTGCTTATCTATATTATTTTTCCCACCTGCTATGGCATCCATCGAATCGCCTTCTGAGTATATTACATTGTTTAATGCAGCATTTTCAGACGATTCGTCCTCATGTGATTCATCCTCATAATCGCCTGCACTCTCATTCTCCTGCTCATGCGGTGTGATGAGAAATTCAAATACCATATCCTCCTGCGCCTTATTAAGCTCCATATCCTTAAAATAAGACATGATTTCATCTCTGCCTATCGGCTCCGCTGATGTCCTGATAATCTCGGCCACGCTCTGCACTGTCTCTATAAAGGTATTCTGATCTAACATATTTTACACTCTCCTGTCTGATTTCCAAAAAATACGTAACTATATCAATCCCTGTATAAAAATAAACAAAATTAAAAGCGGCAGTATGAACTGAAAATACGGCTTAAGCTTCCTTGAAATCTTAAGTCCTGCTCCTGTATTTGCCTCATCTATATACTTATCAAAGCCCCAGCCCCACTTTGTCACACAAAAAAGCAGATAAACCAGTGAGCCAATCGGAAGAAGCAGATTGCTTACCATAAAGTCCTCGCTGTCAAGCACATCCCTGCCTCCTATGAGGTGCAGATTGCTCCACACATTGTATCCAAGTACACACGGCATACTTGCAATAAGTATTATCACACCATTTATTAGCGCAGCCTTGTTTCTGGACCAGCCAAACATATCAATGGCAAACGACATGATATTCTCAAATACCGCAATAACGGTTGAAAAGCTGGCAAAGGTCATAAACAAGAAGAAAAGACAGCCCCATATGCGGCCTCCCTGCATATTTACAAACACATTTGGCAAAGTGATAAAGATAAGGCTTGGTCCTGCGTCTACCTCCACCCCATAGCTGAAGCAAGCCGGGAAAATGATAAGGCCTGACATTATAGCTACAAATGTATCAAGAGCACATATTTTGGCACCCTCACCTGCAAGAGTGCAGTCCTTTCCCATATAGCTGCCGAATATCTCCATTGCGGCCACACCCAGACTCAGCGTAAAAAACGCCTGATTCATGGCTGCTGTTATTACATTCTTTATTCCAATTTCAGAGACCGCATCCAGATTTGGAACAAGATAGAATTTCACTCCTTCCAAAGCCCCTGAAAGTGTGATACTGTGCACCGCAAGGACAATGATAAGCAAGAGCAGAGCACTCATCATAAATTTACTGATTTTCTCAAGCCCATTCTGCAGACCACGGCTGCACACCAAAAAGCCAAGCACAACCGTAACTATCATCCAGAAAGCCATCTGCTTGGGGTCTGCAAGCATGTTTCCAAATGTAGCTGCCGTGTCATCAGTATTCATGCCTGATGTAAAATCTCCCTTTAGGAATTTAAAGAAATACGCAACCATCCAGCCTGAGACTGTTGTGTAATACATCATGAGCATGTAGCAGCCAAGCATGGCTATCCATCCGTGAATATGCCATTTACTGCCCTCTTTCTCAAGAGCCTTGTAGCTCATCACAGCACTTTTTCTGCTGGCTCGGCCTACAGCAAGCTCCATCGTAAGCACCGGAAGTCCCATGCATACCAGAAATATAAGGTAAAACAGTACAAAAATACCGCCACCGTTTTGACCTGTCACATACGGAAAACGCCATACATTGCCTATGCCTATAGCGCATCCTGCACTTACCAGTATAAATCCCAGACGTGATTTAAATGATTCTCTTTTCATATTTATATATCTCCTATTGTTATTGCGTTACGTTATCACCCTGCTGTGAGCATTGACTATTGCTTTGTGCTTTATTACTCTCCTCAAAGACTCGCAGCTCCTTTATTGCCTGTCCACCCATCAGATAGAGAATACCTGTATTGAATATAGTCATAAGGCCGATTCCTACATCTCCGAGATCCCAGACAAATGTGTATGCCGCGATACCGCCTACAAACAGCATAACAAGAGCCAACACCTTATACATGGTCTGTGAAATCCAGTTATCCCCAAACAGGTACGCAACATTACTCCTTGCATAAAAAAGTATACCAAGGAAGGTGGAAAAGCTGAATAAAAACAATGTGACTGCTATAAAAATAACTCCAAAATCTCCAAGATGATACCTCATAGCTGACTGTAATAAATCCATGCCCTCTTTTCCTGCCACTATATTCTCCGGTGCAGTGAGCATGATCATTGCCGTACAGCTGCAAATCACTATCGTATCTATAAATACACCGAGCGCCTGCGTCAGTCCTGCCTTTACAGGAGTATCGCACTCTGCCGCCGCTGCAGCGCATGGAGCTGAGCCTGAGCCTGCCTCATTTGAAAAAAGACCTCTCTTTACACCGTTCATGAGCACCGCTCCAAAGCCTCCCGCAGCCACCTGCCTGATACCGAAGGCTTCCTCAAATATCCTTGAAAAAACCGATGGCATCATGCCTATATTTTTAATTATGATAAAAATGGTTATGGCAAAATAGCACACCGCCATGATAGGAACAACTATGTCAAGCACCTTTACCGTAGCATTTTTCCTAAGCACTATTACAGCAGCCACTGCCACCAGAATTATTGTAGTATAAATAGGTGGTACGCCAAATGCATTTTCAAATGACGATGTGACAGAATTGCTGATCACCTGACTTATGCCACACCAGCAGATTAGTCCGGATATAGCAAACAAAACAGCTATAATAACATGTTTTTTCTTTTTGCCTGATTTATCCTCAAAGTAATGGTGTATGTAATACGCCGGACCTCCACGATAGCCTGAGTACAATGGATCCGGCTCCTTGTGAAGCTGTGCCAGTGTAGCCTCCACAAAAGCCGTGGATGAACCTATAATGGCTGTTATCCACATCCAGAAAACCGCACCTGCGCCTCCCACTGATATGGCAGCCACAACACCAACCAGATTACCCATGCCCACTCTCGTCGCCGTAGAGACAATGAGTGTCTGGAACGTGGACAGGCTGTCCTTATTTTCCTTTTTACCTGTCAGCGCCTTTATCATGTCCGGAAACATTCTGATTGGTAAAAGTCTTGTCCTTACAGTGAAATAAATTCCTGTCGGAATCAAAAGAATTATGAGCAGTGAGATTCCCACGCTCCCACCGCCGGGCAGTGGAATGTGTATCAGATCTCCCCACAAGAAAGAATAAACTTTTTCAATAAGTGCTACTATCATAGTAAATATCGTCCCCTTAGTTTTCATTGCTTCAACGCATTGAAGATGAAGCCAGTATTACTACTATACAATATGAGCAGGAAACTTTCAATATATTCTGTTTTTTTGTTCTTTTTTTTCTTTCACAAACAGTAATAAATACACTATAAGTCCCTTGCATATGAGATTATAATTTCTTATAATGATATAGTTGAATATTCAAAAGATATACGCCTGGGGAGATAAATAATGATAAAACTAATAGCAACAGATATAGACGGAACACTTGTAAAGGACGGCTCACTGCTCATAGATCCTGAGTACATGTCTGTCATCGACAGGCTCATAGACAAAGGAATAATATTTGTAGTCTGTTCCGGCAGACAGTTTTCAAGCGAATTTAAGCTGTTTGCTCCGATAAAGCACAAGCTTTTGTATATAACAGACGGAGGAACAGTCGTGCGCACTCCAAAGGAAATCCTAAAAACCTATCCTATGGACGAGGATATATGGAAGGGCATGTGCCAGATGGTCCGCGATGAGCTGCCTGCATGCGATTACTTTGCTGCTACTCCTGATTTCTGCTTTGCAGAGGATGGTGGCAGCCCAGTCTTTCACCTGCTTCGTGATTCATACGGCTTTGAGATGCGTGAGGTTGATGACATCACAAGGCTTGACAGAAATGACATCATCAAATTCACTGTTTTTCATCCCGACAAATGCGAAGAGCTGTGTACACCGGTTTTCATTCCGGCATGGAATAAAAAAGCTCACCTGGCAGCCGCCGGCAAGGAATGGGTAGACTGCAACGCAAAGGGTGTCAGCAAATGGACTGCACTCTCATACCTAATAGACCGATTCGACCTGCTTCCGGACGAGGTATGCTGTTTCGGTGACAATCTGAATGATATTGAGATGCTTCAAAATGCCGGTATAAGCTACGCCGTGTCAAATGCCCGCCAGGAAGTTATCGCAGCCGCAAAACACACCTGTGCGCCTTACTGGGAAAACGGAGTACTTAGTGTTTTAAAGTCATTTTTATAATTTTTAAAATTTTTTTAAAAAAGTACTTGCATTTTTGTAAAACCCTGTGTATAATATCATTTGTCCGTGTGACACAGATATTCACACAGATGTTTGCGCTTCTAGCTCATTTGGTAGAGCACCTGACTCTTAATCAGGGTGTGCAGGGTTCGAGCCCCTGGAGGCGCATTTTTTGTACCCAAATTAATTTACCAACACTTTAAAAGAAGCCGGATTTATTCCGGCTTCTTTTTTTACATATCTCTGTTTATATACATCTGTTTTTACTTTTTATTTGTTTTATTTATCCAAAGCAGCTTCAATCGCATCAATCACAATCTTAAGAGCCTTGATTCTCGCATATTTCTTGTCGTTTGACTCAAGCACATGCCATGGTGCGTAAGTGGTATTGGTTTTCTTTAGCATCTCATTTACAGCAGTCTCATACAGATCCCATTTTTCTCTGTTTCTCCAGTCCTCATCGGTAATCTTCCATTGCTTTTCCGGAGTATTCTGGCGTTCCTCAAATCGAGCCAGCTGTGTATCCTTATCAATCTGCACCCAGAACTTTATGATGACAGCACCCCAGTCTGACAGCTCCTTTTCAAATTCATTAATCTCATTGTAAGCACGCTGCCATTCATTCTCGCTACAAAAGCCCTCTAGTCTTTCTACCATAACCCTGCCATACCATGTCCTGTCAAAAATAGCTATATGCCCGGTCTTAGGAAGACGATTCCAAAATCTCCACAGATAGTGTCTGGCTTTCTCGTTTGGCAGCGGACTTGCAATCGGATGCACCTCAAAGCCTCTCGGATCCAGCGCCCCTGTGATTCTCTTTATATTTCCACCCTTTCCTGCTGCATCCCAGCCCTCATATGCTATGACAACAGGAATCTTTTGCCTGTATAGCTTGTTATGCAGCTCGCTAAGCTTAGACTGCAGATTTTTTAGCTCCTTTTTGTATTCTTCCTCAGACAGTTCCTTATCAAGTGATATCTCAGAAAGCTTTGGAATCTTCTCAAGCGGGAACACATTCTGTAACAGCGGCACAGCAAGATTACTGTTTTTAAGTGCTGTCTCTATTCCACTAACCAGCGTCTCCAGAACCTGAAGCTCAGCCCATTTTCTATTCTTTGCATCAACTATATACCAAGGATCTGCAGGCGAATTTGTATCATTCAGATATCTGTCAAACACATGCATACACTTGTCATAATGCTTATTCTGCCAGTCTTCATCTCCACTGACACGCCATCTGGTATCCTTATTCTCCTTTAATACCTCAATACGCTTTTTTTGTTCCTTCCGGCTGATTTGGAAGAAAAATTTCATAACAAGATAACCATTGTCAGTCAGCTGTCGCTCGAAGCGCTTCACGCTTTCAATTTTCTTCTTGTACTCCTTCTCTCCTATCTTGTCGTGCAGTACGTCCTTTACTACCTCATCCATCCAGCCCGAATCAAGAAACTCAAGCTTCCCCTTTGCCGGAATCTTTACAAAATACCTATATAAAAAAGGCTTGCGTCTTTCCTCCTCTGTCGGCTCGTCCATGGTTGCGACCTTGAAAAATCTCGGATCAATATTCTTGATTACCTTACCGAGCACACTGCCCTTTCCTGCAGTACCCCAGCCCTCAAACAGCACAAGTACAGGCAGTCCATGCTCCTTAATCTGCATCTGAAGAACAGACAGCTTAGAGCGTGCTGCATGCAGGCGCTCATCCAGCTCTTCCTCCTCCGGAATTTGTGGTTTAATCCAGTTTTCTAACATGTAATTACCTCCCAAATATATAATTTCAGCCATAAAACCTCTACATCACTATATTAGTATAGCTTTTTTCAGGCTAAAATACAATCTTCACACTATATTTGTTTCAGGTATGTTTCAGTTCTCCGCTTCTCCAATATTTGTCATTTTAAAGCCCTCTCCGTGCACCTCATGAGACTCAACAACCACAATAAAAGAGTCAGGGTCTGCATCTTTTACGGATTTACGCACCTGGTACATTTCCTTACTGTTGCATGCACACATTACCACCTGAATATCGTCCTGCTTATATCCTCCCTGCGCCTTAAGAATAGTGCTTCCGCGCTGACTGCATTCATCAATTACATCGCATATTCTCTTTCCATTTTTTGTGACGATAAAGGCTACTTTGCCTGAATTCATGCCATATATCATTTTATCAATAACAACCGCAGACAGTATATTCACTATCATGCCGTAAATCATTCCGTCAATATCCCGAAACAAAAGTCCTCCAACCAGAATAATTCCGACATCAGTAAGAAAAGAGATGTTGCCCATCGATAAATGAGGCCGCAATGCTTTTACAGCCATGATGATAAAATCAGCTCCTCCTGTTGAAGAATTTCTTGTATAAATCATGGCATAGCCTATTCCGCAAAATACACCTGTGCACAATGCCGCAAGCAGTCTGTCGCCCTGATACACCGGAAATAACGGCGCAACATAGTCAACAATAAAAGAAGACAAAAGCATGCATCGTATTGAGCTGACAAAAAATTTTCTGCCCAATAATTTGCAGCATAGTATCGCAACCGGAATATTAAGCAGAACCGTTGATAAACCAATTGAAATATTAAACAGCCGGTATAAAATAATCGAAATACCAGAAAAACCTGTCATAGGAAACTCTGCCTGCAGGGCGAAGTTATATATACCTATTGCATAAAAGATGCTTCCCGCAAGCTCCCACATAATCTGTACCAATAATTCTTTTTTCTTATTCATATTGCATCTATCCTCCAAAATAAATAAGCGCCCGGAAACAAATCTTACAGTGTAAATTACTGCACCTACGATTTGCTCCCAGACGCTTTAACCACTCATCCGGTGAAGAGTGAACGTTTTCTGATGTATGCAATTATTATATTTGAGATGTTAAATTAAGTCAAGCCGGAATCATCAATTTTCCAGATACCAAAAATGAAATTTTAAATTCCACCACCACATTTGGTGGTGGAATTTACTCCCGCACAGTAAAGGTTTACTCTTTC